>Ga0123353_10010499_pt1 | contig 12914 bp, 3 predicted proteins | sample TergutLab28metaG_3_FD_92763 | JGI IMG/M metagenome (GOLD analysis project Ga0123353, IMG submission 92763) | Labiotermes labralis P3 segment gut microbial communities from Petit-Saut dam, French Guiana - Lab288 P3 | ecosystem: Host-associated > Arthropoda: Insects > Digestive system > Gut ...
CTTGTGCCTGACGAGTACGCCCATGTCGGCCCGGATTTCGCCGATTACGCCGCCCAAACCATACAATTCAAGGGCGCGGTCGCCCGCGAGGGAGCGATCTCAGTCGGCACACTGGAAACCATGCAAAGGTATATTGTCACGGACACCTACTCCGTCGGCGGTATTACAAAGACATATCGCGGGCTTGATATACTCGGCTTGCTAAACAACACGCTTATCGGAGCTAGCTCCCTTATGAGCGAAATCACCGTCAGGAACGCTGACGGCGGCAGCGTCACTGTAACGCGCGAACAAATGGCGGCGGCAACAGCAGCCGGCAAGCCGGTCATCCTCGCGTACGGCTCGTCCACCCCGCCGGATAACACGGACTCCGCGCCGCTGGCGGCAGCCGACGGCGGCCCGATGCGCCTGGTCATAAACGGCGCCGCAGGTCTCGCCGCCGTCACTGAGATCGAAGTTTTCGCGGCGGCGCTGGACCGCTGGTCCCACAACATCCCGCCGTACAGTCAATATGCCGATATCAGGCTTGAAATATCCGGGCAAAACCTGAAGCACAACAGGACATACACGGTCACTGCCCTTGAGGCAATGGAAGCGCTCATCGTGGTCGACACATACCGCGTAGGCAGCCATCCCGCCGTGTGGTTCCAGGGCGTGGATCTGTACAAGCTGCTGGCGACGGACATCGGCTTCGCCGATGGACTCACCACGTCCAGCTTTACAATAACGGCGGACGATGGCTTCAGCACGAGCTTCGCCGGAGGCGACCTTCAAAACGGGATCAACGGCAAACCGATGTTGCTCGGGTTCGGGCGGGGCCTCAACGCCACGGACGGCTTGCCCCTGGTACCCAGAGACACATCAGCCGGATACAACGACGTCTACGGCAACAGCGGCGGGCCGTTACGGCTTGTCATACATGACAACTCCGGATTGTCCGTTCAGCGCGTGGTGAAAATCGTCGTCGGCGCCGAGGGCGGCGCTCCCGATCCCGATGACCTTAAGGATTTCAACGTCTACGGCCTGAAGGATGGCACGCATGGGTTCACCATAGCCCAGCTCCGCGCCACCGGGGAGAAAACGGCGGAATACCCTTACAGAACCGGCGGAGCGAATGTGACCTCGGTCGTCAAAGGCGTGTATCTGTACGACCTGCTCAAGTCGCTCGGCGTCGGCGATATGGCTGTCCTGACCGTGAACACCCTGGATAATTACGCCGGCCCGCAATACACCGGGATCCCTATGTCTGTAATACGGGACCAGCAATACTTCGTCGCTTATGAACAAGACGGGGCGCCGATCGCGGATACGTCTGGCGAAACCACTGCCACGACACGGATCTACCGCAATTATAACGACGGAACTACCAATGCGGACAACCGGATAAGGAACCTTGCGGGCGTGACGGTCGAGGACTTCGACTTTACCTACTATAAAACAGGGGAAAACAACTTCCCCGTCGCCGGTGTCCGCTCGGTCGCCCTTGACGGCGACGGCGGCTTATGGGTGGGAACATACGGCGGGGGCATCCCCTACTTGCCGCGAGGCGCGGAAACATTCACTGTCTATGACGAAAACAGCGAGCCCGCCCTCCAAAACAGGTTCACGTCGGGCATTGCCGTAGACGCCTCGGGAGGGGTATGGTTCAGCCAGAACGCCAGTAACGATTCCGACGGTGGAGATTACGGCGTTGGGTACATGAAGGGCGGGAGCATCACCTGGTACCGCGCCCCCGACACGATACCGCACGACTTCGTCCAGGCAATCGAGATAGACTCAGCGGGAGACGTCTGGTTCGGCTCCTTCGGAGGGCTCACGAGGTTCAGCCACGCCACGGGCCAGTGGAAGACCTGGACCAAAGCCGACGGGCTGCCGGCAGAGTCAGTGCAATCCATCACCTTTGACGGCGGCGGCGGTTTATGGGTCGGCTTCTATCCCGACACTGTCGGGAAAATGACCGTAGGCACAGCGGAATACGAAACGTTCGCGGGCGGTTACGCCTATATCAACGCCGCCGGCGAGATAGCTTTCAGCAAAGTATACGACTCGCGGGACGCCACGGGCGCCGGCCTCATGGGCGTACTGCTGGGCGAGTTCTGGGTGCGCAGCATAGCTCTGGACAAGGACGGCGGCGCGTGGGTCGTCCGTTCCTCCTCGTTCATGCCGCACGTCGGGGGCCGCGTCGACTATGTTAGCCCCGACAAACAGACAGTCACATCCTGGACAGGCCGTGATCTGCTGGGCGCGGGGGCGTTCACCGGCACCCAGGAGATACGCATGGCAGCCGTTGACAAAAACGGCGGGATATGGTTCGGCACTTCGGGCGCGGGGGTTTTCCACTGCCTGCCGGAGTCTTTTGCGGCGGGGTCGCCGCCGAACAAAATCCATAAAATATACAGCTCCGCCACCGGCGCCTGGCCGGGCGACACGCCCATGGACAATATCCAGTACATGCGGTTCTTCGGGGACGCGCTCTATGTGGGCAGCAACGGAGGCGTTGCGTGGTCCAACGTGGCGCTTGCGCCTTCCACGGCGCCGACAGTCCTTGACCCTCCGTTCACGATAAGGCAGGGCGACAAGGCCGATATCGAATGGGGTCTGGGCGGCAGCTATGCTAACAATATAATAAGCTCGACAATACGCACGGATCGCAAGGGCTACACTGTCGACGGGCAAACGGTCGAAGTCAGAGGAGCGCTCCTCAGCGACATCCTCGCGGCGTCCGGGGTCAGCGGCGAAGGCCTGCTGCTGACGATAACCACCACGGATGGCATCTCCCACGAAAGCTACAGGGACCTGGAGCTTGCGGAGATTGCGGATCTGGAGTACTTCCTCTCCTGCGACATATGGCTGGGCCCAGGCACAAGCTCAAGCGACAGGGCCCCGGTGCGCGATGTAGACAGGAACAACGTACAGGCGTCACTGCGCATCTACCGGAACGGCGCCGCCCCGAACGAGATATTGTACGTCAGCGGCCTGGATATAAGCGTGGAGAACCAGGGCAACCCCGATACCCCCCCACCCGGCGCGACGCAGATAGGCTCCGGCAAGCCGGGGAGCGCAGCGCTGACCATCGACGGCGCCGTGCCGCTGCCAGGGTATTTCACACTGGAAGACCTGCAGAGCATGTCCGGCCTGACGACAAGGACAAGGACCTACACGAGGCTGAACAGGTTCGGCACGCGGGGCCAGGACACCATGACGGGCGTCTATCTGGAGGATCTGCTGAAACATGTGATGAGGGTCTCCCCCGACGCAAAAAGCGTGCAGATCGTCTCAAGGGACGGATACTCGGCACAGTATAACCTCGACACGGTTTCGCCGCTGGGCGTGTATTCGACAGACATGAGCGGGAACAAAATGATGCTGGCATGGAGTGGGACCTCCGAAGTGGATCCCGGCACGCTGAGGCTGATTGTCGGGCAAAGCAACCCCGACTACGTGAACACCCCGGATTGGATCAGAAATATCTCCCAAATCAGCGTGAATGACTTTGCCGTCGAGAATCCCGGAGGGACGGGGAACTGGCAGCCGGATACCGGGACCGGGACAGGCGGGGAAAGCGTATTGGAGGAACTTACGGCTACGATCGACGTCGAAGCCACAGTCGTTGGCGGCGTTGCCACCGCGAACGTGACCGCCAAAAGCATCAGCGACGCCATCGCCACCCTTGCCGCACAGGCAGCGGGCAGCGATGCCGTCAGGAATATCATCATAAACGCCGTCGTGAGCGCGGATACGACCAAGACGGTATTCAACCTTCCGCAAGACGCCTATGAAGCTTTAGTGTCTGACGGTAAAGTAAACCTTACGCTGGCATGCGTTCAGGGAAGCATTCACGCCTCCACGGAACTTCTCCGGTTCATCGGCGCCGCCGGCGGTGCGCTGTCCGTATCTATTGCCGATGCGGACACCGCTGATTTGGGCGAAGGCTTGTTATCAGCGGTAAACATCGAAGTTAGCAAGGGCGGCGTCTCTGTCACCGATTTTGGCGGCTACTTGCTTCTGGCGGACATTCCGCTCGCTCCGGATGAATCTATTCCGGGCGAAGCCCTGGCGGGTTACAGGATCGCCGGGGACAAGGAGAGGACGCTGGTAAAGCTTTCGGCTTACGACCCTGTACGCGGCTTTATGCGGTTCGGGCTGCAACGGCTGAGCACATATGCTATCGGCTTCAGGCCGGTGACCTTTTCCGATATTCAGGGGCATTGGAGCCGGCGCAATATCGAGTTCCTCGCTTCACACAGCATTGTCGAAGGCCGAGCTGCGGGTATCTTCGAGCCGCAAGGTACGCTGACCCGCGCGGAATTCGTCAAAATGCTGGCCGAGTCCACAGACGGCATCATTGTCCCGGAAGGCGGAACGGCTGGGTTCAGCGACGTGCCGGGCAGCGCATGGTACGCGGGTTATGTCAGGTGGGCTGCGGAACTTGGCATCGTCCAGGGTTATGAGGACGGGACGTTCCGTCCGAACGGCAATATCACCCGTCAGGAAATGGCCGTAATGGTGGCGAGATATATACGGGAAATGAAGCGCAGCCCCAAGGTCGTGCAGGATGCCGCCGAGTATTCTGACCAGGCTCTGATCGGCGCGTTCGCAGCCGACTCTGTCCGCCTTATGCAGCAACTCGACATCATGGCCGGCGCGGGCGGCGCGTTCAAGCCTGCCGACAATGCGACACGCGCAGAGGCCGCCAGGGTGATGCGGTCATACATTGACGCTGTTTTGAGATAATGGTAGAATCTTTAGCAGTGGATAATAGTTTGAAAGTCTTCAAACTAATCCCAGAGAATGTGCCAATCGCTCGCCCTTCGGGCAACCGCGAGTTGATGCACAAAATGATCATTCCTTTTCATGGTCGTTTTGTGCCTTAAAAATACGAAAGGAATGATCATTATAATGGTAGTGCGCCGATGGCATGAGGGAGGGAATAGTGCTTATGAAGAGAATATTCGGTACAGATACCCGGATAACTAAGCTAGGATTCACGTCTCCCGTCATTGCGAGCGCACGAAGCAATCCAGGCCCCATTGCGCCATGCTTTTCTGATTTGAGGTCGCCAAGGCGACAGATTTTGTTGACTGGATTGCTTCGTTGCGTAGCTCCTCGCAATGACGGGGCACGGGAGTGTAAAGCCACACTATACAAGCGGGTCTGCTTTCTGCTTGTTTTAGCTGTGCTAGTCATGCCTTCGTTAGCCGGAGGCATGGCGACGGCTGAGCCCGGGGCTGGGTGCGGGGCTGAGGCTGTGGCCGAGTGCGGAGCTGAGGCTGATGCTGATGCTGATGCTGAAGGCGGAGCGCTTACGATTCGCGGCGACGGCGTCGGGCGGGAAGTCGTTTTTTCCCGTGAGGAGCTGGAAAAAATGAGTATCGAGCGGCACACGTATTCGGTGATCAACAACTTCCCTACCGAGCGGCTCGAATATACCGCCGGAGTCCCGCTGCGCGCGATACTGGAACTTGTCGGGCTGAAAGACTCGGCTAAGCTGCTGACTTTTATTTCGACGGACGGTTTTCAGCGTACTTTTACCGTCAATGAACTGTTTGCCCCGCGATACTTTTTCCCTGCCGGGGGAGATAAAAAAGCCGTCCCGGTCATCGTCTCCCTTCAGGGCAGCGACAGCGGCTTTGACGGGCTCGAGACGATCAACCTGCGGCTTATCATGGGGCAAAGGGCGCGCAGCGAGCAAAACAACCCATGGTTCGTCCGGGACTTGTCAACGATAGAGGTAAGCAGCGACGCGCCGGGGTCATGGCCTGCGGTCACATTCAACCGGACTGTCGGTCAGGACGGCGTGTTGCTTGAAATGCGGCATCCCAGTATCGATTCAGTTAAAATATATTTCACGACCGACGGTTCCGCGCCCACAGTCGAGAGCAATATGTATAATATAAGCGCGACCCGGTTCCAGCCGCAGCTAAACCAGCCGCTGCAAATAAGCAGGACGACCGTAGTGCGAGCCATAGCCATAGGCCCCGGTTTGGAGGATAGCGCGGTCACGTCATTAACGATACCCATGGAAACCGCGATGTTCGACGATCTGACCGGGTACGGTTGGGCAAGCGAGGCCATCGGCGAACTGGCGGAAAAAGGGATCGTGAACGGCGTGGGTAATCATAAGTTTGACCCCGGAGGCAACCTCAGCAGGGCCATGTTCGTCACCATGTTGGGGCGCGCCTTGAATGCCGGAGCGCCGCCGGTTTCGGACAGGCGCTTCGGCGATGTTGCATATGATTCATGGTACGGGAGCTACGTGGAATGGGCTGTGGAGGAGGGGTTTGTCCTGGGTTATGAGGACGGGACTTTCCGGCCCGGCGCATACCTGTTGGTCGAGCACATGCTGCTAATAGCGCAGAGGGCCGGTCTGGATGGCGCCCCGGAAGGGATAGACACCGAAGCCCGGAGGACCGCGACCCGCGCCGAAGCCGCCGTAATAATCCACGCGCTTATGCGTTGCAGTACACACCCCCTCCCGTCATTGCGGGCTTGACCCGCAATCCCCCTGAATAATGCGCATTACCGTAGGGGATCCCGGGTCAAGCCCGGGATGACGAGGCTTTTTGGGTTGATTTAGGATAACCCCTGTACAGTAACGCTGATGCAATGAGCTACAACACACAGCTATTGACCGTGTTTGTTCTGTTCTGTATAATACACAGGGGGGCGGGATTCGGACCCGGCACGGGTTTCACTTAGCGGTTTTCGCCCCTGCTTCGCCAAATCCCTTGCGAATACGGATGTATTGGCTGCGGTCTTTGTCATCGCATGGACAAAAACCGCGTTGTGAAAACTGTACCGGGCGCGAATCCCGCCCCCCTAGGTGATCAGAAAACATGGCTTCAAAGAAACAGCTTGCTCAAAACATTCTGCTTGTGGTGATTGCGCTCGCGCTTATCGCGGGTTTTACCGTCCTGTTCGACCCTTTCAACATCTTCGGGACAAACGGCGCCCCGACAGATGAGGACAGCGTCAGCGTCCCGATACTCATGTACCACCATTTCGCGGACGAAGGCGCCCCTGAGACGATCATCCCGGCGGAGATGTTCGAGGCCCAGATCAAGGCGCTTTGCGACGTGGGTTATACGGCTTTATCATTCGATGAGCTATGCGGCTACGTATACCAGGGGGCGCCGCTTCCTGAGCGCCCGATAATAATTACGATCGACGACGGTTATATGAGCGTCTACGAGACAGCTTTCCCGATACTACAGAAGTATGGCATGAACGCAACTGTTTTCATTATCGGCGTGTCGCACGGCAAAGACCACTACAAAGACACTCCGAACCCCATAATCCCGCGTTTCGGCGACGCGGAAGCCGTTGAAATGTCGCGATCGGGCGTCCTGTCGATCCAAAGCCATTCTTACGATATGCACCAGCACGAGCCCTATGAGACCGGACCGTTCAGGAAAGGCGTTCTGCAGATGGATGGCGAGAGCAAGGACGAGTACGTCCGGGCGTTCAAAGCCGACTTTGAAAGCGCGGCAGCCCAGATCGAAGCCATGCTCGGAGAGCGCCCTTTCGTTTTCTCGTACCCGTTTGGGGTCAGCAACGACATGACGGACGGGCTTTTGCGCGATATGGGCGTTAAAGTCACCCTGACAATAGCAAAAGGGCTGAACACAGTGCTCAGGGGCGCTCCTGAAAGCTTGTTCAGCCTTAACAGGTTCAACGTACCGGGGGATATGCCGCCGGAAGAACTGCTTGCGATGATCGATCACTGATCAGCCGGATATCGCCTGGGAGCATGTGACAAAAATCCCAAGCTCCAGGCGGCACTGTCAAAACGACGAACGATGAATAAAAAACGATTTGGTTTCCTTGGTCAAAAAAGGGCGGCGGCGCTGATTGCTGCAATTGTATTAAGCGCGGCGGTCCTTATCGGCGCGCTTGCCGTTCGTATCCCTTGGAACACAACGCCTGTTGAGGCGCCTGTCGTCGATGGAAAAGATGCTTATCATGTTATTGTCGCCGGCGGCGAACCTGAAGGTGTCGCTGCCGCGCTTGCCGCCGCCAGAAACGGCGCGAAAACGCTGCTGGTCGAGCAAGGCGACGCGTTGGGCGGCCTTATGACCCTTGGAATGCTCAACGTCCTGGATATGAATTATTCCGGCAACAATTTACTGACGAAGGGCATCTTCAATGAGTTTTACATAGCCCTCGGCAATTCGTTTGACGTCGAAGAAGCCAAGGGCTGGTTTCTGAAAAAATGCACTGACGAGCCGAACCTGACCGTTATGCTCAATACACAAATAATCGGCCCGGTCATGGACGGAAACGCGATAGCCGGCGTTGAGATATGGCGTCCCGAACAGCCTGTCGCCGAAATAATCCGCAGCCTGGCGGTCATCGACGCGACCGCGGACGGGGATATAGCGGCGGCAGCAGGCGCGCCATATACTTGGGGCGGCGAAGATCACGGCGCGCATTGGCGCCAACAGGGAGTCACGCTGGTTTTTGAGGTTTCCGGCGTGGACTGGGACGCGGTAACCGGATATTTGAGAAATGACGGCATCAGCGACTCGGATGCGGACGATATTAAGGCTTGGGGTTATGGTGAGGAAGCAAAGGGATATACGCCCATAGACGGCAACATGCGGTTCAGGGGGCCGAATATCGCAAGGCAACGTAACGGCAACGTGCTGCTCAACGCGCTGGTCATATTTGGCGTGGAGGCGCTTAACCCTGTTTCTTATGCGGAGGGGATAGAAAGAGGCCGGCGTGAGATCCCGCATATAGTTCAGTTCATGCGCGAGAATTTTACCGGTTTCGAAAACGCGGCGTTCGTCGGGCACGCGCCTCGCCTGTACGTGAGGCAGACAAGGCATTTTATCGGCGAATATCGCCTCACGATCACAGATGTTCTTGAAAACCGCGACCATTGGGACAGGATCGGGCATGGAAAGTATCCGGTCGACATCCAGCCCACCGGTCCGGGCGATTCGGGAAATATCATCGGATTCCCCGATATATATAGCATCCCGTTTCGTTGCCTGGTCCCAAAAGAGATAGACCGGCTCCTGATTGCCGGGCGAAGCGCTTCGTACGATTCATTGCCGCATGGAAGCGCCAGGGTCATTCCAATCGGCATGGTCGCGGGGGAGGCGTGCGGGACCGCCGCCGCCTACAGCACCCGAAACGACATATCGTTTCGGGATATGGCCTATGACAAGGATGCGATCCGCTGGCTGCAAAATACATTGAGGCGGCAGGGGGCGTATATAGTGGAATATGAGCCGCCCGCGGTGGCGGTCATGGATCACTGGGCCTATCCCGGGCTGGCGGTAATGAGGGAGTTGGGATTGGCGGTAAGCGGCTACGCCAACGATTACCGGCTGGACGACGTGATCACGAACCGCTGGGCTGTGCAAAACAGGGTAAATCATGTTATGCGCGTTGTCCACGAGAGGACTGAAAACAGGGGGAGTTTTCAGATACCGGCCCGGCAAATCGACCTGCAAACGGATGAAATCACCGTAGGAATGGTGTTACAGGCGGCGGCGGAGTGCGCTTCGCTGGGAGATCGCGATTGGGTAGGCGCGCTGGGAGCCGTTCCCGGCGGGCATGGCGGACATATCGAACCGATGGAGTTTGCGGACGCGCGTGAGGCGAAGTATTATTTGACGGCAAGGGGCGTCCTTGACCCTGGGAACCTTATATACTTCCACGATCTGGAAACGACGGCAACGATGGGACAGCTTATGAGCGTCCTCGGCGCGCTGTATACGGTGCTCATGGAGTATATGCCGGTTGATAATTGTGCAGGAGGGACGCCCGGGTGTGCGTCCCTTACATCATTGTGGGAACGTAAAGGTACTCCCGGGGGCCGGAACATAAGGGGACGCCCGGATGGGCGTCCCCTACATTATTCCTGATTATTTTGCTATTTTGCGGGAACGTGGGGAGGACGGCAGGTTGCCGACCTTACTTAAAACTCACGATCTCGCAGGCGCGGATCTGGGTGTTGCCCTTGGTGTCGACATAGACCGTATATACGCCGGTACCTGTGTCCATTTTATAGTTGGCCGCCGCGTTGTTGTTGATCACAAACAAATTCGTGAATGACTTCGACGTCCCGTCGTTATAGAACTCGGTAACGGTTATGATCAGGTCGTTCATGTTTCCGGTCTTCTTGACAACATAAGCGCTCACAGTCGCGTTGATCAGAACCTTGAGACCCGCCGAAGCCGCTTTATCGCCGTTCGTCTCGGAAGTGGCTGTCACGGTCAAGCCGTAGTCTGACACAAGGCCCGTCTCGGACTTGACGAAAACGTCGAACTCGATCGTTTCGCCCGGGCCGATCGCGTAGAGGTTGTTGAGGATGACAGCGTTCTGCTCCTTGGTGCTGGCTGCATACTTGTTGTCTTCGTCGAGGTACACTGTTTCAGCCAGCTTACCGCCCAGGGTTATCCTAACGATGTCGGTATCGGCGCCGGTGTTTGTCAGCGAGTAGGTCTGCACAGCGAAGTTGCCCTTTTTCGCGGGGACGAGCGGGCCGCCTACGATTGACAGCTTCAGTTCGCCGTCTGCTTTCCAGGCGTCCGCCGCCGTGCTCCGCACCGCTACGTCGTACGAGAGGAACGGGCCGAACTTGCCTTCGTGGTTGTTCCTGGCAAGGATGTAGAAGTGGAACTCGTTGGGGGCGTCAACCCATTCGTTGACCGTGTCGCCCGCAACGCCCGGCCTGTTGTCGAGTTCATGGAATCTTTCCGGGAAGATGTCGCGGTAGTATTCCGCGCTGTTGTGCGTGCCCGCGTGGAACGCTGCCGTTGAGATCGTGGCATGGTGGTCGTCCCACATCATATACGGGGTGCCGTCGGCTTCCCTGAACTGGACCAGGCCGAGGTTGCCCGGATGGGAGTCCATGATGTAAGTCCCGGGGGAGTCCATGTTGCCCACGCCGATGATGTTGGTGTGCGCGGCCCTGGAGATAAGAACGCCATGGTCGGAGTTGAAGGAGTCGTGCCCCGCCCTTTCAATGACTTCCACGGTGAATCCGCCCTGACGCGGCGAGTTTGTGCCGGAGTTGAGGCCCGTGTTAGCCGTTGCCGCGGTCACGGTCTGCGTGGATACGTTCCCTCCGATGGACCAGTTCCACCTCGTGGGATCGATGGCTACCAGGCCGGTGATGCTGTTGGTGGGGAGGGTCGCAAGGTATGCCCTGCCGTTGGCTGCGGTCAGCGGCACGGCCGGGGTGGTGTTCGGGGCGGGATAGTTCAGGTCGACGCCCAGGAGGTTGTTGCCCCAGCGCGTCTGGATGGTGTTGGTGGTGGCCGTGCCGAAAATGGGCCTGTTCAAGCCGGGCGTGCGGTCTGAGAACAGGCGCTGGCCATGGTTGGCGATGAGGGCTCCGCTGGTGTTGTACGCCCTGTTTATCGTTGCGCGGGAGTCTTCGATTATGAGGCCGACATAGCCGTCGATCGGATTGCCGTGAGCGTCCTCGAAGCCCCTATTGGTGGGGATGTTGCGCCCGTAGATTTCGGCGAACACCGGAGGTCCGACCCTGAATTCATCGTATGGGACATAAAGGATGTCCTTGGAATTTTCGTGGTCTGCGCGTACCCAGTGACGTCCGTTAGCCTGGCGGGTCGTTAGGTCGGTGAAGCCGGACATGACCCTGCTCCTCATCATGACGCCCGTTCCGGCGGAACCGCTGCGGATGCCGGGGATGTTCCACCTTGCGTGGCCGCCGTAGTAACCAACGTGCGCGCCGCGCGCCATCATGTCCCAGCCGCCCAGGATCGGGCGAACCGGGACTTCCTGATAGACCATGTTGTCGTTGTCGGGCAGGCTGACTATGTGACCGAGCTCATGGGAGTACGTGCCCATAGACGTGCCTTCGCCCTGCGCGGAGAACGAAAGGGTGCGGTTGCCCCAGGGAGTTGCAACCGAGAGGCTGGAAGCGTGCGACCAGACGTTGCACCCGCCGTACCATGACGTCCACGGCACGTAACGCGAGGGGGCGGCCTGGTAGTACGGGTTCCTGGTGTTGGCGGCGGCTTCCGCCTTGGCTGCTTCGAGCAGCGGCAGGAGCGAGGCTACGATGGTGTCGTGGTTATTCGTCGCGGTGAAATCCAGCCACATCTGTGAAAATGGGCGGTCGTCCTGCGTCGCGTTTATCGTGGCCGAGGCGGCGGCAAACGGGACGAAAGCGACCGGCGGGCTGACATAGTCGTCGGCCCAATCCGCGAATTCGGGCGCTACCAGGAAGAACTCCGGCAGTTTGTCCACGTCGCCGAGGAACTGCTTCCCGTTGTAGAAGGGGATCCCGTCGATCCAGCCAATGTCGGCTTGCGTAATGACAAGGGGTTCCGGTTCGATTGCAAGAGCCAGACCCGCTGCCGGCGCAATCGGCTGGAACGCGGGGGCCGTAGCGGCATATTTCAGGTCTGTGGCGTACTGACGCAGGAATGCCGGCCTGAGCACGTTGTCGCGGAAGTTCTGCGGATGCCAGGTCGCGGTCGGGTATTCCGCGCGGAACGCGGTATAGGCTGCCGCCACGTTGGCGCCAACAAGGCGCTGCGCGGCTGTTCCCGAAACGGAGACGGTCCTGCCGTCAGGCAAAGTGATGGATGTGGGGACGGTCACGTCCGCTCCCTCGAAGGCAGCCCTTGCGCTGGTGAAGGTTGCAAGGTTCGCCCCTGTCGAAACAAAGGTCCTCCAGGTCGCTTCGATGTTCGACCTGTTGTAAGTGGGCCACTCGACCGTAATATCAAAGCCGGGGGCAGTTATGGTGTCGATGATCCTCTGGATATGGCCGTAACCTGTGAAGTCAAGCCCCGTGATCCCCTCGATGACGTCGCGGGTGACGGGGTCCCTGATGACTTCCGTGTCAACTACGCTGGGGTGGACGGATTTTACGCTGTTTGTCGCGCCGAAACCAAAGTTGCCGTTAATATTTATTGGATTGC
>Ga0123353_10010500_pt1 | contig 12913 bp, 16 predicted proteins | sample TergutLab28metaG_3_FD_92763 | JGI IMG/M metagenome (GOLD analysis project Ga0123353, IMG submission 92763) | Labiotermes labralis P3 segment gut microbial communities from Petit-Saut dam, French Guiana - Lab288 P3 | ecosystem: Host-associated > Arthropoda: Insects > Digestive system > Gut ...
CAGCTTCAATGGGTCTGTAATTTTGTTGATGTCATATTTCAGCCCGTAGCGCAGGTCGGCGTTAGCAGCGGCGGCCAGCAGGTGCACCACGGGCCTCATGTACAGCAGAGGCCTGAGCAATGGGGTCATGATGCGGCCCATGCGCTCCAGGTCCCTGTCCGGGCCTGCTATGGGGCCGCCGCGCCCTGGCCCGCTGCCTGCGGCCGCCGCGTACAGCAGCAGCGCGTCAACTTTGTCCGGGTATAGGATGGCCATGTTCAGCGCGATCCCGCCGCCCATGGAGTGCCCCGCCACGATCCATTTCTTGCCGGGCGCGAGCTTCTCCATCAGTTCGGCGCAGATCTCCTCGCGTGGCTTCGGGCTGATGTCTTTCGATTCCCTGGTGCTGTAGCCGAAGCCCGGCAGGTCGATCATGGCGCACAGGTAGCCGGCGCCGCTGAACAGCCCGGCCAGCTCCTCCCAGTAGGCCGTGGAGCTGACCATACCGTGGATGAAGAACACCCGGCCCACCTGCTCGCCTCTGGCCGGGATGACCCGGTAGCAGATGCTGTAATCGCCGGTTTCGAAGAACTGCTTTTCGGCGAATTCTCCGGCAAAGGCTGTCAGGGCCAGCGCCACGGCCAGCACCAGCGCGAGAACCAGTGCGAGTGTTTTCTTGCGGATGTTCGGCATGTGTCTACTCCTCCACTGCATTCATATTTTTGATAATATTTATATTTTATCATAAGTCCGGAGAAGATGCAAGCGATATCGCATTGACAGACCGGCATTCGTCTGTTATAATTTTACAGGCTACTATTCTGAATCTAGGAGTTGATTGCATTGGATTTCCGACAATCCCCCTTCATGTTCGCCCTGGGCGGCGTGGTGGTCGTGTTCGTGCTGGGGCAGTCGCTGTTCTTCCTCGTCAGAGCCTGGAAGCGCGGGCGCGCGATGGGCATGCCCGTCTCCACCCTGCGCAACACCGTGACCTCCAGCGCGCTGTTCACCGTCGCGCCCTCCATCGCCATCGCCACCACGGTGCTGGCGCTCTCCAACGCCCTGGGGGTGGCGCTGCCCTGGCTACGCATGAACTTCATCGGCAGCTTCACCTACGAGACCATAGCGGCCACCGCCGCGGCCGAAGGCCTGGGCATCCCCGGGGGCATAGGCGCGCCCATCACGGACCCCCTGTCGTTTTCCACCATCGCCTGGGTGATGACCATAGGCAGCGTGTTCCCGCTGGTGCTGCTGCCCATCTTCCTGAAGAAAATCCAATCGAAGATCAGCAAGGCCATCGAGAAGCAGGGCAATACCGCCTGGACGGACCTCATCAGCGCGGCGGCGTTCATCGGTTTAATCGCGGCCTTCGTCGCGCGCGCCCTGGCCGGCCAGGGTGAGGCCGACCGCGCGGGCGACGGCGCAGGGGTGCTCTCCGTGCTGACCCTGGCCACGGCGATCCTGCTGATGCTCTTTTTGGAGCTGCTGGTGAACAGACGCGGTTGGAAATGGGCCGAGCCCTTCACCATGCCGGTGAGCATGTTCGCCGCCATGGGCGCCGCCGTGCTCTTCGCGCGCATATTGCCGGAACAGATCGCGTTCCTGGAATGGAGGGGTTAGCATGAAAAAAACAGAACAAGAGAAGACTTATTTCGACAGTGTCCACACCTGGGGGCGCATCTCCTGCGTGGTTTCGTTGCTGTTCCTGCTGGGAATCCCCCTGGCCATTTCCCTGCACCTGGAGGTCTGGCCCCCCCTGGCGGACCTGCTGCGGATACTCGCGGCGGTTCTGCCCCTGTTCTATGCCGTGTCCGTGGTCGAAGCGTTCAGCTACGGGCCGATCCTGGGCAGCGGGGGCACCTATCTGGCCTTCGTCACGGGGAACATCTCCAACCTGAAGATGCCCTGCGCCATCGCGGCCATGAAAAACGCCGACGTGCGCGCCAGCACCGAGGAGGGCGACGTGATCTCTACCATCGCCGTGGCGAGCTCCGCCATCACCACCACGGTGCTCCTGGCAGTGTGCGTGCTGCTGCTGATGCCGGTGCTGCCCCTGCTCACCGCGGAGGGCAGCCCCGCGGCCCCGGCCTTCCAGCAGCTGCTGCCCGCGCTGTTCGGCGCGCTGCTGGCGGGCTATCTGCGCAAGCACTGGCGGATCGTCATCGCGCCGGTGCTGGCGGGCGTGATCGCGCTCATCTTCGCCCCGTCGCTGGAGGTGGGCGTGGTGATCCCCATCACGGTGGTCGTGTCCCTGCTGTTCGCGCAGCTGATGTGGAAGGTGAGCCTCAGCAGGAAAGAAGCGTAGCGGCCGCCCACACTGCCAGCCCAGACTCCTGGCAGTACCAGCGCCCGGAGGCCGCCCCATCCATGTAGAGGGCCTTCACGTTGCGCAGGTATTGCGCCATTGTTTCGACATCCCCCATGGCCAGAGCGGCGCGGGCCAGGATGACCCAGGGGAAGTCGCCGTTGTTGTGGCCCTCCAGCCACTGCGGATGCCCAGCGAGGAAGCCCTCGTACAGCCGTTTTGCCCGGCCTGAACCAGGCTTGATCAAGTCGAAGGCGACGGGAAACAGCTGCGCCGCGGCGTCCGGGTAGAAGACGGCCAGGTCGGCGGGGTTGCCCACGGCGTAGCCGTAGCATCCCCTGCCCCAGTTCCACAGGCGCAGGTTCACGGCCAGCGTGACGCACCAGGCCTGCAGCCTGCACCGGAGGGCCTGCAAGGGATTGCCCAGCATGCCCCACAGCGAGGCCGCCGCGCGATATCCGGCGGCAACCTCGCAGTTGTCCATCAAATAGAATACTTTGTAATTGGGCTTGGCGTATGTCAGGCCCAATTGTTTCATTGCGTCCATCGCGGCCACAACCCGGGCGATGTCCTCCCTGTGCGCCTCCAGCAGCGCTCGGTCTCCGCCGGCTTTCGCGTATTCGTCCAGTAGGATCAGGAACAGCGCGGCGTAGGAATCGACGGAATCACAGTCGTTCGTCGAAGTCTCGGTGCTGCTGCCGCCCTCAACCTCGATCGTGTAGTCGAAGATCGTGCCGTCCTGCTCCAGGTGGTTGAAATGCCATTGAATATACCGCCCGGCGGCCTCGATATCGCCCCCGGCCAGCAGCCCCAGCGCCGCCGAGCAGGAGAAATAGGGCGTCAGCTTGCTGCGCCCGCCGCCCCGGATACCGTACATGGTGATCGCGCCATTGGGCAACTGAAAACCCCGCAGGCGGGGCAGCTCGGCGGCGATGATGTCGTCGCACAGCCGTGTAATTTCGTCCCGGTCGATGGCCGACGCCGGGGCAAGCGCGAATATGCCCGCCAGTATGAGAAAGAGCATCAAAACGCTGGAAAATCTTTTCATGAGTTATCCCGTCCTGCCCATCAGCTTGTGCAGTTTTTTGCGCCACCGCCTGCGGTACAACGCGGCGAAGACGCTCAGAACCATATAGTCGTATATCCAGAAGGAGAAATTCCCCACCACGAGCATGACGGCCTTGGCCCAACGCCCGAAGGTCTCGCCGAAGTCCTCCAGGTCGATGCTGAACACATAAGTGGCCAGGGTGTAGGCGGAGATCACGGCGGCGTTGAACACGGCGAATTTGCAGGCCCAAGCCAGCCACGCGGGCAGCCTGCCCTCCAGCACGGTCTTGAGCGCCGGGTAATAGCCGAAAAACATGGCGTAGAACAGCGCCACGCCCTTCACCGGCAGCAGGAGCAGTGAAAGCGCCGCCGCCGCCGCGTACACGCCCGTCGCCCAGGCGGGGTTCAGCTCCAGCACCAGCAGCAGGGTGAGCATCCCCGCCATGGCTGGCAGGGCGTAGTCCATGGACGGGATAAACGAACCCGTCCACATCACCGCGATGGTCAGCCCGGCGAACACCCCGGAAAGGGCAAGGCTCTTAGGTTTCGTCATCGGCAACACTCACACAGGCAGTCTATGCACGCCAGCCCGGCGCAGATCTTGCAGCACACGTCTTCGTTTTCGCTTCTCCCCCGGTTCGCGCCGCCGCGGTCCTCCCGCATCTGGTCCCTCGCCGCGCGGTATTCGCCGTTCTCCGGGGCCATGCGGGCGGCCTGCGCAAAGTTGCGCTCGGCCTCCTCCAGCCAGCCGCGCCCGCGCTGCGCACAGCCCTTGAGGTAATACCACTCCGCCGCGCGCTGGTGGCGCGGCATGCCGTCGAGCAGGGTCAGCGCGTCGTCGAAGCGCCCGGCGTGCAGCTGCCGCCGGATGTCCCCGAACTCGGCCGGGGCGCCCTCCCTGTGGCACGCGCCCTGCCGCTTGAAGGTCCCCTGCCCCCGGGAGAGGATGATGGCGTCGTAGGCGTCGTCGAGCTCACGCATACGCCGCGCGTCGCCCTCGCAGGCCCGCGCGAGCCTGCGGTAGGCCTCCCGCAGCGCAGCCTCGTCGGCGTTCTGCGGAATCCCCAGAATTTCATACGGGCTGCTGCCCATGGCGCACACTCCTCTCAGCCAAGCTCTATCACGTCTACTTCAGCGAACTGCGTCAGCTCTTCAATGCTGTTAAGCCCTAAATACTCAACCACGCTGATTTCCATAAAGAGAACCTCCCGTGGACGGGGCAAAGACAAACTCATTTCCCTTCCGTCCAACATCCAGCGAAGCGAGTGGGTTCCCTCGAACAAATACATATCCTCAATCAAGTTTTTTCTGGTCAAATGATTCGCTCGCAAAATTTCATCCATGGAAGAATCACGATCCAGCCGAGAAAAACTAAAAGCAAATTTATCTAACTGGGCGTCAACCAAATTCAAGTCCTCACGCGTATACTGAACCCCCACGCCTTCTTTGTACACTGCTATCCCTTTGAATTGATAAGGCGCCGGGATATTGGTTGGAACAAATATTTTTTCAAGTGCCGTGAGATTCAAGTCTCCAACCGTATCCGCCAAGGTACGATCCGTATTCTCAGGATTCCACCCCGACACGAAATCTGATATGTCTCCACCTTCTCTGGCTGTCTTACAGGCATTCAACAGATCCTCCAGCGATGCAAATGACAAAACCGCCGGAGCCGGGGGGCAATTCGTAAGGGCTTCTTTTAGGGCTTCATCATAGGCTTCTTCATCTACTGAAATTGATTCGTTCAATAATGAAAGCGCCTCGTCCATCGCAGTTGCCTCAGCTGTTGAATCCACTTCGCTTGCCTTCATTGGCTCGCCCTGATACTCCCTGCAGCCTGCTAATACAAGCAGCAGAAGCAGCGCGATACCCACGATCGAAAACCGTTTCATTCTACGTACCTTTCTGCGGCGGTTTTTCCCTCACAGCATGCTCCATACCCGCCAGTCCCAGGGTCAGTATATTCTCGAATATAGCGCTGTATCGGATAGGGCCGATTTCGCCCCACGCACGCTCGATTTCTGCCGCCGTCGCGGCCAGGGCCCCCCAGGGGTCGCTGCCGTTGCAGCGGGCAAAGGCGTTGAACCGCCCGCGCTTGACGTCCCCGACATAATCGTCCGCCGCGTCGATCAGGTACACCCAACGCCCCAGCAGGTAGCCCAGGCGGTACAGGCGTTCGTCCAGCAGGGCGCAAAGGGCCCCCAGCGCGTGGGCCGAGGGGTGGGCCCAGGCGTCGATGGAGAGCTCGCCCTCCCCATGCTCCACCAAGCGCTGCGCCGTCACGGCGACCCTGACGATCCGGGCGACCTCCGGGGCGCGTTTTGCGGCCCTGCGCCCCGCCCGCAGGAAGAACAGCCCCGGCAGCGCCCAGAGCAGCCGCTCCCAGAAGGAGCCGTCCTCCAGCTTGTCCCGCCACTGGTAGTACGCCAGCAGCATCGAGACGTCCGCGGCGAAATCCAGCGGGCGGGCCCGGCAGCGCAGGCACTTCTTCGCGGGGTTGAAGCTGCACCGCCCGGGCGAGAACGCTGGGTCCCCCTCGTCCGAGGCCAGGGCCAGCAGGGCGTAGAAGGTCATGTCGTAGTTGAGCGTCAGCCGGGCGAAGGGGCCGTAGCGCCGCCCGAGCGCTTTGCACAGGGAGCAGTACGCCCCCCGGTACAGCTCGTAGTCGCCGCAGGTCAGGCGCGGCTTGCAGAGCCTCACGTAGCCGAACAACCCGAACCCTCCCATTCTGCTATTATTATACTACACTTCGCAGGCAATGTCAGTGAACCGTTTGTAAATTTTTCTGATAAAAACACCGCCCGGCCGGTACAAACCCAGCCGGGCGCTTTTTGGTTCCGACGATCAGTTGAACAGGCCCTTGATGGTTTCGCCCAGGTTGAAGTCGCCGCTGAACAGACCGGAGAGGAAGCCGCCGTCTTCGAACAGGCCCTTGATGAAATCAATGACCTTTTTCAGGGCATCCACCACAGTACCGATATGGGTGAAAATGTTGCCGTTGAGCCATTTCGAGACATCAGCGAGAACTTCGAACACCTTCTGCAGGATTTCCATAACGTCGGTAAAGTTCATAATAGCATCTCCTTCATATTTGTTTTGCCTATTGTACCACACTTGCCCGCGAAAAGCAAGAACAATTTGCAAAAAACGTTCGCGTCCCGGCGAACCCCGGGCAGGATCCGCCGGAACGCCCTTTTTTCCGTCCTGTGCTTTAGCAGCCGATCCCGAACAGCTTGCACAGCAGGCCCAGCAGCCCCGAAAAACCGCCCAGGGCGCTTGCCGCCTGGGTGACCGGGGCGGCCGCCTGTGCCGCCTGGCCGCACGTGTTGCCCGCGCAGCCGCCGAACAGCTGCATCAGTGAAGTCAGAATGTCCATCTTGTCCTCCTTCTGCATATGTCATCCCTGCGGATGGCTTCGGTACGGGACGGTCCCGCACCGTGGCTTTATTATAGCAAAGCGGTTCTGCCGATGCAATGCAGAATTCGTTCCAAAAAATCCAAAATAATGCTTGCATTTTCAAAAGTACTATGTTATAATGATTTGTCAATTAAGCGGCCCCCCGTAGGGGGACGCAGTACACACACGCGCTAATCCAAACTTTGCGCGTGGTGGGGCAAGTCAGATAAGGAGGAAAATCAGTCTATGGCAGTGGTATCCATGAAGCAATTGCTCGAAGCGGGGGTTCACTTCGGGCACCAGACCAGGCGCTGGAACCCCAAAATGGCCCCGTATATCTTTACGGAGCGCAACGGCATCTATATCATCGACCTGCAGAAGACCGTGCGCAAGCTGGAGGAGGCCTACATGCAGGTGCGCGCCATCGCGGAAGCGGGCGGCATCGTGCTGTTTGTCGGCACCAAGAAACAGGCGCAGGACAGCATCCGCGAGGAGGCCATCCGCTGCGGCATGCCCTTCGTCAACGCGCGTTGGCTGGGCGGCATGCTCACGAACTTCAACACCATCCAGCGGCGCATCAAGCGCCTGGGCCAGCTGAAGGCCATGGAGGAGGACGGCACCTTCGACATGCTGCCCAAAAAAGAGGTCATCAAGCTGCGCCTGCAAATTGAGAAGCTCGAGAAATTCCTCGGCGGCATCACCGAGATGAAGCGCCAGCCCGCGGCCATGTTCATCGTGGACCCGCGCAAGGAACGCATCGCCGTGGCGGAGGCGCGCAAGCTGCGCATCCCCATCATCGCCATCGTGGACACCAACTGCGACCCGGACGAGATCGACTACGTCATCCCCGGCAACGACGACGCGATACGCGCCGTGCGCCTGATCTCCTCCGTAATGGCCGACGCCGTGCTGGAAGCCCGCCAGGGCGAGGACGGGGCCGAAGCTGCCCCCGCAGCGGAAACCGCGGCGGCTGAGTAATCTTGATTGAACGTATAGAAAGGGTATATAAACTATGGCATTCACAGCAGCTGACGTAAAGAGCCTGCGCGACAAAACCGGCGTAGGCATGATGGATTGCAAGCGCGCGCTCACCGACGCGAACGGCGATTTTGAACTCGCCCTGGAAAATCTTCGCGAGCGGGGCCTGGCGGCGGCCACCAAAAAGGCGGAGCGCGTCACCAGCGAGGGCGTCGTATCGGCCTACCAGGAGGGCGATATCTCCGTCCTGCTGGAGGTCAACAGCGAGACCGACTTTGTGGGCAAGAACCCGGACTTCCGGGCCTTCGTGCAGGACATCGCGAAGGCCGTGGCGGCCGGGGACCCCGCCGACGTGGAGGCGCTTTCCGCCATGAAGCTCGCGGGCGGCGGCCGCACCGTCGAGGAGACCCGCCAGGATAAGATCCTCTCCATGGGCGAAAACCTGAGCATCCGCCGCTTCGCGCGCATCGCGGGCAACCCCGCCGTGGCAAGCTACATCCACGGGGGCGGCGCCATCGGCGTGCTGGCGGTATTCGACGCCGACGCGGCCACAGCCGCCGGCGAAGCCTTCAAGACCATGGCGAAGGACGTCGCCATGCAGATCGCCGCCATGAGCCCGCAGTTCCTCAGCGCCGACTCCGTGCCCGCCGAATTCCTTGAGGCGAAAAAAGCGGAGCTGGCCGCCGAGCTGTCCGAGGACCCCAAGATGGCTGGCAAGCCCGAGAAGATGCTCGAAAACATCATCAAGGGCAAGCTGGATAAGTTCCTGAAGGAATCCTGCCTGCTGAACCAGGTCTTCGTGAAGGACGACGAGGTCACCGTGGCGCAGTATATCGCGAACGCGGCCAAGGAGATGGGCGCGGCATTTGAAGCCACAGGTTTTGAGCGCTTCATCAAGGGCGAGAACATGCAGAAACGGGAAGACGATTTTGCCGCCGAGGTGGCCAAGGCCGCCGGCCAGGCTTAACCACCCCGGTGCTTCGCACCACCCCTCCAAGGAGGGGAATTTGAGAGGAGTATTCTTAATGAAAGAAAAAATTCACCCCAAATATGACAAGGCCGTTGTGCGCTGCGCCTGCGGCGAGACCTTCGAGACGCGCTCCACCCGCGCCACCCTGCGCGTGGACATCTGCTCGAAGTGCCACCCGTTCTACACCGGAAAACGCCAGATGGTGGACGTGGGCGGCCGCGTGGACCGCTTCAACCGGCGCTTCAACCGCAGCAACGAGCAGAAATAAGCCAGAGCGACTAAGAGGCGGGGCTGCGAGGCCCTGCCTTTTTTGTAAGGAGAATATTATGTCCTACACCGAAATCAATTCCAAGGCCTGGGACGACTGGGGCCAGAGCGGCTGCCCCTGGACGCTCCCTATCAGCCACGAGGAATTCCTGCGGGCCAAGCAGGGCGGCTGGGAGGTGCACCTCACGCCCTGCGTGGCCGTGCCGAAGGACTGGTTCCCGCCCCTTGAAGGCTGCAAGCTGTTGGGCCTGGCCAGCGGCGGCGCGCAGCAGATGCCCGTCTTCGCGGCGCTGGGGGCGGACTGCACTGTTCTCGATTATTCCGATAGCCAGCTGCAAAAAGAGCGCGATGTATCTGCCCGGGAGGGCTATGAAATCAAGATCATCAAAGCCGACATGGCAAAGCGCCTGCCCTTTGAGGATTGCTCGTTCGACCTGATATTCCACCCGGTGAGCAACTGCTATATTGAGGATGTACAGCACGTCTGGGACGAGTGCTGGCGTGTGCTGCGGCCCGGCGGGGCGTTGCTGGCGGGCTTCGACAACGGCATTAACTTTCTCTTCGAGGACGGCGGGCTCGAGATTGTGAATAAGCTGCCCTACAACCCCCTAAAAATGAGCGAGGAACAGCAAAAGCTTGAGCTTGAGAAAAACGGCGGCACATTCCAGTTCAGCCATACGATGGAGGAGCAGGTGGGCGGGCAGCTCAAGGCGGGCTTCCGCCTGACGCACCTCTACGAGGATCGCGAGCGCCCGGAGCATGCCGACGCGATCACCGCGTACTTTCCCCAGTACGCCGTCACGCGGGCCGTCAAGCCATGATGGCCTACAAAACCGCCGCCCGCGTGGCCGAGGCGGAGCTGATTATCCAGAAGTCGCGTTTCATCGGCCGCATCGCTCCCGCACACTCCGCGGAGGCGGCCATGGCCTTTATCACGATTGTGAAGGCGGCGCACCATGACGCCAGCCACAACGTGTGGGCCTACAGCATGAGAGACGGCCAGCGCCGCTATTCCGACGACGGCGAGCCCCAGGGCACGGCGGGCCTGCCGGTGCTGGACACCCTGCTCAAGCAAGCTTTAACTGACTGCGTTGTAGTCGTCACGAGATATTTCGGCGGCATATTGCTGGGCGCGGGCGGGCTCACGCGGGCCTATGGCCAATCGGCCAGCGCCGTGATTGAGGCGGCGGGCGTCGTCACCATGTCGCCATGCAAGGTTTTGCGCGTGACCTGCGGCTATGATTTTTACGGCGCCCTGCAGAGACTCCTCCCGGCGCACGCGGCAGTGGTACTGGACACCCAGTTCGCCGGGCAGGTCACGGTGACGCTGCGCCTGCGCGCGGAAAGCGCCGATGCTTTCGCAAAGCAGCTGGGCGAGAAGAGCAATGGCCGCGTGGGGGCGCAGCTTGTGCGCGAGGAGTTCGCGGCTATGGAATCTTCTGCTTGACAAACGCGCCCAAATATCGTATTCTTATAGAATAGTAAAATTGGGAGGATATCACCATGAGACGCTTATTCGCCGCCGCGCTCACCCTGCTGCTGGCCCTGGGCCTGGGGGTACCGGCCCTTGCGCTGGAGGACGCTTACGTGGTTACAAACCCCTATGAGCTCGTCGAATGGACGGGGGAAAACGCCTGGAGCGCCTATAAGGCCAACCTGCACACCCACACCACCTTTTCCGACGGCACGGACGACCTTAAGAGCATGGTGGGGGCATATTATACCCAGGGCTATGATGTCCTGGCCATCGCCGACCACGGCGTGGTGGGCAAGCCCTGGGATCAGAAGCCGCAGACCGTGTTCCCGCTGAATGTGGCCAACATAGGCAAATCCCAGGAGGTGCTCAGCAGCGAACGGCTGGCGGAAATGACCACGGGCTCAGACCGCGGCGGCCGGGGCATGCTCCAGGTGCCCCTGGGCATAGAGCTCCAGGCAGCCACGGTGTTCAAAAGCCACCTTGTCGGGCTGTTCGGCGGCTGGGGCCAGGGCTATATCGGCCTCTCCACGGACTACCGCACCTCCGTGGCGGGCACGCAGGATGCCGGCGGGGTGACCATCATCGCCCACCCCGGGGATTGGCTGGGGAGCGAATTCAACCCCGACGCGGCCAGGGATCCGGCCAATGTCCATTACTTCGCCGGTATCATGCGGGACTACGAAAGCTGCTTGGGGATTGAGGTCTACAACGGCTCCGACGGCACGACCCGCCACGACCGCATCCTATGGGACCAGCTGCTCATGCGGCTGATGCCCGAGGTAAACGTCTGGGGCTTCGCAAACGACGATAGCCACAACGTGGGCGACATCGGCCGCACGGCTACCATGCTCCTCATGCCCAGGAATACCATCTACAATGTCCGCACCTGTATAGAGCGGGGGGCCTTCCTGGCCTGCTCGCGCCGCGACAGGGTCTTAGGAATTGAGGTAAGCGACAGGACGCTCCCCTTCCCCGGCATCACAAATATTACCATTGGGGATACCTCGATTACGATTGACGTAGATGAAAATACAACAAAGATCGAGTGGATCGCCGACGGCAAAATTCTTGACCAGACGGGACCAACCGTCGATCTGACCCATGAGGACATCACCTGCTATGTACGCGCGCAGCTCACCGGGCCCGGCGGCATTACGACCACCCAGCCCTTCGGCGTGGACAAGGGCAACGGCTACAAGCACCCCGACGACGCCCCGCAGGGCTGGGCAAAAATCCAGTGGACCCTCAACCTGTACCTGACGAAGAACGTCTTCGGCTGGCTGGCGGAGAACATCGCGAAGCTATTCAACTAGAGTATTCAATTTTAGAAAGGTATAAAGACATGGCAAAAGTAACATTCGACGACGAGCTGTGCAAGGGCTGCGGCCTGTGCATAGATGTCTGCCCCAAGAAAATCGTGGTTCTGCAGCAGGATAAGCTCAACCTGAAGGGCTTCCACCCGGCGGGCGTGACCGACATGGGCGCGTGCATCGCCTGCGCGTTCTGCGCCACGATGTGCCCCGACTGCGTGATAACAGTGGAGAAATAGGAGAGAATAATTATGACAGAAAAAGTATTGATGAAGGGCAACGAGGCCATCGCCGAGGCCGCCATACAGGCGGGCTGCAGGCACTATTTCGGTTACCCCATCACCCCACAGACGGAGATCGCGGCCTACATGTCCAAGCGCCTGCCCAAGGTGGAGGACGGCTGCTTCGTGCAGGCCGAAAGCGAAGTGGCGGCCATCAACATGGTCATAGGCGCCGCCGCCGCGGGCAAGCGCGCCATGACCTCCAGCTCCAGCCCGGGCATCGCCCTGAAGGCCGAGGGGCTGTCCTACCTTGCGGGCTGCGACCTGCCCGCCGTGGTGGTGAACATCCAGCGGGGCGGGCCGGGCCTGGGCAGCATTCAGCCCGGCCAGGCGGACTACTTCCAGGCCGTCAAGGGCGGCGGCCACGGGGACTACCGCATGATCGTCCTGGCCCCCAGCACCGTGCAGGAGGCCTTCAACTACACCGCCCTGGCCTTCAGCCTGGCGGACAAATACCGCGTGACCGGCATGGTCCTCAGCGACGGCATCCTGGGCCAGATGATGGAGCCGGTTGATTTCGCTCAGCTGGGCGAGTACAACAGCGACCCCGGCGAAAAGCCCTGGGCCCTCACCGGCACGGCAGGCAAGCGCCCGCCCAACATCGTCAACTCCCTCTACCTGGAGTCCGCCGACCTGGAACAGTCGGTCCTCAAGCGCTATGAGACCTACGCCGAGATCGAGAAGGCCGAGGCCCGCTGGGAGGATCGCTACACCGAGGACGCCGACGTGGTGGTCGTCGCCTACGGCGCGGCGGCGCGCGTGGCCGCCAACGCTGTCAAGGCCGCCCGGGCCGAGGGCATCAAGGCGGGGATGTTCAGGCCTATCACGGTTTGGCCCTACCCGAAGACCCCTCTGGCGGAGCTCGCGAAGCGTGTCAAGGCTTTCGTGTGCGTGGAGATGAG
>Ga0123353_10010502_pt1 | contig 12912 bp, 11 predicted proteins | sample TergutLab28metaG_3_FD_92763 | JGI IMG/M metagenome (GOLD analysis project Ga0123353, IMG submission 92763) | Labiotermes labralis P3 segment gut microbial communities from Petit-Saut dam, French Guiana - Lab288 P3 | ecosystem: Host-associated > Arthropoda: Insects > Digestive system > Gut ...
TCTCTGCCGCCCCAAGCCGTACCGGGACAGGGCGAGGGTGGTAGACATGTTCCCGATCCAAGAGCCGCTGCCAGTGGCGGCCTGATGGCCTGCCTGGGATTATGTCGTATGTTGGGATTCACTAATTGCTAAAATCCAACCGTAATCGATAAGCTGTCTTTCGGTCATTCTTCCTGATGCGTCATACAAATATGCGCCACTTATGACGTATTTCTGATCATCCAGCCAAAATTGACGATCAACCCCATTGGGGTTTCTGGAAACACGGATGTTATTTGTTCCATCATCTACATAGATGCCAGCATATTTGGGTTTGTAGTAACTATTATGAGGATCCAAAGGCCCCTCGTATAACGGGGCCTCGAAAAGCATCTTCGTATCGCCTCGGTCTTCGTTTAGCGATGCAAGCCGTTCCTCATACGCAGCAAACAGCTCCTCATAGTAGGGGCCTTGCGCAATCGCTTCTGTTTTTTCGGTCGCAATATCAAATACAAGAAACTCTGTGCTGCCGCCGCCGCCGCCGATTTGAAAAATTATCTTGTCATGGGATTCATCGAACAGCATATCCAGCAAAAGTTTATCCTGGTACCCTGAAGCCGACCTGTCGAAGACAAGTATGCTGCTTGCCTCCTGCATAGATGCGAGATCATAAACGATCAAAGAGATACGTTCTGAGTTTTCCCGCCAATCCTGAAGCGTATAGTACACACGTTGACTTGCTTTGTCGGCAAGCACTCTTTCTATTTCCTGACTTCTGGGTCCCCGGAAAATAAGGCCCTCTGTCTCGTCCGCCAAGTTTTTTGCAATGAAATATGCTTCATCCTTGTCATCCGAGACTTTGTAATAAAAGACCGTTGAAACCTCACCGGGGATAGGAGCCGTCCCGGCCTGCTCGTGCTCCACAAAATTCTCCACATTGCGGCCAAATATGGGGCCAGAACAACCAGTTAGAAAAATGCAGACGAATAAAGCAGCCCCGCAGGTTTTTAGCGCCTTCATCATAAAAAGACCCATTCCATCTTTGGTAGCCTCGCGCCAACCTATTCGTGTGTCATCATATCGCGATGCGCGGTTGCTTTTTTCAAAAACTCGTCAAGCGGCATACCTTTGTATAAATCCTGCCGCCACTCCGTGTAATCAAATGGCTCTCGGCGCAAAAGCACAATGAACCGCTCGGCATCAACAGGGCCGAGACTTTTTGCGAGGACGCGCATCCCCTCATTTTTGATAGCTGTGTCACTTCGCATCGGCGTACCTTCTCAAAAAATCAATCGGATTCAGGACAGAAATCTCGGGAATCGACTTACTTAATACTTTCTTGTCGGTTGTAAGAAAGCAATCAGCATCAAGATGAATTGCGCAGGCAACATGTGCTGCGTCCATCTGCCGTAAACCGAGCTGCATTAACCGTGCAGCTTTTTCGGCGACTTCATCCGACAAAGAGCAATCGGCAGCCGCGATGTGCTTCCATTCGCTGATGCGGTCGCGAACCTCTTCAAAAGGATTCGCAGTGTTTTCGTAATCAAGCACGAATGACCAGCACAACTCTACTTCTCCGGAACGGATAAGCTTTTGCACATGGAGTTTCGCGTCAGTTTCCAAGCGGATCACGGCAGAAACCTGCTCGTCAAACGGTCGGTTAAAGCAGCAGTTATCAAGATAAACCCGCATGGCAAGTGCTCCTCTCACCGTGGCTATTATATATCAGCCTGAATGCGACCCCGATCGAGTGATCTTGATTTCGCGAGCAGCCAAACTTGTGTCGCCCTGACTCCAAGAGCCTGGCCAAATCCGACTGATCCACTACCTGCCTGCCTGCGCAAGCCGCCTATCCGCCCTCTATCTCGAACAGCTCCTCGTCGCTTATGGCGTCAGGGGCCCATGCGTCCATCTCGGCTGGGCGCCCTTGAACGGCAGCCTCTCGGGCGTGGAGGCGCAGGACGCGTTCGGTGTCGGAGCCGTCGGTGTTGCCTTTGCCCGCGTCCGCGTCCGCGCTCGCACCCGCATCGCCGGAGCGCCATTCGCTCCTTTGCGCCGATGCGCTCTCGGCAAAGGTGAATCGCGCCGGGTTCGCCAGCCGAGCGTGGGTGATCCCCTGGATGGAGTCGCCGAGGCAACGCGAGCCCTCGACTTGGACGGTGAGGCCGAGCGCAGTCAGCTTGCCGAGCGCCTCCTCGGCGATAAGCGCCATGCGCATGCCGAGGTAGAAATCGGTGCAGGTCTCCTGGTGGTGTTGTTTGCCCAGCCTGACAAGATCCCTCCATCGGGTCTGGCGTTCTTTGGGTCGGAGCACGGGTGCACGCGGCGAGAAGATCACGTCGCGTTCCCAGTACGACTTGATGTCGAGCACCGGCGTGCCGTCGATCGCATCGAGCCCGCGCACGCGCACGCGGTTGCCGTCGACCCCAAGCAGGTCCACGAGCGAGAGCGCGATGGGGTTAGGGCGGCGGTTGGCGCGCATGCCAAAGACACCGTAGCCAAACGCGGTCGGATCCTCCTTGACGGGGTTGACTATGAGGGTGTCACGGGCGCTCTCGCTTTCATGGAACCAGCTGAGCACCCATATGTTTGAGTGCTCTTCGATGCGCTGCAGCCCGCTTGCATAGCGGTGGTCGAGCTCGATGACCGCCTCAACGCCGCCTCGGGGCATTTTCTTGATGTCGCCCACGGGCGAGCGGACGATCCCGATAGGGCGGAGCGTCGGGATCGCAGGGAGGGCTGGGATCGCGGGGATCGTCAGGGCAGACGGCTCAGATGGGCCGGATGAGGACGAAGACATTGGGGCATCCGTTTCCATCAAGACACCCCTTCCGTATCTGCAGCCGCATCCGCGCCCGTATCCGCATTCGCCTTGATCGCCTCGTACCACCACTGCGCGAGCCCAGCACGCATATCCTCGTACGTTTTCGTGAAGCGCGGGTCGGCGATGTACATCTCGCCCAGGCAGACGTGGGCCTCCCGCGTGAGCGGGTAGAACCAGCGGTCGATGATGCGCCGGGCCTCCTCGGCGACATCGGTCGCGGCGGGCTCGTCCGGTGCGGTTCCGGCATCGTAGACTGCCACCATTCGTGCGTTCACGGCATCCTGCTCGGCCCTTAGGGCTGCCCAGTCCTCCTTCTTGTACCGCTTGGTCCGCCGAGCGGACTCGGCATAGGCATCCGTGTCGCCCCAGCGCTGCTCGGCCTCCTCCTCGTACTCCGCCGGGTCAAAGTCGCCGAACACCTCGAACATCTCCTCTTTAGTCAACGCCATCCCTCTTTCCATAGAATCGATCGTCTTGTCTATGAGCGCCAGCAGCTGCCTGTCGCGTGCGAGCTTCTTCTCGATCAACCCCCGCTGACCGAGAAGCGCCCGCAGCGGGTCAGACCCTTGCTCGCCGAGCAGCCGGGCGGTCTCGCCAAGCGGGAAGTCGAGCTCCCGGTAGAGCAGTATCTGCTGCAGTCGCACAAGGTCGGCATCGGAGTAGAGCCGATAACCAGCGCCGCTGCGTCCCTCGGGTGTGAGCAGCCCGATCTCATCGTAGTGGTGCAGCGTTCGCACGCTTACGTGCGCAAGTTGCGCAACCTCTCCAACAGTGTATGCCAACCCGGATCCCCCTCGTATTCTGTGCGAGACGTGCGTGTGCCAGCGCGCTCCCTGTGCGAAGCAGCTGCAAGCCAGGTGCAGGCTCGGCACGGACTCATCCGATGGTGCCGTTACGCCTGGCAGGTGCAGGTGCCTCTCGGCAGAGCTTATACCCTTACGTTACGTGAGGGTCAAGTGTTGTTTCTTACAGGAATAAGCTTCTTACAGAAAGGATACTGGCACGATAGCGGCGGCGGTGAAAATCCGGATAATCCGGAATCAGAAACAGGATTATCCGGAAACCTGCCTTGTGTCTGGTTTTCCTGGTGTTTTTGAGTCGAAACCGCACGTTTGCGCACGTGTCGCGGTAGCATGGGGTGCGGCAAAAAAGCACAAGCGTGGCACATGGCAGCGCGAGAAGAGGGAGGCCATATGAGGGGGAGCCACATGAGAGTTCCTGAGAGGCTGGCCGAAGGATCCGACACCCACTATGACAGCCTGCTCGGTTGGGCGAACAGCTCCCGCGAGGAGCTTCAACGCCGGGCCGCCGAGATACGCTCCCAGTTTGTGGAGTCCGTGGATGCCGAGGCTGCAGCCTCGGCCACTGGCTGGGCGCTTGTCGGCACAGGGGTGGCCTTGGGGCTGGTCAGGGCCTTCTTCTCGGCAGGCTCGCGTCGCCGGACACGCGACGTGGTCTTCCCGCTCGTGTTCATCGCGCTCGGCGGTGCGATGTTGGCAGGGGCGGCCCTCTGGCGTCATCGCGCAATGCACATCAGCGAGGCAGAGATGCGCGTCCGGGAGGAGATGACCGCTCTCGACCCGGTTGCGCGGATACGCATCCTCAAAGACCTTGCAAGCGAGACAGTCGGGGCGGTTCCGCTCGTGAACCGGCTCCCCATGTTCCGTCGCTGATAGGGCGCTACAACCAGTAGCCCTCGGTAGAGCTGGGGTGCGCGATGCTGTCGAGCACGTCGGCCTCGTCGTCCTCCAGCGTGCAGCTTCCGGGTGGCACAAGGATGTGGAACGCCTCCTCGACCTCGTCCACGTCCCCCATGACGCCTACGAGGTCGTCGGCCTCAATGACGGTCTGGGCGCTGGGATTCGCCATCGTCTTCCCGTTGCGCAGGATAGCCACGACCGAGGCCCCGCTTGCCGCACGGATGTCTGCCGAGGCAAGCGTCTGCCCTACCACACCGCTCGCCCCAGACACGGTGATCCACTGGATCCCGACTCCTCGGATGGTGGTTATCAGCTGGTCGAGCGCGTGCGGACGCTTCTTCCCGGATGAGACCGCTGCGTACGCATCGGTGCGGACCGCGTCCGCGTACTCCTGGATCCGGCTCGGCGATTTGCCAAGATCAAGCAACGTGAGCCGCATGATCTCAAGGCCGCCCTCCATCTCTGGTTGCACCACATGATGCGCGCCGCTTTCCAGAAGGGTCAGAACGCCCGCCTGTGTGCTCGCACGTGCAATGATGGAGAGGGAAGGCGCAACCTCGTGGGTATACGCGACGATAAGCTGCGCGGACGTGTCGCTGCCACTGGTGACCACGAGCGCGGTCGCTTTCTCGAGGCTGGCGTGCTTGAGTATCTCGGAGTTCGACGCGTCGCCAAAGAGCATTGGCACACCTCGACCCGCTGCCTCCTCGGCGATGGAGATATCCGACTCGATCACGAGGTAGGATTCGCCGAGTTCCTCAAGGACGTGCGCGGTGTAACTGCCCACGCGCCCGTAGCCGACGATGACCACGTGGCCGCTCAGCTCCTCGGCCATCCCGGCCTTGTCCCCGGCCTCAGGCATGCTCGTGCCCATGCCACGCTCGAACAGGCGGCGGAACCTGGGCTTCGAGGTCATCCACCGCTCGATGTGCGGAGTGGCTCTGAAGATGAATGGGTTGAGGAGGATGGAGAGTATAGCGGCGGCGAGGATCAGGCTGTACTGCTCACCGGTCAGGATGCCCAAATAGAGCCCCGCCTGCCCCACGATGAAAGAGAACTCACCGATCTGTGCAAGGCCGGCTGCGACCACAAGCGCCGTGCGTATGGTCGAAGGCAGTGCGAAGCAGAGGAGTAGGTTGATGAGCCATTTGCCTGCCACGACAAGCACGGTAAGGGCGAGAATCTGCGGCCACTGACTGACGAAGATTCGCGGGTCGATCAACATGCCGACGGACACGAAGAAAAGGATCGAGAAGAGCTCTTGGAACGGCAGGATCTCGGCGGCGGACTGATGGCCCATTGAGGATTCGTTGACCACAACCCCTGCTAAAAACGCGCCGAGTGCGAAAGAGATGCTGAAGATCTCTGCCGCGCCAAAGGCGGTGCCAAGGGCGAGCGCCACGACTGCAAGCAGGAAAAGCTCGCGGGAACGGGTCTTAGCGATGCGCGTGAGGATCCAAGGGATCACGCGGGTACCTACGAACATCATGAGCGCGACAAACACGCCTGTCTTTACGAGCGTGAGGCCGATATCGCGTACAAGGGCCGCGCCAGCAACGTCCTCTTTGCCAAAGAGCACGGGCAGAAGGACGAGGATCAAAACGGTAGCAAGGTCCTCCAGGATGAGCCAGGCGGTCGCCGCCCTGCCGCCGGGTGACTGCAGGATGCCGGCATCGGTGAGCGCGCGCAACAGCACTACGGTGCTTGCGATCGATATCGAGATGCCGAGCACCACGCTTGCGCCAATCGACCAGCCCCAGCGGCTTACAAGGACGGCACCGAGCGCGGTGCCCGCTGCCATCTGAAGCAGCGCGCCCGGGATGGCAATGTTGCGTTTTTCCCAGAGGTCTTTAAGCGAGAAATGCAGGCCGACCCCGAACATCATGAAGATGACGCCGATCTCGGCGAGCTGGTTCATGTTGACGCTGTCGCCCTGGAACCCGGGGGTAAAAGGGCTGATGAGCACGCCCCCCACAAGGTAGCCGACAAGTGCCGGCAGCCCCAGTTTGCGGGCGACGATGCCGCCGAAGAAAGCGACGACGATCGCCATCGCGATGCTTGCAAGAAGAAGGGTGTCGTGGTGCATAAGTCCCCCAGTCAACGTGTTCGGTATCTCTCGCTTTTCAGTTCCTAGCGCTTTCAGATCCTAACGCTTTCGAGCCCTAGGGCCTTCAGGCCCTAACGCCTTCGGCCTCGCCTTGTGATGCTGCCGCCATACACGCTATGGCTCCGCTTTTTAACCGGCCTTCCGGCAAACGGGATGATCCGCCCCTCTCGGTAAGGGAAGTCCTCTATGTCAAGCACCGGCACCTGTTGACCGAGGAAATACTCGATCTCACGGAACTGGGTGAGTTCATCTGGTCCGAGCAGCGTGAACGCGTAACCGCTCGCTCCTGCCCGCGCAGTGCGCCCGATGCGGTGCACGTAGTCCTCCGGGTTTTCAGGCACGTCATAGTTTATAACATGATCGATGTCTGAGATGTCGATACCGCGTGCGATAATATCGGTGGCCACTAAGATGTCGATCCTGCCGCTACGGAACCGGCTGAGCGCTCTTTCGCGCTGCTGTTGGCTACGGTTGGCGTGTATGCAGGTGACTCGTAAGCCGTCCCGGTCAAGTATCGTCTTAACGAAGTCTGCCCGGTTCTTCATCTTGGTAAAGACAAGCACCCGGTCTGCACCCCGTTGGCGCACGAGGGCTGCAAGGAGCTCCGGTTTCTGCGACTGCTCAACTGGCAATACAGCCTGCTCGAGCTGTTCTACGGTCGTGCCCTGGCGCGCGATCTCGACGTAGACAGGGTCATGGAGCACACCGTCTATAAGCTGGGTGATCGCCTCGTCCAGTGTTGCAGAGAAAAGCAGGGTCTGCCGCACGTCCGGCAAAAAGCCGAGGATACGGCGCATGCTCGGCCAGAAACCCATGTCAAGCATACGGTCGGCCTCGTCAAGCACAAGCGCCTGTACGCTGGCGAGGCTGACGTTGCCGTGCTCTACGAGGTCGATCAGGCGTCCCGGTGTGGCGACGAGCAGGTCGATGCCGGATTTGATCCGATTGGCCTGCGGCCGGTACTTGACTCCGCCTACCGCTACCGTGACGCGCTGATCGGTTTCTTTGGCGATGATAGCCGCCACACGCTCGATCTGTACGGCCAACTCGCGCGTGGGGGTCACGACAAGCGCAAGGGGGACTCCTTTCCCACGACCGATGCGCTGCATGAGCGGCAAGGTGAACGCGGCCGTCTTACCGGTCCCGGTTTGGGCAGCGGCGACGACGTCCGCCCCTGCAAGTACCAGTGGGATGGCTTGTGCCTGGACAGGGGTCGGCGTGTTATAACCGAGGGCGGAAACCGCTCTAAGGATCGGTTTGGAGAGTCCGAGTTCATCAAACGTCATACTGGCAGTATACGTTAATACGCTGGTGTTGCGCGGCGCACACATGGTACGAGCGCATGGCGGGTGCGGCGAGCACATGGTGCGCACACGCGGCGCAACCCAAAGCGAAACCAAAAGGTGACGATTCCATCGGGAAACCAGCGACAACGAATAGAATAGTAAGCGGTACTCTTGGAGCGGTGTTTTTAGCTATTTAGGATGGTGGCATGGATTCCATACGCTTTTTCATCGATCTGTTCCTGAACCTGGATACGGTGCTCAAGGACTGGGTTGCCTTGTACGGCGCCTGGATATACATGATGCTTTTTCTGATCATCTTCATGGAGACGGGTGTGGTCGTGACACCTTTTCTCCCAGGCGACTCGCTGCTTTTTACTGCTGGTGCGCTTGCCGCCGTCACCTCGGGCGGGCTTAATGTATGGGTGCTTTTGTTGGTCGTGTTTTGTGCGGCGGTCCTTGGCGACATGTCAAATTATATGATCGGGTACCGATGGGGCCGACGCATACTCGAGTCCGGCAAGTTCTCACGCATCATCAGACCTGAGCACATTGCAAGCACGGAGGCGTTTTTTGCACGCCACGGAGGAAAGACGATCTCATTTGCGCGCTTCTTCCCGTTTATCCGGACGTTTGCGCCGTTTGTTGCTGGAATCAGTGCAATGGAGCGGAGGTATTTCGAGATCTATAACCTGCTCGGCGGATTCGTCTGGGTCACGGTGTTTGTGGGGGCAGGCTATTTTTTTGGCAACATCCCGTTTATTGAGAAGAACCTCGAGTTCCTGGTCATCGGGATCATACTGATCAGTGTGCTGCCCGTCATCATCCAGGCGGTCCAAAACCGCCTGAAGGCGCGGGCACGGCAAGGCAGCGAAGGCATACTCCCGTGACCGTGCGGTGGTTCTCGGCGGCACTACTCGATACAGTGTGCTGCATACAACGGGATCGATTTCGTATGACCCTCAAAACCGAAGTTCTTGGCCGAGCAACGGATGACATATTCGGGCCCGTATGCACGGCGGTAAGCCTCTAGGCTTCTGGCAGTCACGTTCTTTCCCGATTTGACCTCAATTGGCATGACGGCTCCTGAGGCGGAGCGTATTACGAACTCCACTTCGGATTTGGACGGAATGCCCCAATAAAACGACTCGATCCCCTTTGCCACGAGTTGTTGCATTACAAAGTTCTCGGAAATGCCGCCACGGAAGCGCGAGCCCTTGTCGTTGGCTGGCTCCAGATCGGCAGGTTCTGTGTCATAAAGGCTGGCCAGCAATCCGGTATCTAGCAGATAGAGCTTAAAGGAGCCCTGTTCCATGAATGCCCGCAGGGGGGCTTTCCCTTCGCTGACGCGATAGCAGAACTCCACCAGACCTGCGGCCTTGAGCCAATTTATCGGAGCCTCGTATTGGTGGGCTCTGGCCGCCGAGGCAATCGTCCGGTACTGGAACTTGTGGTTTTCCTTTGCGAGCTGTCCGGGTATGCCTTGCCAGACATTGAGGATCTTGGCTGTGTCAGCCGATGATGCGTATTTCGTCATGTCTGCCAAGTAGGCGTTGGTTATCAACCGCTGGATCCTGCGGATTTTTTTTGGGTCAGCCGAGGGGTCGTCTAATGCCGTACTGACAACCTCGGGCATGCCTCCGCAAAAAAGGTAGTTGCGCAGGAGCCGCAGAGCGTATTCGTGTAAGCCAAGCGCCTTGTCGGCGAGGTATGACTGGCGGATAAGGCCGGCAAGCTCCCGTTCCTCGGCAGCCCAGAGGTATTCCTCGAAGTCAAGTGGATGAAGAGAGATGACATCGACTTCTCCTACGGGGTAGGAGTACGTCTCTCTTCCGAGGGCGATCCCAAGCAGGCTACCGGCGGCTATCACATGGTACGCAGGTGCCTGCTCGCAGAAATATTTCAGGGAGGTTAACGCCCTTGGACAGGCCTGGGCCTCATCGAGGAAGATCAGGGTGTCCGCCGGGTCTATTTTGGTCTTGAAGCTTGCCTGGAGTTGAGGCACGAGTTCTTTTGGGGTGATGTTATGCTCAAAGAGCGCCGCAACATCCTTGCTGGCAGAAAAGTCCACGTGCACGTGGTTCTTGAATTGAGTTTGAGCGAACTCCAGGACGGAGTAGGTTTTGCCCACCTGGCGTGCTCCGCTTAAAACCAGCGGTTTCCGGTTGGGCGATGACTTCCAGTCCAGTAGGCTCTTAGTGACTTTTCGCTTCATGGTCGGCTCTTCCTTATCTTCCCTGTGTGACCGTAGTCGGAAAATCATGTAGGCTGTGCAGGCGCAGAAGCTATAAATAGAAATTTCGTTCGTATTATGACAAAATTTACGGAAATAAAGTTAAAACATCGATGAAGTTTCCGATCACTATCAATGTTGAGACTGCTTGTTGTTTGCTGATGTTCCAACTACCATCAATGCTGACACCGCTTGTTGTTTATTGTCTGAACTTGCCGCTAGCCACCCTGGTATCGCCATACTGCCTGTCGCCATCCCTTGGCGGATACGCGTTTTTCATGGAGTCGGGCCGATACACGCCACCTTCGGAATCAAAGCCGGTATACTCCTATGTGGTGCCGTTTCTTGCCGAGGCATCAGCAACATCGGAGTACCACTAATATACCTCCGAGCGCTTCGGGCGGGCTCGAGCGGCGTCATGTTGTGAACCTGGTCAGATCCGGAAGGAAGCAGCCATAAGCGATCTCTGACGAGCGCTCGTGCCCGCCGGGGGCGCTCACGTGGCGGCTTGCGTAGCAGCTGGGGCGGCTTTTGCGCGCTACTCGGTTGCTTGTCGTAGGCTGCCCGGTAGGCGTTTCCCGCATGTCTGAACAACAGGCCTGAAAGGACTCCAAAAGCCTCATGGTACAGGTGTCACTTTATCGGAAGTACCGTCCGGCCACCTTCGATGATGTGGTCGGGCAGCAGCATATCGAACGCACGCTACGCAATGCGGTCGCCGAGGGGACCGTCGCGCACGCCTACCTCTTCACCGGCCCGAGGGGAACCGGCAAGACCACGACTGCTCGGCTGCTTGCGAAAGCGCTTATGTGCGAGCGGGGATCCGCTGGCGAGCCCGACGGGACCTGCGAGCAGTGTGTCCAGATCGCCGAGGGGCGGCATCCAGATGTCTACGAGCTCGACGCGGCTTCGCGGACAGGCGTTGATAACGTGCGGGAGGAGATCATCGGGCGGGTCTCTTTGGGCGCGGTGCGCGGGCACTACAAGGTCTACATCATCGATGAGGTCCACATGCTTTCCGCAGCGGCGTTCAATGCGCTGCTAAAGACGATCGAGGAGCCCCCTGGCCACGTTGTTTTCGTGATGTGCACGACGCATTCCAACAAAGTCCCCGAAACCGTCCAGTCGCGTTGCCAGCGCTTTGATTTCCACCGTTTCTCGGTTGAAGAGATCGTCGACCGCCTGCGCTATATCGCCGAGGCCGAGGGTCTCGAGGTGGATCGCAGTGCCTTCACGCTTATTGCGCGCCATGCTGACGGTGGGATGCGCGACGCGATCACCGCGCTTGAGCAGCTCGTCGCTTTTTCCGGGAGCGAGATCACCGCCGATGATGTCGAGGGCATGCTCGGACAGGTCGATGCCGAACAGCTCTTCGAGTTTGCCGAGCTGATTGTCCGCCGGGATATTGCAGGCGGGTTTCACTGGATCGCCGATGTCATCGAGGCCGGTGTCGGCGTGAATGAGCTGGTGCGTGAGTTTACCGCGCACATCAGGGACCTCTTTGTGATTGCCGCATCCGGTGATGGGCGGGGGCTGGTCAACCGCACCACGTCCGACCTTTCGCGCCTTGAGGCCCAGGCGACCGAGTTTGGCGGCCCCGACCGGCTGGCGCACGTCCTTCACGTGCTTGGCGAGCTAGCTGCCGAGATGCGCTGGTCGAGCGATCCGCGGCTTTCGCTCGAGATCATGCTGACCCGCGTCGCCCAGCCGCAGGGCGACCTTTCGCTCGCCGCTCTTGCTGGACGGCTTGAGGCGCTTGAGCAGTGGCAAGCGGTTCGGCCAGCCGAGAAGCCTGCGAAGCCGACGGAGCCGAAAGCTTCTGGCCAGGCCGAGGCAGCAGCGGTTTCCGACGAGCCTGTTGCCGAGCCGGGCAGCCCAGAGCCCTCCAGCCAGGCGGCGGCGGCAACTTCCGATGAGCTTACCCGTGCAGCTGTCAGGCGCGACTGGCAGACGGTCTTGCTGGAGATAAAAAAGAGCAAGCCGGCGCGTGCGCAGACGTTTGCGAACACCGAGGTCGATGTAGACACCGACGGTCGCAGTCTCGTGATCGCGTTTCCCGCGAGCCAGGGGTTTTCAATCGAACTGGCGGAGCACGTCGAGACCCGCGAGCTGATGAGGAATGCTATTACCGCGGTGTTTGGCTCACCGCTGCCTTTCCGCTACCAGCTTCGCCGAGGCGGCGTGCGTCCGACAGGATCCGACCCTGTTGCAGAGGTTCCTGCCTCTGCTCCAGCAGACCCTGTTGCCGAGGTTCCTCTTGACCCTATTGCAGAGGTTCCTGCTGTTGAAGACCCTGTTGCAGGCGACCCTGCTGCCCAAGGCCTTGCAGTCGCAGATCCTGTCTCTGATGGTTGCGCGGCCGAAGAGCCTGTGCTGGAGGAACCCGTGCTGGACGCAACTGGATCCGATGCGCCCAAGGTATCACCTGGCTCGACAATCGAACGTATACTCACAGAGCAACTGGGTGGGACGATCCTCCTCGATGACGACTGAGTACAGTTGCGCAGACCGGCGGCGACCACGCACTTTTTGAGACGGGAGTCCCTTGAAGTAGTCTGGGCAGAATGATATTCGTCGCATCAAAAAGAATCTGAGGAGGGAGATGTTCTTGGGGCAAATTTTCTTTCAGGGAAGTAAAGTGGGCTGCGACCCGAGGAAGGAGTCGCAGCCCACATCTTGGTCTTGTCGTGTACAGACCTTGCTGGCCGCCCCTGTCTTATGTGCCTTGCCGACCTCACTCAGTCGATGAGCATCGCCCTCAAGGTGCCCATGACGTTGTCGGATAA
>Ga0123353_10010504_pt1 | contig 12910 bp, 10 predicted proteins | sample TergutLab28metaG_3_FD_92763 | JGI IMG/M metagenome (GOLD analysis project Ga0123353, IMG submission 92763) | Labiotermes labralis P3 segment gut microbial communities from Petit-Saut dam, French Guiana - Lab288 P3 | ecosystem: Host-associated > Arthropoda: Insects > Digestive system > Gut ...
CTACATGAGAAGCATGTAGTGGCAACTTGGAATGTTGGGAACCGTCTGAGAGCATTTGCTTATAGACACAGGGAAACCGAGAAAAACCTGTGTCGGGGTGGCCGGTCGCAGGACCTTCCGAATACTGACTTCTAGCCAGCAGTCCGGCATCTAAAGTAAAAAACAGCAATACACACACACAGTACAACAATTACACATAAGATGACAACAATACACACAAGACAACTACAACAATACACACAAGACAACTACAGCAATACACACAAGACAACAAGAACAACACACACAAGACAACTACAACACCCACACAAGACAACTACAACAATACACACAAGACAACTACAACAATACACACAAGACAACTACAACAATACACAATAATCTGTACGGCATGACGTCCCAATTATTACAGTAATCTATGTAATAAAAAGGAACTTGATGTACTATTTATCTTCAGTTTGTTTCGTCAATCAACCTCCGGATGATGGGCTACAAATATGTCCGAAACATGTAGAGTTTGACTGACGAAATAAACAGAGGATAAATAGCGCATCAAATTGTTTTCTGTTACGTAGATATATCGAGATATATCGAGATATATCGAGTTTCACGGTCAACAACACATATAACTGACACATTAATCTTCAATTCTGAACCGAAATGTGACTTGCATTTTCGAAGCCCTTTAGTGTTATAATTTATGTATTTATTTATTTATCAACGCTTTTTCGAGCATTTCTCCAGCCCAAGTTCCTCATCGGCTGATATAGTGTATAATTCACGTTGCATGACGCATCGCGACATGTTGGCCCAAGTGAGAGAGCCTCGCCTTTCAACTGACATTGGACACTGCCTTACCCCGTCATGCTGCACAACGAATCGTGCCCACCCTCTCACTATTTAGCAAACATAGATCTGTATCAGTAATACGAAAGCCTGGCAGTTGATATGCTGTCAATATTCTGTCCTCATATATTCGTAGTTAAGGATTTGTACTGTAGGTAGCAGTATTTGCTCTGGACAATATGCCATTATGATGCAATACAGAGGCACCGTGCTCGGACGGTACTGCACTTACCACCTTTGCCGATAAAAGTTTACCTTCAGATAGTAGCTCCTCTTGTGCACTAACGGAGAAAAGGAATATTTGTTTACTCAAAGCAGTCTCAATATGTGATCCCTGTTCATCCAGTCCCATCTGCAGGAAAACAAATTGGAATCTTCCATATCGGCCGTCAGGGTTTCTACAGAGAAGTTTGGCACAGCAACTGTGATATCTACCATCAGTCATATAATAAAATTAATTATATAGTCAGGACTGTGGGCCCGGTAGGTCAGTCGGTATAGCTACTGAGCTACGGGCTGGACGGTCCGGAATCCAGTCCCGGTGGGGACGAGATTTTCCGCCCGTCCAGACCGGCCCTGGGGCCCACCCAGCCTCCTGTAAAATAGGTACCGGATCTTTCCCGGGGGTAAAGTGCGGTCGGGGCGTGACGCTGACCACTCACACCTCCTTCTAGTGCTGCGGTCACGGAAGAGTAGAGCTGTACCTCTACCCACCCTCTGGGCCACACCGGGCCTGTAACGGGAAACCTTTACCTTTACCTTTACCTTTACGTCAGCACTACCTTATTTTTTTTTATTAATACATAAGGGTACAAGTTTCGACCCATCAGTCGGTCATCTTCAGGCTAAATAGCAGACTAAGTCATTGGTGCTGCGTGGACATTGGGATCCCAATATGTTTACATTAGTAAAATGTACATGAAACGTGGTAAATGTCTTTGCTAAGGACGAATGAAATATGTAATACGCACTTATCTGGCTAAAATGTTTAAAATCGTAAGTTTACATTTAACAATTAGAACAGTTCCTGTTATCACTTGGGCATCCTGTGGTAATGTGAGTTTCTAATGTACAGGGTTATTCACAAGTCCGTGAAACATGTTAGAAACCCAGGATAGCGCACATCATAGATACCTCCCCCCCCCCTGTGCCCCTTAACAATAGCATATAAGAAACATCACAGGTGCTGAGATCTCACCATCGTGACATACCCATACCAAACCTGTAAAGCACTACCACCATACTTTCGGATGAAAACCTGGTGATGGTCACGTTAGGCCGAAATATGTAGTTTACTTCATCCTTTATTAAACATCTTATTAGATATTGTTGTGTTATTGACTGATACCCACGCCTATTGTTATGAAGATATCGGTAACTAAACTGCTGCAGCGTGAGTTGTGAATAGCGAATTGAAGAGGATTTCGATGAAAGGAAGCTATTGTGGCTTAATCGACCTACTATTTCGCTATTTTTCTCGATAGACCGAGAAAAAAACTATGAATCTTAGGCTATATCAGGCCAGCCTGTTCTGCACGCCTGTCGGTGAGAATATCGAATTTTTACATATTTTTAATTACCGCTTTCATTTTGAAGTAATTTATGTGGTCACGTCCATTAATTTGCAGAATTCTGGAAAATAATAATTATGGGATTATATGCTTTCAGTGAGTGGACATAAAAAACTGGTCGCATAGAAGCCATATACCAGGGGTGAACATCTAGAGGAGCTTTAACAGCATTTGAGGTGGTAACGTAGTCAGGAGCCATGCACTAATGAAATACTTACTTCTTATTTGATGTATTCTTCTTTCTGTTCGTCCAACTACATTTTATATTTGTTTCGGTTAGATATGAGTCTTCTGTCTTTAGGAAAACTTTTACAACGCCGTTCCGTCACCCTCTTCTTTAAGTAAACTAACCCATTGCTACTTTTTACAGTCACTGTATGCAAGCAGTACCGGTGACATGCGCGAACAGCTTTTGGCAACCGCTCTCATGTATTGCTGACTGGAAAAGTACGTGAACGTCGCTGAGTTTAAACAATACATGAAATATTGCAACATTAGAGAATTTACTGAGGTTAGATGTGCATTTTGATATTAATTATTGTTTAAATTTTCTCAAAACAGGTCCCTCTCTAGGAAATCGTGAAAGGATCAATTTAACTGATTTCAGGATCAATACTGCTTGTGGCCTGAAAACGTCGTTTTATGTACAATTTTGTTATTTTGATTCTTTGTATAATTTTTAATTATGGTACCAAGAGGACTGTGTCACTCCTTTCTTCACATAGACTAATACATTTACACAAAAGAAGCTTCATACAATAGGTACGATTCCTAAAATTCGAAATGAACAGCATGGCATTATGTTTCAACCAATTATGGTTGTGATGACTGGGCTATGGGCTGAAGGGCCGAGGTACCGTGGATAAGTTATCGGCAGGGTAAAGCGAGGTTTTTGTTTTGTTAAACGTCAGTACCAGGTCGAGGGACAAAGCAGCCCTCTGTTTAGTGGATACTGAGGACTCTTTCCCGTGGAATAAAGCGATCCGGGCGTGAAATAAAGACTTATATCCATCTAGAGCCAAGAATAGGCTATTTAGATGTCAAGCAACATTCCTTCATATGCTTTTGTGTGTTTCATGCAGAAATTTTACTTTACTCAACACAAGAATGTGGATATATCACTGGAGTGCGACAACGCAGTTGATCGAGGCACTGTGCTACAAGTTGGAAGGTTGCGGGTTCGATGCCCGTTGGGATCATTAGAATTTTTCATTGACATAACACTTCCAGGCGCCCTTTGGACCTGGGCTAGACTCAGCCTCTACCAGGAATGAGTACCAGGGGAATTTCCTGGAGGATAAAGGCGGCCGGTGCGTAGGACTGATAACATTTACGTACCGATTGTCTTGAAATCTTGGAGCCCCAGCCTCCTGGAAGCCTCAGGGCCTGTCCGGGCCTGTACAGAGATTGCTTTGGCTTTACCTTAGTGCTTGAATGCAGTAAAACTGAAGATTCATAATATGTTAAACTTTTAAACCTGTAGGCAAACTAAATACAAGACGTGGCAAGAGCGAAAGAGTTGAGTGTTAATGTCGAAAACAGATGGGCTGTTTTAAACTGACATGTGACATCTGAATATTGACGTACTCCATATCAACGTGTCTGTTGGTTATTTGATTGATATTAAAAGCCACAAAAATGAAATACAAAATACTAAAACACACTACAACAAAGTTTAGTGCGCTCAGTACTGTTTGTTTCTGCAGGCTGTTAGGGGAGAATTGTATTTCGGTCTGCTATCAAAAGCGAATGATGATAATTCAGGATATTTGGTAATAAAGTGATGAGAAGAATTTTTGACCTTAGGAGAGATTATACGACAGGAAAATAGAGGCAGTGAGAGAAATACTGCTTACTGTTTTCAGATTTATTGTTATAAGATGTGCGATGAGTGTAGAAGGCGTGATGGAAGTGCAATATGAATATAAAAGTAACGTTAAAAACGAATGTCGGAAAGGGGCCATAGTTTGTACGGTATATGGGAATGAAATGTGTTAGCTTTGATCAGGTTTCATTCTGTTATGAACACTGTAATTGAAGTTTTTGGTAAAAAGACGGGAGGTGTCAAAATCAATCTGTTACTTTTTAAGTGTTCCCTTTATGTTACTGATTCGCATATTGTAACATGAATTGTTTATTTTATTGACATTACAAGACACAAAAATGAAATAAAAAATAAATTGTATTTGTCGTTATATTTACTGCTGACGTCATTAATAGGTCTTAAACTGCCAACAAGCAAGACGTCATCACCCTGTAAAAGCATGACACCTTGCTATGGCTCATGCCCTTACTCGCCTGCCCTTATCCGCGGAGTTTCGGATTCGATTCAAGGCCGGTCCATTTGGGAATTTTTGTGCACAAAGTGGAAATGGGGGGGGGGGGCAGGTGTTTATCCGAGTATTTTAATTTTCGCCTTTCTGTATCCTTCCTCCAGTGTTCCGTATTTAGTAATATATTACCAACGTTAGCAATTTTCGTCATTAAACAGCACTTTAAAAAGTAAGAAATCACATTTCTCGCTCTTGTGTTTATCAGTTTACATGATCGCCCTTTGCCTTGTCTCGCTGTTGCATGAAGTCTAAATTTGAATTCGAACGTCGACGTGCCGATGGACTGAAGTGTCTGCTGTTGCAGCTTCAGAACCAGAATAATTGCTTCTACTGGATTTCCGCTTCGGTGACATCGTTGCAATTTCGCCATGCAAGAAATTGTGTGGGGTGCCAGCGGAGAGAAGGGTTGTTTTTAACAAATTGAAAGTACTTTGCGCGTTCAGGCCTTTGTAAGGATTATAGGGTGATTTTAAATTTCCTTAACCACTTAACAAATTCTTATACAATGCTGAAAAATTATCTCATGGTTTTCTTCGTAACATTTCTACTACTGCTGCTACTATAAATATTACCATTACCATTACCACTAATACTACTACCACCAAAAACACTACTACTACTACTGCTACTACTACAACAACAACTACTGCTACTACTACTACTACTACTACTACTACTACTACTACTACCACCACCACCACCACCACCACCACCACCATTATTAATACTAATACTAAGACTGCTACTACTACTACTACTACTACTACTACTACTGCTATTACTATCACCATCGCCACTACTACTGCCAATATTACTGCTACTACTAATTATATTAACAACACTACTACTAATACTAATACCACTACTACTGATATTATTAACACCATTACAACAAAAACTACCACTGACAATCCCACTACTACTATTGCTACCACCACCACCATCACTATTACTACTACTAACATCACTACTACTACTACTATTACTACTACTCCTTTTGCAATTGCTACAGTGTACAGGCTTATAACGTCATGGATATTTTATAAGCCTTCCCTTTGTATTTGTACTGACCGAACTTACTTAGGGTTAAAACACTGGACATTTATTTGAGAGGTACTAGTTTCGAATCCATATTAGTGACTTCCATGTTAACAATTTTTCGATTCGTCGCAATACGTCAAGGTAAATACAGCAACCGTATGATGACATAAACCTTAACTGTCGTCGTCCTGATCTGTATCACCTCCCTGTTGTGAGTGATCACCTGCTGAGTTACACTGAGAGAACGTGAAGGAGGAAACATAAACAGGGTAGTTAGCTATGGCAAGAATGATTAATGAACTCAATATATTCGGAATAAATTTGTAGCAGTCACATGGCGACTGTGGGCTTAATTCTGTGAGAGAAACCGCCGCTTTTGATGTCAATAACTTAAGGGAAACTGTGGGCTAAGGAAAAGGAGAGCCGCTAACATTCGCGAGAATTTTAAGTACATACAAAATTTTAATCGGTAAACATGAGGGAAAGAGGCCGCTAGGTAATACTATGTGAATATATCAGGACACGAAGCGGTGTTAAGGTTAGTCTTGTAAAAACGGAATATGATGACGCGTACTGTTTTCACTTACCATTCAATCAATCACTTCCGTGTTTAAAGAAATTAAAAGCCGCAGCCCAGAACAAAGAAGTCACAGTTGTAGACGAAACTGGAAATACATTAAAAAAAAAATACTTCGGTTGGGAGGTAACAGCAGCAGCACTGTTATTTGTTACTAAGCTATTTACTTACATTTATTACTAATAGCACAAAACATATAAGGTTTTAGTAAGAGAACTTGAAGGGGAGAGGCCACTTAGAAGACCTAGACGTACGTGGGAGGATAATATTAAAGTTTGTCTTAAAGAAAGAGGTTTAGGGGACTTGGGCTGGATTGATCTGGCTCACAATATAGACAGTTGTCCGGCTATTATGACTTCGGCAATGAAATTCCGGGTTTCAAAGTTGTGGGAAATTTCCTTACTATCTGAGGAACTACTGGCTGCTAAATAAGTCCTTAGCTCCAAGGAGTTAGTTACATACTTGTGTTCCTTTCTTGTATCGCCTGCAGTTATTTCTGGAGTGGCAGTATATACTCTGTGACAGATTGTGCACAAGTGGCATTATGCACTCTATGACAGACTGTGCACAAGTAGCAGAATGTACTCTGTGTCAGACTGTGCACAAGTGGCAGTATGTACTCTGTGTCAGACTGTACACAAGTGGCAGTATGTACTCTGTGTCAGACTTGCACAAGTGGCAGTATGCACTCTGTGTCAGACTGTGCACAAGTGGCGGTATGTACTCTGTGTCAGACTGTGCACATGTGGCAGTATACACTCTGTGTCAGACTGTGCACAAGTGGCGGTATGTACCCTGTGTCAGACTGGGCACAATTGGCAGTATGCACTCTGTGTCAGACTGTTCACAAATGGCAGTATATACTCTGTGTCAGACTTGCACAAGTGGCAGTATGCACTCTGAGTCAGACTGTGCACAAGTGGCGGTATGCACTCTGTGTCAGACTGTGCACAAGTGGTGGTATGAACTCTGTGTCAGACTGTGCACAAGTGGCAGTATGCATTCTGTGTCAGACTGTGCACAAGTGGCAGTATGCACTCTGTGTCAGACTGTGCACAAGTGGCGGTATGTACTCTGTGTCAGACTTGCACAAGTGGCAGTATGCACTCTGTGTCAGACTGTGCACAAGTGGCAGTATGAACTCTATGTCAGACTGTGCACAAGTGAGAGTATGTACTCTGTGACAGACTGTGCACAAATGGCAGTATGCACTCTGTGTCATACTGTGCACAAGTGGCAGTATGTACTCTGTGACAGACTGTGCACAAGTGACAGTATGTATTCTGTGACAGACTGTCCACAAGTGAGAGTATGTACTCTGTGACAGACTGTGCACAAGTCTTAGTTCTGTACGGAGATTCGATTTATTTCTGGTCTGGAAAGCAATTTCTGGAGAAGTAGTTATTCGCTAATTGCAATATCCTGCGATGAGAAGCCATAGGTCATGTAATTCCAAGCTTGTCATATCCTACCTACCGTGTTGGTTCAAAAGGGAAAATGTATCGATTTGTACGTAGTTAATATGCCATAGGCCTTTACACATTTCGGTGTCTCAGTAATTTTCAGCTGTGTAACCGGCACTAGAGTTCGCCTATACGTATCTTGGCTTGGTTTTGAATATCGCCAAGAGCCTTTTTGTTTCTTACCTTTCAGTAATGCTGTCCACAGTTGTAGGAAAATTTAGGATAAAATGTTTTCAGTACAATAACACTTGAGACCACTATTAATTGGCTTATATTCGAAATTGTGTGATTGTCTCCGATAAACTGTCTACATCTTTAATAATTTTACTATATTGCTCTCAGTGTAGGGACTAGGATGCAAGATGAGTAACAAAGGAATCATCTTTCGATTTCGGGCAGAGGCAGGGAATGCAGAGAACACAATGTCTTTCGGTACAAAGGCCAGTCGCTGAATGCTGTGTAGCCAAACTGTCTCTGTTTTTGTGAGAATTATGCAGAAAACCTAATAGAAAGCGCACTTTGTAGACAAAATGCAGGATTAGTGTTAACTCCAACGGCACACGTGTTGACCACTAGGCTTCAGAGCAGTAACGGTTTATGGGAAGCTGAACACACTGGCACTATGTGTGTAAAACAAAAGAGAATGGGTTTAGTAAATGTCTAAAACAAATATTATTCAAGTTGTTTCAAGTTTACATTTTTAAGGTGAATTAAAGACAACGAAATGGAGGGAGTACCAAAAATTTCCGAATTACACAACCATTATGTGTAAAACAAGCATGACATAATTCCTTTCCCCCCACTTCTGGTTGATTCGAATGAAGCTCATAATTCGGGGGATATCTATAGCAGCTTAAGGTAAATTTATGTGCTGGCAGTAGAAGTAGAGATCATTCTAAACATCGGCACTAGAGGAAGGTGAAGGGTCAGCTTCACGCCAGGATCCCTTTATCTTGGAAGAAATGTCCCTCGGTACCCATTGAATGGCAGACAGGGTGGGCTTCGGAGATTGTCTGGCTTTTCCAAGGAGAGAATCTGTTCTTTTCCTTGCAGAAAATCAAGCCACAATTCGTCGGTCGTCAAGCCACTAGTTTAGTCATTATCCGGTATCCTATCTGTTGAACTAATTTCCAAAACCCAAGACATATATTGTTCTGTCCACTAAACACCATAAACTATACTGGAGTGTATGTACTTGTCTAACACAACTTTATTTGGTAGTAGAGATATGTATAGAATTTACTACATAAAGAACAACTACATGTTTCGGCACTTGACAGTGGCCATCTTAAGGTTGAGAAATTAAAAAAACTTAGTAAGCAGCATTACTCGACTTATGTGGGCTGTATACAGTGGGGAGGTAAGAGTTGAGGTGGGCACGATATCTCGTATGTGTTATGTAGGATGGACGGTGTGGGTACATGAGGGTTCTGCTATTGTATGCTAAGCCAAGTAGTATGGTTAGATCTACGGTATCATTTTATGTTTGTAGATATTATATGTACATATACACTTAACTTACAAATATACAGTGTGCAATCTTATATAAATATAGTCTCAACAGTTATAGTGGATTCATTGATTTAATACTATATAAAATATAGTTTCTATAGTTACAGTGGGTTCATTGATCTACTATTATAATACATCAAATTGGATTTTCCATAATTTGTCAGTTCAGTATCTGAAGTACAACTAGTATAGAACAGAATAAAGAAAGTTCAGTAAGGGAAGTAAATTAACAAACAACAGTAGGGGGAAAAACATACAAGCGATTTAAATTAAAGTAAGGTAATACTGAAGTGTTAGGTTTAGATGCTACTCTTCTGGTGTCGTTGAGTTGTGCGTGTTCAAGTTGAAGTGTTCAAAGTATAGGGCTTCAGACGCTCCACAGTCTATGTGTGTAATGGTGTTGAATTTCGATGATGGCGGATAGGACGATTCTCAGAAGCACGGCTTTGTGTGTGGCATGTGTCAGCTGGTCATTCGGCGCGTGTTAGTATAGGTCATTCATAGTGTGGATCTACCTGTGGAAAATATAGGGTGATCCTTTTCTTTAGTGGCTGTGTTCACAATACTGTTATCATATTGAACATGTATAAAGCATATATAGCAGAACCCCCATGTACCCACATCACCCATCTTACATAACAAATGCCAGATTTCGTGCCCACCTCACCTCTTACCTCCCCACTGTATACAGCCCACATAAGTCGAGTATTGCTACTTACTAAGTTTTTTCATTTCTCAACCTGAAGTTGGCAATTGTCAAGTGCCGAAACATGTAGTTCTTTATGTAGTAAATTCTATACATATCTCTACCATCAAATAAAGTTGTGTTAGACAAGTACATACACTCCAGTATAGTTTATTTATGAACACAACGGGGATGACGAACCTTGTGACACTAAACACCATCTTTACTTTGTGTGCACCGGATGAAGGAAGGCTGAAGAGGGATTTATTGAAGAAAGTAAAGTCGGATACAGAAGATGAAATATTTGAATCCTGTAGAAAGAAAAATTTAAAGAGAAACATGGAAATGGTGAGAAAATTATACACAGAGAAACGATGGAGCAACTAAGTAAACAGAGACGAAAAATAAGAAGAGAAGGTTTGTATCATGAAGACTGGAGCATATGTTCTTCAGAGAGTATAATGTGTCAGCTCGAAAGTAAATGTGCACGTCCATGGGGGAGCGATTGAGCTACTGCCTGGACGATCCGGGGTTGAAAGTCCCGGCAGGGACGAAGAATGTTTCTTTTCTCCCCAACGCCCAGAACACCTCTGTGGCCCAACTAGCTACTTATTCAGGAGTGACAGGGGTTCTTGTCCAGGCGTAACGCGGTATTAGCGTGAAGTTGACCAATCAACTAAATCTAGTGTAGAGCTGAAAAATGAGTGCAGCTATAATCCTACTCTTCCTGTATGCGTCTTTGGCATGGACAATGACAAATATACTTTTACAAAGAATATTGAAGATTTCGTGGTAGATGTTAATTAAATGTTAAGGAAATGTATTTAACAGTTACGAAGGGTAATATGATTACACACCGGATCCAATATTTTATAAACAGTAGCCAAGTCAAGCCAGCCAAGCCAAAGTGTTAAATCGGGGCGGAGACTTGCGCGAAGCGCAAGTCGACGTCCCAATATCTGTTAGACATTCCTGCGTTTAACCGCATTGCTGGGCTCAGTAACAGACACCTAAACTCTAACAGGAGAATACGCTAACGTCAACGATTTGGAAGTCAGGCTGAGGGCCTTGACTGATTGTGCCAAAGAATAGGGGCTAGTTTTCCCAGGACTAAGTATGGGACAGATAAGCTTTGGTTGGTTGGCTGTCTGGGTTCCGAGTCCAGACTGGCTACGTCGCATACTGGAGTTACGCGACGTTTGTCCGGCGCTTAGCTGAAGCCGCCACGCCTGGGGGAGGGGAGTGTTGGCCGTGCCCCGACTTTGCATCGTATATCCTGGCATTTGCCTTACAACTGTGGAATATCACGGAAAACCTTAGTCAGGGTAACCGAAAGGCGCTCGGCTGATCAGCGCCGAACGCGATTCATTTAGTCGACTTGGCCATCGCAGGCGATGGCCTCGACTGGCCTGCTGTCCCCTGCCGCCCTTGGCTGTCGCGTCAGGCGACGGGGTCAACCCTCGGTCAGCGTATCTGCCGAGTTGTCGTACTAGGGGGTTCCCCACATCAGCTAACTTTGAGTCAAAGCTCTCGGTCAGGGCTCTGACGTGGTCGGCAAACAATATATAAACAGCAACAGACGTTAGTACGGTAAAATACTGGATCTAAACAAGATATGACAACGAAACACAGTTAACTTAAACAAATAAGCACCAACTCCTACCAGGTTACACGAAGTATCTATTTTTCAAGAAATATCCAAATAATTTAATGTTCGTGATTAAGCAATGGGCCAAGCCCAGCGGCCGCGCTGTCTAAAGGCGTGGTTGTACGGTCCCTCTCTTGATGGGATTGTAGAGTTGAGTGCCGGCAGGATCATGGATATCAGTCTCTTGTGAGCGTTGTGTGTTGTCTGGTAGAAGTCTCTGAGACGGGCCGATCAGTTGTCCAGAGGAATCCTACTAAGTGTGTTGTGTATGATTGTGATCGATGAATTTCGTAAAGGAGGCCTATGCCCACTGAGGTTGTTGAACCATGAGGAAAAATTTGGGACATGGAATAACCGGTACTTCGCACTCACATTAAACAATAGAGCCTCGAGAAAATACTATTCAAGGCCCTTTATTTTATAAATTATAATTTAATTATCCGTGTATTACGGTTTTGATAACAATCGCAACTGTGACAGTCACAGAGGAAAATACAATTTATAAAATGTACTATTGAGATCTCAGAAATTGTTAACATTAATTAAGCAGATGTACGCTGTGATTTTCTTGACCTGAAGATGACCAATGTTGATCGCAATATGTTGCCTTAAAATAAAATAATGGTAATAATAGAAACCAATTGTGTTGGCGGTATTAAATTCATTATAAAACAAAATCCACCAGATAGTATTTTACATCGGTATTTCATGTCAAAAAGAAAAACAAATTTTCCGTTTAACGTAGCCTTTGTAATTTTATGTTGCAAGTCTGAACCGAAGGCACTCAAACCGGATTGTAACGTCCCGCTTAAGAATTTTATTGCCCTTCTGATATGTGACGACCCACTTCAAGCGGACACCCTGGCTCTCCTCTCAGCTGCATGCGACTCATCGAGTCGGGTGGCTGTTTGTACATGAACCAGACACCGCACAGCTCACCTTGCCAATAAGATGCGATCTTCACCCCAGCGGCTAGGAACGTGTCGCGAGGTGTTTGGTTGTAAGTACTGGAACAGTGTGGAGGGCGAGGGAATGTACATCGACATTGCCTGCGTACATACAGGGTCCGGCGGAAACAATGAAATATTTTAAAATTCTAGTTACGCGCTTCGACCGCCTCTGTGGTCTAGTGGTCAGAGTTTCTGGCTATAGATACAGAGGTCCCGGGTTCGATCCCCGGCGCTACCAGATTTTCTGAGTAGTAGTGGGTCTGGAACGGGGTCCACTCAGCCTC
>Ga0123353_10010505_pt1 | contig 12910 bp, 14 predicted proteins | sample TergutLab28metaG_3_FD_92763 | JGI IMG/M metagenome (GOLD analysis project Ga0123353, IMG submission 92763) | Labiotermes labralis P3 segment gut microbial communities from Petit-Saut dam, French Guiana - Lab288 P3 | ecosystem: Host-associated > Arthropoda: Insects > Digestive system > Gut ...
TGGCCGCAAATTTGAGCCAAAAGCTGAAGCTCGACATCCGTTGAACCGCAAGGCTTTGAAGGGCCCAAAAATTGCACGATGGTAGAAAAATGGTAGAAAACAGCCCCAAACCGGGCTAAAACGACCCTCCCACAGACAACTAAAAAAGCCTGAAAGTCTTAATACATAAGACTTTCAGGCTTGGCTGCGGATCTAGGATTTGAACCCAGACAAACAGAGTCAGAGTCTGCCGTGCTACCATTACACAAATCCGCAATCAAAACAGTATAGCCTATTATACACAAGCAGGGCGAAGATGTCAAGCCTTTTTTCTTGCTTTTTTTGCCTTGCAATCCGGAAGGGAATGTGCTATGATGTTTTCAGAAACTTGAAGGGAGGATTTTATGGACGGGAATGAAACCGCATTGGTGGTAGGGCCTGAGCAGACGCTTTTTGATGTCACAGACAAATCTCTCTATTCGTTCGATGATCGAGATTCTATGATGATGTTCCGTGAAGCTTCTACGGCGATGGCGCTGAATAGGTTTTTTTCGTTGTCAATCGAAGATTTTGATGTTGCCAGATTTGTAGTCTATTTGGCCGAGAAAATTCCTCACATAAAACGCGTCTTTGATTCGCTCAAGGGCAATAAAGAGCTTGTGGTAAAGCTATCTGAAGAAGCACGCAGAAAATATGAACAAGGATTAATATACTTGGAACAGGCGAAGGATGACAGTGGTCTCATAGCGTCATTTAAAGATGCAATGACCGGAAAATATGTGGGGAAGGTCAGGCTGGAGGAAATAATAAAAGACCAGATGTACGCAATTCAATTACCGACTTGACGCAAAAAAACAATCTTGATGCTCTTATGCAAAAAGTAATGGAACTGACTGGAGCGGTGGAACGGATTGCCGCCGGTCAATACAATGACAGAGTAGCAATGTTTTACGGCGCTAGACAGCTATACATCGAAGCTATGAGCATGGACGATCCTGAGAATCGCAGAATTACCTTGCTCAACGCGGCAAAGTCTGCGGACGATGCAATCGCGACTTTGCAGCAAACGATTCGGTATGACTTGAATAATTTATTGGAAATAAAGACGAGCAAACAACTCGAAGAAAGCACCAAGATGATAGCGAAATGTTTCTCCAAACTCAACGACTCTGTACAGATTTCGGTGAATACTTATGCTGCGCTCGGGGAAAATCGTGCGTTACTCGCAGCAGTAGCGTCATATCAATGTTTCGTTGAACAAACCTGGCTGCCCAAAAGAGAAGGCGGTAAGTATGATGGCTGTACTTTGGCAGAAATCATGTTTACCAGTTCAGAAAAAACTGAACTCGACTGGCGGGCACTCCCGTTCGAAATAGTCGATGCGTGCGAAACGATCATTCAAACGGAGCGCGAAACAAGAGGTGTCCTTACCGAGGCTGTCGAAAGCCAGAGGTTAAAAAGTTATAGTACTAATTTGCAAAGGAGACAAGCGAATGAAACTTATCAAACGCAATAAACAAGCAGGCCACTTGATCATTAATGAGACTGAAATTGAGGTGCTCGAGGGTTATGGGATGAAATGCAAGCGCTGTAAGAGAGAGCTGGTCGGGAAAGAGAAATACCTTTGTCGAAGCTGTTCTATGGAGTTTAAGGACAAGGGCAAAAAAGTCTTGGCAACCGTTGGAAGCATTGCGGGCATTGTTATTACGGTAGCCGCAGGAGGCAAGGCTACTAAGCGCAAGTGAGGCTGTTCCTCATTCAAGAAAGGTGTGAACCAAATGGAAAAAGAACGAAATATTGCCCTGGACCGCTTCCGGGGGCTGGCGATTATTCTGATGGTCATCGTCAACGACCTGGCCGAAGAGCCCGCCATTCCCGGGATACTCAAGCATGCGCGCGATATCGGCTTTACACTGGCCGATTTGGTCGCGCCGCTGTTCATTATCGCTATCGCGGCGACATACCGGCAGTCGTTTTTACGGCGCGCGGCCATCAACAAGGGGGAAGCCTATTCCCACTTCGTTGGCAGGTATCTCGCCATCCTTGGCGTCGGGGCCTTCTTCAGCGCCGTGAGCGCCATCGCCTATGAGCCCTCTGACTGGGGGGCGCTGCAGTCCATCGGCGTCGCCGGGCTGCTGACGCTGCTGGTGATCCAATTGCCCACCCTTACGCGGGGAATCATCGCGGGCGTTGTGCTGATTGGATATCAGCTCGCGCTGGATCATTTCCTATTGGAGGAGGTTTTAGGCAGCGACCACGGCGGCCTGATCGGCGCGATTTCGTATGGCGCCATGCTGATGCTCGGCACCGTGATGTTCGACATCCACCGCAAAGGGATGAAATGGTTCGGAATCAGTACGGGCGTGCTGTCGCTGCTTGCCGCGGGCTCGCTGCTGCTGGTTCCCATATCGAAAAACCGCGTATCGTTGTCCTTTGTGCTGGTGTCCGCCGCGATTTCCTGCATTGTATACATCGCAGTGCGCCTGCTGACAAAGGTTTTGCCCTTCAAAAGCGATCTCGTGGTCTGGTGGGGTGAAAACCCAATGCTGCTTTACGTGCTGCACCTTGTGATGATGGCCATTACCCGCCTGCCCTTTATTGTCCTTGGCATCGAAGAGCGCCCGCTGTGGCTGGCCCTGCCGGTGACGTTCGTCATTCTCACAGTGCTTAGCGTCATCGCCGCAAAGCTGCGCAAAAGCGGCAAACGCATCTCGTTTTAGCGTGGGCCGCCATTCCCGCCCGGAAAAAGTCGGGCATGATTCCGCGCAGTGTGTTATGCTGACCTGGGAGGTGAAAAGGTGGACATGTTAGACGGGCTCAACAATGCCATGGGCTACATTGAAGCAAATTTGCAGGATGGCCTGGACTTGGAGCAGGTGGCGCGGTTGGCGGCGCAGACGGCGGACGGTTTCGCGCGGCTGTTCCGCAGCCTGGCCGGCATTACATTGACGGAGTACATTCGCGGCAGGCGGCTTACCCTGGCGGCCTATGATTTGCAATTCGGCCGCTGCAAGGCCATCGATGCCGCTGTGAAATATGGCTACGAAAGCGCGGATTCCTTTCGCCGCGCATTCGTTCGGCAGCATGGCGTGCCGCCAAGCCAGGCGCGGCATCCCGGATGCTCCCTGCAAATTGTCCCGCCGCTCACCTTCCACATCAATTTTACGGGAGGCAGGGCAATGGACTTCAAAATCATCGAACTACCGCAAAAGAAACTCAAGGGCCTGCGCAAGGATTTTACCGGCAGCGCGGCGGACCGCTTCGCGCAGGAGCATGCCATGTGGGCGGACCACCATGACAACGCGCCCGCCAAAATCAGCGCGGGCTACCCAGGCACATGGTACGGCATCTGGGACAGCGGCGCTTATTGGATCGCGCGCGAACCCGCGGACGCCACCGGCGACGGCCTTTCGGAGGTAGTGATCCCTGGCGGCGTTTACGCCGCGTTTCGAACGGGCCGCGGAGGCTATGCCGGAGAGGAATTACCGAAATTGCGCGAACAGATTTTTAACGCGTGGCTCAGCGGCTCCGGATGGCGGCAAAGCCGCGATTATGAAGCGGAGATCTATCACCTTGCGCCGAAAAGCGAATGGGAGCGGCGATATTACGAACTATGGGTGCCGGTGGAAAAAGGATGAGGCTTTTTGCCGGCAACAGGAAAGAATGCGCCGTTTTTATCCTTGATTCTTCCAGATCACGCGATTTTTCGCGTAAAAAACTACACCGCTTTAAATAACTGCTTCCCAACATGCCGGGCTTCCTGTATAATAGCAGTGAAGCAATGTGAAAAAAAGGAAAGAAGGAAACCCGGTATGCGAAGAGCAAGAAAATCACTGGTGGCTGCTTGGCGAAAATAACATAGGGGCCGCGTGTAAAAACGCGGCCCTTAAGCATGTTCCCGCGCCAGGCGGATGATATGCTCCACAAAGTCATGCTTGCCGGCGATATAGGCGTCAATGTCGTGCCGGTGCCGTTCGGCCAGAGCCCGTTTCAGCGCGGCATAGGCGTCCCGCGCGCCGTCGTGGCGGCGCAGATAATCCCGGAACAGCAGATGCCGCTCCAGCTCCAGGCCTTCCTTCGCGCTGGCATACATATGGTAGGCCATAAACTCGTCTGATATCCGGCGCTTGAATACCTCCCGGCCCACAATGCCCTGGTCGCCTTTGTGGATATATCCCAGTGCATTGAGTTGAGCAATCAGCGCGGGCAGGGCGTCCCGGGATTCCAGGACGATCACAAAATCGATGATGGGCTTGGCGGCCAGGCCCGGCACGCTCGTACTGCCGACATGCACGATATCCAGCGCCAAATGGCCGATGCGCGGCCACAGGTACGCCTTGATTTTTTCGAACTCCTCCGGCCACGCGGGATTGTAATCATCCACCACAATCGTTCTCATGTCCGGTAATCCCCGTTGATTTTCACATAGTCGTAGGTCAAATCACAGCCCCAGGCGGTGGCGGTTGCCGCGCCGTCGCCACAGCCGATTAAGATCCCGATCTCTTTTGCGGCAAGCACGCGCGCCGCTTCTTGCTCGGAAAACGGTACGCCCGCGCCGTTTTCGCAAACGAGAATTTCGCCCGCCTCGGAGGAAAACCGCACGCTGATTTTCGTCACGTCCACGTCCGCGCCCGCATAGCCCATGGCGCACAGCACGCGCCCCCAATTGGCGTCCGCGCCGAATACGGCGCACTTGAGCAGGCTCGAGCCCGCCACGCTCTTCGCGAGCCTGCGCGCGTCGTCCTTTGTTTTCGCGCCGGAAACCGTGCAGGCGATGAGCTTCGTCGCGCCCTCGCCATCCCCCGCAAGCTTCTTGGATAAATCAGCCAGTACATGATGCAAAGCTGCCTCAAATGCCAGATAATCCGCATTTTTATCTGATATAGTCTCATTCCCGGCCAGGCCGTTCGCCAGGACGCAGCACATGTCGTTGGTGGAGGTATCCCCGTCCACGGTGACCATATTGAACGTGTCATCCGTAACGCTTTTCAGCAGATCACGCAATAATTCGTGGGATATGGCCGCGTCCGTCGTCACAAACGCCAGCATGGTGGCCATGTTGGGGTGGATCATCCCCGAGCCCTTGGCCATCGCGCCGAGCCGGCACTTCACGCCGCCGCTGAGCGTAATTTCCACGGCGCATTCTTTTGCATAAGTGTCCGTAGTCATAATCGCCCTCGCGGCGTTTTTCCCATCCTCGCATAATCCGGCAATCAGAGCTTCCATGCTCGTTTCAATTGGAGCAAGGGGCAGCGGCACGCCGATGACCCCGGTTGACGCGACAATGACGTCCTGCGCCGCCACGCCCGTGTGCTGTTCCACAAGCCTGCACATGGCTTCGGCAATCACAATGCCATCCGCGTTGCAGGTGTTCGCGTTGCCGCTGTTGCAGATGAGCGCGCGGGCCGTGCCGTTTTGCAGGTGCGCTTTTGTCACCAGCAGGGGCGCGCCCTTCACCAGGTTCGTGGTGTAGACGGCGGCGGCGGCGGCTGGGGCTTCGCTCACGAGCAGGGCCAGGTCCGGCTTGCTGGAGTTTTTGCGGATGCCGCAGTGGATGCCGCTTGCCGTGAAGCCCCTGGGGGCGCACACCCCGCCGGGAATTGTGTTCATATCTTTCATAGAGTTCTCCTTCTATTTTCCTGTGGTGTCGACAAAGAGCCAGTTGCCTTTCACATCAATATAGCCGCGCTTGTTGTTCAGTTCGACCCAGTAGTAGTTGGGGCCTTGGGGGCCGGCGGTTACTCCAATCTGATCGAAAAAAGGCTCCAGTGGACAGTTGTCGATGCGCTTGCCATCCCAGTCGACCGCGATGTAGCGAACGTTCGATAAAAATATCTCATCTATCAATTTCCCAAGCCGAAGGATCATGCCGTCCTCAGTCGCCAAATCGATATTCACGCTATCTTCTTTTTCGTTCAGATATTGCGATAGGTCAAAAACCTGCCACCGGCCTTCCTGAAGCAGGAAGGCTGTGCCGCTGAACCATCGACCGTTTTGCTCTTTCGTTGGAAATGCCTTGCCGGTTTGAGCGTCCCAGGCCCTTAGCGCATTGCCTTGTTGATCTGTAAGAACGATCAGCTTTTCATCCGATTGATCATAAAAATCATCATAAAGCGGAGAAAAACGCTCTCCCTCCTGCGCTTCGTACAAAGTGTTCAGCATGCCGTCCAGCAAAACAGGAATTCCGCCGTTCCATTCCGATCCATTGCGCCACGCGACATAGCAGCGGCCCATTTGCCGGATGCTGTTATAACGCAAGTCAGAAAACACGCCATTGCGGTCTACCCAGGTTTCGATGTCGTTTGAACTTCTTGAGCGCACGACAAGATAATTACCGCCGTTGAAGCGCTCGTCAATGTGCCACCTGGTTCTCAGCTCAGGCACGATCTTCATATCCTTGTCAACGATATATATATCGAAATGGCTAGTATCATAGCCCTCCACCACCTCATACCAGCCGGTTTCAGGATAATAGCCCTGGCAGCGCCATTTGCTTGGGAAATCTTTCGTGCTGCCATCCGCAGGGTTCCATTGGAATGAACGCAGATGCTTACTATCGCGCGAGCTTGTTTCACGCTGGTTACCAAATACTAACCCGCCAGCTTCCCAAAGAGCAAGGCCGCTTTTGGGCGCAATTACGAAATGTTCTTTTTCCGTATCGTATAGGCCGTCGCGAGCACCATCGTAAAAACTATATTCACTGCCCCTGTCGTACCCGCCGGATTCATATTGCGAGACAATCCAATAGCGGCCATTTTGCACCGGATATATCTGCTCGGCTTCGAACGGCATTTTCTTCGCGACGCCGTCCAGTGTGTAGTACATAAGCGCGTTTTCTTTATGCGCAAACAGGCCGAATATTTGACCGTTATCTCCATAGGCATATTTCACATGTGTATACTGCGGCTCCGCAACCAGCTTGCCCTCTTGATTGATTAAGCCAATTGGATACACCGGGTATTCCTCGCCATCATAATCGCTGAATTCATATTTATACGGCTTGCTGCCTCTAAATTCATACAGCATCTCCCCGCCCTGCACCGGCTCCATCACGGCCATCACGCGGTTCGGGTCCAGCGGCGCGGCGGTTGGAATCACGGGCGGCGCGATGGTCGCGGGAGGCGCAGCCGTCGTCGCGGCCTCCTCTGTTATGGCAAACCCGGTGGTCGGCCCGGGCGATTCCTCCCCCGCGCCACACCCCCACAGCCCACAAACAGCCGTAGCCAAAAGCAAAACCAACCACGCTTTTTTCATCAAGAACACCCTTTCTAAATTTGCAGCCCCTCGGTCTCCTCCGCGCCAATCGCCAGGTTCAGGCACTGGATCGCCGCGCCGGAAGCCCCCTTGCCCAGGTTATCCAGCCGCGCGACGAGCAGCAGCCGTTCCTCATTGCCCGCGACGGTGACGTGCAGCGCGTCATGGCAGGCGAGGGGAGGCATCGCGGCGATTTCCGGGAATACCTTGATCGCGGCGGCATCCCGATACGCCGCCCGGTAGCAGTCTAAAATTTCGCGCGGTGACGCGCCGGCTTGCGCCGCGTGCAGTGGGATCGTCAGCTCAATGCCCCTGGGGTAGTCCGCCACGATGGGGCAGAACACCGGCGGCGCGGATAAACCCGCAATGGCCGTCATCTCCCGCAAATGCTTGTGCGCCTGTTCCTGCGCGTACTGCCTGGGGACACGCAGCGCATCATCGCGGTCCTCCGATTCGTACGCCGCGATCATCGCCTTGCCGCCGCCGGTATATCCGGTGACAGAAACGCAGTGCAGCAGCGCGTCCCCCGATAAGATATTCGCCTGGAGAAGCGGCCGCGCCAGCGCGATGAAGCCAGAAGCGTGGCAGCCCGGCACGGCAACGCGCCTGCTTCGCGTCATATTTTCGCGGAACGCCGCGCCGAGCTCCGGGAACCCATATGCCCAGCCCGGCGCCGTGCGATGCGCGGTGCTCGCGTCGATCACGACGGTCTTTGGGTTGCGGACCAGCGCCGCGGCCTCCCGCGCCGCCGCGTCCGGCAGACAGAGCATCGCCGCGTCCGCTTCATTCAGCATTTGCGCGCGCGCCTGTGAATCCTTGCGCAGCGCCTCCGATAACGTTAGCAGGGTGATATCACGGCGTTCCCGCAGCCGTTCCTCCAGCCGCAGCCCTGTCGTCCCCGCGCTGCCGTCGATAAATATTTTGTGCATACATAACTCCATAATTGTATAATATGCGTATTATATCACAAGAGTGTGTGCGTGTCAAGAGTTAATCTGTGCCGCAATCATTTTTTCTTGCCTTTATTTTGGTATCGCGTTCATGACCTTTGCGGCGATATCAAAGGCCACGGCCAGCCCGCCGCCCGCGTTTTCGCCCACCACCACGATGGCGTAGGGTTGATCCAGCGCAAAGCCAACGAACCAGGCGTGGGGCCGCTTGCCGTCCACCTCAGCGGTGCCGGTTTTGCCCGCCATGGCAATGCCGGGTGTCCTGCGCCCGCTTGTATCGTAGGAGTTCGTCACATTCGAGCGCAGCAAATCTTTTAACGAAGCGGCGATGGCAGGGTCAATTTTTAATGCGGCCCGGGTTGGCAATAAGCTGTTTCGTGCTTGCAGCCTGGGCGCGATGCCCCTGCCGCCGTTGGCGACCGCCCCCATGAGCATCATCATCTGCGCGGGGTTTGCCAGGGTGGTGTGCTGCCCCACGCCCGCCCAGCCAAGCTCCAGCGGCGACATCGGCCCGGATTGGAACCGGCTGATGGCCAGGGGAATTTTGTCCGCGCGGTACACCTGGTTAAAGCCCATTTTTGAAGCGGTTGCCCGCAGGTTTTTCTCCCCGGCTAAAATCGCCATCTGCGCGAACGCGCTGTTGCACGAAACATTCAGCGCCTGTTCGAATCCGAGCTTCCCGTGCTTTTCCCGGCAGATGACCCTGCCGTCGCCGGTATTGTACCCGCCGTCGCAGTGGAATTCCCGGCTCCAGATATCCGGGATGTGTTCCAGCGCGCACGCCGCCGTGATCACCTTAAACGTCGAGCCGGGCGTGAACAGGCCATGCAGCAGCCGGTTGAGGTATACCGCCTTGTACGCTGGGTTATCCTCGATGTTGCGGGGCTTGTTCATGGGGTCGTAATTCGGCGAGGATACCATGCACAGCACGTCGCCGGTTTTGTAATTGTACACGCCGACGGCGCCATGGCGGCCGTTCAGCGCCCAATGCGCGGCACGGGTCACGTTTGCGTCGATGGTGAGCCTCACGTCGCTGCCTTCGCTGTTTTGCGCGAGCTGGTGCAGCCCGGTGACGCGGCTGTAGCCGGTGAGCCTTGCGCGGAACGCCGCGTGCGCCCCGGTGGACACAAAGCCCTGCGGGTCGCCCACGGCATGGAGCGTCGCCCGGCGCATGGAGGCGTCGGCATGCATTGTGCGCCTGCCGTTTTTGGTTTCCGCGAGGACGATCCCGTTCGCGTCCAGGACGCGCCCGGCCCTGGCGATGGCCCCTTTGGTGTAGATATGGGCGTTGGCGCGGTTCGTGGCCCAGAGGGCGCCGTTGCGCGCGAAACCGCCGGCCAAAACAACAAGGCCGGCCAAAAAGGCCAGCGTCAGCGCCAGCAAAATCCAGGCGCGGGCGGTGATTCTGCGCATGGGGCCTCCTTCTGTCATAACAATCGCTATGCTGAATGCTCCGCATTGCCTTCCTCAGTCAGCCTCGGGCTGACAGCTCCCTCCACAGGAGGGAGCCTGGGGCTTATGTCAGTAAGCTTGCGGAGAAAATCCCCAGGGCTCCTCCCCATGGGAGGAGCTGCCGCCTCGGGCGACTGAGGAAGGTTTCGCGGAGCGATTAATTCTGTAGACGGCAAATGAGAAAGCAATCGCGGAGCGACCTCACACATTAAACCGGATCAGCACCACATCCCCGTCGCGCATGACATATTCCTTGCCCTCGCTGCGCACAAGGCCCTTTTCCTTCGCGGCGTGCATGTTGCCGCAGGCCATGAGCTCATCGTAGCCGATCACTTCAGCACGAATAAAGCCCCGTTCCAAGTCCGTGTGGATTTTGCCCGCCGCCTGGGGCGCCTTCGTGCCGTTCTTGATGGTCCAGGCGCGCACCTCCGGGGCTCCGGCGGTGAGGAAAGAGATGAGCCCCAGCAGCGCGTAGCTGTGCTGCACCAGCAAATCCAAGCCGCCGCTTTCCGCGCCGAGCTCCGCCAAAAACATCGCCCGCTCCTCCGCCGGCAGCTCCGCCAGCTGGGCCTCCAGCTCCGCGCAAATGGGCAGCATCTGCGCGCCCTCCCGCGCCGCGATTTCCGCGACGGCTTTGTAGCGCGGGTGGTCAGCGATGTTCCCCCGCGCAAAATCCGACTCGCCGAAATTGCACACGTAGATCACGGGCTTGCTGGTCAGCAGGGCGATTTCGCCCATCATGGCCGTTTCTCCCGGCGAGCGGTCCAGGGTGCGCGCGGGGCTGCCCAATTCCAGGTGCGCGTGCAGGCGCTTGCAAAACGCGAGCTCCGCCGCGGCGCTTTTGCCAAGCACCTTGACGTTCTTGGAACAGCGCTCGATGCGCCGTTCGAGGAGCTCCATGTCGGAGAAAATCAGCTCGAGGCCGATGGTTTCGATGTCCCTCGCGGGGTCGATGGTGTCCTCCACATGGAAGACGTTCTCGTCCTCAAAGCAGCGCACCACGTGGATGATGGCGTCCACCTCCCGGATGTACGCCAGGAATTTGTTGCCCAGGCCCTCCCCCCTGGAGGAGCCCCATACCAGGCCCGCGATGTCCACGAACTCGATGGTCGCGGGCGTCACCTTTTTGGGATGGTAAAGCGCGGCCAGGGCATCCAGGCGGGCGTCCGGCACGGGCGCCATGCCGATGTTCGGCTCGATGGTGCTGAACGCGTAGCTGGCGCTTTGCGCCCCGGCGTTGGTGAGGACATTGAACAGCGTGCTTTTGCCCACGTTGGGCAGGCCGACGATTCCTAGTTTCATGATGCTTTCCTCTATACAAATAATTACGAATTAAGAATTACGAATTGGCGCCCCAAACGTTTTGTACCGCGTAATACGAGGGCATTTCCTTGCCTTCCATGACGATCAGGCCCCTTTTTCAACAATTGCGGCATTAATATCCCGCCTTCTGTTATATTTTTTCTTGACGTTAGAATACCACAGAATAGGACTGCTGTCAAGAGCGCGGACAAAAGAACAAGCCCCGCCGGGTGAGGGCGGGGGACTGTGTTATCAGCTATTCATCGCTTGTTTTCTTGATTCTCCACTTTTCCGAGCTTTCAACCAGCAAGGCTATGATCACGAACGTGAGCAGTAAAAAGGTGATAGAACCATAAATCTCAACAAAAACTGCATGTCCCGAATTTTGAAGAAATTCCCAAAAGCAGAACCATAAAATCGTAAGAGCCGCTGAAATAATGGTCAGGATTCTAAGCCATAAGCTAAATTGGAGCCATAACTTCTTCACAAAGTCGAGCGCTTTGAATCTGCGCAATAATCGAGTGGCCAAAATAATAACGGCAATCAATAAGACAATGTTGAAAATTTGAAGAATTGGTCCAATAAGAGAAAAAGTCCAGCCAGTTGAAATTTCCATATCAAGTCACTCCTACTGCTTTAAATGTTACTTTGATTTGCTATCCCGTTTTGGGCTTGAGTAACTTACGAATCCAGCGATCAGAAAAATCAAGAGCGAGAAGCAAATGGTTCCGTAAATATCCAGCACATTTGTCATCATGTCTGGCATTATACCTTTAAATTGCACAACCATGATCTGACAAAAATACATGCCACACAGCCCGGAAACGACAACCAAAAATGAAACGATGGCAAATCGCTTGAACCATTTTGGAAGATTATTAATATGAAATTTCCAACCTTCTTTTCGGGATTTAATGATACGATATGTGGTAATCACAATAGCAAGAGCAAGTACGCCCGCAAAAACGTCAAAGGCTGTGCCAAAAATAAAACCGGTCACGGACATATTATGACCCCCTAGACTTTTGTTACTGCTTTACCGGTCATTGTTATTTGTTTACTACTTTTGTATGTAAAGCCAAAGAGGGTAAAGTAAGTACTTAACGTTCCACTTGAAGTTATTGTAACTTGTGTTTTGTTGCTGCTGAAAGAATAATCATTTACTGTTTCTTTCCACTCTTGAGCGACAGTTATTCCAGTGAGTACCGAATAAGGCTTAACCGACGTGAACACTGCATTTTTGGTACTATAAATCATACGTAATCGAAGTGCAGCAATAAACGATGTTGGTTTGCTTACAATAATTGCGTCTCTGAGTGTCGCATTTGCATCAACGTAAACAGTGTTGATTGCGCTTGCTGACATTGTATTTGCTTGGCCATTTAATACATAAACTATTTCTGCTAAATATGCGTCAGCTTCCTTTTGCGATTGAGTTACCGTGGGGGTTATTCCAGCTGGCACCTGGGATGGGTTGATCGCTTTTTCATCAAAAATTTCAATAATTTTTGGTGCCCACAGAGACCACAGAACCGGACCTTTAGGCACCAAAGCGATTCCACGCGTTGAACCCAGGGTTGTGCTGACTATGGTATAAGAATAGATGCCATCGCTCAAGGTTGAAAAGTCTGAACTAATGGTTACAGTGCCAGGATCTGCTGCGCTGGCTGACAAGCTAAGGATACCACACAATAGAACTGCTGTCAAGAGTACGGATACCGCTTGCTTGATCTTTTTCATTGTTGTCGAACCTCCCAAAAATTTATTGGAAATATATCCCATCGACATTTTACCACATTTGTGAGCGCCTGTCAACATGTGAAAATAAACAAACATTGCAAAAAAAAACTGAGTAAATTCTCACCTTAAGATCCACCGTGGACGGGGCGGTGGAATTTTGTATGGGAAGAAAAAAGCGGTAGAATTAAGTCCGGGAAAAATTCTTCGAGAAGGAGAAGGTTTTATGCCGGACA
>Ga0123353_10010506_pt1 | contig 12909 bp, 7 predicted proteins | sample TergutLab28metaG_3_FD_92763 | JGI IMG/M metagenome (GOLD analysis project Ga0123353, IMG submission 92763) | Labiotermes labralis P3 segment gut microbial communities from Petit-Saut dam, French Guiana - Lab288 P3 | ecosystem: Host-associated > Arthropoda: Insects > Digestive system > Gut ...
CAAACTCGCTCAAAACCGTGTCCATCAGCGGTACCAAAACATGGGAAGACGACGGAGATTATATAAGCGGACGGCCGGATAATCTTCATACTCGTCCGGATAACCTGACCTTTACGGTGATGCTGTCCGAAAACGTGCCGCTGCAGAAACCCGCGGCTACATCAGAAGAGGAGCCGGCGGATTGGACTTGTGTGGTTGAAGCACCGGCAATCCCAAGTGAACCTTGGCGATACACCATTGATAATCTGCCGATGTATGTTCAAAAAGAGCGCGTCAACTATTCCGTAAAGGAAACCGTACCCTTCGGATATGAAGCGGTACCGAGTACCACAACGGCTGTAAACACAAGCGGAACCGCCGATTTTACAAACAAGCTTATCACCAAACCGCTTAAGTTAACCAAGGTTTGGGAAGATTACGGAAACCATTACGATACAAGGCCTAATGGGCTTTCATTGACCGTATACGCGGACGATGTACTCATGAATCCGCAGCCGCATATGGAATGGGCACCTGACCCGGAAGACGCAAATACGTGGTCTTGGACTGTGATAGGATTACCCCGCTTTAACAGGGCAGACGGCGTCCCCATTGTGTACCACATCGCAGAAGCGACACCGGAATCCTATACATCCGATGCCCCGAATAACCCCGTTGAAGCTCAAACGGGAACGGATGCTCAAAGCCTGGAAGCCTCTTTCACCAACACACTCAAGACCGTTTCAATCAGCGGGCTCAAGGAATGGAAGGACGGCAACAATTATTTCCTGAGCCGTCCGGAATCATTGGTTTTAACCGTACTGGACGCTGACGGCAACCCTCTGACGAGGCCTAAAAATGGTTCGGAAGACGTTACGGAGGACTGGACCTTTACGGTGACCCCTTCGGCGACGGGTAATACATGGTCTTATACCATCGAAGGGCTGCCGATGTATGATGCTAACGGACTCGTTACAAATTACTTTGTACAAGAGACCGTCCCGCCCGGGTATAAACCTACAAATGCTACTGTTTTAGTAAATTTTACGGATGAAACCGTTTCAGTCGCGGATGTGAATTTTGAAAACACCCTGGTGATCTTGCCCCCGCTGCGAGTCGTCAAGCATTGGGATGACCATTCCAACGCGTTTCTTACCCGGCCCGATGATTTAGAACTCATCTTTTACGCGGATGGCGTCGAGATGCCCAACCAACCCTTCTATGCCTGGGATAAAACCGATATAGACAAATGGACGCTCACTGTTTCGGACTTGCCCCGCTTTAACCAAGACGATAAAGAAATAATTTACGCTGTGTTTGAAGTGAATCCGGTTCACTATGAAACCAAAACAGGCGAGCAGGACTTCCTGGCGGTATGGGGTGTTGATGACAACGGGGAGAATATACTGGAGATTGTCATACGTAACACACTGCAGACCGTCACGATTGAAGGCGTTAAGATATGGGAAGATGACGACGATTATTTTGGCTTGCGTCCGAATCATCTGGTATTGACGGTGCTGGCAAACAGTAATCCGTTAAAGATGCCTCCTTTGAACGCGGACGGGACGTTCACGGTTGCCGGGCAAACCGGCAACACTTGGTCTTACCGTATCGAAAACTTACCGATGGTAGATGATGATGACGAACTCATTGAGTACCAGGTGATGGAAGCCGTTCCTTCAGGATACACGGCTCTCAAAGGCAATACAACGCCCGCGCTCGAAAAGGGACAGCCTGTCATTGAGGGAGCGGATTTCACTAACGCTTTGGTTTGTATTCCGCTTACGGTGAAAAAGGTTTGGGACGATGATAACGATGCCTATGGAAACCGGCCCGATGATCTTTCCTTTACCGTATACGCGGATGGTGAAGAAATGTATCCGAAGCCAAAGATACCCGATTGGGAACCGAACCCTGATGATAACGCCGTTTGGACGCTTGTTATCGAAGGACTCCCCCGCTGTAGGGCAGATGATACAGGTGATATTGTCTATTCCATAAAAGAAGATACACCGGCCCCCTACTCGTCCGGCGTCACAGACAATACGGTTACGGCCCTGCCGGGAACGGATAACGAAGGTATGGAAATACTGGAGGTTTCCTTTATCAACACGCCCAAGACGGTTTCCATCAGCGGGACGAAGACATGGCTGGATGACGGGGATATTTACGGATACAGACCGGCGACCCTGCTCTTAACGGTTTTAGCGGATGGCCAGCCGTTAAAGCGGCTAACGGGAGATACTATTTGGACACATACGGTAAATAAACCTACAGAATCAAGCGATACTTGGGATTACACCATTGATAGCTTACCCATGTATATCAATGGCAAACTCGTCTCCTATTCGGTAAAGGAGACCCTGCCGACAGGATATAAAACAGAAGCGGCTACCGCGGCAAAGGCATATGAAGGTGAAACCGGACATGTGGATGAATTGAACTTTATCAACGAACTGGACACCTTCTCCCTGACCATAACAAAGACATGGGATGACTTTAGTAACACATACAACACCAGGCCAAATGACTTGGCGCTTACTATTTATGCCAATGCTACCCCGCTTCATCCGCAGCCTGTTTTAAGTTGGCAGAAAGATAATGTAAAGGGAGTATGGACACTTACCGCTAATGGTTTGCCCCGATACCATCAAGACGGTTCGCTGTACCGTTATTCCGTTAAAGAATCATCGCTTGAAAAATATGATTCCTTTGGCAGCACATCCGATGACAGTGATGGCAGGTTTGTGGTTACGCTTGTTACGGATGTTGAAGGGGAAGCCGCCTTTACAAACAAATTAAAAAGGGTATCCCTCAGCGGTATAAAGACCTGGGAGGACAAGGACAACTATTACGGTTATCGCCCGGACAAGCTGGAACTGACGGTACTGGCAGACGGCGACCCGCTGAAAGGAATGCCTTTAGCCAATGACGGAGCCTTTACCGTGGATAAACAGGCCGGAAATTTGTGGACTTACAGCATTGACAATCTGCCGATGTACGCAGCGGGTGATGAGCCTATTCAATACGCCATTCAGGAGACCATGCCCGCCGGATACGAGGCTTTGGCAAACGGTTTGGCAGAGAACCTTATACGGGAAGATGCCGTTTTAACGGGCGCGGATTTAATAAACACGCTTGCCGTTATATCGGTATCGGGCAAAAAAACATGGTTGGATAACGGGAACAAGTATGTAACGAGACCGGATTTATATGATATTCGTTTGCTTGTATGTGACGGAGACGGTGTTCCGCTGCCCAAACAACCTCCCGCGGAAGATATTGAATGGACGGATAACGCAGACAATACCTGGTCTTATATTATTTATAACCTGCCCCGTTATCAGAAAGGTTTCATGACGGAAGTAATGTACCGCGTGATAGAAACCGCCGATGCGGACGGAGACTATCTGCCGCTGTACGAAAACACCGCAAAACGAGCGGCGGACGGCACGATATATGATATGAATATCACAAATGTTTTACGGCCCATCGTTGCCATTTATAATGTAACGGACGGTATAGCCGCAAACGGGAACAAGGTTGGCGGATATGTATCCGCCGGGTATGGGAATCCCGTAAAGCACAACTTTGATGAAGGAACAGGCGAATGCCTCTATGTTAGCTGGAAACCGGAGACAAACTGGGTGGCATCACCGGCAGTATCGCTGACATATTGGCTGCTTGACAGTGACACCCCGGTAACGGTAGCCATAACACCCAATGATATCAGCGCGCTGACAAACGGTGATTTCCCTTCCGCGCGTTGCCATACGGACGCGAACGGCATTATCACGTTAACGTTCGCCAACCATGTTTTGGATATGCCGCGGCGTGTTGAAGTGGATGTTTCATTCCTTCCTACCATCGCTGTTATAAACACCACCCCACAGCAAACAGGCGGTCAGGTACACGTGGAAAACGGCGTTTGGAATTCAAATCATGACGGTATCGGTAACCGTTATGTTGAAAAAACCGTGCACGGCAAGGCTAACGACAATTTTGTTGTCGATTTAACGCAAATCACCGTTCAATCCGCCTCGGGTGGCTTCCCGGCTGTTAAGCTTAACTTGTCAGCGAACGGATCGTTTAAAACGCAGTTTATTACTAATTTAGGCGGCGTGAATCAAGTGGTTCCAGTAGAAGGAAGGGTACTGGTAAACAAGCGGAATGCCAATGGTCAACCTATTGATATTACCATTATGCTGGATAAGCTTCCTTGCCCTGTTGATTTGGGAATCTTATTCCTCAGCGTTCCGCCGGTTATATTACCCACGCCTACCCCAACGCCTACACCTGTATTGACCCCAACGCCAACCCCGACACCGCGCCCGAGCTTTACACCAACACCAACTCCGACTCCAACACCAACCCATACGCCGCCGCCTTTACCGTCTATGCCTCCCGATGAACGTGCTTTTGATACCGTATGGATACTGGATGACGGGAGTGTTCCGCTTGGTGTAGGTATTTTGATGACTCTGGGAGATTGTTTCGACTAGACAGCATAAGAAAATGTAAAACACAGTTAAATTTGTGTCAAAGTAATCACTGATTCATGCCTTATAATGGCAAAAAACGAAGGAGGATTATTATGAACGCGTTACTTAACGATTTATCACTCGCCTTGCAAAGCGGCAAGGCTAAAACCGTCGCTGAACTAACGGGGCAGGCCATTTCCGAAGGGATCAGCGCCAAGGAAATTCTGGAAGCGGGATTGTTATCCGGCATGGATATTATTGCGGAAAAATTCAAGAACAACGAAGTTTATGTACCGGAAGTCTTAATTGCCGCCAGGGCAATGAAAGCGGGTACTGATGTCTTGAAACCCTATTTAGCGGAAAGCGGAGCCAAACCCATCGGCAAGGCTGTCGTTGGCACGGTAAAAGGTGATTTACACGATATCGGGAAAAACCTTGTACGTATGATGTTTGAAGGCAAGGGCATTGAAGTGATAGACCTGGGCACGGATGTATCTCCCGAGCAGTTTGTCGAAGCTTTTCAATCGGAGAACGCGGATGTTGTCGGGCTTTCGGCGCTGTTGACCACCACCATGGGCGAAATGAAGAACACGGTAGACGCGTTTACCGCGGCCGGTTTGCGTGATAAGGCGATTATTATGATTGGCGGCGCGCCGGTAACCGAGGCATACCGCGCGAGTATCGGCGCGGATATTTACACATCCGACGCGGCATCCGCGGCGGACGCCGCCAAACAAGCCATTCTCAATAAAAAGGGAGCGTAAAATGAGCGGCTTTAGTATAAAAGGTATTGTTTCGGATAAGAAGCCGCTTCCCATCCTATCTTTTCCCGGGATACATATGACCGGCGTGACGGTTTCCGATTTGGTACATAACGGCGTGCTTCAAGCGGAATGCATGCACGCCGTAGCCAAACGGTGGAACACCGCGGCATCTGTCAGTTTAATGGATTTATCGGTTGAAGCCGAGGCATTCGGCAGCCCTGTACGGTTTTCAACCGATGATGTGCCGACCGTTACAGGCGCGGTTGTCACGGACGAAATTTCCCTTAATGCCCTTCGTGTACCTGAGGTGGGTGAAAAACGTACCGGCGAATATGTAAAGACCATCTTAGAGGCTAAAAAACGCATAACAGACCGTCCCGTCATCGCCGGCGCTATCGGACCTTATTCACTTTCCGGACGTTTATCGGATATGACGGAAATTATGATGATGTGCTATGAAGACCCGGATTTAGTGCATGGCATTCTCAATAAGGCTGCCGCGTTTCTTATACAGTATTACAAGGCTTTCAAAGAAGCCGGCGCGGACGCTATCATCATGGCCGAACCCGCCGCAGGGCTTCTTTCCCCCGCGTTGAACGAGCAATTTTCTGTTCCCTATGTCAAGCGCATTATTCAAGCTGTCTCGCAAGACGGTTTCCCGGTTATATACCACAATTGCGGTAACACGCTGCCGCTCATTGACAGCTTGCTGACAACCGGCGCTGCGGCGTTCCATTTCGGTAACGCAATTCGCTTGGCGGATATGCTGCCGAAGGTACCCGAAGACATCCCGGTGTTTGGTAATGTGGATCCCGCGGGCCAGTTCCGTAACGGTACGCCGGAGTCTGTGCGTTCAGCCACCCTGCGTGTTTTGGAAGAGTGTTCCGGTTTCCCGCATTTTGCGCTGTCTTCCGGCTGCGATATTCCTCCGGCAACACCGCTGGATAACATCGATGCCTTCTTCGCGGCGTCAGAAGCCTTTTACGGTTGATATCTCAACCTATTTAAACAAGCCGGCGGGGGAGCCCCGCCGGCTTTTTATATCGTATACCTGCTGATAACTTTTTTAATAGCGTCCCAATTCCAGAACCTTGTCCATGTAGTATCTGAGCGTATCATATAAAACCGTTTTGGGTATGGAATGATCGCTGTGCGCGACGTATCCGTATCCTTGTTTAACAATCGGGATTTTCGCTTCCAGCTCCGCGTCAATGACGCGTCTATCGTTTGAATAAAGCGTACGAACATCAACACCGCCCATTAAGGCAATCTTATCGCCGAATTGTTTATGGATGCGCAGCAGGTCCATACCCGCTTTAATTTCAATCACCTGCAGACAATCGATACCCGCTTCAATCATATACGGCAGTAAAGGTTCAATAAACCCGCAGGAATGCATAATGACCGGCAAGCCCTTGGAATGCGCGTAATTGATTACCGCCTGATGGCTTGGGAATATGAGCTCTTTATACATTTTAGGCGACATGAAAGGTTTTTCTTTAAAGCCCATATCCTCATAAATAAACAGTCCGTCCGGATACCCTTCCCGCTCGAAAAGCATGTCATACAGCTCTAAATGCAGCTGCGTGTAGGTGAGAGCCATATCTTGAATCCATGCAGGATCCAACAACATGCCGACAAGCAGGTTTTCATGCCCGCAAACCGGATGGATGCTCTCAAAGGCATTGACGCCATTCCAAGTAAAAAACCTGCCGGATTTTAAACTAGCCGCTCTCTTTTCACGGTATGCGTCATAATGAATACGCCTCTCGGGATGAAGCAGCAATTTTGGCTTAAGCAAATCCCAATCCGGCCGTTCTTTAACGGTAAAATCTACATGCTCCGGCGTGGTGTCATGGTGCTTATGCCGGCGCAGTACCGCCCCGTTTCCGTCTAAAACAGTAATGGTGTCCGCATCTTCACGGATGGTTTGAGGCACGAAATCCAAATCCGCCGTTAAGTTAAAAGCCCAAGAACCGTCTATATCCAGGCCGAAATGCTCCGAAGGGTTTTCTCCTTCTTTCATGTATCCCCTTGCCACATAGTCCGTACAGGTGTCCTCCCAAAAGTGCTCAAACAGACCGATCCTGTCGGTTGGCTGATGCTTTAAAATGCGCGCGATACGATCTCTTCCGGTCATGCCATTCCCCTCCTATTTTGTGTTCTGTTTTACGAAAGCCCCTGAAAAGTAGGTAACGGTATTGGATCCGTTTATATATTTCATGCCGCTGACAGCTTCCAGCTGCGCTACATGAATACCGTACGCTTCTAAGGAAGAAAGCGCTTCTTCCGGGTGCACGCATGGATCTGAAGTCATACAGGCGCACGCCTTACACAGTGTGCAGCCGCCGGCAGCCAATACCTGCACGTTGCCGCGTCCAAAGCACGCGTATAGCTTGCGCGCCATTATCAGCGTCATGGCGTTATGTTTTTCCTGCGCGGCCATCATCCCCTCATAATCAAATGAGTCTTCCAGTTGGTATATATTTTGCCATATCACCGCTTGCGGATACGTTTGCAGTTTGTTAATAAGCTGCCGCGCTTCCCCAATCATCGGCGGGCAGGTATAGTTACGGGCATATCTTCCGCACCGGTTGTCTTCACAGTATTTCCGCAGTTCTTCTTGAAACACGATTTTGCTAACCGGTATGCATTCCGCCTTATGGGCCCCCAGTTCTAGGCATAAATGAACGATATCCTTACAATCCATTTGCCTTCATCCTTTCTGCTTAAAAAAACATATATGTCATGAACGCGTCATTAAACATCTTTTGCTCCGCGAGATTGATTTCCGTTACATGGCCTAGCAACGCGTCCCGATCCGAGGCAGTTTGCATTGGCGCAAGCAGCGCGCGAACGGCACCGCCCAAGGACGCGTTACCCACCGGTTGCGCGCGCACCGCCATGCCGCGCGGAATAAGGCCTATTTGAACGGCGTCCTCCACATTCATGGCTTGCCCGATTCCTCCGGCGAGATAGACGGCATCCGGCACACCGCCCGGAGCGTCGGTCAGGCTCATTAATATTTCAATACCGGATCGGACGGCGGATTTAGCCAATTGCAAATCCCGTATCTGTTTTTGTGTGAAGACAGTATCACCATTTATTAAACCTGTTTCATCCAAAACGCCCGTACGCACCAGGGAAGCCAACTCACTGACCACCTCTGAGGCGCCTCCGCCATGCGCCGCGCTCTCGAAGGCCGGCCCGGCGGCTGTGGAAGTCACGATAAGCGTTCCGTCTTGGTATGACGCCATCTCGCCATTGGTTCCCAAGTCGACCAACAGAAAGAATCTATTGCCCATTGTCATTACGTTTAATAAGCCGGCCATGATATCGCCCCCGACGAAAGCTGCGAACCAAGGGAGAACGGTCACGGGACAGCTGATGGTACTGCCGCCGAATACATCTTGAAATGCATAGGACGGCTTTAAACGGGCAGTTATCTTAAAAGGAGATACCCCGATTTCGGCACAGGAATACCCCATCAAGAGGTGCATCATGGTCGTGTTGCCGGCTACCACCACCTCCCGCAAGGCCTTGGGGGGGATATCTTTATTGCGTAAAAGCAGGTTCAACCCATTTAAAGTATCGTGTATGATTATACCGCGCATATCCTGAAGCTTCCCCTCATTAGCCGCGTTAATGCGTGAGATGACATCAGGTCCGTATACCCTTTGCGGGTTGAGAAAACTATGCCGGCTGAGCAATATGCCTGTGGCCAGATCTACCAACGCCATCACAACGGTGGTGGTTCCGATGTCGACGGCTACCCCGTAACCTTCGCGCGGTTCCCTTATTTGGTTACCCGCATGAAAGGCTTCCAGGACAGGCAGATTGACGCATTTACCGCATGCGAGGCAGTTTCCCGAACATGGCTTGCTCATGAAAAGGCTCCCTTTCTGTATAAACCGGGCGGCAGTCCCTCCGTTTTTTTGAAAACGCGGGTAAAATACCCTTGGTTTTCAAATCCGACGCGTTCGGATATTTCCAGAATAGACGCGGATGTGCTTAGCAATAACTGCTTTCCTGCGTCAATGCGTACGGCGTTTAAAAAATTACCGGGTGTTTGGCCGGTTTCTTCCTTAAAAACCTTGGCAAAATAAGTCGGGCTTAAGTAAACACTGTCAGCAATATCCTGCAGTTTTATTTTTTCGGGAAAATGGTTTTTTATATAATCAATCGCTTTTCGAATGGTGTCTGTATACCTTAAAGACGGCGGTTTCATGACATGACGTTCAAAACGGCGCGTCACGGCATGCAACCACTCGACAACCTCCTCGACGGATGACAGCGCATAAATCTCCAACAGATAATCCGGCTCCGTACCCAGTACAGCCTCCGCATCCGCATTGACGTTTGCAGCTGCCCGCGATAACAGAATGGTTAGCTCCAAGACACGCGAACGAAGGGCTTGTAAGCTTCCGGTATACTGAAACAACAAACGGCCCAGCATGGCATTTAAGATAGCCGCGGATGCTTGTACCCTCCCTTCGGATACGGCGGTGATAAACGCGGCTTCATCCTCCATCCAGTAACCGGAAGACGGCGTTTCCGATATGCGATGAACGGGGCGATCTAACAATCCGTTCCATAAGCCATACAGCAGTTCGCAGATCGCGCGAGCCTGCGCGGGTGTCTTTACCGGAATGGCGGATATCCCGCCGCTTATTTCTTTGAAAACCTCCGGCAGCAGACGGGAAAAACCCTTTCCGGAAAGATAAGTACCATAATCTGTCATGATGAAAGGGCCCGCATAAAAGCCGGTGATAAGCTCCCCCGAATTGTCGTTAGCGGAAGATACCGCGTAAAAAAGCCCAGACGGCGCGTTGATGATAAACCGGCCCCCGGAGTGGTATGCCTGCTGACAGGCATGCAAGAGCGCCGCGTTTTCCGCCTCAGCACAGGCTAAAACAGAAAAAAGGTGTTGCGTATACAGGACCTGCCGGGTAACGGCCGCAGAAGTATAAGAAGACCGACCGGATGCATCTATCATAGATACACCAACACCGGCTACTTCGGAAAAACAATCCAGTAAGGAATTTTGCACGATTTCACCCCGGATGACATCAATGGGAAGTTAAAGAACCGGCACGGTGTTTACGATTATAAGCGATGGAAGCGGAAATATCCACCGTGCGGATATGATCGCAGGCGGAATTTCAAAGATATGAGGTTAATGGTAAGGGAAAAGAAATCATCGGGCACTTGATATGTTGAACTCCTTTGGCTAAAATGGAACCCAGGATAACAACGACAGCGCATCGAGTGATAGAACCTTAAGTTAAATAAAGGAGATGCTGACACATGAAACCTTCTTGTTGGAAACCGGATATCGAAAATTTATATAAAGTGCTGCGACGGGAAACACCGCCAAGACCGGTACTTTACGAGTTATTCCTCAACGCGCGTTTATACCAAAGGTTGTCCCAAAGACCTTACCGTGAGGGTGAGACAATGCTGACAGCCTTGCAGCGTGTAGTTGAGGCTTTTTATACCGCGGGATACGATTACGCTTCCGCCAGTGCCTGTAGTATGTATTTCCCCGCCGGCAGCCAAGCGCACAAATCAACCAAATCCTTGAATGAAGGCTTTGTGATTACGGATGAGGCAAGCTGCGAGGCTTACGCGTGGCCTGACCCGGATCAATTTGATTACTCGCATTTAGAGAATATCCGGCTTCCGGACGGAATGAAATTAAAGATACTAGGGCCTTCCGGTGTCATGGAAAACGCCATTGCCTTGGTTGGTTATGAAAACCTTTGCTATTTGCAATATGAGAACCCGGCCCTCATGCACGAGGTCATTAATCAAATAGGCGATCGGCTTTTACGGTATTACAAAAACGCGCTCACCTTCGATTCTGTCGGGCTCATTGTCGGGAACGATGACTGGGGTTTTAATACGCAGACATTCTTTTCGCCGGAGGCGATGCGTACGTATTTTATACCGTGGCATAAGAAAATTGTCGAAGCGGCTCACGCGGCGGGCCGGCCGGCCATTTTGCATTCATGCGGCAACCTTGATGCGGTGATGGAGGATGTTATTCAAATAGGGTACGACGCCAAACACTCTTATGAGGATAACATCATCCCCGTAGAGGCAGCCTACGATAAATGGAAGGATCGTATCGCTATTCTGGGCGGTATTGATGTCGGCTTCATTCTTTTAAACGATGATGAAGCTATTAAAAGCCGCTGCCGCCGCATGTTGGAAAAGACTTCCGAAACGGGCGGCTACGCTTTGGGCACCGGAAACAGCGTACCCGATTATATGCCGGACGAGAAGTACTTTGCCATGCTGAGCGCGGCGTACGAATTTTAGCCTTTACACGCAACAGCCATAATAAACGTCATACATTATATAATAAAGCGGATAACATTCCAGCTCGCTTTCGGCAGGATGATTTCCGGTTGACGGTCCCGCGGAAAAGCACGGGTAGGTATGGCGACGGGAAATACCTTGTTAGGATTCTCTTGGGTATTGGCGGCTTCCATGTCTTCATGTGTCATCACACTATGCTCTATGAGGCGAAACCGGCCGAAGGAACGCAAGTCCGCCGTAAGGGCGGTATTTTCGGTTAAATGCCTGTTCACGGCAAACACGGTGACGTTTCCTTCGTCATCACGCACGGCGGAAGCATCCACATATGGCACCCCGGTAAAAAACTTAGCATCGTATTCCGGCACGGTTATTTTTGGCAGAAGGGACTCCCCGCGGCCGAACCGGCTAGCGTGCATGAGCGGCCAGTATATGGTTTGCTTCCACGCCGAACCGCCGGACTGTGTCATGATGGGGGCGATTACATTAACCAACTGCGCCATACAGGCTATTTTAACGCGATCCGCATGCCGAATGAGGGTAATCAGCATTAAGCCGACCAGCAGCGCGTCCTCAAACGTGTAAACATCCTCCAGCAGCGGAAGGGCACTCCCCCATTTTTCGCGTTTGAGTATTTCCTGGTCCTGCTGTGTGGAATGATACCATACATTATACTCATCAAAGGACAGGTGAACTTGTTTTTTAGACCGCTTGGTACCCTTGACGGTGTCACACACGGCGATGACCGTACGGATGAAATCTTCCATATCCATATTGGAAGCTAAAAAATCGGCTGTGACATGTTCATCGTTTCTATAATATCTGTGAAGCGAGATATAATCGATATTATCGTAACACTCTTCTAAAACCCGCCGTTCCCATGCGCCGAACAGAGGCATTTGAGGGGAGGAAGACCCGCAAGCAACCAATTGAATGCCCGGGTCCACCCATTTCATCATCTTTGCCGCTTCATTGGCGACCCTGCCGTATTCTGTCTCTGTTTTTGCGCCAATCTGCCAATGCCCATCCATTTCGTTACCAAGACACCACAGTTTAATGCCAAACGGATCCGGTGAGCCGTGCGCACGCCTCAAATCGGAAAGCTGCGTCCCGCCCGGATGATTGGCGTATTCCACCAAACGCGCGGCGGCGTCCGGCCCGCGTGTCCCTAAGTTGACGGCATATAAAACCTCTGTTTGCGCCTTCCTCGCCCATGTGACAAACTCTTTAAGCCCAAAGGCGTTAGACTCGGTCGTCATCCAAGCCAAATCCAAACGCTTTGGCCTTTGCTCCGCAGGGCCAACAGAATCTTCCCAATTCAAGCCCGAAACGAAGTTCCCGCCCGGATAACGGGTGACGGG
>Ga0123353_10010507_pt1 | contig 12909 bp, 5 predicted proteins | sample TergutLab28metaG_3_FD_92763 | JGI IMG/M metagenome (GOLD analysis project Ga0123353, IMG submission 92763) | Labiotermes labralis P3 segment gut microbial communities from Petit-Saut dam, French Guiana - Lab288 P3 | ecosystem: Host-associated > Arthropoda: Insects > Digestive system > Gut ...
GATTGGTTTCAGGCCCCTGTCGCTTTGTGCCAGATGTAAAAGACTCTGGTTACCATTAGAAAGGAGTATAAGTGGGTCCCACAGCTGGTGGGAACGGTAATGTGCAGCATTTCCTGAATTTCCACCGCGGTTATAATCCTAGGGAACGCAGCCTAGTGTTCCCGACCTTCTATTGATCCTCCTTCATAACAATGAATATCGGGGGCGGGCGGGAGGGGGGAGCGGATGGAGACAACTGGGAAGATATGTCGAATCGAAGTTAGAGAAACAGCCTCTTTTATTGTAGTCGAGTCAATTGATGTTCCACCAGAGCACACACACTTACATCCTCTTCGCTGACTTGACACTCCCCAAAGATTCGAGTAGATAAGCTTTCCTTGCCTTTCTTTAATCATTCGTTGCCAAAATTCAAAGTCAGCCCAGTATCCCCTGACTTCGAGGTCGAAGCTGATTGGTTAAAATGCGCCGCGCCACAAATGTAAGTTACTCTCTTGGTCAGACGATCTGTCACACGAGTCCGCACCCTGCCTCCTCGTACTACCCGGCAACAAGGAATGCTAAGAGAAGAGGTTAAAGCCGGAATTTGCAGAGTGAGCAGAACGGACTTTGACTTGCCTATATGAACCTTTAAAAACATGTTGTATAAGCTTTCAAATAAAACCCTTACTTCTAAGAGAAGCCTGTTCCCGAGGTCGAACCTGGATCGGGCGGCTTCACTGCGGGGGGGGGGGGGGGGGTTGAATTTATTTTAAAACAGACGCGGCATCTAGAGGAAGGAGAAATGTCGGATCTTTGTAATTTTTTCTCAAAAGCGAACATTATTAACTCGATAAAATTAGGGAGCTTAGGGTGTCTGCAGCATGCAGTATGTACACGGGAGTTTGCAGATACATAAGGAATATTTAGTAGGGAAACCTGAAGAAAAGCCTCACTTGGGATACCCAAATAGTTATGTTTTTAAAAGCAACTCAGCGAAATTGTCTGTGAGGGTGTAGACTAAAGTCATTTGCTTTGGGTGGTGTTAAATGGAAAGATTTTATGAGTAGAGCAATAAAATTTGCACTTCACAATTAGCGGAAATTTTACGGCCAGCTGAATGCATATTAGATTTTCAAGGTCGTCTGTGTTCGCTGAACGTATTTAGAATGACGTTAACATGGAAGTTACGTGCTGATCGGGGGGTTTAGAATGCTGATTGGAATGTCGATTATTTAAAAGCAGAATGGGATTGTACATGATATAACAAAAAAATTAATTTAAAAAATGATGGATCTGTCAGTTAACGTAAATTGCGCAGTGCATCACGGCTTGGGGCGTTCCAAACCTTTTCTGGTGGTTGTTCGACACCCGAAGTCAGAATCAAACGCAGGGAGCGAAGTGACCCAGGCTCATATGAAACCTAAGAAGCGTAATACAGCGGAAGGATTCGTAGAATATTGATGATACTTGTTAATTAAATCGAATGATAATTCGGAATGTGTAAATGTATGGAAATGAGAGACTGTATCATATATCGAAAATTCAGATAAAGTTTCCTTCTGTACCGCATGTGGGAAGTGGTTGTTTATATTTAATCATTCTTAACTCCCACATTAGGCTAAGGCAGGAAAAAAAATCGCTTCCCTCTCAACGACAAAGTAACTTATAAACTCAATTTTAGCTCTCGGAACCACAAAAAAGTAGAGAACTTAATGAGGAGTACCTACCTGTCCACAAGAAGTCAATTATAAATGAAATACCAACAGATGTTTTATCTTTCATGTACATTACATGCAAGAAGTCAACGACTAAACTCAAACTGATAGATAGCCTGATAGTTTCACTTGACACTTAGAAACAGTCTATGGTGATCTTTGCCGACTTGACTACAGAACCAGGAAACATTTGGGCTAAAGCAAACGACTAGGTGTGCGTGATATCTTTGATGGAATGACTAGTGTCGAATGTCGCCATGCGAATTTTAGTTCCTACGTACAAATTTCCGCTAATAGAAGTCTTCCACCAGTACACATTTTCGTCTCTTTGAAACCCTGTCACTCCTTTGCGGAACCCAGTTTGAGAAACGCTGGTGTAGAGGAACAGACGATAATTGAAAAATATTTGACCAATTTTAGACCAAGAACGAAACCTGCGGTCTGACGAATACAAGGTACAAGTGTCACGACTTTTCGGTATTATTTCAATTTTAGTCACGTACAAGGAAAGACATGGCGTAAGACCCAAGGGAGGAATATATTGCTTCTATATTGAAGCTGCTTAGGGTGGAAGTATTGATGGAACGCTTTTGGCCCTAGAAGCGACAACAGTGTGGCTACTTTCCACTCGAGTGCTCACTTGCCCCTGCAGTACCAGTGTATTTACTTAGTGATGCTGTGTGTACACGATGTGTCAAGGTAAGCAACTCCCTGAAGTCACTGGCCTCAGGGACTGTGGTGTGACCCTAATGGAATCGTCACATTGACTGATGCGAGAGATTCTAGTGAAATATTCAGAGAAATGGGACTAGTATGTAAACGGGGAAGGGATTAGAGCAGCAACACCTGCTTCGGGGAAGGGTCAAGGTTTGGTGGAACTGGCCGTAGCATGTGTTAATGACCCCTGCGCGGCAGAACAGTGTTCAGTGACCATGGGTGAGGTCATAATTCCACTATATTTGGCTTAAACACAGTTAATTTAAGAAATTAGGCAATAATTTGACTGTACAGGCAAATAGACGCAACGCTTAGTGAAGAAAAAGTCTGTTTTGGGTAGAAAAATTAATAATAAGGCTAGGGGTTTTTTCAGAATATATGAATATTAAAACGACTATCATTTTTCATCTAATACCCATGCACACGTCATAATGCATGTTATATATCTGATCGACAACGAAGTTTGTACACACATGATATATCAATTATCTGTATTCATAATGCATTTCACGAGCAATTGTTCAGTATTTATGGTCATGAATTCATACCTAAATTCGGATTTAAAGTAGGTGCCATATTCTTGTTTTTCTGGTTAATTATTAAACTCCTTGAAGTAGAGTTATCTGTAATAAGCTAGTAGTTCATCAGCTAGTTCAACACCCCCCCCCCTACACAAGTTCATCAGCTAGTTCAAAACCACCCACACAAAGATTTCGTAACTTGAAAGTAGTCTTTATCGTGTGCCACATACGGCTACAATAGTGCAATCTGTTCAATAATAAGATTCTATTCACGTTTACCCTTCTGCATACTCATGAATGTAGAAAGTGATTTTAAGAAATCTGAAATATTTCTTTGTTCTATCAACTCACAAAATTTGGGACTCCTGTATTAAATGGTGGCAATGTAGCTGTTATCTCAGGCACCTGCCTGATAACAGTCTTCAGTTTACGGTTGTTCCGAAATTAAAAGTAAAAGAAAAAATGCTGCGCAATTTTTGTGCTAAGCTTTACAAAATTCCTCAGATGACTCCATTTTTAAGAGGAAATGAATTCAGGGACAAAACAGAAATAACATGTTTCCGCTAACATGATATTAATATTCTTGTATTGGGGGGGGGTGTATGTTAAACAATGTTATGACTGTATGAAGTATGAAATATACAATGAAAAGCATTACACTCATTATATATCTCTGGATTAAAAAAGATGGAAATGTAACCGTAGCGTAACCATTCTGAAGAGTTCTCTCTCATTTATTTGTCTCGAAAGAGACAAAGTTATATTTTAGTAAATTAATTTTTTTGTAGCAGCACATTTAATTAAATGATAATTAAATGTGTGTCCATATACACACACTTGTACATACAAATTCTCTCATGGCTCTGTGAAATTGCATTCTGGCTGTTTGTTTATTTCTTTTTCATCCAAAGCGAGTTATGGGGTTAGTGGATATAAACAGATCGCTCATTGTTTCTTGCTTCACTTTCCCAAATCAACTTTCGCAAAACCAAAAAACAAAGACCATTATATGGAGACTATTGTCATTATTCGTTACGAAAATTCGTACATTGTGTCTCTTTCTGTCACAACTCGCAATTAATGTGATAACTGCACATAAGTTTTGGACCGGGTAGCTCAGTCGGTATAGTGGCTGACTACGGGTTGGACGGTCCGGTGATCGAATTCCGGTAGGAGCGAGATTTTCCGCACATGTCCAGACCGGCACAGGGTCCCATCCATCCTCCTGCACAATTGGTACCGGGTCATTCCCGGGAATAAAGAGCGGCCGGGGCATGACGCTGACCCCTCACCCCCTTCTAGTGGCGTGGTCAAGAAAGAGTAGAGCTATACCTCTACTCCCCCTATGGGCCGTACGGCCTGTACAGAGCCTAAGTGTACGTGCAATGGTGCACTTTACCTTTAACTTTTTACATAAGTAGCAAACATTCTGATGTCAAAGACAAAAGCACAAATTTTCATTAGCAGTTTTTTTCAGATACTATAATTCAATAAAAAGTAAGATAACGCCTAAAAAGTATTACGTATAACGCAACAAATACCAGACCTTCTTTCACCCTGACTTATTTCTTCTAAACACGTAACCTATTGAAAATATGTATTATATATAAGACACTTGTTCCATATTTATAATAGTTTTCCACATCTCATAAGCAAAACAATTTTTAAAAAAAAGGTTACTGAGCATAGACTATGTGTCTTTATGTTCTCTACATCGTTTGTCTGGAACATTTCTCATTCAAAGAAGGACTGAGCGAGTTATGATAAAATTTTTTATTTGTCTTTATGTAAAAAGCAGTCCCATTACGGGCCTGGACAGGCACATAGGGTTCCAGGAAATTAAGACTCCTAGATTTCGTGACAACGGCACAGGATCGTGATAGGTTGTTAGCCTTACGCACCGGCCGCCTTTTACCCCAGGAAATACGCTTGGTACTCATTTCTGTTAGAGGCTGAGTCGATCGAACCAGCGACCTTCTAATTTATAGCACAGCACCTTAAACACTGTGCTACTGCGGTCCCGATCTTTATGTAATGTACCCGTTATTCTTGTCAGATTTTAATTAAACCTGAATGTTCACAACAGATTTTTTAAAAATACTCAAATATGAAATTTCATGAAAATTCTTCCAGTGAGAGGCCAGTTGTTCCATGTGGTCAAAAGGACAGACATGACGAATTTAACGTTCATGTGACCGTGGATCCTGATAAATTCTTATAATAAAACCAACTAGATGCACTAATTTCTGAAATTTATTTTTGGAATAAAACTCTACATGTTTCAAACAGTTCCTCTGTCCATCATCAGGAGTTTTTCATTGTACACACAGCAATCGTATATGTCATACAGGTTTGCTGAGAGCTTGAGAGCAGGATCAGGACGGAATGACTGATTTAATAGTCGCTTTTCGCAATTTTGTGAACGCGCCTGAAAAGTTAAGCAGTGTGAGTCACACGTATGAGCAGCCACCCTCATCTGAAGCTTTACTCTCTCTCTCTCTCTCTCTCTCTCTTCTGAAGCAAGTCTCCGATCATTAATACTAATTATGCGTCTGATAACGGCTGTGTAGGTGAGCACGATATGTTGAAGAATAGACGGGTCAAGTACGCGTTAGGTAATGACAGCAGAAGGATGTTTTAGCATTCACAGTGCACATTAATTATCTTATTTTTAACGCCCTTTTGTACTACCCTGATTCTGTCTCACCACCACAAGGGGATACGTAGAAGCATGGACTCTACCACACCACTTTGTCTTCCTTTACCCACGGCCACATTATGATGCAGTAATAAAGAACTTCCCCTTCTGATGAACGAACTGTTTTGTTCCACGTCCGTAAAGCTATTTTGCCCCTCTCTTAATATACAGTTCAGTGAATAGCTCCATTAATCCTTTCTTATACACTAGAATCATGACCTGGAACACGGACTTATTTTCTTAAATTACAGGTCCCCCAAATAACCATTTTAATGCCTTACATAGCCATCAGAGAGATACCAAGATAACCTACGTCAACAATGCTGTAATATTAACGCATGCTTTTCTCTCTCAGTGACCTTGATATCTTCTGTTGTTGACAAAGTAACAACTCTGCAGACGGTAGATAGTGTACAGAGTGAGAAATTATTTTTTCACGTATTTTGTTAAATATACCACCCCCTCCTCCCACGTTAATCCCAGGCGTTTGAAATTCAATCTTCATATCTCTATGACAACAACTTTTGTGCACTACGTAAATGTTTAACTGCTTTCAAGGAACAAGCAACAATCGACCAATGGATTTCGTCTCGTTTTTCCGTATGTCGTCCCAATAGTCGACATGCGTCAGTCGCCAAGCTACATGGTTGTACTCGATAAAACCTATCCTCTGCTACGTTTTCTCGAGGGGAAATTTAAACAGAAGAGTTAATTTTAAACAGAAAATTTACATAGGTGTCTAAATGAACGTTTATTTTCATATAGGTATTACGACATATCTTGTTGAAGGTGTATACAGAATATTTGTGGCATGAAAGTACTGTATTTTACAAATTTTATTTTGTAAAATTCATTGCGAGGTTCGAATTATTTGCAGCCCTAAAAGTATTTTAGGACATGCATATTACAGGTGGTCCAGTTGATATCTCCTAAACTGCTTATTGAGGACCTTAATTTTTGAGTGTATGACGCTGGACTAAATTTGTTAATAATATATTTTCCTTCCAGTATTATAACAAAATCTGTACAATCTGAACAATCAATCCAATTGTCTGGGTTGTGATATAGTTTATTCCGAATTGTTTTATAAATTATGTCGAATTTTAAGGTCCGAGAAATGTTCTAAAATTAAATCTGATTTCATTTATATTTCCGGGTCATGTAATAGTACAACATGCTTCGAAGTTTTCTCCAGATTAGAGGACAATTTCTTCAACGAAGCGAACTAGAGACCATTTGAAACATACCTGTGTACCATCTCTAATGTGCTCACAGAACTATTAAATATTATCCATTAATAATAACCCGCTAAGCCTTAGTACTTTACGTGACATATCCCCAATAGCAACGGTTATTTAGAGTTATGTAGTCCCACATTCTACACTATGCACTTAATATCTCCTTATCTCAGCTCACATACACCAACAATACAGCGATTTATCACTACACACATTTATCCAAGTTATTATTATGATGAAATTTGTTTGTGTATCTTCCAGTGGTCTGTACTGTACCACTCTTATCTATGTCATCTCGTTGAACCTCCTGTCTGTGTTCAGAATGCCTCTTTTTTGCCCAAAAGTCAACCAATTCTGAGCTATGCCCCTGTACTCAAATAATGTTCTAAGTGTCACATTTTGCAACCATCATTCTGCTCTTAAGAGGACCTAATTTCGTCTGTTGTCTGTTCCCAATATAATTTCATCCCCTTTTCTTGCCAACCCAAAGCTGTGTGGTTATTATTATTATTTCCCCTTACTTTTTCTAATTCAAGAACCGTTATTATTAATATTATTATCATCACCATCATCTCTAATGCAAGCACATGGATTCTTTTATTATTCGTTATGTTTGTTTTAACTCTAAATTTTGTTTTATCTCTCAGGTTATTAATTTTATTTTTAGCCCATCAGTCTAGTAAATTTGGGTCTCATTCGTAATAATAAGTCTTCGAGTTTGACCTTTGAGTGTTTATTGATTAGTCTAACAAGACTTAAATTAGAGCAAAAATCTGTAGTATGGAATTCAATTTCCTTTACTGAAGCTTAAATAACATGAGCGCATTCAGTAAAATTGTAGTTCTTTGCCACAATCGATTCTCTCCGCAGACAGTAATGGCTATATATATATATATACTGATGCTCTTTAAAAAAATTAATTTACGCATTTTACGTGGCAGAAGACATGCATTGGATGTAATTTTTATCATTAATGAATTTTGGATTCTGAATCTTTCCAACTTCTTTGGACATTGTATGTCTTTGGCTTCCCACACTGAAATTCCAAGACATTCTTTTGTTTCTTTGTCCAACCGCCAGGTTTGATACTGCGGCAAATTCACTTTGTAGCGATTTAGATGTCTTCATAAGGTTAACTTTTACACTTAGATTTCATACCATTATTAGATCACCACTATAAGGTGTCACGCAATTATTAAACTATTCTGTTGGTTTTGTTTGTGTTTTTTTCACACATGTCCTGATTATTACCCTTTCTTATTTGTTCTATGGGGGAGAGGGGTTGGTTTTCTTTTGTATTCGGGTACCTGGCTCTTGACTAAGCACATTATAAAAGAAGGACGATAGTATGATGATTATTACTATTATTAAATTATTGTATTATTACGTTTTAGTTTTCTTCTAATTGATCACAATATTTTGCTTGTGGCGCCATGACCTGTGTACAGGTCATAGTGTGCCTAGAATCCAAGCTTCACGATCACACTCAATTAGACAAACCACACTCTGTAGGACTCCTCTGGACGAGTGATCAGCTTGACGCAAAGTACTGTACCTGACAGCACACAACAATCTAAAGAGATAAATATCCATGCTCGCGGAGGAATTCGAACCAGCAATCCCAGCAAGCGAGGGGCTGCAGAATCACACTTTAGAGCGCGCGGTATTTATCGCTATTAACATCCATATATTTATTCCACGTACGTGTTCACATGCCGGTTGTATATGAGTCACAAAAGGCAGAGTAGAATAAGCCAACCTCTCAAGCAAAATCAAGCAACTGCTTATAGGTATGGTATCGTAACACGTTAGTTCTGTGAAAAGGCAAAATGATGTAATCGTCATTACTGATTTCCACCTCAGGGCATATCCTACATTAATACAAATCAAAGATATAAATAAGCAAAGTGGAGTAAATATTGCAATTTCAGGAAACCTAATTTAAAATACTTTACCTATCACGACATATACATATAGAACGCTGTAAGTGTTCTCTGTAGATCTTGCGGCCATGAAGATAATTATGATTGATTTTGCATTCTCGAATTATTAACGTGGACCTATTCATATCATGAGCAACGTCATCATGCGATTGACGTCATGTTCAACTGAATTGTCAAGCTCAGTTTGACCTCTTAACTAATTAGGTGTCCGTCCACGCCCATGTAGCAGTGTGAATTTCCACCTGTGATTAATCCAGTAATATTCGGTCGTACAACAGTGTTGCTTAACTGAACTGTCTTCTTCAAGGAATTTTCAAGATCACAACAGCCTGCAGTTTGTTTATTTTGCTGAGGTTCCACGAATTTCTACGTCGGTCGTTGGTGCGAGAAAACAAAGTATATTACCCCATTATTTATCGTCACGGATGAGGCAGAGTAATTCAGGTAAGCCCTTAAATTCTCTTCCATATACTCGTATTTGGTATTTTACCATGTGACTGTAAATTTAAATTGCTTGTCGTTTTCTACAGCATGCCTTCACAAACACATAAAAGAGAGAACGCGCGCGCACTTGCCTACTTTTCCTATATAGAACCAACCCAAGCTACTGCTGTGTTACATTTACATCAAATCTGTTTGGATGATACGAGTTGATACTTCAGGTGGATGGCCAGAAACAGAAAGTTTGGACTGAACCGAATTTCTTTCATTGTCAACATTTATTTTTACATTTAAGTCATTTAAATTCCTAAAATAATATTTTATCCACCTATATCCCAAACTAACAAAACTTCCTTCCAAATGTTTAGCGTCCCCTACTGAAAATTAAACGACGCTAAACGCACCGATGTTTTATCACAGCGAAAAGACAGGCTCATCTACTCGAATAACGGCTTAAGCGGTTGAATTTTCTTTACAAAAGTTTAATAGTATCATTTTACAGGCAGAGACTGTCAGACATAACAACGTGTTACTAACCGGATGGTGATCTATTGTACTGCATTAAAAATCAAGAATTAATGGAAGAATTGCAAATTGAACACACCTCTGGGTAATGGAGGCGTTTCATTGATTCATCTAAAGTCAGTATCAAGGCAGTGTTTCTCCACAGTGGAAATAAGTTCCCTTCTGTTACACTGGCTCGTGCAGTTCACATGAGAGAAACGTCCGAGAACATACAGGTGATGCTGCAAAAAATATTATATGAAGAACACCGGTGGAATATATGTGCTGACCTAAAATTTATAGCAACGCTCACTGCGCTGCAAGGTCGATACACTAATTTCTGCTGTTTTTAACGTGAACGGGACGGCCGAGCGAGGGACTGCCAACACAGAATTAAAAAAGTGGTCACTCAGTTCAGAAACAGCACCAGGTCAGAAGAATGTGGTACATCCTGCTTTAGGGGAGATGTGAAACAGTTATCTGCCTCCATTGCTTATCAAGTTCGATTTGATAAAGATGTCTGTGAAAGCCATGGTTATGTAAAACGAAAGGTTTGCTTATTGAAGGCAAAAACTTCCCAAAATAAGTGAGATCAAGATGAAAGAAGAAAGGTTCCTTGTTCAACAAATTCACATCTATTCAAGGAACAATATTTAGTACAAAATTAAATTCTACAAAAATATGAACCTGGAAGGAATTTTAAAGCGCCTGCAGAAACTTTCTAAACAACGAAAACTTTGAAACTTAAAGTGAAATTGTGCAGAGCTAGTTTCATTATACAATGTTATGGGGTGTAACACGTCATTGACACTTCATTTTCTGCATTCCCATGTGGATTCTTGTCTTAAAGCATGGGAGCCGTCTCCGATGGGTATGACGAAAGGGTCCATCAGGATATTTCTCAGATTGAAGAGCTACAGTGGAATATCGAGTCCGAGTGTGTTGGCTGACTACTGCTGAAGGGAGACATCACATGGTGAAAATGAAAAGGCAAAGAAGAGGACGTGAGGGTTTAATGAATTTTTTTTTCTAGATAAATAGGTTTCGGTTTCGGTACATAGAGACAATGTTCATTCTTTGATGCCGTATATTGTAATTAGAAACCAATATAATATGTCTAATTTTATTAGAAAGTTATTTTTTAACATAATCCTCTCTTACTTAACATAGGTGTTTGATAGGGCAATTTAGTTGTCATATTCAGATTCAGCAATGTCAAAACTGTAGGAATCACATTGTATCGGAAGTTTTTACGGTTTTACGTTTAGTCAGTAATATTTAAGTAACTCAAACGGTGTAACTACCTGGAAGGTATCGGAGCTATTAAAGTCGTAGGTTTGGGTATCGTCTGCATAATTGCTCGCTTCTAATGCCTGTTCTGAGTCAGAGGAATGAATTCTGCGACTTAATGTGTTTCTATACGACACGAAACTTTCATACTGTACACGCGACGCAGAAAATCCTGAAAATATAACAGATGGAAAGATGTAAATTTTGCTCTATTGTGTATTTCATTATGTAAAATTTTTAGTTTATGTTTAGGCCCTTATTTTATTCAGAAACACCTCATCCTATGCTAGAGATGAATTTGGGACATAATTTCTGCAAGAGTTCAAAATAAATTTGTTTCTTGTTTTGTATTTTTTTCTTTCTTTAACAGACACTTGTTAAGTCAACTGCAGAATGACAGGGAGCTTGTGGAATACGGAAAATGATAGAATTTTGAATTTGCATGACCGAGTCCGAATATTTTCTTTGAAGGTAGGAGAGACAAGATACTAACACCCATAATTTCTAACTCTCGTGTATTGTAAAACGCATTACTCAGTGTCAGGGTAAATATGATGCCATTCCCGCTGATCATGGAATAAGCTTAACGTTGTTTTATACCGTTTTGCAGAGGAAATTTTTGCTTGGTATAGTATAGAGAATCATCAAATTATTTTAATTTTTCCTGTCATATAAAGTGTAATATTTTTAATCTAAAAAGCGATTTTTTGTTTTATGCTCTTGTCTACTCCCCAAAAAGCGCGATGAAAAGGTCACCACTTAAGCATTATGTGTCTTGTGTTTATCTGAACTCCCAAAAAACAAATTTACTCAGGAAATGCCTGCTACCATCCAATCCAGAGTTTTTTGTCTTCCCAATGCGAACTAAAATTTTCAAGATGAAAATGAACTGAAGTCCTATTTTGCATGTTGTTTTATATTAAGAAGAACATAAGCTTAGCACATTAGAGAACAGGATGCTGTAAAAGGCATATTTGTGCCCAAAAGGGAAAATGTAATAAGGGACTGGAGAATACTGAATAATGAGAGCTTCATGATTTGTTTATCTCACCAAATATTATTCGATTATCAGGTTAAAACAATCAGATGACCAAGGCATGGGCAGTGTAGTGAGGGAGAAACCTGAAATAAAGAAACCGCTTGGAAGATCCAGAAGTAGGTGACAGAATAATGTTTAAATAGAACTGAAGAAAATCGCTTGGGACGACGTAAACTGGATTTATGTGGCTTTGGGTGGGAACAAGCGGCGGGTTCTTGTGAGCACGGGAATAAACCTTCAGGTTCCGTAAATTTTGAAATACTTTTTGACTAGCTGAGAAAATTTACCTTTTCGAAAAGGATCATGTTTCATGGAGTTATTCAGCCAGTCAGCCAGTTAATTAGTCAGTTAATCAGTCAATCAGTCAGTCAGTTATTCAGTCCAATTTACTCAGCAAATTCGCCTTATATCTGTGATGGAATAATAAGCCTCAATTTTCTTCCCTATCCCTTACACTGGTGTTGGTCCCAGTGACCGTGCGTTCGAAGGCGTAGGTCTGCAGCCGCTAGCGTGCTGAGATTGTGGGTTCGAATCCCGCTGGGTGCAAGGATGCTTGTCTGTTGTGAATATTGCGTGTTGTCAGGTAGAAGTTTGTGCGATGAGCTGGTCACTCGTCCCTAACAGTCCTACCGAATGTGGTGCGTCGTTGTATTCGATCTAGAAGTTTCAAGAATGAGAAGGCCATGGTCCGCGTTGGGCCGCCATGGGGGGGGGGGGGCGTCTACTCGGGTGGTTTTGCAAGGGCGGCACAAAAAGAAAGAGAAGGAAAAAAATACGGGCTCATAAAAAAAAGGGGGGGAAAAACATATTGTGTTGGGAAGGGA
>Ga0123353_10010508_pt1 | contig 12909 bp, 8 predicted proteins | sample TergutLab28metaG_3_FD_92763 | JGI IMG/M metagenome (GOLD analysis project Ga0123353, IMG submission 92763) | Labiotermes labralis P3 segment gut microbial communities from Petit-Saut dam, French Guiana - Lab288 P3 | ecosystem: Host-associated > Arthropoda: Insects > Digestive system > Gut ...
ATGCCTCTACATGTTTCGAGCACATGTGCTCATCATCAGGAGGTCAAAATTGTATTATACAGCATCTGGTATCATCACACCTGTAGGTGGCCGTCCGGTGCACAGACCTCTCTCAACCTTTGCAAAGGACAGCCACCTACAGTTGTGATGATACCAGATGCTGTATAATACAATTCTGACATCCTGATGATGAGCACATAGTGCTCGAAATGTGTAGAGGCATATAATAAACTTATTATAAAACAAGAATTTATGCATTAAGTTGGTTAATTACTAAGAGTAATCTAAGTCAATTACCTTCTTCATAAACGTCACGGTTTTACTGTCCTGTAAATTAGGCTCTGTGACGATACACAAATCCCGGTCACCTCATATTTGTGGGTCCTGAGTACGTAACTTGCTTCGTGCTACTCTTCAGGCGCCTAGAATTTTGAGGTAGCTATCAGATCTTTGGAAGGTGTGAAGATCTATCAGCCTCTAACAATCCTTTCCCTAAAATTCTGGACTGAATTAGGGTATCAAATTCCGAAAAAGAAGAATCCCTTCATAATAAAATAAAATGTCAAGAAGCAATACGTGCCAGTGAATCGCAACTCAGTACTAGCCTGGCTAATAACAAAACAGACATAAAGGACAGTGACAAGTAAAACTTCTCAAGACGTCGGAATCACGAAAATAAACGTGAACAACAAAGACAACCTAGTAGCTGTGCAATATCAACCTTAGATAAGTTGAATAATTTATACAACACCAGGAGCAAACGCCACTCAATAACAGAAGGGAATAGGCAATTACATGAGTTGGAGACGACAAATAATACAGACAGCACAATAGAGCCTGTTTATTAAAATCATCTTGAAAACTACGAACATTTCTGCACTAAATTAATGCAGTAAAGCTGATGACTGTAGGTTTGAAGTAAAGATAGAGGCTTAAACTTCAAAACCCAGACAGCAGGAAGGGCGAGTTTTACGAATGGAAGTTTGGTCACGTACAGACCCACTGTCCGCTTTCGCTGAAGTATAATGGTATAAGAACTAATTAGTTTAAGATGCAAAACCTGCAACAGCAAGTATGATTGTGTAAAGTGCCACTGATAATAGCATAAGGACCGAAACATATCTTGCAGAAATAGTAAAATTTTCTGACATTTGGGTGGTTGTATTAAAACATAATTTTAAAAATTGACAACTCTAAAGTGGAGAGAATGAAAATAATTTTAGCCTTAACAATAATTTTTTTCTTGCCAAAGAAGCGACTAAATTTGGGTAATTCTGTGATACTTTTCCGTACGGTCAGTAAATGTGGGACAAGAACATCGATAACCAGTTGAAAATGAAATTTGCCACATTATGAATTATCACAAACAATTCTAGACTAGATGAAATTCAAGGTTCTTGTTCTGAAACCCGATGGTTCATTACAAATACCTTATGTTTATTGGACCGTGCGTCATTGTGATAGTTGAAGAATAAGGGACCAACTTGATGTCACTGAAGGCTGAAGCCTGCAACACGGATACCACTCCAACCCAACCACACCGAAACTCCAACACACATCGAACCAAGAACAATATGACCAATGTGGTAATTCAACAGAATAGTCGCAAGTTCCTGATGATGGATATATTAATGTCCGAAACATGTTGAGCACATAAGTGAAATAAAATAGCAAGTGACTCAAGTCAGTCTTTTATTCTTCAACTATCTTACAAGTACATTTACACATTGCCCTCCCTTGAACCTTATACTCAGCCAATTTGTACTTCCATCATTTATTGAAGAAAATCCAGTTTCATTAGCAGGCCTATCTTCCCAGATAGACGGTAAGCGTGTATCGCCCCCTTTCTTGCTGGACGCCGCGACGCCGAAAACCGTGTACGAGATTTTTAGGGTCTTCCTCCGTTACCCAGTAAAAATGGCCCAGATAGAAGCCTTAAGACATGACAGCTTCCTTCCACATTCTTTCCAGTTCACAATTCGCTGTTGTCCCACAATTCGAAGCAAGATTAATGCACAGCAGAAGAGGTCAGAGAGAACTATACTTTAACATTGCTGGTATTGTTAGGTGTGCAACATGTCGCGGCTTTGATTACAAACCATCACAGGCACTGAGAAAGGTAAGGGGGAAAAGAACACTCACAAATACGGCTGTGACTGGCATGTCTGTCTGTCTGTTCGGTCACACTATACGCATCACAACGGGGACGTTTCAACAGCAAAAAAAAAAAATCGAAGCAATATTGGCAATAATACTCACGATAATTTTAAATGAACCAAGCGTAGATATAAATAATTATCTGCATACCAATGTGTGCTAAATGCTTCATCCAACCTAACATTAAATCACAAACTGTGATGTTCCTATTTATGCATTTCTCACCAATCGTTCATGTCTACAGTTTCAGACAAGTACTCCCGCGGTAGCACAGTGGTTAAGGTGCTGTGCTACGATTCGGAAGGTCGCTGGTTCGATCCCGGATGGTCTCATTGGAATTTTTCATTGACATAATCCTTCCGATCGCACTATGGCCCTGGGGTCGACTCAGCCTCTAACATAAATGAGTACCAGGAGTATTGCCTGGGGGTAAAAGCGGCCGGTGCGTAAGGCTGACAACCTTACCGCCATTCTGGGCCATTGTCACGTAATCTGGGACCTTAACTTCCTAGAACACTCTGGGCCACTCCAGGCCTGTAACGGGACTGTTTTACCTTTACTCCCATCACAGATGACTGTCCAATATCTTGAATCGTGTGTCTGCCATATAATGTAGTGTCCTTGCGCATATAAAACAAGAGACAGCATGGCATCCTCTTCCCTTTAGATGGAGAAAAGTATGTCAGAATTCGTATGAGCCTACTGGGTCAATATTCGTAACTTACATTTGCTGAGAAGCAGTCTGACTTTGTTATAAACTGTCTTCTGCTGTATAAGAATCGGTCTTTTAGAAGTTCCAAATTTTAGGAGTTTATTATTGTCGGCTACAGGGTAATATTGTACAGAACGAGCGATAAATAGAGTAATAACTTATTGTAAACACACACACACACATATGCAGGCCTGCCTTCACAACTTTGAACGTAGGCAGAACACACACGGTATGCTGCTAATCACTATATATCCTTTACGTGGGTAAACTGCAGTGTGTTGTTAACCAGCACATTCCTATTCATATTAAAATGAGAAATATTACTTTGGACACGACTGGGCCTACTTCAGCTCAAATTTAATATGACAATTCAATAATTGATTTTAAAACTCAAATGTTATATGTAAATTTTAGGATGATATTAAAATGGATCTTAAAAGACCTGGGAGTGAAAATGTGGCTTAGGATAAAGACAAGTTCGGTGGCTGGATGGTTATTGTGAAATATGTAAATAATAAAGTAGTCGTCTTGGGTTTGATTCCCTGTAGCCTGGTAGACAGATACCAATTTGCGCATAGAATATACCTTCAAGTTCACGGAAGAATAACAATTTACAAATCTACCGGTCTATACGGCTTCACATCCCAGAAGAACATACTGTTAACGAACTGCACTGATCAGAATCCCAATTCAGAACCTAAGAATTGCTCCGATAGTCAAGAAACTGACATGTGTGGACCTCCGAAGTTCATTCCCCTCCTCTCAATAGCCCGCCACCTGCCCCTATCCTGATTCACACAAACCATTCCGTAACATCTCAGCCCGTTTCTTAGTTACTTTACGGAAGGAAACGAACACGAATTATATTTAAGGATTCAGTTCCTACCGCGCAGTAAACACACTGCCTCTCGGTTATAAAAATCAGCGAATGTTATATAATTCCGCTTTCTTCTGAGATCCATACAAAATACACGAATGCATTGAGTGGGCACAACTTGGAATATTTTGTGTTGAGCCTGGTCGTATATAAAGGCTCTAAATGGTTGAACTTACATTCATTATTAAACTCCCACCCACGCTTACGTCTAATATACATAATATTCTCTCAACAAAATTTTGGATGAATTTATTTTTCTTCCCATTCATGCCACATCCCCCACCCATCTCAATCCTTGGTATGCTTATACTGATATTATTTGGCTAGGAAATCCACCTCAAATCCAATACGAAAACGTAGGATTTCGTCGGTTTCTGCAGCAGAGTTCCTGAGTGGCTGTCAGCTTCCCAAAATTCTGACACATGTAGTTGTTTAACTAAAATGCAAACACATCTAAATATGATTGATAAACAGGCACCTAAGAGTATTTTTTAAGGGACGTTCTTCTGTGCTAAGGTCCCGATGGCCAAAGAACGCCGGACAGAAAGGATAATACTTGAACCGCTCAGTTCACTTACCTAAAGAATTTCTTACCATTTCGAGGACCGGAACACAGTGAGGACCGACATTCACCCAAAACATGCGCAAAATTTACGCTCTTATACCCACCTAACGAAAGAAAACACACGGCCCGTCTCCATCAGAAAGATTAATCATCTAATCCAGGGGCGCAAAAATTTTCCAAAAATCTAGGAGCCACCCTAAAATTGTATTTTATTGTATTGTATCTAATATTTCTTATGAAAATTTCGACCGAGGTCAATCCATAATATCTGCAGTTCGATACCTTGTCAGGAAAGAGGCCATCATGGCGAAAGTCTGGGGGATTTCCTCACTCCCTGTAGTTAGATACTGTAATAATGCCTCTTTCTGCGTTCTTTCCAGTTCATCACTCAGCCTCAGCTTCCCTTTCAACTCCATACATCCTAAGAAATAACAACAATAAATAAATCTGACTTTCATTGGACCGTGCATCGTAATATATTTCTATAGTAAAACCAACTAGATGCACCAGTGTATCAAATTTATTTTATTTTGAAATGACACTCTACATGTTTCGGACGGTCTTTCCATCCATCATCAGGAGTTCAACAGTGTACAAACATATGTCATTGCTGTATGTACACTTTTGAACTCCTGATGTTGGACGGAAAGACCGTCCGAAACATGAAGAGTGTCATTTCAAAATAAAATAAATTTGATACACTGGTGCATCTAGTTGGTTTTACTATAGAAATAATAAATAAATTCTACTGCAATGCGGATCATTAGATGAGAAACATGTTTCGTTGGAAATTGTGAATTCAGGGCTTTCATAAAACAGTTAATAGCCTCCCCAAACTTGGGTCTTCTCACAGCAATTAAAGGTTCCGCCAATAAAGAGCTACTAATTTAACACAAACCAAGGGAATGAGTCGCGCAAAGAGGGGGGGGGGGGAGTAGCCCACTTTTTAAGTTTTAATGACGTGACTGTTCTTCTGACATTTATCCCAGAGCAGTTTCACCACAGAGGGCGACAGACAGTGCGATTCAACGCTGCATTTATTTACAGTCGGTAACACGGCACTCAGACGTTATCAACACCTGAGTTTATGTGAGGGATTTAAATAAGAGAAAGTTGCCCTGGATCGAAGCAACGTGGGGTGACGGAACGAGAACAGGTGCACTCGAATTTGAGACCAGTGTGGAAATTCAGATTTGGTGCAGACGTTTTAAATCGAAGTGTGTTGCAGACATTATGTGATTAGTCCCTTATTCAAGAACTGAACCGGATGTTCAACCCTGCCGTCGACTATAACTGCACGTGAAGAATTATTTTATTTTCATCAAGTATGCAGCCAATAAACATTTATTAAGAAGAGCACCCGGTATTATTCCTTTCTTCGTCGCTCTGGTAAAGTGCAGATCATCGATTGAAAAGTGGAAACTACGCGTGTCAAACATATGCTGTGGTTCAGTGCTGTACGCCTTAGGCCTATGTAGCCTGCACTTATTCTAAACCAGGGATATCACACATAATGGCCGTATGAGGCCCGCAAGTTCATGTTATGTCCGCCAGGTTAATCTCTTTCTAATTACAACTGTTGACTCGCTTAGGGCATGTTTGTTAACTAAAAACTTTTCTCGTCATGGACTGTAAAGGCTCAAGAAGTTTTGCTGTCCCTGCATTGTGACTGCTATAACACACGTCAACATACACATAACAATGATATCGAGTTTAAAATGCAATAATTATAGATATTTCAGTTTTTAGGCGCTTTCGCAGAGTAGAGAAAAGCGTCTGTGAAGTTTCGTCAAATCTCTCCTTCCGTCTGTCAGCATGTAGAGTACCAGCGCGGCTCTCACTCTGGACGGATTTACGTGAAACTTCATACTGAGGGCTTACATAAAAATCTGTCGAAAAACTCAAAATTTAGTTAAAATCGGGCAAAATTATCGGGCACTTTACCACTGGGCCTACGCAGACTAACATTATGTTGCTGCAGGCTATACAAATTCGCCATTAAAACTTTTCGAGCATCACTCAGCAGGTTTATATTGTTGACAGCGACACGCAGCCCGACAACAATTACACAACGCTCTGTTGCATTTCCACAGCAACAATGATTACACAAACGGGCCACATGCATTGCCTATATGACTTCATTAAGAGTAAAATACAATACAAATTGCGGGTTAAATCTCAAACAAAATATACCATTCTCCCCTGCTTTAAAATGACTCGCCGTCAGCAATAATTTTCAAAATCAATCTTTTCTCCTGCGTAATATTTCAGTCCGAAAGTCCTGCTCTAGAATTTTCTGATGATCCTGTTGGCTAAAATAAAACTGACAGCTGGGTTTCAATTTCTCATTTCTCCATATTAGCCAGTTCATTTGAACAATGAAAGTTGGTAGCGTTTCACGTCTTAACCCTTACCCTGCTAACGTGGTGAATATGGCGAGCTCCTAATAATGCCAACAGATGCCAGGTGGGATTTAAATAAGCGTTTATAGTGTTAACTCACCTAATCGTAATCCAGAACACTGTGACGGTCTCCTAAGGACCCCCTAGCATACAGCCAACCCTGATACAGATCGTCATTTCCAAATCTGACGTATTTATTAGCTATCCCAGTCTCTGGACTAGAAATAGCGACATAAATTTCGAATAAAAGTGTTTATCGTTCTTTGGATTGTTTTGAGTTCAACAGGTTTTGTGAAGTACATTATCGCCTTGCACCGCCCGTACAAAATTTCTGTTAATAAAGAATCACAAGGCATCCACAGTACCATGCACTGCTGATCCGTATTGATTTTTATCAACCGAACTCTACTTGCGAAATGACTCAGCAGCCGGCCTAGGTACACTGGTTATCCCCACTCTCAACATCCCCCTGTGTATACACAACTCTCCCCCTCTTTCGCCCTCTCCTCGCTGTTCCCTGGATACCATGCTTGTGTCAACAATGCTTTGCCTGCCTTTCTAGTGTACTGATGCAGTCAGGCCAATCTGTGCAAAATCGGGAAGGCAGTGGATCTGCGAAATACTGCCCCACAAAAAAAATCGTTAAAATTTAGTTCTATAGTAGATTGAAATACCTGAATGTCACGTTCATACCCGTTAATATCTGGACGTCGGAGAATCTCTGTAATTAAAATTAACCGTTTAGCGTGTTAAGATTAGTAATTCTGCAAAAATAAATCGTTACGGTGACTAATCCCAACGTACTGTAAATACATGTCATTATTTATTGATGTTACACAAGACTATTAAATATTAGCGAACCCGCACCCCTTACTTGTAAGCAGAGCAAGACTTAGTGTACAGCGCTTGCCTCCACTCCTCCATACGCCATCGCGGATTGATAACCTAGCACAGAAACTGCACATTCGCTTTTCCTGAAACAAAATTTAAATTTATCGCAGCGGTTCCCATAAAACCTTTGACGCACGTGGACGAAAATATGCGTCACGACATGGAGAAAATTTACGCGATCAACTGACCTCCATAAATACATCAACCGGGGCCGGGATAGCTCAGTCGGTGTAGCGACTCGCTACGGGCTGGACGTTCCGGGGATCGAACCCCGGTGATGGCGAGATTTTCCGCACCCGACCACACCGGCCCTGGGGCCCACCGAGCCTACTGTACAATGGATACCGGGTTTTTCCCGGAGGTAATGCGGCCGGGGCGTGGCGTTAACCACCCACCCTCATCTAGCGCCGAGGTTAAAGAAACAGAAGAGCTATACCTCTACTCTCCCTCTAGGCCTTCGTGTCCTGTACTAGGGTGATTATGTTTTATGATATTTTCTTTTATTGTTTTTCACGAAGAAGACAAACTGTGTTTTCTGCCAGGTGCGAACGGAGGTTGATGAACAACTAAGGATCGATGCATAAATACTGTGAATTATCTACTCATTTCCGATATCTCGACGTCTTCGAGACATCGATTATGATCGATTATACATCTGTTCCTAAATACGAAGAAATGTTACAAGTACGACATCCTCCAAAGTACTTCCGTTTTACTGTTCTCGAAATTATTCACGAATTAATAGCTAGGAGACAACAATAGAAAGAAATCGCCCCAAACATTGCCCTTTGAGAACATTTCCTAACATGCCTGATTACCTTTCACTTTTCCTTACATATTCTTAATCTGTTCCGTCTTTATTCCTTACCACTTGTTGTTTTTATTTGTCTAACTAAGCAGTAGACTATCTATTCAGCTTGTAGGGGCCGATCCTGCCGCAGGACTTTACCCAGTTAGTCACTTTGTTGCTGGCGACTACAACAGTTGACTAATCTCGGGGTTTTGTCCTTCTGAACGTTGAATTTTGGGGTTCAATCCCACCATAAACATGCGTGACTGTGATAGGTGAACCTATGGTCTTTCGGAACAGCCGATCCTCCACCTTAAGGGTCCACTTACGTAAGAAAATGTCCGCGGACCGTCCGTACAGTGCGTGCTGGCCGTCACGGACTCCGGAACAGCCACACTGGACGGATCGAAATTCATTAGCCTACACTAAAAGTGAGAGAGAAAACAGCGTTCCTGAACGAAGGTTTTTTGTGGAAGGTAGTAGTAGCAGTAGTAGTTGTAGTAGTAGCAATAGCAGTAATAGTAGTAGTGGTGGTAGTAGTAGTGGTGGTGGTGGTGGTAGTCGCACATCCTCTCGTTCCATTAGAACATGAAGCGTCTGTGAAACATCTCCATCTGACTCTGTCGTCCGCCAACCTCTACATCTCGCTCCACATTTTGCAGCATATTTTTCTTCCTCTACAACAGTCCTTTTTTCGGGTTTCTCCGGTCTTGCTCTCCTTCTGGCTCCCTGGAGGTTCGAGTCCATTGCTTGTTTTTCAGTGGATTAATCCTCCTTCCTCAGAGTATGACCCATTGATCACCATTTTCTCTCTCTACTTTGTAATGTTATAGGGTTCTCTCCAGTAGCTTCCCACAGGTCGGTATAACTTATCTTAGGCCATTTATGCTCATTATTCTTCACAAACATCAATTAACAAGAGTCATTAATTTATTTGTTTGTGGGTGGTCACTTCCCATGTTTCGCACCCATACAGCAGTTCCGATTTAACAAAACTCTCAAAAATAAGAACTTTAGTCTTCATGAGTAGTCTGCATTATTATTCTTCCACAACAGGTACATTTCTACGAAGATTCCATTTGCCTTCTTGATCCCTGCCTGAACGTCTTGCAGTGTTGCTCCGTCTACTGTCACAGCGACACCCAGATATCTAAATTGTTCGACTCGTAATGACTACATTATTTACATTCATTTTTTTAGTAATCTCTTAATTCATCCGCAGTTCCTTTGCTTTGTGGAAGGAATAAACAGTAAAATCTTCGAACGAACGCCGCTGACGGCACCGTCAGAAACACCGTGGCCTGAATGTATTAACAGAATTAAGAGCGTAATGCTATCCCTTACCGAAGTCCAACTCTGACAATAAAATCGTCAGCCCCACACCCTCTACAATCCGTGATTAAATGTCTGTTAACATTATTAGTGGACGGGTAAGGTTAACACGTGGGCGAGGCACGTGTCTGAACTAGGGTAGAGGCAAATCTGAAAGGCGCAACTCTTTGTCCAAGAAACGGACGGCATTTGTCAGCTGTCGGAATGACACAGATGGCTTAATGCATTAACGTCTTCCCAAACTTGAACATAAAAATTTGGCAATCCTGACTGGATGTCATGCAGAGATAACCGGAAAGGCGATTTGCTGTTTCTTGGTTTTGCACTTGAATGCCGTGCATCCGTTGAGGAAGTTCTCTAAGCGTCACCTCCTTGCTGAATTTGAACAGCCAATAAAAGTCACAACCGTACACACGCAACTCACAGAACTTAGCGAGTGGCATATCACTTCCTAGAATGAATGCACCTACCACAAGAGGGTAGTGTCACCTGCCCCACAGGCTGATACCGCGAAAAAAATAACTGGCAGTTGGCAAGACGCGAGAAAGACAATCCGACAGCGATCTTGGAAGCAAGAAGACACAGGTTGAGCCTCACCAAAAATAATAATTCATTGAATAAATTCCAGGAAGCAGAAATAGAATACATAAACCCCGTATTTGAACAAGTTATAGGGCAAAGTTTTATGTCGTGTTAAACTGTGACGGTTTAACCAGCCCAGAATAGTGAATGAAAATTCTACTGCCACGTAGCTACATCCAGGTGCATAACACGCTACCCAACACGTCCCGGTGTCACCCCACGACATTCACAAGCGTGAATATTTTAAAACCATGACATATAAGCCGAAACAACACCCCCGAACCCATCTCAAACAGGCAAATTTACATTTTACGAATTTGTTACAAGCCAGGTAGGGACAACCCCCAAACCTGATATGAGCCCTGTGTTTGTGCATGGACATAAATATCAAAAAATCGAATTGTCGCCAGGCTGTCACCACGGAGGCCCGGGTGCAATTCCAGACCAACCCAAGTGAGATCTGTGGAGCGCAAATTGTCATTGGTAGAGATTTCTCTTCGATTACTTCGTTTTCCCTCTTGTCATTGTCACTCCACCAACGCTCCATACTGATTCATTCATCTGTCACTGGCGTTATGTGACCTAATCTGCGCAACTGACAAATGGCGATAATTAAAAGTGAGCAAGACAAATTTGAGAACAATGAAGGTTTACACAAATCAGTCATCGAAGGAGAGAGATTAATACAACAAAAACCCTTTAAGGATCAACATTAATCTAAACTATACATAAATATTCAGCTTCTACCGCAAAGAGAAGAGATTTTGACTTCATTATAAAAGAAAAGTTTACTGTATGCGGACACAGTCGCTACTGAATTTGAACAATGTACAGAAGACTCGATATATTTTTAATGTTAGCCACGTGGCAGCCTGCACACATTAACGACTGAATTGCGAACGGTGCAAATTCTTACCAGTTTCAGAGCAGTTATGAAGATCCAAAATCAATTGCCTGAGTACGTCGTGGCCCACTTCCAGGTATTTGAGGCGTTCCTGAAGGAGCGTGAAGCGAAAACAGGCGGCTTTACGACAATTCGAAGAGCTCCATACACATTGAGACACGTGTTCGCGAAACTTTTCGTACGTGGATGGTCCACTGAAGGCAGCGATACGCATTAATCGGCCACCTTCAAATTCGGTACGGCCACCGAAATAAACATGGGAATTCGGACCAGCAACGTCTTCCGCTTGGGGCAGATAATAATAATAATAATCATCATCATCATCATCACTCCGTGGTCAGTCTTACGCCAGGTCCATAAATTCTGCCAAAGCGAGTTCTCCACAGAATGCGAACTAGTGCTTTCTCTTTAAATTTCTAGAAGCCTCTTGTTTCCGTAAGGTCATCCAGTAGCTGCTTACTTCTCTTTCTCGTCTTCCCGCCACTTACCTTAGATATTTCCTTTAATAAAGTGTTGTTTTACAAGGCAGTTCCCATGCAAGATGTGACCAATCCAGTTAGCCTTCTTCATTCTTATCCTAAGTAGGACGTTATTTCCTCCCTCGACTCTAAGTAACACCTCTTTATGTTTCACACGATCAGTCCAAATGATCTTATGCATCATCCAGTACCACGTTTCAAAACTTTCCAAGTATTTCTGATGTATTTTCCGAAATGAAAGTTTCAGCACCACACAAAGCCAGCTCCATGTGTTACACTTACGGCACACATCCTTTTTAATTTCCACTATAATTTCTTTAGAAGTTTCCAAAGCCCTCTGGTTGTTGTAGGAGTAGAATAGGGCACACATATAGAAAGTTTGACGGAAAACTCAATTTTTAGAAGCGTTCGCAAAATTACGACAGAGTATATTTGCTTCGTCATTTCTGTCTGTCTGTCACCCTGTCCATCCGCAAGGAACAACTTGTTACTTATGGATTTTTGCGTTATGATCTCACCAAAATGCATTTCGACTGTGCTGCTACACGCAGGGCCACAGTGCGACTGCTTGCTGGCGTCCATTCGCACGCTGATACAACTTTTTCCTTATTCATCTCTGGCTTATGTGATTTAGCTTGGTCCGCTCTACACAGACAGACGAACTCTGAATATTTAAAATTAATATGTAAAGTGTAAGGTGGACTGAAGAAAAAAAAACCAACTAGATACCACTTATTATTTTATTGTACTTCTTATAGGCTCAACATGTTTAGGGCATTACTATGCCCGAAATATTTTGAGCTTATAAGAAGTACAATAAAATAATAAGTGGCATCTAGTTTGGTTTTTTTTTTTCAGTTATTACAATGATGCACGGTCCAACAAACATCAGATTGTAAGGTGGACATTTTCAAGAGTAAATTCCCCTCCCCCTGCAGTATTGTACTGAAACATGTGTCAATGTTTGAAGAAACACCTCTGCAAGGTAACTTCCAGTAAACAGAAACTTTTGTATTAATCACTTTATTATCCAAATAATGCACAAATATATAATTCGTAGATACAATTAAAATGATAAAATATTTAAAAGTGCTCCGACATGTTTCGGATCACAGACGAACCATCATCAGGGAGAATTAAACAGTGTTTGGCTAAAAATTACTAGAATGGTTCTATCGTGTCCGTTGACATGGACATGGTCGGTGTTATGGCAGCATA
>Ga0123353_10010509_pt1 | contig 12909 bp, 9 predicted proteins | sample TergutLab28metaG_3_FD_92763 | JGI IMG/M metagenome (GOLD analysis project Ga0123353, IMG submission 92763) | Labiotermes labralis P3 segment gut microbial communities from Petit-Saut dam, French Guiana - Lab288 P3 | ecosystem: Host-associated > Arthropoda: Insects > Digestive system > Gut ...
ATTACGTTGAGCAGACACCGTTTTCGGTGAGCTGTTACCCAAGAGAATGGGCAGCCATTGTTAAACGATTGGGTAATTTTGCTCTTCGTAGTGTGTAGACAGCCGCAATGGCTGTCCTTTTTTGTTTGGATGACCTATAAGGCACAGGAGGTAAAGTGCGTATTAAATGTAATCGTCGTAGCAAAATACAAAAACAGGCTAACATAGTTTCAGCAATATTCGCCGTAGCTTTTACGGCATTATCGTCGATTCATCTATTAAATCTCTATGCCGTCGATGACGAACCATCATCCCCGTACACCTTCACACAGAAAGCCCGCGTCTTTGATGGGGAAAACTGGAACGACATTGAACTTGATGAAGACGAAAATTATTCTTATTATCTGGCTGGCTCACCCCACATTGTGGAGTTTATTCTTTCCTTTACAATCAACGAAACAGTACCTGATACACGTATCGACATCAGAAACATTTTGCCAGAAGGGATGGAATATATAGAAGAGGATAGAGTGAAAATCAACATTACGAGCGTATCGTTTTTATTCGATCTAGAGCAACCAATAGACAGCAATAACCGTAATCTTCATTTTGTATACCCAGGGCCAGCGCCCGGGACCACAGGTGAACCGCTGGAACCCGGCAACAGCGCAACATTTACATTTCGGGCGAGGTTCCTGTTTAATAATTCGGATTCGTGCCAAAGTGTTACCAATACTGCCACCGCATTCATGCAATTTAGTGAAGATGATTTTTTCAGAACGGAAACACATATAGATTTCAATTCCCCTTGTACAGGATTACCGCCATTACCTGATCCTGATCCTGATCCAACACCAACGCCCAACCCGTTGCCAGATCCCAACACACCCAAAACGGGAGCCTTACAAAAACAGAACCTCCCCATTGAATAAGGAGGTTCTGCGAGGAAAGCCATTCATTGTTTTTGCAGCCTACCTAATGCTGATAACCGTTGAGAATCTCAATCAAAGCCACATCCAGAGCCAGCCGAAGCAGACGATGAATAGGAACCAGTTCCGGAAGTTCGACTCGTATTTCGTATACTTGCCGAACAGACCGACGTATTTTGTGGAAGTCAACACACTCACATCGAAGTTGCCGTTCCCCTGCGAAGAAGTCCTGACATCAATGTTGCCATTTGTTTTGGTGATAAGGATGTCGCCTTCCGGGTCGGTAAATGTTATATCCTGCATGTTCACAGTATCGCTGAAAACTGTTAGTTGAGTTGCGCCGGTGCCGCCGCTGACAAGCACATCACTATTCTTTGGTTGCACAGATACGGAGCCAGTGGCGGTTCCATTGAGTAATACAGTATCACATAGCTGGTTATTGACTCCGAGGCTGGCGGTATAATCATAAGAGCCACTACCGGAAACCGTCACACCCTTTCCGCTTTCAATGGTCACGCTAGTTGCCTTGCTGGAAGAACCTGCGGCGTAAAGCGATCCGCTCACAACAGAAGCGTCTATGCCGTTGCTTGCTGATTGGAAGGTAAACTTAGAGCTGTCTGGTACTTCGAACAAAACGGTGGCAGCTGTTGGGTCGCCATCAACCGTGCTGTTTGCCTTGAAGCTTTGCGACAAAACCTGCATAGTGCCTGAATATGTGCCGGTAGTGCCATTATACGCAAGAGTTTGTCCTTCCGCATTTGTGATAGTAATCGCTGCGCCGTTGGGAGTGAATGCGACATCAGTACCAGCTTTGGTAGCTGTGGGAGGGACAGCCAAAACAAAATTATTTGCTGGGCCGTCAATATCAATATTGTCATAGCCAGATAGATCGCTGGTAAAATACATTTTGATGGCATTCTCGCTGCCTGCAACCGTCATGCTGGTGAACGCCGTGTTGACTTTTACAATTGTATCAATGCTCGGGTTTCGATTATCATACGCCAGTAGATTATGACTGCCGTCGGCTGCCGCCTGATAACCCTTGACAACGATGGCATGGCCCAAGTCATTTCCAAAATAGTAAGACAGCAGGATAGGCTTGTTTGTTTTTGCTTCCTCTGTGAGTGCCCGCAAGCCTGCCGACCATGCCGATGCATTTTCATTTTTATTATAAAACGTCCCCGCCCATTTTTCCGATATTGTCCATGAGTTTTGATAATAGTTGATAGCGCTACGCAAAGCAGGGTTTGCGTATGGGGCGCGAAGGTCACGCATGGTCGTCTTGCCCGGATCATAATTTCCGGGAATATTCACTTTACCCTGTTTGTTGAGTATAGTCGTGACCGACATCCCATAGCAGGAACCACCCCATGCGCTGGCCCTTTGAGTCTGCATATCGCTAATATATTTTTCTGCCAACGCGCCACCATAAAGCTGCCGGGTATAGTTGGCCAGCTTCGCAAAGTCACTGTCGCTCATGAAATACTGGTGTTCACTATGCTTGCCAGAATTGTGTCCAAAGAAGCTGTTGTGGCTATTGTTGAAGGGGTAGATATCGGAAGCGGTAAGAGGCGTGCTGGGTAATTCAAAATTGAAATCCAGACCCCGTAATTCGGGATAGCCGCCACCTTCTGGCATTATCCAGACATTAGCGAAGTCAAAGCCAACAAAACTGATTTGCTGGCGCATTTGGGTATCTGTGAGGGATAGGGCGCTATCAGTCGTATTTGCGCTATTACCTATTCCTTTTCCTGCGGTTCCTTCTAAATAGAAGCAACTATTTGTGTTTTGGGCCTGTGCTACATATGCTGCGATGCTGCCTAAGTAAAGTTGAGTGGCTCGATCGTAATCAGTAATACTAACATTACCAGAATTATAGCTTTCCTTTATATATGAAACATAGCCGACAACACCAGCAACATAAGCCTGTGAGCCATATCCGGTACGAGATGCGTTCACGTTTCCCGAGTTAAAGCAGTTGTTAATACTCAAGGAAGCATAACCTAAAATGCCACCTACGTAAAGGCTATAATATGCAGATGCACTGATTTTTCCGCTATTTGAGCATACGCTGATAGTATCACTAGGAGTAGCGTTTTGTTTGCTTGCAGAACCTGCTATTCCGCCTGCCCGTGACTCATAATAAGATAAAGCGTTAATTTCACCTTGGTTATAGCAATTTTTTATTGATGAGTCAGTAATTCCAACTATGCCTCCAGCGAAAGCACGACAAGAAGGTGATGAAGCGGTTACATCTCCTGTATTAAAACAATTAGTTATGCTGTGCGCTGTTATAAAGCCCGCTATACTTCCTGCATAGGCCCCATATGAAGATGAAGATGAATAAGCACGTACATTACTATTGTTGATTCCGAGATTTTTTATTTCACCGCCAGATATGCGCGAAAAAAGTCCCGCATACAGGCTCATGCTACCACTTGCATTAATATCGATAGTCAATCTATAGATAACATATCCATTTCCATCAAAAGAACCTGTAAATGGATTGGATGAGTCCCCTATCGGCACCCAATTCCCCCAACCGGACAAGTCAATATCATTCATGAGGATAAACTTGCCGCTGAGGTTGTTGCGTACATTGTTTAAGTCGTTCGCCGTGCGGATGGCCGTATACCCAGACGACACAGTCTTCTGATGTGTGACCGGCACAATAAAGTCCCAATTCGTCGTGCCGTCATCGCCAGTCTTAACTTCTGCTCCGACACTAATGCCAAGCATCGGCATTACCCCGCACACCATCACCGCCGCCAAAAGCCCCGCCACAACCCGCCGCCAACCATTTTGCTTTGCCATTTTGCCATTACCTCCACATTTTTTTAGATTTTGTTTCTATGTTTACGCCTAATGCGTTACCACGTTATACGCCGCCACCACCCTGTAAACTGTGCTGCGACTCACCCCGGTCTGCTTGGCGATGTCCGTCGCGCCGACACCGCTCTCATGCAGTGTTCTGACCGCTTCCGTCTTTTCTTCCTTCGTCGGCGGCCGCCCACCGTTTCGCCCCCGTGCCTTGGCCGCCGCCAACCCGGACTTGGTGCGCTCGGCAATCAAGTCGCGCTCGAACTGGCACAGCCCCGCGAAGATGGTGAAGATAAGCTGCCCCTGCGGGGTGGTGGTGTCCAGCCATTTTTCACTTAGGCTACGGAAATGTGCGCCTTTCTGGTGGATCAAGTCCACGATCTCTAAAATGTCCTTGCTGCTTCGGCCTATGCGGGAGAGTTCTACCACAATCACCGTGTCGCCCGGTTGGAGCGACGCCAGCATACGGTTCAACTCCTCCCGGTCGCGCCGTGTGCCGGTCATCTTCTCCTGAAAGATGTTGTCCGGGGCTACCCCCGCCGCCGCCAGTTCGTCCAGTTGCCGTTCTATCGCCTGCTTTTCGAGGGATGCCCGTGCGTATCCTATTAACATGTTGCTTAACCTGCCTTTCTTTGTTTCTGTCGCTGAAACAAGAAGGCTAGGAGCCGCGTGTATCAAGGGATGCACGAAGCCGCAACTGTGTCAAAAACGTTCGTTTTTGGAACACCTGTCTTTGCAGGCGGGATGTTCATGTAGGGATAGGCGCTATTACCAAGCTAACAGAGGAAGCGGCCACCTCTTTTGGCCAAGATAAACAAGAATACATGCTTGTATGCTACCCTTATCGGGAAACATGCGGGCTATTTTAGGTTGTGTCAAAAACGAACGTTTTTGGAACACCTTAAACTCGTCTAGAGTATACCACATGTGAACATAAAACGCAATACAGAACTTTTGCTCTATTCAGATGAAGCGGGCCATGCGGAACGGCTTGCGCCGCCTTCCATAGTAGGGTGTTTTGTAATCACCGACTCCACCTGCTCCTTGCACTGCTTCATCAGGTTCCTCGTTGTAGTTGTGTCCGGGTGGTTCAGCCCCAAGATATTCGCCCGCACGGTCAGTGCCGCGGGATAAAACTCCATGGCCTGCACCAAGTCCCCCGCCTGGTGGTAGGCGAAGGCGATGCGGTGGTTGGTGGCGGCAGTGGTCAGGCTCTCCTCGCCGTGAAGCTCCATATAAATATCTCTGGCCTTGCGCAACCAACGCAGGGCTTCTTCTATGTTGTCCAATTCAAGATAGAGCAGGGCTATATGCTCATAGCTCACGGCGGTAGCGTCATTGAACAGGCCCAGCACGCGCTCCCGCGCCTCCCGCACCCCTTGGTGCAGCGCGAGGGCGCTTTCCTTATCCCCCAGCGAAGCCACCATCTGCGCCATGTTGCACTGCGTCAGCAGCGTGTCCGGGTGATCCACCCCCAGCGTTTCTCTCTTTATGTCTAAAGATTGTCCGTACCACTCCCGCGCGCTGGTGTAGTCCTCCATGTTCTTGTAGGCGTTAGCCAGGTTGTTATAGGTTCCGGCGACATCCGGGCTGTCCTTACCGAACACGTCCAATTGAATCTTCGCGGCGCGCTGGTAGTAATAGATGGCGTTGTCGTAGCTTTTCATGGCGCTGTATACCCGGCCGATGCCGTCGCATATATCGGCCGTCAGTCGGTGGCTGCGCCCGAACAGCGCTTTGCAGACACGCAGGGTCTGCTTCAAATACCCCAGCGCTCTGGGGTAATCCCCCTGTCCGGCAAAGTGGTCGGCAATCTGGTGGCATACACCCATAAGCAACTTGCGGGACTGAGGGTCGGTGAGCTGCTTTTCCGCCCGGGCGGCTACCTCGTTGACGTGGACGATCAGGTTGTTGAAATCCGCGCGCTCGCTCGCGTCCTTGGAGGAACAGGCGGCGAAAAATATCCGCAGGCAGCACTTTAGGTACGCTTCGCCGTCTGTTGTATTGCTCAATATAACCTCCTGCAACAGCCGGTGGAGGGAGAGTTCACAGTCGCCGTCATCGGTGTCCTCGCTTTTTACCAGAGAATAACGGGTCAGTTCATCTATAATGTCTTCGCGCTTCAATGGGTGCTGTATATCGCTCCTCAGCGGTTCCGGCAGGCAGTCGGCGTGCTTGACGAACAGCGACAGAGGGATGCGCTCACAGGCGAAATAGGCAATGAGGTTGAGCAACTGCCGGGCGCTGTCCATTTCGATTTTTTCAAGGGAAATCTGCCAAGTGGCGGTGACCGGCAACTTGTAGTCGGTTATCTCTTCGTTGTGTTCAAATACGTTCAAGCCGTATTTATCAAGCAGCACCAGGTAGTCCGAGAAGGTCATCTTCTTTTTGTTCGCGAGATACGCCGCCGCCTGTTCCAGCGCCAGCGGCAGATAGCCGAGGCGTTCCGCCAGTTTCGCCGCGCCGTCCGGGTTATCCCGCTGTGCGCGGTGGAGCAGGAAGGCGACCGCTTCGTCCTCCCCGAACACGGCGATGTCCACTTTTTCACCGATAAAACCGCGCTGCAAGCGGGTGGTAATCAGGACGTTGCCGTTGTTGTTCTTGGGCAGATAGGGCGTGACGGCCTCGAAGTTGTCCACGTTATCGAAAATGAGCAGCCAGCGCTCGTTCTGTTCAAACCAAGCCGTGAAGGTCCCGCGCACCACCGCGTCGTGCTCGCAGATTTCCGGCAGCTTTTTGCGCCCCAGGAACGCGAACGCCGCGCCCAACAGGCTTTGCGGGGTTTCCGCGCCCAGCCACCAGATGGTGTCGTACTCCGGCGCGAAGCGGTAGGCGTATTCCAGCGCGATCTGCGTCTTGCCCACGCCGCCCGTGCCGGTCATAGTCTGGGTGAGCGACACGATCCTTTTCGCGCCGAATTGCTTGCGAATATGTTTTATTTGGGCTTCACGTCCCTCGAAGAACGAGTTTTGCTTAAAGGGAAAGTTGTGGAAGGGGAAGGGCGGTTTGTCGGGCTTGCCGGATTGCCGCACGGCGTACAAGTACACTTCCGCCAGAAAGGTATGCAACGCCTTCTTTGAGGCAGCCGCCGCGAAGGCGGCTTTTTGCGTGCCGGCAATGTTGTCGTCTTGTTTTATCAGCAACAGCAGGTCGCGCTTTAGGTCGGCCCGGCGGTTTTCCGCAACCAGCGGCACCAGCTCTGTGTAAAAATGATTGCTTATCTGTTTGCGCGCGCCCGGGCGCTGGTAGGGCTTCATGAGCTTATCTGTGAAGGGTCGGTGCCCGTTCATATATTTGCTGACATCCGTGGTGCCCCAAGAAAGATCGCTGTCCTCCTCGGTGAACGCCGCCGGGATCAATATGTCCGCCATTTGGGTGTCGGATTTTTTCGGCTCGCAATATTTCTGCGCCTTTTCCGAAAAAGTGCCGTAGAATAAGCGTTCCAAGCCACGTCCACCCCCTCTGCTTTGCCAAGTTTGTGCCAAGTTTCCGGCCTTTTTGCCAAGTCTAAGCTTAGACCCCTCGAAAAAAATCCGTATCCTTTTAAGTAGGCTATCACGAAAGGGGGGGCACAACCGCAACACTTTCATCATTATACCATGGGAGGTGATATTCCGCAAGCAAAACCTGTTTCCCACAAAACATTTCTAAGGAGGCATACCATGTCAGCATACGCCACCCGTTCCAGCACCGACTACAGCCCCAGCTTCGACTACCTTAACACCGCCAGCGTCAGGATGAAATCGAAAACCATCACAGCGGTGGCAGCTATGTACGATGTCGCGGCCGTCGCTCTACTTGAGCAGCAGCTTTGCAGCCAAGTTCCGCAAGCAGCGGGGCGTTTGCGCTACATCGCAGATAAACATGCTATAGCGCTCGGCAACATCATCGACGGATTCGACTACTACTAGCCCACTATTCTATAGTACGAAAGGAGCTTTATCTCGTGGATACTCTCAATCCCGATTGCAATCTCGACTACCTGTACAATCGGTTCCAGACCCTTGCGCAGAGCCTCTGGCAAGGACAGCAGCCCTCACTCGGCCTAGGCGCCGACTTCCTCGACCACCTGGGCTACCCGAGCTACAACACGCAGGAAGACGTGGACAGAGCATTCGACCGTGCGCAAGACCGCTTGAGGGGCTATGGCATTGACACCGGGCGCTTCGGCGACAGAAACGCCAGCCCTAACGCGCCGAACCGTCCGCCGGCGTCGCCTGTCAACACTCCTCCCGGTAGCGATGCGTCTCCCCTGCACGGTGTCGTGGACGCTTCCCTTGTCACAGTGCCAAAGTCCAAAGGCATCAAGTTCGACAAAGAGTCCTTCTATGTAGACATCACTGGGAAAGTAATCGGGCAAAAGCAAGCCCTAAGAGCTCTGACAGAGCTTCTTGCCATCCATGTGTGCAAAACCATTCCCAACCGCCCTCTGACAGCGTTGCTGGCGGGCCCAACCGGTACCGGCAAAACCCTCACCGCCGAACAGGTGGCGGAACTGCTCACGAAGCACACAAGCCAAGAGTACGGCTACATCCGCATCGACATGAACCAGCTGGCCGAAAAAACAAGCGTCAGCAGGCTGCTCGGCGCGGACCCAAACTACGTCGGCTATGACGACCCTCTTTTGTTCGAGCCTCTCATGAAAAACAAATACCAGGTCATCCTGTTCGACGAGATGGAGAAGGGCCACCCGGCCGTGCTGCAAGTCCTTATGAACGCCATGGGGAACGGTCGGCTGGAATCCAACAAACCCATTGACGGCCAACGCGAATTCGACTTCCGCCACTGCGTCATGCTGTTCACCAGCAATCTGCCCCTATCTGTGGAGAACCTCGACGGAATGGAGCAGGGGGACATCACCCGCGCCTGCCGTGAGCAGCTTGCCAAGCCTGTCAAAGGCCGACCCTCCATGCCGCAGGAAATAGCCGCGCGTTTCACCGAAATCCTGTTATACAGGAAGTTAAGCGACGCGGACAAGGTCGAGATTCTTGGCCTCACCATTATGCGCACGGCAGAGCAATACGGTCTTAAGGTGCGGAGCATTGATTCGGCCCTCCTACAGAACATCGTAGACAAACTTACCCTCAACAATGGCGCCCGCGATGCCGTCTGTGAGATTGAGCGCATATTGGGCGATCCTCTGGCCGCCTTCAACAAAAGCCACGATGAAATCACTGACGTCGCCCTGTCCGGCACCAGCGAACAGGTCATTGTCAAACCCTATGCGGGCTGAGTGAACTTTACAACGGCGTTTTTTATGGTGTCCCGAAAGCGGAATCGCCCCTATTGACGGCTGACCAGCCGCTCAAAATCTCGTTCTCACGCAATATTGCGTCTTTACCGTCAATAGGGGTACCCTCATAGCACACCATTTAACGCCCATCTGGGCAAGGAGGCGCTATGCCACGACAAACAAAATACAAAACGATTTTAGCCGACCCGCCATGGGATTTCTATGGGCGCGGTACATATGGCCCGGGGAGAAAATATAGCCTCATGCCGCTCGACCGCATCAAAGTCATGCCGGTCAAAGACTTGGCCGACGAAAACTCGCACTGCTGGCTGTGGTGCACCGCCGCATCCCTACGATACGGATACGATGTCCTCGAATCATGGGGCTATACCCCGCGCAGCATATTCACATGGGTCAAACCACGTTTTACCCTCGGAGTCTATCTCCGCAACGCCACCGAATTTATGCTGTTTGGCACCCGTGGCAAAGCGCCTGTCCAGTTCAAGGGGCAAGGCTCATGGGGTTTTTATCCGCTGCAAAAGCATTCACAAAAGCCAGAAGAACAGTATGCCGTCATTGAGCGCGTCTCTCCGGGGCCCTATCTGGAACTATTCGCGCGGCGCAAACAACCCGGCTGGAGTGCATGGGGAGACGGCGTTAAAAGCGATATTACCATCAAAGGCTTTCCTGTGCCAACAACCAAAAAGGTAGGTGATGATGAAAAATGAAGGAAACGATATGGGCGTGGGTCGTGGGTTTTTTCGTGTGCGCCCTCCTGCTGTATTTCGGCGCGAAACTGCTTTCCCAAGTCTGGTGGATACTTCTAATCGTCGCTGTTATCGTCCTCGCCGTTGTTATCTGCATCCGCTTCCGCAAAGGCAAGCCGAAATATTGAGGGGGTGGCCATGTTAGAACGCAGATTTGACGAACTCACTTGGCGGGAAGTCACTTGGCAGCGCCCCTTTGAGCTTGATGCTGTGCAGGAGATGCTGGTGCATCTGGCGGGGCTGAATACCCGCGGCGCTATTGTCTGGGAGCTTAGGGGGAACTGCGAACGTATACGCTATCTGCTCGGCACGGAAAAGTGTCACGGCAGCAAAATCCGGCAAGCCATATTACCCCACGGTAAAATCCAGTTCCACCAGCCCACAGACGAACGACCGCCTGTCACCAACGCGGCACAATTAAAGGTGTCAAAGCCTACCCTTGCCTTGCAGAGCGATAATGCTCTATCTGTTGTCCGGGCGGCGTTGGCAGCTGTCAATCAGGCAAAACCGAGTGAGGAGCTTGTATTACAGCTTGTGCTCGGTCCCGCCTACACGCCATCCCCCATGCCGCACGACCTCCCCGACCCGCATACCTCATGGCTGAACACGGCTCTTGGCAATGTGGCTCCAGCCTCATCCGAAAGCCGCGCCGCCGTCAAAGACAAGATTGCCTATCACGGGTTTGGCTGCGTGGTGCGGCTTGGTGTGACCGCTTCATCACAAGCTACAACAGGGGCGAGGATGAACGGAATGCTCGCCGCACTGCGCGTTATGGAAAGCGCCGGCGTGCGTTTCACCACTTCCTCCATTGACCCCGCCAAGCTAAATGACCCGCATATCCCGTGGCACTTTCCGCTGCGGCTGTCTGTAAAGGAACTGGCGAACTTCCTGCTCCTGCCCATCGGCGAGGACGACCTCCCCGGCGCGCCGGGGATACACCCACGGCTATGTTTACCGCCCGTGTGGTATGCCAGCCCCACCGCCGATTCTATGCAAGACCGCACATTCGCCCTCGCCATGGACGGCAAGACCAAACTCAGCATCGCCCCAAAAGATAGCTTGGAGCACACGATCATTTTGGGACCGACCGGCTCTGGCAAATCCACCACTATGCTGAACCTCATATTAGCCGACATCAATGCCGGGCGCGGCGTGCTGGTGATTGACCCCAAGGCCGACCTCGTAAATGACATTGCCGCCCGCATACCTGAACACCGGGATAAAGACGTGGTAATCCTCGACCCCTCTGACACCGCGCCCGTGGGCTTCAACCCCTTTTCATATAAAGAAAGCCCAACTTTGGTAGCAGACGCGATTCTGGCGGTATTCAAAGAGGTGTTTGCGGAGAACTGGGGGATTCGTTCGCAGGATGTGATGTCGGCCACGCTGCTCACACTGGCACAAGTGCCGGGGGCGTCATTGCTGATGCTGCCGCAAATGCTGACGGATGAGACGTTTCGGAGGAAAATCACGGCGCAGGTGACAGATAAAATCGGGCTGGAGCCGTATTGGGCGAGCTTTGAAGCCATGAAGGACAGCGAACGCCGCATGGAAATCGCCCCGGTGCTGAACAAGATCAGGCAGTTTTTGCTTCGTCCCGGCCTGCGGAATGTCTTGGGTCAAAGCACGCCGATGTTTGACCTTGCCGACCTGTTCAACAAACGCCGCATTGTACTGGTGCCGCTGAACAAGGGGATTATAGGGTCGGAGTCGGCGCGGCTGCTTGGTTCGCTGGTGGTGGGCATGACATGGACGCTGGCGCTGTCTCGGGCAAAGCTGCCGCCGGAGCAGAGGCACCTAACTTCTATCTATATAGATGAGCTTCAGGATTATCTTAGCCTGCCAACAAGTTTATCTGACAGTTTGGCACAAATGCGGAGTTTGGGATGTGGATTGATCCTAGCCCACCAATACCGCGAGCAACTGCCACCGGACATCCGCGCCGGAGTAGACGCCAACGCCCGCAACAAGATTGTATTCGGACTAAATGCCGCTGATGCTAAATCCATGGCGGCAATGGCCCCCGAACTCTCGCCGGAGGATTTTATGAAATTACCCCGCTACCAGATATATACCTCGTTCCAATCCGGCGGCAAAAGCACCGGCTGGCTCTCCGGCCAGACGCTTCCCCCTCCGACAGCGACACGGCAACCGGCTGAATTGCGGGAGAAATCTATGGCCGCTTACGGCAAGCCTACAGGGGAAATTGAAGCGGAATATCTGGCGCAGTTGGGCTATGGTACAGCGGCAGACCCCGCGCCGAATCTTTCTGATCTTACAACGCCTGTACTGTCGGTTGATCCTGCTATTGCTTCAGTTGGCCGCAAGAAAAAAGTCCAGCCGCCCGACCAATCACCCGACCAACCGCCTGACTAATCACGACGAGTACGTAAACCTAAAAACCTTTACAAATAGCCGGTTGGACGCCCGTCCAACCCATCCAGGGGATATGACTCCTTGCTGGAACGCCGATGTTTCCAGCAAGGGCGGTGCGTCCCCACACGAAAGGAGACCTTTATGAATGAGATAAATGAACATAGTTGCCTGCGGGAAAATATCCCCCGCGTCACACAGAAAAAACTGGAGCAGTATGCCGTAGGACTATTGCCCCGCGACCTGTCTATCCTGCTCGACTTGGTGGACTGCCGCTACTTAACCACCAGTCAGATTTCCCGCCTGCGCTTTGTAGCCGACCACGCTAATCCTGACGCCTCCCTGCGGGCAGCCAACCGTACAACAACCCGCTTAAAAAAGCTGGGGCTGGTAACTGCTCTCGACCAGCGGATCGGCGGCGTGCGCGGCGGCTCCGGCGGGCTGATTTGGAGCCTGACCGCCGCTGGCGCGAAGCTGGCTAACCTCGACGGCGAAGCCCCGCCCCGCCGCCGTTCCTTTGAACCCTCCCCGCACTTTACCGAACACACCCTTGCCATCGCCGAGCTATACATACAACTGCTGGGAATACAGGGTATAACCCTTGCCCGGGCTGAATTTGAGCCGGTCTGCTGGCGCGATTACAACAAGGATACCCTGAAGCCCGACCTGTTCGCCATTACCTCCAATGGGGAGTATGAGGATTACTGGTTCTTTGAAGTAGACCTCGCGACCGAAACGCCCCATCGTATTGTCGCTAAGTGCGGACAGTACCAGAGCTATTATCTTGCGGGCGAAGAGCAGAACAGGC
>Ga0123353_10010511_pt1 | contig 12908 bp, 7 predicted proteins | sample TergutLab28metaG_3_FD_92763 | JGI IMG/M metagenome (GOLD analysis project Ga0123353, IMG submission 92763) | Labiotermes labralis P3 segment gut microbial communities from Petit-Saut dam, French Guiana - Lab288 P3 | ecosystem: Host-associated > Arthropoda: Insects > Digestive system > Gut ...
AGACGAGAATCTGCTCGTGATTTCTCAACGGCATTCTGTTTGCGTTGAGAAAGCCGACAGCATTATTCTTTGCCCAGACTAAATCGTAGCGATACCACTGCGCCTTGCTGTTGTACAATTCATGTGTAAACCTGCCGCATGCGAACAGAACGTAGTTTGCGCTTCGTTTGGTGTGCCGGTCGAGTAGCGACCACAGCGTGTCCAGCGGAATCGGCTTGTCCCAATCGCAATTCGTGATTCCGAACGGCGGGTCGCTGATCACGTTGTGACTGGTAAAAAGAATCGACAGGTGCCGATGGATTGCTTTGTACCCCTTGTATGAAACGGTTAACCGAGTCCATGTGTTGTTTGAGATCACCCACAAGGTTTTGCAATAGGGAGTCATCGGTATCAGACGTTGCCGATTCAACCGGCGTAGGTTGTGCCGACTGCTTTTCATAGGCAAGCCCCTCTTTCATTGTCAGGGTGTGTGGCGGGACTCCTTGTACCTTGAATGAGCAGTCAATAGAACTACAATCGCCCCGAAAAAAATGATCGCAAGACTCGCACGTAACCATTCCGCTCTGGTACATTTCAAAATGGCGACGTTTTATTGGTTCGGTCAACTCTTTCAATGCCTTATCGAGGGAACGCATTAGCGAAAAACTTCTTGCATAATCTTCGGCAATGACTCCATTCGTGGAAAGAAGTTTTTTTGTGTGCGTTTCGGCAAAATCAAACTCTTCTTTGTCAAATTGCTTGTATGTTTTTTTCCCTTCCCGCACTACAATTTCTTGTCCCCTTCGTGTTGTAATGCGTGCGTCCCGTGCCGCAATTTTGTCCAACCAATGACTTGGTTCGATCTGTAATGAGACGTGCGAAACAACATTGATAACCCCACTCTGAAAAGCGTAGTCATTCCCATCAAATCCTGCCTCTATCGTTGCCATCATGAAAGCCCGTGTCCCTATTTTCTCCGTGAGGCAAGTCAAGGCAAAAACAATGGACTGTTTCTGTTTGTCGATAACATAGACGTAACAATTTTCTCTCTTTATCAGATTCACTATCAGACTCCTTTGCGTATCAGATGGGCAGTTTTGCCGCTCCGTGCAAAGGAACATGGAACGGACAAAACAAGCGGGGATAGCGACTCCCCTACCCAGTTGCGTTGATTCTACCCCGCCGCTCGGTCATTCGCAAGTCCACCCGTGTTAAACGGATTGCGTCGGTTCCGTGCCAACTTCTCCCTCTGCCGCAACTGGGCTTTGGAGTATCGTTTTGTCATGTTTGCCGACGTGTGTCCTAACTGGGCTTGGGCTTCGTCAAGACCGTGTTCCAATTCAATCGCAGTAGCGGTAGAGTTTCGCAAAAGGTACGGACTCCAATGCGGGATTTCGACCCCATGCCGATTCGCTTTTTCGATGGCGTATAGCACCGCCCGGCGGTATCCGCTGTGGTCATAAAACGCCCCCACTTTGCTTGCGTTCTGTTCCGCTCGTCTTGCGTCCCGCTCACGTTGCGACGGAGTCAATTTCGATTTCCGATTCGACCGTGCCTCTGCCGCTCGTTCCCGCTGTGCGGTTTTCGGACTAAAAACACTGTCCGCCGTTTTTTTGCCGATGAGGTACGGCGCAATCAATTCCTGTTCCGGCTTGCCCAACGGTATCGGTTTTTTTCCGATATGCTCTTCAGTCTTATGCTTTGGGGAGTAGTACCAGAGTCCGTTACCCCGGTTCCGATCAATGCTCCCGACAGTCATGGACAAAACCTCGGTCGGTCGCATGCCGGTCAACCACTGGACTTGCACAATCGCCGCAACGGTACGGGGCATAAATGGCAACGTTGCGTCGATCACCCATTCGGGTACGTCTTCACGTTCGGGGTGGTCGAATGTCCCCTCTTCGCCTTCACGTAATGCCTTTACTACCCGCAGTCCATGGGCGACGTTGGCGTTGACGAATTCTTCTTCCACTCCCCAAGAAAAAATGCGCTTGACGTACTTGGTGTACTTGTTAATCGTGTTTCGGCACAGTGTCCCTGCCTTGACCATCTGTGAACGGACTACCTTCAATTTCTTTGGGGAAAACTCGTTGACAGCGAGTTCCCCGTAAACTTCGGCAAGGTAGCCGATGGCATACTTGAAGTTTAGGTAGTCGATTTTCCCCATTCTGGACTCGTTGCCTTCCAAAAAGGCGGAGGCAAGTTCGGACACCAGTACGTCGGTGTCTCTGTCCATTCGCAAGGGAATTGTGGGGCTTTCAAGCAGGTGGGCAATGAACCGTTTGTAGTTTTTTCGGCTTCGTGAGTTCCCCAGAGTCCGTGATAGACCCTCTCTCCGTTGTGCCATGAGATTGCCAGTTTTCTATCCCGGCAAAGTTTCGGTAGTCGTGTTTTCAGTTTGGGCATAGCATACCTCCCTTCTCCAAACCACGTCTAGACGTGGTTTGGAGAGTTCAATAAACCCATACAACTGAAATTCAAAAGTGCCGCAAGCACCTTATTTTCTAGGCTCAAAGCCTACTGGAGGATAACGGACTTGAACCGATGACCTTCTGGCTGCCAGCCAGACGCTCTCCCAACTGAGCTAATCCCCCATAAATACTCCAGCATTGTACCGTAAATCTGCATTGCGTCAACCGCCCAAAGGCGCAACTGGAGTTTTACACACCCCTTCGCCTGGCAATCAGCCCCGCCACGTAACCGGCTTTGAAACCGGCATCAATGTTCACAACGGTCACATTGGAAGCACAACTGTTGAGCATGCCCAGCAACGCCGTCAGACCGCCAAAGTTTGCGCCGTAACCGACACTCGTAGGAACAGCAATGACCGGACAGGCAACGTAACCGCCGACCACGCTCGGCAACGCTCCTTCCATTCCCGCCACAACTACCACGACAACGGCATCTTGAATCAACGGCAACTTCGCCTGAAAACGATGGGGACCGGCAACACCGACATCTTGAATAAAGACCACTTCCGCTCCCGTCCAGAGGACGGTTTCCCGGGCTTCTTCGGCGACGGGAGCATCACTGGTTCCCGCCGAAATGACGGCGACTTGTCCGTGCGGTTCGGTTTGCACTGCTTCCTTCGGAAACAACCGGAATGTTCTCGCCACCGAATTGTAGCGGACAGCATGTCCAGAGTTCGCAAACTGGTGCTGTAAAAAATCCCCTTTTTCGGCATCAATACGGGTCGCAAAGGCATCGACATCCTGTTCGGCAAAGGCGCGAAAGGTTTTTAGAATCGTTTCTTTGCTTTTTCCTTCACCGTACACGACTTCGGGAAATCCGCACCGATCCCGGCGACCAATGTCCAGTTGTACTTCGTCTAAATCGAGAAAGGAACTCATGTCTGATAAGGATTGTCAATCGTCGCCTTACCGGGACGTGCGATTCGATAATCGCCGTTTTCGTCAGGCATTACAGGCGAGTCGCCCGACAACGTCAACTTGGCGATGTCAGGGGCGTACTGGAACGTCGATGCCCAAACCTCTTCGGCAGTAACGAGTTTGCCCGTTTCGGTCGCAAATCGTCCCAATATTGCCGTAAAGGTCGCATTGATTCCGCGATCCAACTCGTTCCACTCCGCATTGTCCCGAATCGCCTTGAAAAAGCGGTCGTGTTCTGTTTGGTACGTATCGTTTCCTCTGGCTTTGGAAGACCAGAAAGGTTTTTCCTGATTCCAGTCTTCGTAGAATTTCGGATCATCGACCCCTTCTCCGAGCATCACACTTCCCTTTGTCGCGTGAATAATCGCCCGAAAACCGTTCCATGTGTTTTGCATCGTTACGGTGTACATGTGCATCTTTTTGCCGTCCGCAAATGTATATTGCACATTGGCGTTGTCGATCAGGTCGTCCGCATCACGACGGAAGAGCCTTCCTCCCATTCCGAGAGCGGAGACTGGTGTCTTCTGGTTTGCCCAGCAACAGATGTCCAGATTATGAATGAGGGCATCGACGATGAACCCGCCGGTCAACCAGTTGAAATTGAAAATCCTCCGAAGTTGATGTTGAAGCGGTGTCCGATTGCCCCGCTCCCCAATCGAGTGAGCATCATGGCAACGATATACGAGGAACGAGAAGAGTTCGCCAAGTTCACCGGCATGCAATCTCGCGATGGCATCCTCGGTTCGGAAACGATGCCTGTTGTTCAAACCGACACCTATCTTGAGACCCTTTTGCTTTGCGATCTTGTTCGACTCTTGGAGCGACTTCAGACCCGGTATATCGACGGCGAGCGGTTTTTCGGCGAAAACGTTGAGCCCCCTTTCAACGGCGTAAGCGAAGTGCAACGGTCGGAATGCGGGCGGTGTGGTGAGCAACACTACATCGCCGGGATCGAGGGAGTCCATTACTTTTTTGTAGCCGTCGAATTCGCTGAAAATGCGGTCAGGGGAAATATCAACCATGTGCCCTTTTTCCCGCTTCTCGAAGTCGTTCTTTAGGTCTCTGGCTCCATTTTGTGCCTTCTCTGGGAAGACATCGGCGACCGTCCAGAATTTCAGGTTAGGGTCGGCAGTCAGTGCTTGCCTGGCGGCACCACTTCCACGACCTCCGCATCCGACGATGCCGAGTTTGATCGTGTCGCTTGCGGCGGCGTGGACTTTGGGGACAACGCCGCTGGTCAACACTGCTCCGGTGGCGGCAAGGGCACCGGTTTGTTTAAGGAAATTACGTCGGGACTCTGGATGTTTCATAGAATATCGTCGGGGTAGGAGTTTTTTGTACACGCCCCCCTCGTTCGTTAGCGTGTCTCCTCATTATACCCGGCGGCAGTCCCAAAAGCAAGACGTAGATTCGGAGCGTTGGCGAGGTCCGTTTATTGCCGTCCCTATATTTCCGATTGTGGCTCTGTTTTTTTCGGAGGATGATGTATAATCATGCCATGCTCAAAATTGGTTCACACTCATTCCAGAGCCGTCTCTTCGTCGGCACTGGCAAATACGATTCCTATGATGTAATGCAGCAGGCTCTCGAAATCTCTGGTTCGGAGTGCATTACCGTTGCGGTACGCCGGGAACGACTGTTCGATAAGGAAGGGCGCAATCTTCTCGACTACATCGACACAAAGCGTTATACCATTCTCCCGAATACGGCGGGCTGTTTCAGCGCAGACGAAGCGGTACGAGTCGCTCGGCTCGGTCGGGAAATCCTCGAACAGATGCAAAATCCCGGCGCGAACTGGGTCAAACTCGAATGTCTCGGCGATGCTAAAACCCTCCTGCCCGACCCCGTCGAAACGCTCAAAGCCACAGAAATTTTGGTCAAGGATGGCTTCGAAGTGCTGGTCTATACCACCGACGATCCGCTCGTTGCCAAACGGATTAAAAACTGTGGAGCCGTTGCCGTTATGCCAGCGGGAAGTCCCATCGGATCAGGACAAGGAATTCTGAATCCCAATGCCATCCGGATTTGTATGGAGTATCTCAAAGACAACGATCCCGACTATCCGGTGATAGTCGATGCCGGAGTGGGCGCGGCAAGCGATGTGGCGGCGGCAATGGAACTCGGAGTAGACGGTGTACTTCTCAACACGGCGATTGCCCAGGCGAAAGCCCCGATTGCGATGGCAAAGGCAATGAAATATGCATGTGAGGCAGGTCGGCTTTCGTATCAGGCGGGACGAATTCCGAAAAAACTCTACGCAACGGCAAGCAGTCCGATGGAAAATCAAGTCGGTAGTTAGCCAGTGCGCAGGCTCTCCTGACATTTACTTCCCAAAAAAGATTTCCATTTCCCGATCAGCGGCGGCGGGACTGTCCGATGCGTGTACGAGATTACGCTGACTACTCAACGCAAAATCGCCTCGGATCGTGCCGGAAGGGGCTTCGGCACCATTGGTCGGTCCAATCATGCGGCGCACGACGGCAACGGCTTCCGTTCCTTCCAAAATTGCTGCCACAACGGGAGCACTCGTAATGTACGCCTCCAAACCGGGATAAAACTCCTTGCCCACGTGATCGGCATAGTGCGTTCGTGCAAGTTCTGGCGTGAATTGCAGCATCCGCATCGCAATGATTTTTAGTCCTCTTTGTTCAAATCGATGCAATATCGTTCCGACAAGTTGCCGCTCAACAGCGTCCGGCTTCAGTAATATCAATGTACGTTCCATAGTTTTATTAGGCTTTCGCTTGAAGGTATTATATCATTTTTGTCGGCAGAAACAAAAGCCGGAATACTGTGCTCTTTTTCTCTGGGCAACACCGGCGGACCTGCCCACGCTGTTCTTGCGCTTTGTACCGGTTATTCCGGTTATTCCGGTTGGAACGTCTGGTAGAGCGGAGAGGCTCTTGGGAAGACTGTTAACCTTCAATTTTCCGGCTCCCGTTCGCCGATACCCGCCGAAAGGGACTGGTTTTTAGAAACGTCCCGCAAAACGCAAAGCACGGGTATGGAGAGCCGAAATATGTCAAATCAACGCGGGCATTTAGACTATCAAGGAAGGCTGCGCCGAATCTTCACGTGCGTGTTTGTCGTTGCGCTGGTACTGTGTCTTGCGGCTTATGGTACGCTTTGCCAAGCCCAAACGGTCGATACCGTAGAGATTAGAAACAGTACGGGTGATGCCGTATTTTATCTCCATTTCTACTCTAACGGTTTTCTTCCGATAGACCCGGCACTAGAGGACATGTATGGAGTCTGGGATCGCGAGCCGGTGCTTCGTCCTCTCGCACAACAACAAATAGACGCAATCGTCCGGGCTTTTGAATATTGGACAGAGCGTCTTGCCCCGGAAAACTATACAGGACTAGGTGCCAATATTCACATCGGAGAAATCTTGGCACCGGATAATGCATGGGGAATGGGGGCTGTCTTACAAGCATTTGTTAGTGACTTTGCGCGTCCGAATGGAACTATGGGCATAGGACAAATGGATTGGATCTATGGTCTCAATAGCCAGTTGCAGGAACAATCCGGTGTCTCATTGGAGACAGTGGCAATTCACGAGGTCGGACATATCCTCGGTATTAGCACCTACGAAAACAACTGGAATCGGTGGATTCCGGGGTTTGAAGGGTTCCCGCGTGATCCGATTACCGGTAACGTAATATTCGACCCCATATGGGACCCCAATACTTACCGCGCCGTTTTTCAAGGACCCGAAGCGATGAAGGTTTATGGTGACGATGGTGTGTGGGAAGGTAGATATGGTGTGTCGAGGGAAGTGTTGTTACGCGATTGGTTTGTACCGTTTCTCAATGATCCCGTCAATGGGCTTTCCCATTTTGATGTCCGCAATGCCCTGATGACTCACCTGTCATACCGAAATTATGCCGGTTTCATCGAAGTCGAGATGGCGGCATTGAACGACATTGGCTACAACATCAATCTCCGGCAGTTTTTCGGGCGGTCATTTTATGTGGATAACCAGACCATCACTTACACAGACGGCTATTTTCAGCACAGCGGTACGAATTATCTTGTTGGAACACACAACTCAGCCAGTTATGGTCTCGGACTGCACGTTTTTGCCAATGATATAGACATTAACGTTACAGGCAATGACATTCTCATCATCGGCGAGGGCGGTACTGGTATTCGGTCAGATGGCAGTGACAATATCATTCGTATCGACAATGGTATAAAAGTTCATGCGGATGGCACACGTGGGACAGGTTTGTTGGTTGCCTACGGCAGCGGAACATCCATTATCCATCGAGGAGATCTGCAGGCAACTGGGAATGGCGGTATTGCCGTCAGGTTTGATTTTGGGAACAATGTCATGGGTGAAACATGGATAAGCGATGTTGATCCTGACCGCATTACCGGTTGGACGGTAGATGTGATGTTGATAGGAAATCAATACTCGTATTTTCCGAATAGGGTTCCCACGATACCGGGTTTCAATCCAGCCTATCTACAGTGGCTTGAAGATAATTTTGGTGCCTACTATGCTGATGCCGGTGCCGCACTCGGTGGTCCGCTGGTCGAACAATTCGACGTTACGGGCACGATTTCTGGGACCGATGCCGCTATTTGGATCGCCGACAACGCCCATGTCCAAACGATCAACTTCATGAATGGAGCAGATGTTACCGGCAACATTATTTCCAATTACACTTATCTTAACTATAATACCCTGTTAACTTTCGGCAAACGAGCGAATACGGATGGCACAGCATTGAATACACCCGATGCAGATGTCTTTACGATCTCTGTGCTCGGCAACATCACCGGCAGGTTCAACATTGAAACTTGGGGTGGAACCACAAGAATTGACGGCAATGTCGCCATTCCCAACAGGACTTTTCAGGTCATGTACGGTAGCACTTTGTCGATGGGCACCAATACCATTACGGCAAGCAACGTCTCGATTGCCAACGGCAGTACGCTTGTCCTCGATACTGGAACGCCGGGCACCTTTGCGACACTGGACATTGTCGGCAACCTCACGATGGCTGCGGGCAGTACATTGCAAGTGGGACTTGGAAATACGGAAATTGGGACAACGGGCATCTTGGATTCCGACTCGGTGACTGTAACCGGCAACGCCACCATCGGAGCGATTACGATTGACCTGATGAGTTTGGTCGAAGGCACGTTTGCACTCGTTACTTCGACCGGACTGCTAACTTACACCAATGGTGCCGCAACTGTCCTGTACCTGGGAGCATCGCTTGCCGGAGGAGTTTACGACGATCGGGGGGGCACCGTAGACGTAACAGCCACAACCCAAAATGTCGCCAACGTCTTGCAACTGGCAATCGACATCGACGGAATTTTTGGCAATGCACACATCACATGGACAGGCGGCATTGACGACACTTGGGATGGTGTTTCAGAAAAGGAAAACTGGCGGTATGGCACCGACGATACGTGGTTCATTGACGGCGATGCCGTAACGTTTGATTTGGCTGCCGGAGGAAATATCGTTGTTGATGCTGGCGGTGTAATCGTTGCCGACATGACGGTAGGCGGCAATGGCGACTGGACATTCAGTGGCGGCGACATCTTCGGCGACGAGAGAGCAAATGCCACGACACTCACAAATGTCGAGGGCAGTTTGACAAAGGAAGGCGACGGTACACTCACCTTGACTAATGACAACGAATTTAGAGGCGGTGCGACGGTAGCGGGTGGGATACTCCAAATCGGCGACGGCGGCACTACCGGCAGCATCGCGGGGGACATTGTCAATGATGGAAATGTTACATTTAACCGCTCGGATGACATCACTTTTGACTACGACATTAGCGGCGACGGGAATTTGACCAAAGACGGCACCGGCACACTTATTCTGCTCGGAAGCATCTCGTTGGTGAATCTCGGAACAACGGTAGCGGCGGGGACACTCCAAATCGGCGACGGCGGCGATGAAGGCAACATCTCTGGCAACATTCTCATTGAGGATGGAGCGAATGTCACGTTTAATCGCGACGGCTATGTCATTTTCGATGACGTCATTTCCGGCAAAGGTTCGTTAACCAAAACCGGTGACGGAACTCTGTCTCTTGGTGGTGTAAACACATACGAGGGCAAAACAACTATCAACGATGGCATACTGGAACTTTGGCGGGAAGGAAGCATTGCGAATTCAAACGGAATCGACGTAGCGAGCGGGGCAACCTTTGACATTTCCGAGATTACCACTTCGACAACAATCAAAGAACTGACCGGAGCGGGTTCCGTGACACTGGGCTTGAAAGAGTTGATTATTGACAATGATCTCAATCTAATACTGAACGACCTAATATTGTCCTACGCTCTCGGCGGCAACAACGCCTCGGGAACAATGACCGTAACAGGAGCGGTGACGAATGGGGCACCACCCACCACGACCATCGAACTGTCGCAATGGGCAGTCGGAACTTATACACTCATGACAGCGACCAGCGGCGGAATCGATGCCACAGAATTTCTCATTGATCCGAACTCTTACGGAGGTCGGCAAGACGTAACTCTGACGGATACAGGAAACGCACTGATTCTGGAGACGGTTAGTTACAATTACAATCTCCTTTGGACGGGCGGCGCATTGGGCGGCGCGGGCGGCAACTGGGACACTACCACCGATGGAAATTGGGTGCGAGATACTGTGGGACGTGAAGCCGAAGCGTTCAATCCCGATGATTACGTGATATTTACCAATGCCGGAATAACCCAAGACATTACGGTCGGCAATGGAATCGGTGCGCAAGTTGCCGGGATGCTCGTTACCGGCGGCGACTATACATTCACTGGCGGAGCCATCAACGGTGCTATTCCGGCAGCGATTTCGATTACCAATCAAAATGCCACGGGAAAACTTGAAGTTACCGGTGGAAGTGCAACGTTCCGCAATGCCGTTAACTTTACGAACGGTATGGAAATTGCCAGCGGCGCAGCGGTGGAACTCGGCGACGGGGGAAGTGTTGGCAATACGATGTCGATCAACAATGATGGTACATTACGATTCAATCGTACCAATGGTAATGATTACACGCTTGCCAACAACGTGTCGGGAACAGGAACCGTTATCAAAACCGGCACCGGTACATTGACGGTTATTGGTACGAATACGTACACTGGTGGGACGACCGTTCAAGAGGGGACGTTTCAAATCGGTAACGGCGGCACTACCGGTAGTATCATCGGCGATATTGACATTGCCAATAATGCCGAAGTAGCGTTCAATCGCTCCAATGCCTATACGTTTGCTGGCAACATCAGTGGATCGGGAAGTGTAACGAAAACCGGAACGGGCGAGTTGACGCTCACCGGTGACAATACTTTTTACACTGGAATTATGGCGGTCAATACAGGAAGGCTGAAGGGTGATGTCGATAGTCTGCCAGGAAACATCCTCAATAATGCCGCAGTCGAGTTCAATCAAATGGCTTCCGGTACTTACGGCGGAGTGATTAGCGGCACTGGTACGCTCACTAAAACCGGCGGCGCAACTCTAACGCTCACTGGTGCGAGCAACACCTACACTGGTTTAACAACTGTCGCTGATGGAACGCTTTACGTGAACGGCAGTTTAGGCAACAGCGCAAACCCAATGGCGAGTGCGGGTGTTGTTGTCCGAAACGGAGCCATATTCGGTGGTTTAGGTACGATCTACGGAAACGTTACCATCGAAGATGGTGGAACGTTGTCTCCCGGCAACAGTATCGGCGACCTGCTCGTGGCTGGCGATTTTACTTTCAGGAGCGGTGCATTCTATCTGTATGAAATTGACCGGATAGGCGGCGATACTCTCATCGTGGATCGTGGTACAGTTGCCGTCGAAGACCGTACAACACTTATAGTCGATGGTACATTTGAGGACGATAAAAGATACCTGGTCATTGAGTTGAAAGATTTTGCATCATGGGCTATAGGAACTGACTTGACCAATTTGTTCGAGATCGATATACTTCCAGCCGCTGGGGGATATTTCGAGCAGGGAGGTCATCTGCCGGGAGAGCAGACCGGCTACTGGATCACTTGGATATTGACGCAAACGGACTTTGCGAAAAACATTCATCCTTTCGGTACGCCGAATGCGGTTAGAGCCGCCGAAGGAATGGACAACATCGCCGCTCTCGGCAAAGACGCAAGAATAAACATCGACCGTCTGTATAATGCCTTGAGAACCAAAAACAATGCAGGCGATCATCAGGGCTTGGCAGATGCCTTTGCCCAACTGCACGGAGAAGTCTTTGCGTCCAGTAAAGAAGTTGCCGTACAAATGCAGCACCGATTCCAGAACTTGCTGCCCACGGGTCGGGACTTCCACAACGCAGCGTACTTGCCGAAGTTATGGAATCGCTGGGGAACTTTTACAGGCGATTACAATAATCGTAGAAACTTGGGGCGACGCATCACGGAACGATACAGTGGTTACGAGGCGGGATCGGCAGGATTCGCCTTCGGACTCGATAAGTCTGTATCGCCCTTTGGACTCGGCGGAGTCGCTTTCGGTTATGATTATGCGGATCAGAGTTTCCGCTCGATTCGTTCCAAAGCCGAGATCGAAGCCTTCCGGGGAATGCTTTACGGCAGTTGGTACAACGGCGATTTATACTGCGACGCTCATGCCGGATACTCGAAGAACTACTACGACACCCATCGGAGCATTGACATTCGGAACATTAACATCGATCCATTTTCCGAGAGTGCCAAGAGCAAATACGATGACGACATGGGCGCGTTGGGCATTGAAATCGGACGAGTCTGGTCACCGGGCGGATATATGTTGACCCCGAGTGTCGGAGTGCATTATACGGTTATCGGCAGTCCGACCGTAACGGAAAAGGGAAGCGAAGCGAGTCTCCGGGTTGCTAGCGGTGACTATCATTCGGTGCGTGTTCCCGTCGGTGTCAAGGCGAGTAGGATGTTTCCGTTGTTTGATGACGGAAGCGTGTGGATTCCAGAACTTCGGGCATCATATTCTCGTGAATTAGCGAACGATACCGTAAAGGTTCGGACGGCGTTTGACGCTGTCAGAGACGTGAACTTTGCGGCTACCAGCGGCGTGAGGGGGCAAGACCATGTTCGGGTGGGATTGGGAGTCGGTTTTTTAGCGGCGAGGTTGGTGAACATCCGATTTGATTACGATTGCGACCTTTACAACAACACCAATGCCGACACCTTTGCCGCAACGCTCGGCGTGAGTTGGTAGGTTATTGGCGCAACAACGTGGAGCAACCGGATTGCCAACACTATTTGCCTACTCAATCCACTACATGGTGGGCGATGAAGAATCTTGCGGAATCGGAGGTGGCGAAGGCTCCTGCGCAAAGTGCACCACCACAATGGAGGGTAATGGGAAAAGCGACTTTGCAATCCTCGTTCGACGGGAGCGTTTTCTGAAAAGGGGCGTTTTTCTCTTGCTTACCTGTTCGATTTTTGTCATAATGTTGCTTTCACCTGCGAAAGGAATCGCCATGTCCTGTACGTTCCGCCCCGAAGAAAATCTTCAAAACATTCGCCGACAACTCGACGATGAACAACGAACCCTCA
>Ga0123353_10010513_pt1 | contig 12907 bp, 10 predicted proteins | sample TergutLab28metaG_3_FD_92763 | JGI IMG/M metagenome (GOLD analysis project Ga0123353, IMG submission 92763) | Labiotermes labralis P3 segment gut microbial communities from Petit-Saut dam, French Guiana - Lab288 P3 | ecosystem: Host-associated > Arthropoda: Insects > Digestive system > Gut ...
ATGTCGACGCAGTCGAAATACAACTTAAAACCTTAACGGAATTGCAAACCTATTCTAAATCTTAATAGTATTTTCATTCGTATATAATTATGATTTAACCAGCATCCTGTATACTATGGAAAAAAGAAAAAATGAAAGAGAGGTATATAAAAATGGACGAGAACAAGAAAACTGAAGAATTCTCAATAAACGGTGAGGAGTTAGTTGCTAAGGTCAAGGATATCGTTAGGCAAGGCAATGCTAAGAAAATTATGATTAAGGGAAAAGATGGTAACGAAATCCTAAGTTTCCCTGTGACCGTGGGTGTAGCCGGAGTTGTACTGGCGCCGGTTATCGCTGCAGTAGGAGCGATCGCGGCGTTGGCTACAGAATGCACAATTGTTATTGAGCGATAGGTAAATATAGAAGAAACTTATCAAGCAATAGCTATTGAACGTGATTGCACTGATCTTAATACTGGAGATGCTGTAATATGACTAAGGGACAATGGGCGCTTTTTCAATCTATACTACGGGGGGATGCGGAGGGGCTTTCTGTTGGGCTTATTGTTGACAGCCCTTGGATGCCGGGATATTGTGGTATAACCAATATTGATTTTTACGCGCGCCCTGACGAATGGTTCAACGCGTACATTAAGATCAAAAAGGATTTTCCCGATGTTCTGTTTTTGCCCGACTGGTGGGCTGAATACGGGATGGCTACCGAGCCTTCCGGCTTTGGCGTTAAGTTCAATTTCTACGATGAAAACCTGCCCACTATTCATCCGCTGATCGACGACATGGACGACGCCGGGGACATCATTGATACCCTCCGCGTACCTGACCCGCGAAAAGACGGGCTGATGCCGCTGCTGCTGAACCTTCAGCGCTATATAAAACCAAAGCTTGATGAAATAGGCGAGCAGATCAACATAGTGAGCACCCGCGGACCGCTCACTATTGCCTCTCACCTGTTTTCCATTAGCGAACTTCTGATGTGCTCTAAAATTGAGCCCGAACCGGTACATAAGCTGCTGGGACTCACGACGAAGCTCTGTAAGGACTGGTTGTGCGCCCAGCTTGAAAACGTGGGGACGGCTGAGGGCATCCTCGTTTTGGATGATGTTACGGGCTTTTTCGGCAAGGACGACTATGAGGAGTTTGCCCATCCATATCTTAAGGAGGTGTTTTCCGCTTTCCCGGAATGCCTCCATCTATTTCACAACGACACTGACAATGATATATGCTTTTCATATATGGAGCAGTTGGGCGTAGACCTTCTGAATTTTACGCATAAAAAAGACATCGGCGCCGTGCGCAGCCAGGGGGGCGGCGATGTGACGCTGCTTGGCAATATCCCCCCGATGTCGCTTGTCCGAAATACGCCGGACGAGGTTTATGTCCTGGCTAAAGACTGTATCGACAAGTACATTGCAGTTTACGGCAGCACAAAACGCCTCTTGCTCAGCCTCGGCGGTGGCGTACCGATGGGAGCAAAAGGCGAATGTATAGAAGCTATAATCAAAGCCGCTAAAGAATATTGCTAAAACCCACAGGCTCAGTTTCTGATCCCTAAGGCGGTCAGATGCCGGCCTATGTGTTTTTCCAGCGCCGCAAAATAATCGGATTCGTGCTCCAATAAAACCTGGTATATCTTGTCGCGGAACAACGGCGACCCGTCGTCCGCCTTCGCTTGCAGTATCAGCCCGTATGTTATATGCAGCGCCTGGCGGGCGTCGTCCTGCTCAAGGTAGCCGGGCAACCCGGTATCGGAAACGCTGTTTATGTCGGCGATATTCAAAGCGCTTCCTGTGATGTGGTAGTATTTTTTCGCTTCCGCAAGACTTTCCAGCGCGAAGGCGTGCATCGCCCGATACAGAGGCGGCGCACGCCGCGCTATGACGCGCACGGCCTCCAGCCAGTTGGTCCCGGCTGTTTTCAGGTGGTATCTGCCGCCCGTCAGCCTATTGATAGCAGGATATACGGAGAACTTGTCGCTGCCCGAGTGGACGCTTATTTTATAGCCGAACTTTTCGGCGATTATCGCGTGGACGAGGAAATCTCGCTCAAATTCCGACTTATCTCCGCGAAAGTCAATCCCCTTCTGAAACTCCCCGACGAACCTAGGCGCAAGGCTGGAAATGTCCGCGCCTTGCCTTATCAGTTCGTTTGCGACGAAGAAATGCGACTGCGGCGAAGTCACCGTGAGGGTCTCATCTATTGATACCTCAAAGTCTGCGCCCGAGCCTTTTATAAGGTCCCCGTAGATACTGAGCACGTGGTAGACCGCCGGGAGGTAAACAAGCGCCATGCGCCTGAAATCCGGTTCGCTAAATATTATGGTGATGCCACTATCTATAGAGAAGACTTTGTTCAGATACCTTTTTTCCAAATCGGAGGCGACGCCGGCAGGCAGCTTTGAGTACTGTGCGTCGACAACATGCTGGGGCGCGGAAGCAAAATCATTGCGTATATGCTCCGAGCAGTCCAGCGTTATCATCGTGTAGCCGCAATCCAGGGCGTTTTTGACTTCCTCGTGGGTTTTAAGGTGGTCGCCATCGGCGCCGTAGCCCTTAGTATACCCCTCGCGGAAGACCGCCCACACCGCCGCCGCCAGGACGTCGTCGTACGTTCGGCCCGTCAGGTTCAGCTCGCGCATGGATTGCTGCGCCAGCACGGGGAATACGTCAAGGTCACGTATAAGGCGGATATGGCCGGCGGAGGCAATGCCCAGCCTGTCGCCCAGCCCGATAGTAACGCTGCACCCTCTGTGGCTCACCGGGTTCGTGAAACCGAACAGTTTTCGTATTACTTTGGAGTTACCGACCGACAGCGGGCAGAGTTTGCAGGTTTTGCCGTGCCGTTGCACCTGAGCTCCCTCAAACAGTGACGTATCGGGGCCGGATACCACCAGAACGCCGCCGCTTTCCGCAGCTGCCATTTGAAACTCCGAATCACCGCGTTTCCGCGTTGAGTTTGGATGTGTGTGTAATAATTCGAGGTCCATTTGACGTCATCCCCATTGTATTGATTTTAAGAAAACCGCGAAATAGATTCGCGGTTTTCATGCGCTGTATTGGGGGCAGTTTTATGCGTCAAGCGGTTTTTCTTCCGCCGTATGCAGCTATAATAACCTCCGGGTCGTCAACGTTTGACGCGTTTACGACTGTGAGGCCGGTGTCGTTGTCCCTCGCCAAAGAGCCGCCGCCAATGATATCCAGCGCGGCTTTGACGCCGTCATAACCCATGAAATACTGATTTTGGAGCATCGTGGAGACGGTAAAATCACCTGAACGGATTATGTCTTCCATTTCCTTCGAGAAGTCAAAACCGACCATTGTAATATCCGTGCGGTTGCCCTCGACTAACGCAGTGACCCCGCCGACGGTGGAGCCGTTATTCGGGGTGAAGAAAGCGATCAAATCGGTATAGGAAGTCAGGAAATTCTGCCCGATGCCGATAGCTTTGCTGATGTCGCCGTCGTTGACTTGCATATTATCCCAGTCAACTACCCAGTTCGCCGGGGCGTTAGCGTCCCAATACTCCCTGAAGCCCTGGAGGCGGTCGATAATCGTCTGTGAGCCGGAGGAGCCGATTTGAACGGCGATTGTGCCTTTTACATCCTCTGCGGTCCCTTTCTCCTTAAGAAGGCGAATCAGCTCAGCAGCCGCGCTTTTACCGGCGGCTATGTTGTTAGTTACGAATGACGCAGTGTACTTTTCTGTGTCCGCCATGGTGTCGATCAGGATGATGGGGACGCCGGAATCGAACGCCCTCTCAACTTCGGACGCTTGTGCCACGCTGTTGGCCACCGCGATTAGGATGGCGTCCGCTTTTGCGGAAACGGCGTTTTGCAGCAGCGTGATCTGATCCTCTATCCTTGCTTCATCGGGGATGCCTGTGATGATGACGTTGGCGCCGAACTCTTTGCCGGCGTCGATAGCTCCGGCTTGCAGGATGCCCCAGTATGCGTTGCCCATTGCTTTTACGATGACGTAGATGGTCGGCCGTCCGGGTACGACGGGTTCCGGTTCCGGGGCAGGCGGTGCTGACGGTGGCGGGGACGCCGGCTCGGGCGCAGGCTCGGGCGGCGCCACGGGCGCAGGCTCCGGTTGCGGTTCAAGCGGAGTGGGCGGCTCAGCCGGTGTACAAGCGGTTAACATACCCACAGCCATGACCGTGCAGAGAAGAAGCGCTATAATCTTTTTTGTTGTCATAATATTTCCCTCCATTTTTTTATTATCAAACTAATTAATTTATTAATCAACTAATTTAATCGCAAAAGTATGATTATTGACCGGTGGTATAACCTGACTGTAGCCTGAGATTAGGTGGTCCTGCGGTAGCGGTACGCGTCTACCGCGCAGGCGGCGACCAGGATAAAACCTACTATGATTGTCTGCAAAAACGTGCTGACTTTGATCAGCGTCAACCCATTGCGCAACGTACCTATAACGACAGCCCCTATGAACGCGTTTAAAATCGTGCCCTCACCTCCGTTTATACTGACTCCGCCCAGCACCGCGGCGGCGATGGCTTCCAGTTCGATACCGGTCAAAGCCACCGGCTGAGCAGAATTCAGGCGGGACGTGACCAGGATACCGCAGACAGCTGCCGACAGGCCGGAAACACAATAAGCGAACATGCGCGTCCCAACGGCGTTTATGCCAGAGAGCTTTGCCGCCTCCAGATTGGAACCACAGGCATATACCTGCCGGCCTATTTTGGTTTTCGCGAGCACTATCGCAAGTATTATGCCGTATATGATCATGACGATAACGCTCCACGGGAGCGGAAAGGTGGTGTCCGGAAAAATGTCTGAAATGCGCCCGCCACCGAACTGGTAAAACAGGTCCCTGATAGCGGGGTTTGAAATAGCGTCTTTAGTATAAACCGGATTGCCGTTCGTAAATACATTGGCCATACCCCTGTACACCCACTGTGTCCCCAGCGTAGCGATGAACGGAACGACGCCTAATATCTCAATCGAAAACCCGTTGAGGATACCGGTCAGCAGGCCTATGAGCAGACACGCAATAAGGCCCAGCCACAGTGGCAGCCCCACCTGCACCATGAGCAGCATGACCATGCCGCAAAGCGCCCCGGACGCGCCTGCGGACAGGTCCGTACCGCCGCATACCAGGCAGAATGTCAAGCCAAACCCGATAATCGCGTACGTAACGACCTGCTGCGAAAGGTTTATCAAGTTAGTCATCTTGGGAAACGTTTCAGGCGCCACAATTGAAAAAAACGTAAAAAGCAGAATAAAAATAAAACCGGAAAGAAAAGCCTTTTTTGTCGCAACGCTGATCCGGCTAAAAGAGCTATGCTTCTCCCGCTGCCTGGGCATTAATTTTCTAACTATCTCACCAAATGTAGGCATCGTAACTGTTCCTTCCTTATAGTAAACTAACTGCTAAATAACGCATATAAATACAAGTAAAACGCAAATTATTAACTATCAATTGTCAACTATTTCACAGTCCTAGCTTTGGGGCAGCTTTGCCGTCCAGCTTGTTGAATCCCGCCGCCAGGTATAATAGCTCTTCCTGGGTAGCCTCGTTTGCGTACAGTTCGCCGTTTATCTGACCGTCGTGTATCACCAGGATGCGGTCACTCATCCCCAGAATCTCCGAAAGTTCGGAAGAAATCATTATAATCGCCACGCCTTGGTCGGACAGCCGGTTCAAAAGCTCATACACTTCATACTTTGCGCCGACGTCGATCCCGCGGGTGGGTTCGTCTACGATGAGTACGCGGACGCCGTTACACAGCCACTTGGCAAGCACGACCTTTTGCTGGTTGCCGCCGGATAGGTTCCTGCACAACTGGCGCAGGCTCGGTGTTTTGATCCGCAGTTTCCGGCAGTAATCCTCCGCGTTTTTCCTGCCGTTTTTATCATTTATGAATAAAAATTTTGTAAGCTGCGGCCAAAACGCCATATTTATGTTATACTGCACCTCCAGGCTCAAAGCCAGACCGTCGCGCTTCCGGTCTTCAGTCGCGTAGCCGATGCTGTTGGAAATGGCCTTTTTCGGCGAGCGGACATTGATTTTTTTCCCGTCCATGTAGAGCTCGATGGACTCCGGCTTGTCAGCCCCGAAGACGCAGCGCATGATTTCTGTCCGGCCTGCGCCGACGAGGCCGGAGATACCGAGGATCTCGCCTTTACGGACACAGAATTCGCTCACGTCGACCTTATTTTTACCTGGGTTGACTCTATCGCGCCGGCGTATGTTCTTTGCCCTGAGCACGACGTCGCCGATAGTGCGCTCGTATTGCGGGAATTTATTTTCAAGAGGGCGCCCGACGATCATCTTCACAAGCTCGTTCATTGTGACGTCCGCGACGTCCCTTGTGCCGATGTACTGGCCGTCGCGCAGGACGGTTACGCGCTCGCAAATCTGGCTTAGCTCCTCCATCCGGTGCGAGATATACACCATGCCGACGCCTTTTTGCTGAAGCCTGCGGATAATGTCGAACATCTGTTCGATCTCCCTTTCGGTCAAAGTGGCCGAAGGTTCGTCCAATACGAGGATTTTGGAATTATATGAAATAGCCTTGGCTATCTCAATCATTTGCTGCTGCGCGACGCTCAAGCTGCGCACTATGGTATATGTATTTATATTGATACCCAAATCATCCAGAATTACTTGAGCACTCTGGTGCATCATCTTATCGTTGACAAACGGGCCGTTCATTTTAGGCCGCCCAATGAAAATATTATCAGCCACGGTAAGATGAGGGCAGAGGGTGAACTCCTGGTAAATGATGCTCACGCCCAAGTCGTGCGCCTTCTTCGGGGAATCGACATTTACTTTCTTGTTTTCAATGTAGATTTCCCCTTCGTCCTCACGATAGACGCCGGCCATGATTTTCATCAATGTAGATTTCCCCGCGCCGTTTTCACCGACAAGGCCATGTACTTCGCCTTTATTAACCGAGAAGGAAACCTTGTCAAGCGCCTTGACGCCGGGGAAGGATTTGCTTATATTTTCCATACGGAACAGTTCAACGGGCATGTGAATCTCTCTCCTGACCTTGCGGTAAGTGCAGAGTATTAAGCGTGGGAAAAGCGGCTTATCCGTGTCGAGGTGTATTAACGTTAAATTTTGCGATATTAACGTTAAAAATGCTATCAATTACTGCGAACGTTAACGCTCACACTGTAATTTTAATCCATCCCTCGCCAAATTGTCAACACTTAATTTAGTAGAACACTCCGTTATATTCGCTAAAATTTCAGGAAAAATTTAGTTAATATATACAATTGCGCGATTATGGCAATGTAAAATACCCGCAATAAGCGAGGAATTGCAGGCGATTATTATTATTTCAGAAAAACGTTAACGTTATCGAAAAAAGTGCTTGTAATTTAACGGTACTATCTGATATACTCTGATTGAAGCAAAACTCAGAAGGGATGATACTATGTCCAATAAGGATAGCAGGGTCACGCTAAAGATTATCGCAACTGAAGCCGGCGTCTCGATTGGTACGGTAGCCCGCGCGCTCAACAACCATGACGGAATAAACAGCGAAACCCGCCGGATGATCCTGGAGATAGCCGAGAAGCTGAATTACCACCCCAACAAGCTGGCCGGGGCGTTGGCGCGTAAAAAAACGCTGCGTATAGGCATGGCTTACCCCGAAGTGTCCCGGGATTTCTATTCTTTGATCGATAAAGGCATAACCGACGCGGCTTATGAGCTTGAGGATTTCGGCGTCACAGTGGAAAAAATACGGTACGAATCACAAAACCCGGAAGTAGAATACGCCACCCTGAGTTCGCTGGACAGCTCGAAATTTGACGGGCTTGCGATAAATTCCGCTGGCCCTGCAATCGAGGGGCTAATCGACCGTTTTACAAACTCAGGCTTGCCGGTAATAACATTCAATACAGACGCCGCCAACAGTTCCCGCCTTTTCTATGTCGGGAGCAATACCAGGCAGTCCGGCATGATGAGCGCGGAAATGCTTGCCATGCTTATGTGCTATTCGGGAAAAGTGGCCGTTCTGGGGGACTTTACGAGAGCGACCCCGTTTATAGAGCGTTTCGGCGGGTTTTGCGAGTATGTACAGATCAACTATCCGAACATACAGATACACCCGTGCGCGCACGTCTCCAGTAACGCGGATGCAATGGCGCGCAGGCTGACGGAGATGATAAACCTGCTCCCGGATATCAGCGCCGTTTTCTGTACCGGCCACACCAGCACAATAGGGGCATTGGAGGCATTACGCGATATGGGGCGCAATGACATCCGCATAGTTGGCTACGACGTAACGGTAAAAACAGCCGAAGCGATAAGGGAAAACCGACTGAACGCGCTGATATTCCAGGATCCATACCAGCAAGGATATAAAGCGGCGCAGCTTCTGGCGCGCCACCTCCAGGAGGGGTACCTCCCGAAAAAACCATACATGTACATAGAAAACAGAATTGTAATAAAAAGCAACCTGGAAACCTACATGAGAAATGTGGAATGAGGTAAACATGAAGGCTTTTTTAGATGACGATTTTTTGCTTGATGGGAAAACTGCCGGGGCGTTGTTCCATGATTATGCGTACAATATGCCGATCATTGATTATCATTGCCATATTGACCCGGCGGAGATTTACGAGAACAAGCAATTTACGGATTTGGCGGAGGCCTGGCTGGGCGGCGACCACTATAAATGGCGCTTGATGCGCGCTAACGGCGTCAGCGAAAGCTGCGTCACCGGCGGCGCGTCCGGCTGGGAGAAATTCCAGGCTTTCGCGCAGGTCCTCCCGCGTGCGATTGGCAATCCGATTTATCATTGGTCGCATTTGGAACTGCGGCGCTTCTTTGGCTGCGACAAAGCGCTCGGAGCCGATACTGCAAGGGAAATCTGGGATTTCTGCAACAAAAGGCTCGCCGTCAGCGGGGATATGAGGGTGCGCGGTATTATCAAGCGTATGCGTGTGGAAACAATAATCACAACGGACGACCCGGCGGACAGCCTCGAGTGGCATATGAAGCTTGCCGCCGACAGCTCTTTTGATACAAAGGTGCTGCCCGGCTGGCGGCCCACCGCGGCGCTGGACATAGGCGGCGCCGGGTTTACGGGGTATATCAAAAAGCTTGGGGAAGCCGCAGGTGTCTGCATCGATAACTACGGCGGTTTAAAAGCCGCGCTGATAAACCGCATGGAGTATTTCAACGCGCGCGGCTGCCGCGCCTGCGACCACGGTATAAGGCGCCTCGCTTACTTGCCTGCCGACGAGGGGCTGATCGAAGCTATATTTGAAAAACGCCTGCGCGCAGGGGCGCTGACCGACGATGAAATCAGCCTGTACCAATATGCGCTATTATCGTTTTGCGCCAAAGAATACGCCCGGCTCAACTGGGTCATGGAGCTGCATTTGGGCGTTATGCGCGACGTGAACTCCGTCATGTTCGGAAAGTTGGGCCCGGACACCGGATATGACTGTGTCGACCCGGAAAACGGCATGACCGGACTCGCGAAGTTTTTTAACGACCTGAACGCCACAGGCTCGCTGCCAAAGGCTCTGGTGTTCTCAATTGACCCCGCCGACAACCACGCAATAAATACTTTGGCCGGGTGCTTTACACAGGAAGGCATAAAGGGGAAAGTACAGCAGGGCAGCGCATGGTGGTTTAATGACACATATAACGGTATGAAGCGGCAGATAACAGATTTCGCGGAAGGGGGCGTCCTGGCAAATTTCGTTGGGATGCTTACCGATTCCAGGAGCTTTCTAAGTTACACCCGCCATGAATATTTCCGCAGGGTCCTATGCAATATCTTAGGCGAATGGGCGGACAGCGGCCTTTATCCGGCGGATATCAACTACCTGGGCGGCATCGTGCAGGATATCTGTTACAACAACGCAAAGAAATTCTTTGATCTTTAAATATAGTAAGATCAAACTGAAGGATGAATAGGTATGCTATTATGCGATAGGGAACTGCAAAATAGAGTACAATGGGAATCCGCTGGGTTTGTCCTGCCACGGTTTGACCGCGACGCGGCGCGAAGTAGCGCCCGCTCGGCGCCTGTGTGGCTCCACTTCGGCGCCGGAAATATATTCCGCGCGCTGCCTGCGATGATACAGCAGCGCCTCCTTAACGAGGGGCTGCAGGACACGGGGATCATCGTCGCGGAGGGGTACGACCACGAGATAATCGACATAGCGTTCGCCCCGTACGACAACCTTTCACTGTCCGTCACGCTCAAAGCCGACGGCAACATTATAAAAACCGTAGTCGCCAGCGTTGTCGAATCTTTGAAAATGGACCAAGCTGGTTTCCCGCGGCTAAAGGAGATTTTCGTCGCAAGAAGCCTCCAACTGCTGAGCTTTACAATAACCGAAAAAGGATATAGCCTTACAGGTGGGGACGGCGGTTTGCTCCCGGCTGTCCGGGCGGACCTGTCCACAGGCCCGGCTGCGCCGGAAAGCTATATGGGCAAACTCGCGGCGCTCTGCTACCACCGCTACAAGAACGGCGGGGCGCCCCTAGCGCTTGTGAGCATGGACAACTGTTCGCAAAACGGGACCCGCCTTTTTGAAGCCGTGCATCGTTTTGCCGCCGGGTGGGCGGGCAGCGGGCTTACCGAGAGCGGGTTTTTAAGCTATGTCGAGGACCCCGCCTGTCTTTCGTTCCCATGGAGTATGATCGATAAAATTACGCCGCGTCCGGACGACAGCGTTGCGCGTTTGCTGGGCGAAGCGGGCTTTGAAAACGCTGTCGGCGCCGTGACGTCAAAAAACACATATATCGCCCCGTTCGTCAATTCCGAGCAGTCCGAATACCTTGTCATCGAGGACGCGTTCCCAAACGGGCGGCCGCCGCTGGAAAAAGCCGGCGTAATGATCACCGACCGCGAAACGGTGGACAAAACCGAAAAGATGAAGGTATGCACCTGCCTGAACCCGCTGCACACGGGACTTGCGGTGTTCGGATGCCTGCTTTCATATAAGCGGATTAGCGATATGATGCTAGACAGGTCTATGTTAAAGCTGGCGCGCTCTATTGCTGACGAGGGCCTGCCTGTCGTCACGGACCCAAAGATCATATCGCCCGCCGAGTTTATCGACACGGTGATAAACGTACGCCTGCCCAACCCCTTCATGCCCGATACGCCGCAAAGGATCGCAACTGACACGTCGCAAAAGATAAACATACGCTTTGGCGAGACTATAAAGGCGTATACTCGCAGTAGTACGCTCGATGTGACCGCGCTGCGCGCCATACCGCTGGTTTTGGCGGGGTGGTGCCGCTATCTGGTCGGCGTCGACGATAATGGGGATATATTTGAACTAAGCCCGGACCCGATGCGCTCTGAGCTTAAGCAGTTACTTGCGGGCACCATATTCGGCGGGGGCGACGGCAATAAGGGAATACTGCGCCCGCTGCTGTCAAACCCCGCGGTGTTCGGCGCCGACCTCTACAGCGCCGGGATTGCGGGGCGTGTAGAAGATTATTTTACCATGATGATGGCAGGAAAAGGCGCCGTACGCAAAACGCTGGAAACGCTGCTGTAGGAGCGAACAACATGAATAACGAAGAATTAAGCGGCATATTTGCGGAAAACGAGCTGGGCGGCCTCAGTTTGGAACAGATAAGAGAAAGCCTTGCCAAATCGATTGAAAACAGAAATTTGAAAAAAGTGCTGCTGATCCCGCCCGACATTACACGGCTCAATTCCGGCGCCGGACTCATAACCGCGATGTATTACGAGTTGCTGGAAGGCGTGCATGTCGATGTTTTGCCGGCCCTGGGGACCCATACCCCCATGACAAGGGAGGAGCAAATCTCCTTCTTTGGCGAAAAGATACTTAAAGAGCGCTTTCTTGTACACAACTGGCGCGACGGCGTGACAAAAATCGGGGAAGTACCGGGCGATTTTGTAAGCAGCGTGTCCGAGGGGATAATGGACCAGCCGATCGACGTCGAGGTATCGAATTATCTGCTCGACCCGTCATACGACCTTATCCTGTCGATAGGGCAGGTCGTGCCGCACGAGGTCGCGGGTATGGCGAACTACACCAAGAACATCGTAGTGGGCTGCGGCGGGAGCCAGTTCATCAACAGGTCGCACATGCTGGGGGCGTTTTACGGAATCGAGCGGCTTATGGGAAAGGACCATTCGCCCGTGCGCAAGGTATTCGACTACGCCCAGGAGCACTTCATCTCAAAACTGCCGGTCGAATATGTCCTGACCGTCACCGTAACCGAAGGCGAGACGACAAATATCATCGGCCTTTACATAGGCAAAGGGCGAGAAGGCTTCACGCGCGCCGTGGAGCTTAGCCAAAAGCATAACCTTATCTATCTGGAATCACCGATAAAGACCTGCGTGGTGTGGCTCGATGAACGTGAATTCCGCTCCACATGGGTGGGAAACAAGGCGATATATCGCACCCGCATGGCCATGGCCGACGGGGGGCGCCTGATTATCCTGGCGCCGGGGGTCGAGATGTTTGGCGAGGATGCGGAAAATGACCGTGTGATACGCAAATACGGATACATAGGCAGGGAGAATATTTTAAGGCTCAGCAAAACGGAACGCGAACTTCAAAGCAACCTTTCCGTCGCGGCGCACCTTATACACGGCTCGTCAGACGGACGCTTCTCGGTGACTTACGCCGTGGGGAAACTGCGGCAAGACGAGGTCGAAGGCGTGGCATTCGGCTATATGCCGCTTGAGAAAGCTATAAAAAAATATGATCCGAACAAACTAAAAACCGGATACAACACAACGCCGGACGGGGAAGAAATCTTCTTCGTGAAAAACCCCGCGCTGGGCCTCTGGACTCTAGTACCCCATCCGGCAAATATCTAAAGTTGTCGCCGGTCTTTTTGCCGCCATGCGACGCGGCAGAGCCTTGAAAGGCAGCAAGCATTCCTGCGGCTCTTCCACGCCGCCTGACAGCAAAA
>Ga0123353_10010516_pt1 | contig 12907 bp, 9 predicted proteins | sample TergutLab28metaG_3_FD_92763 | JGI IMG/M metagenome (GOLD analysis project Ga0123353, IMG submission 92763) | Labiotermes labralis P3 segment gut microbial communities from Petit-Saut dam, French Guiana - Lab288 P3 | ecosystem: Host-associated > Arthropoda: Insects > Digestive system > Gut ...
AGAAAATATTGCGAATATACAAACGCATACAAAAATACAGCCTTTCCAAAGATGGGAGACGTTTCCGTTTCCAAAAACGCCCGGCGGCTTATTGCCATAGATATCATCCTTAGGCGTTAAGCTTCAGCTAGTAATGTCTGCTCATTTACTTAAAGTTCTTAACCTCGCATAACTGTACCGCTCGACGCTCACACCTCCTTCAATGTCACGGACACAAGACCTTGATTCGTGCTATACTCTCTATATACCAATTATATTCAACAGCACGCTAAAGTCAACAAAAGTTTTACATTTATTACGGATTTTAAACGGCAAGTTGTTACTAATCACACCGCTCGTCATTCTGCGCGTCAGTCGCAGAATCCACGTCCCAACGATGCTCGTCATTCTGCGCGTCAGTTGCAGAATGACGGTGCCAGAGCACCTCAATGAACTGTAACGGTATGTTCTCTAACCTTTTATGCCTGTAATGGCAATACCTGAAACGAACTGTTTTTGAAATATGATAAAAACAATGATCATCGGAGTGGTAGCCAGCACAGAAGCCGCCATCAACCAGTTATTACGTGTAACGTACTGCCCTAACAGCGTTGCGATACCTACAGACAGAAGCCTGAATGATTCACGGCTTGCCATGACAAGCGGCCACATCAGGTCGTTCCAAACCCACAATACGGTAAAAATCGCTAAAGCCGAAAGTGCCGCTTTACAAAGAGGCAGGCATATCTGGGCGTAGATGCGCGGATGTGAAGCGCCGTCTATGATAGCAGCCTCCTCCAGTTCTCTGGGTAATGTCAGAAAGAACTGTCGAAGGAAGAACGTACCGAACACGCTGAAGAAATGTGGTATCGTCAACGCATAAAATGTATTGATCCATCCGAAGCTTGAAAGCAACAGGAATGACGGGATCAAAGTCATTTGCAGCGGGATCATAAGCACACTGAGCAGTCCTATAAAGATAATATTGCGCCCCGGAAAATCGATCCTGGCAAATCCATAGGCAGCCATGGAGCAAAGAATCACCTGAACGATAGTGACAACTGCGGTTACAAATATTGTGTTTGCATAATATCTGGTAAAATTCAGCCTAACCAGAACATCTGCGAAATTTTCAAAAGCCCGGTCGAATGTCAGGCTGCCATTGTCAACAAACAAGTCGTGTGGAATCCATTGAATGGGGATCGCCATTGTCTCCTGAAATGTTTTAAAAGCTGTCATAAACATCCATATAAAGGGCACGATCATAACAACCGATCCGAGAATCAACAACAGAAGCACAGCAATAGTGCCTGCATTATACTTTACTTTAAAACTCTCCAAGTTAACACGCTCCAATCAAATTATCTAAAAACCTTTTCCTGTCTCCTGTAAAATATCTTTGCTGATCACTCGTAGAAAACCGTTCTCCTTTGCATGTAAAACTGAAAACCAGTGAAAGCAAGGATAAAGAGGAACAGCATTACAGATTGAGCAGCGGCATAACCCATTTGATTAAAGGTGAAACCCCGTTCATAGATACCATAAGCCATGGTGCGGATTGCATTTGTTACGGGACCGCGAGCCGTTTGCTGTCCACCGATAAATATGAAAATAATGTCAAAGACCCTGAAGGCGCTTATGAATGAAGTCACAAACAGGAAAAATATCGAAGGAGAGAGCAATGGAATCGTGATACGTGAGAATTTGTACCAGGCACTGGCTCCGTCGATATCAGCGGCTTCATAATATGTCGTTGAAATACCTTGAAGTCCCGCAATCAAGATAATCGTGGCAAATGCAATTCCCGACCAGATAGCAACAATAATCAGTGCCGGCATGATCCAGTTTGCGTCGCCAAGCCATTGGGGGTTTAAACCGAACAGACGCATGATTACATTGACAAGCCCAAGTTCAGAATTAAAAAGATAACGCCAAACAGTGGCTATTGCAACAGGCATTGTAACGAGCGGGAGAAAAAATATAACTCTGAAAAACGTGCGGGCAGGAATTTTAGAATTTAAAAAGTTAGCGAGAACTACAGCTATTGCGATCGTTATCGGCACAACGCATATAGCGTATATAAGCGTGTTAAAAAACTCCATTCTGACCATGGGATCGGTAAATAACTCGGCAAAATTTCCAAAACCTATAAATGCCGCCTGTGCAGACAAGCCATCCCAGTTTGTAAGTGATAGATAGAATGCATATAGCGTAGGTCCTACGGCAAATATCAATGTGCCTAAAACAAGAGGTGTTATAAACGTATAACCCCACATCCAGTTTATCCTTTTTTGCTGGCTCAGCCGGTGTTTACCATCAGGAGGCTTTGATAATGCCGCAGCATGAGATAAAACTTGAGACATAGTATGACCATTCCTTTTCAGTAATGATAGCTACTTTATGTTTTGGTGGTTGTTGCGGTGTTGATAGCTTTGGTGTTTATTGTTGCGTATATAGTAAGTGAGCATTTTGCGATGCCGTGCACTGCGTTTGTTACAGATGCCGATTGCGGCGTATACCGATCGGTGTCCGCCGGTATACGCCGCAAAACAAACTGATTATCCGGCGGCTGCGACAAGTGCCGCGACTTCTTCGGCAAGTCTTGCAACGGCTGTCTGGACGTCTTCATCTTTGAGCCAAATTCTTTGGAACATGTCTTCAACCGCAGCTACCTGTGCACCGGCATTTACCGAAGCGGCGGGGATCGGCGTTGCGATCTGAGCAGCATCGATGAATACTTGCAGATCGAGGCTCGGGAAATTGTTGACCCAAACCGCCTCTGCGCCTGTATAAGCAGGGATAACAGCGATCGCTTGCGCTTCACCGGCTTCTTTCATTGTGAACGCTTTTTGAAGCTGCCATGCCGCTTCTTTATTCTCGGATCTTGCTGACATCGTTATTCCGAGTCCGTGAATGACGTTTGCTTCTTTTTGTGAGATCGGCAAACGGGCTACGCCAAGGTTATCGCCCAGCATTTCAGCATATGTACCCGTGGACCATGAGCCGCCTGTTTGCATGGCGACTTGTCCTGCCTGGAATCTTTCAAATGAATCCATCTCGAGCAGGGACGGGCCGTCCGGGGATATACCGTGGACATAGATCGCATCAACGATCCATTGCAGGGCGCCGATAGCGCCGGCATTGTCAAAGTCAAACATTCTGTTATCTGAAGTCGTGACAGATCCGCCGTTTGAGAGAATAAAGGGATATGCAAGACCCTGCCCCCATGGAGAAAGGCCGAGACCCCAGACACCGTCGCCTGTCAGCGAGATCGCAGCTTCAAGCAGATCATCCCATGACCAGTCGTTTGTGGGATATGCCACGCCTGCTGAGTCAAACAGTGCCTTATTATAGAACAGCGCTATGGTGTCAAAGTCTTTCGGGATAGCATGGAGTTTACCGTCGTATGTATACAGGTCTACCAGGGCTGACGGAAAAACAGACATGTCAATATTGTCACGATCGACGTAGTCCTTGATCGGTTCCGCCAGGCCGGCCGGAAAATAGTCCATTGAGTAGTTCTTATTCACCCAGAATACATCGGGCTCAGAAGCTGATGTAAGGTTCACCTGCAGCGTTGTCCAATATTGACCCCAGGGGATTACTGTAGATTCTACATTGACGTCGGGTGCAAATGTTTTCATTACTTCGATAACAGCGTCCATTGCAGGTCTCTGTCCGTCATCCCAATAGAAAAATGTGATGTTGCCACTGGCTCCGTCGCCGCTTTTACCGCCGCTGTTTCCGCAGGCTGCCAGAGCCAGCGACATCATAAGGACCACGACGATAATGAGTAAAAATTTTTTCACGATAAATTTCTCCTTTTAAATATGTAGTTTATGTTTATAGCCTGGGTTTTGCTGATGTAGAAATTGCATTGCCTGGTGCTATTTGCAACTTTCTCCTTCCTCTCCTCTCTTGTTTTGAGTTTGTTCAATCACCTGACGTTTTATATAATGAATAAAGTATATATACATTTTAATAAAAGAATTGTTAAAAGTCAACGAAAATAAGCTTTTTGAGTTTCCAGTTTTTTCTTGCCTGGTTGGCAATGCAACTATGCCGTTTCACAGTTATTAACCGTTGCATCGCACCCTGTGGTATGATAAAATGAAAATCCTAATACTATGGTGCTTCCTGTCATGTTGGGACCTGTTAAGGAAGACATAGTAAATTTTGTGATTTTGGAGGACTCATATATGATAATCGATTGTCATGTACACATGGCAGGAGGGTCGAAAGAAGGTCTTGTAAAAGGCCTGGACGCCGCCGGAATATCCAAATGCATGCTGTTCGCACCCCATCCCAACTCCTTTATTTTCAGAGGCGAAAAACTTTCCCGAACTTCAAAAGAAAGACTTGATGCCTTGATGGAATATGCACAGTTCTCTGAGCGGCTTATCCCTATATACTGGATCGACCCGCTTGAAGAGGATGCGCTTGAACAGGTCGATATGGCTGTTGATGCCGGTCTTAATGGCTTTAAAGTCATATGTAACCGCTTTTATCCGGCAGATGAAAGACCGATGCAGGTATGGGAATACATCGCAGGAAAAGGAAAACCGATCTTATTCCATTCCGGCATCTTGTATTCAAACCCACATGCGTCCATGTACAACCGCCCCGTCAACTGGGAACCGCTGTTTGATATCCCGAATCTGAAGTTCGCGATGGCGCATGTGAGTTGGCCTTGGCATGATGAATGTATAGCTGTCTATGGATACTGGTCAAGCCGTAAGGAAAGCGAAACGACAACTGCAGAACTCTTTATAGACACGACGCCGGGTACGCCGAATATATATCGTGAAGAGGTACTAAGAAAGTTATACACCGTCGGCTACGACAACGAAGATAACATAGTGTACGGCTCAGATTGCACCAGTGAGTATGACCCGGGCTACGCCAAAGCTATTATTGATATGGATAAAGACTATTTAGATAAATACAAAGTCTCTGAAGAAGTGCAGGAAAAGTATTTTTCGAAAAACATTCAGCGTTTTCTTAACATTTAGAAAGGAAGTACATCACAGTGGATAAAATAAAACTCGGCGCTATCGGATATGGGAGCAGAGTATCCTATATGGTCGAATCGATGTTGGAGAACACACCCGGAGCGGAAATCACCGCAATAACCGATATCGACGAAACCGGTGTGAAGAAAAGACTTGCTGAAAGCAACATATGTTATGACAATATCCGTTTTTATAATAACGAAGACGAAATGCTGGATAACGAAATACTCGACGGTATCTTTATCGGCACGCGCTGCTCCATGCACACGCAACTTGCGATCAAAGTGCTGGGCAGAGACATACCTTTGTTCCTGGAAAAACCCGTCTCAACGAAGATCCCCGATCTGAAAAAACTGCAGGAATCGGCAAGTACATCAAAAAGCCCCGTTGTAGTATCATTCCCGCTCCGTGTGACCCCTCTTGTCCAACTGGCAAAGGAGATCATAGACTCCGGAAAGATAGGTACTGTAGAAAATGTGCTTGCATATTGTCAGGTGCCCTACGCCGCCGTTTATTATCACAGTTGGTACAGAGATGAAAATGAAACCAATGGACTGTTTCTACAAAAAGCCACTCACGATTTTGACTATATCAATTACATACTCGGAATAAAACCTGTCTGTATATGTGCCATGAAATCCAAACAGATATTCAAAGGCAATAAACCTGCCGGACTGTTATGTAAGGATTGTGATGAGTTTGAAACCTGTCCCGAAAGTCCAAAACAAATGCCGACATACGGCGGAATGATGCCTCACGATGGTCTATGCTGCTTTGCAGTCGATACCGGGAATGAAGACTCAGGCAGCGCAATAATCCGTTACGAAAGCGGAATGCACGTTTCATACTCTCAGAACTTCTTCACAAGAAACGGTGGTGCGGCAAGAGGCGCCAGAATGTCCGGGTATAAAGGGACAATAGAGTTTGATTGGTATACAGACGAAATAAACGTATATATGCACCATACGCCAAGGGTTGAAAACTATAAAATAGATTCAGCGAATCTGTCGCACGGCGGCGGCGATGACGTTCTTGTTAGTAACTTCGCTAAGCTCATCAAAGATAAAAATGCAATATCAGTCGCACCGCTCGAGTCCGGGATACTCAGCGCCCTAATGTGTCTGAAAGCAAAAGAGTCCGCCGAAACAAATACATTCCGGGAAATTACCTTGTAAGTGTAAATAGATTAGTTTGAATATTCTGTATACGAGGGGACAGGTTCCTTATGTTCGTTTCTACAAACACAAGGAACCTGTCCCCTCATATCAAAAATCCGCACTTGCATAGCCTATATACTAGTCGCTGAACTCCTGCAGCGCACGCTGTGTGCTGTCATAGACGTTGGTTATTTCCAAGTGAGCCTTTGCAATAGCCTCGGATATGTCAGTTATTTTGCTGTCGATCATAGAAACAGAGTCAACAGCCTTTTCAGAAATCTTGTCAGTCTGCGAAACCGTACTACCCGATTTGACTGCGAGCGTTTTCACTTCCTGCGCCACAACGGCGAAAGATTTTCCCAGAGCGCCCGCTCTGGCAGCCTCGATCGAGGCATTGATAGCAAGGATGTTGATAGTCCGCGAGATCGAAGAAATGTCCCTTGACATATCACTATACTGCGTAATTGCCTCGTCAACATGTCTTATAGACGCGACAATTTCATCCGACAGACCCTTTATTTCAGAGATGTCATTTAAGATCATGTTTATGTTTTCAAGATTCGAGTTTGAAAGATCCATGATTTTTTCATGATCTGCCTTGATCGTCGTCTTTTCTTCCTGAATGCAATTGTTCGGGATGTCGAGGCCCAACGCGATTTTTCGCGCCATTTTGTAACACGAGTCGGCTCCGCACGCCATGCAGTCGAAGCCTCTTTTTTCTTCGGTCATTTTGTCGAGTTTGATATAGGCTTCCTCTATCTGGGCATCTGTCACGACATATTGTTGAACATGTTTCGGAGTATAGTGCCTGATAAAGTCGTCGAGGCGAAGCGAATCATCATATCTCTTGTACAGTTCTTCACATTCAGTATGATCATATTCTTTAAATAAGTTTTTTCGGTTCTTTTCCATAACTGCGCTGACTTCAAATCTGTTGGTCTCATGCAGGCAGCCTGTTCCGATATTGCATCCCTCGGCACAGTTCAACACGTCAAATATCGCGGGAAGGTCACGCCCTTTCTGCTGCACAAACTGCTGCAGTGCTTCGTATACTACTTCCGGCCCCTCAGCCTGGTCTATACGGAGCTGTTTGCCGAGATAGAACTCAACATTTTCCTTAAGTCCGCCAGGCATTGAAAACAACCGTCCAAGCGCGGCTTCATCGTGGTCAAATCTGAAAGGGCCTGATGGCAATTGTATATTATTGTTTCTTATGTATTCAAATAATTTTCTAAGCGTCACATTATAGGTTATATAACCGGTATCTTCAAACTCATGAGCCTTTGCTATACATGGCGAGAGCGCCGCTATCCGGTCGTTTATGTTATTGTACTTTTTCATGTAAATCGCTGTACATAACATCGGGCTTTGAACCGGCGAGAGATACTTTATCAAATCATGCTCATGCATTAATACATAATTTACTATGGCGGGACAAGGCTGCGTAATGATTGATTTGGGATTCTTCATTTGAATATACCTGATGTGCCCCCATGTACATATATCCGCGCCTAAAGACACATCAAATATCAATTTGACGCCCATTTTTCTGAGCCATGCAAGTACTCTGTCGCCGTCGATTCCGCCTGCGCGATATGCGGGCGCCGCGAACAGGGATATCGAAACGCCGTTTTGCAGGTCGCTTAAAAACCGTTCGGTATCGTCCTCATAATCCCGCACATTATGCTTGCACGCCTCTAAGCACGCGCCGCAGGCTATGCACCGCTCATTATTTATCCTGACCTTGATTTGCTTTTCCTTTTCATATGTAACGCTCGCGCCTTCTATCGGGCACACGCGCACACACCTGTTGCAGCCAACACACATTGCTTCGTCGTTTGATATAAGACTTCGCATTTTCATTTCCCCCCAGCCTTCTTAATGGTTCAATAGTGCCAAAAGTGTTAAACTTTGTCAAGTTTTAACACTTTTAATTATAGTTTTTCACCTTTAGTACCCCGCGTCGAAATCCACAAAGTTGTACATTTCCTGCCCTGCAAGATAGCGCTTCAAAAGATCGATAAAAATCTCAAAGCGGCGCTCTGCGGTAACTTGTGTAAGCGCTGAAATATGCGGTGTGATAAAAACATTCGGAGCGCTCCACAGCGGATGTCCTTCCGGCAGCGGCTCAGGCTCTGTCACATCAAGCGCAGCTCCGGCAATCTTTTGCGTACGCAGGGCTTCTACAAGCGCATCGGTATCTATGATCATACCGCGCCCGACATTTATTATTATAGCCCGTTTTTTCATGAGGTTAAATTCCGCGTAACTTACGCGCTTTGTAGTTTCAGCGGTTCCGGGTGCGCAGAGTATTATATAGTCTGCTTCCGGCAGACTTTCACGCAATCGCGACAAAGGACGTATATCGCTCACGATCTCATGAGGTTTTGAAACGTCACGGCGAAATCCTATTATATGACAGCCAAACGCGCTAAGGCGTTTGCTTACTTCCGTGCCGATGCTCCCAAGTCCTACGATAAGAACCGTAGCCCCTGATATGTCAAAGTATTCCAGCGACTTTTGACTCCATTCGCCATCGCGCTGTTTATCATAATAATATCCAAAAGATCTGCTGAGCGATATCATTGTTCCAATGATATAATCCGCTACTGCGATCCCGAAAGTACCGCTTGATTTTGTCAATATTACAGACTTATTTGCGTAAAGCGATATATCGGTCATTCCATTGGCGCCGGCGCTGCCAAGATGCAGCCATTTCAGGTTTTCCAGCATGATCAGAAGATGCGGCGGTATCCTGCCGAAAACTATCTCGGAGTCGATAAGGTCGACGGCTGTAACCTTTTTTTGCTCATATTGCGAAATCAGAGCACCCGGCGCTGCGTCTTGTATCTCCGCGAGCTGTGCTTCCGTGAGCGCCTGGAAATAAAAATCGGTGATTATACTTATTTTCACTCTATACTCATCCTTTGTTCGTTATATCGTCAAGGCATTGAAAGTATATCATATATGTCAATATGACCATTAGCAGTCTTTTTTGTTATAGTAAATGCAAACCGTTGCTTTATTACCGTATTATTGGTATCATGTTTGAAAAGTTAGCGGGGGGTGGACCCTCGAATATGGCGGGGAACAATAATCCCGCATGTTTTAGAAGGTGATTACGAAAGATGAACATACTTATAAAAGACATTCTTGCTGTCCTGCCAAAGCCTGACGGTAGTAAGGATTTTGAAACCGGGACATGCTCGGTTTATATAAGCGATGGCGTCATTGCTTCGGTGACCACAGCGCCGGAAGCATTTAAACCGGACAAGACGATATGCGGTGCGGGCAAACTGCTCATACCGGGACTTGTTAATGCACATACACATGCTTCTATGGTGCTTCTTCGAAATTGTGCAGACGACCTTCTTTTCGATGCATGGTTGTTTGGACGAATAATGCCTTTGGAAGATAAAATGACGGCTGAAGACATTTACTGGGGTACTCTACTTGCTATAATGGAAATGCTCCGTACCGGAACTACATCATTTATAGACATGTATGTATTTACAAACGAGGTTGCCCGTGCGGTTGCTGACTGCGGTATACGCGCGGCGCTTTCACGCGGTTTGTTAGGCGGCGAAGATGACCCGTCTGCCGGTGAGACGCGGATGCGGGAGGCGCTTGATGCAATTAAGAATTGGAAAGACGTAGATAACATAAGCTTTATGCTTGCTCCACATGCTCCATATACATGTGATGAAGGTTTCCAGCGTGTTGTAGCACAAGAAGCAAAACGCCTGGATCTTCCGATAAACACGCATATATCCGAAGGTCTTGTTGAAGTAGATACGATACGTAATAAATACGGCTGCACATCCGTTGAGTTGCTGGACAGGACCGGCTTACTTACCGGCAGGACTGTCGCTGCCCATTGTGTTCAGGTCAGTGACAGCGATATTGATATACTTTCGGAGCGCGGCGTTTGCGTAGTGACGAATCCGGTCAGCAATCTTAAGTTGGCTAACGGTGTGGCGCCGATACTTAAAATGCTGAAAGCCGGCGTCAAGCTTGCTCTCGGTACGGACGGAGCTTCCAGCAATAACACGCTTAATATGTTCCGTGAGCTTACTATGCTCTCGCTTTTACATAAAGGCATAAACCATGACGCCCTTGCCGTCACTGCCCGTGAAGCTTTTTCCATAGCCACGAAAGGCGGGGCTGCGGCTATGGGTCGATTCGATATAGGAGAGATAGTGCCCGGCAACATCGCCGACCTTGCGATCCTTGACCTTAATGCTCCGAATATGCAGCCGGTCAATGATCCTGTTTCTGCTCTTGCCTACTCTACCAGCGGCAGCGAGGTCGAAACGGTTATAGTCGGAGGCCGGGTCCTTATGGAAAATAAAGAATTCCTTACTATAGATGCCGACAAGGTTTATTATAAAGTGTCAGAGATATGCGATAGAATAGGAACACGCATTTAATAGTAATAATATCGAAAGGAATGAGCGCCGAAATGAAAATCAGCGTAAAAACAACCGGGAAGAATTCTGTGTTAGCTACTCAAGCAGCGGAAGCTGCGCAGCATGTAAATGAAACTGTGATCCATGAGAGTGAAGTCCGCGATGTTTCTCTTGCTCCTTCAGGGGAGCGAAAGATCGCATGGGCGTGGCGTAACATGCCGCTCCTGCGCGGCATAAAGAAGGACTTTGAAAAAACAAAGCCGTTTGAAGGACTTAATATAACTCTGTCTATTCATTTAGAAGCTAAGACAGCCTGCTTATGCCGCACTCTTGCCGCAGGCGGAGCTACCATGTACGTCACAGGTTGTAATCCGCTCTCGACCCAGGACGACGTCGCGGCGGCGCTTGCAGTGGGGACAAAGAGTTCGCCCGCCATGTCTGTATATGCCTGGCACAATGTGTCTCCGGAGGATTATGAGCGGCATATGACCATGGCACTGGAGTCCGGTCCGAACATTATAGTCGACGACGGCGGCGATCTAGTCAACATCATGCATACAAAACTTTCGCACCTGATACCTCGCATTTATGGCGGTTGCGAGGAGACGACCACCGGTATCATGCGGCTGTTCTCTATGGCGGCCGACAAATCCCTCAAGTTCCCGATGGTCGCTGTCAACAACGCGCAATGCAAATACCTGTTTGACAACAGATACGGCACAGGCCAGTCGGTCTGGGATGGCATCAACAGAACGACAAATCTCATCGTCGCGGGAAAGGACGTCGTAGTAGCCGGTTACGGCTGGTGCGGTAAAGGCATATCGATGCGTGCAAAAGGGTTCGGTGCGAGAGTTATCGTCACGGAGATCGATCCGGTCAAAGCTCTTGAGGCAATGATGGACGGTTTTGAAGTCATGCCTATGGATGAGGCTGTAAAATGCGGCGATCTGTTTATCACCGCAACAGGCTGCACAGGAGTCATTACAGAGCAGCATTTCGAAAAAATGAAAGACGGCGCCATTTTATGTAACGCCGGGCATTTCAACGTCGAGGTCGACGTAAGCTGGCTGGACGAAAATACCGAGAAAGCCCTGCAAAAGCCGAATATCATGGGTTACACGCTAAACAGCGGCAAGAGGGTCTTTGTGCTCGCCGAGGGCCGGCTTGTAAACATAGCGGCAGGCGACGGACATCCCGTGGAAATAATGGACATGAGCTTTGCTATTCAGGCACTTTCAGCAAGGTATGTCGCACAAAATCATAAAAAGCTGGAGCCCGGAGTGATCGCCGTTCCCAAGGAGATCGATCAGGACGTCGCTTATAAAAAACTCGCCGCATGCGGTTTGTCTATAGATGAACTGACGCCGGAGCAGGCAAAGTACCTGCTCAGTTGGGATTTGGAATCAGGCACTTGAGAATAGTTACAGGTAAGAAAGTCTGATGTGCGTTTGCACCCGGCATCTGCGTTTTGTGCAGCTGCTGTTCAGTGGGTATTCCTAACCCTGTCACTCTACGCGTTAGTCGCAGAATGACGTGCTGGTTTCTGTAAATTGTTACGTAATAGCTGACGAATGTACTGTAACTTTTTACAACTGTAAAAATGTCAAATTAAAAACACTGTTGATTATTACGGCAAAATGTGGTAATATTCAGCAGTGTTGTGCTTTGTGATATATAGCCGACATGGTATGTTCATTGATCTGGAATGGCGATCTCGAGGGGGGAAATTTGTGGCTCTATATATCCTGAAGCGCTTGGTTGCCGCTGTTGTCACCCTGTTTCTCGCCTGTACGTTGACATTTTTCCTTATGAACATCGTTCCCGGCGGTCCTTTCCTCAGTGAAAAGGTCAGCGCACAGACATTGGAGAGGATGAACGCAAAATACGGTTTGGATAAACCGGTTATTGAACAGTATGCCAACTACATGAAACGTCTTGCTCAGGGCGATCTGGGCATTTCCTATAAACGGCAGGGTTTTACCGTCAATGAGATCATTGCCGAAAAATTTCCTGTATCAGCCAGGCTTGGCCTTATCACCGTGTGCTGGTCGATTTTCTCCGGCTTGCTGCTTGGAACTGTAGCGGCAGTCAAGAGAAATAAGGTTATTGATCGTATCATCATGTTTATATGTACGATCGGTATTTCGGTACCCGGTTTTATTATCGGTACAATGCTGATATATATCTTTGCCGAGCGATTGGGTTTGGTATCGGCGTTGGGGCTCAACACTCCAACGCAATACATACTGCCGATGATAACATTGTCGATGCAGCCCATGAGCTATATCGCCCGTCTGATCCGCTCAAACATGCTCGATGTGATCGATCAGGACTATATTAAAACAGCAAA
>Ga0123353_10010518_pt1 | contig 12906 bp, 10 predicted proteins | sample TergutLab28metaG_3_FD_92763 | JGI IMG/M metagenome (GOLD analysis project Ga0123353, IMG submission 92763) | Labiotermes labralis P3 segment gut microbial communities from Petit-Saut dam, French Guiana - Lab288 P3 | ecosystem: Host-associated > Arthropoda: Insects > Digestive system > Gut ...
CGTGGGAGGAGCTCCGCCCGCAGGCGGTGAGGAAGGCATCGCGCAGCGACGTTCCCGGTGGATTCTGCTGATAATCCGTATCTATATTCGGCGCAGCCCACAGATACAAGGAGGACATACCATGAAAAAGAAAATCGCGTTGGCAGCCATACTCCTGATTGTTTTGGCCGTCCTGGTGGTTCCAATCAGAACGCAGTTCAGGGACGGCGGGACTACGTTTTACACAGCTCTCCTATTTCGGGTAATCTCCTGGAACGCGCTTATTGACGAAAATGAAACGAAGACGGGAACCGAGGTGCATTTCTTCCCAAAGAATTTCCGTGACTACGAATATTACTTTGGCCCAAGGGCTGCCGTTCCGGAAGACACAACGGCTGAAACCACAACAGCACCCGTCATAACAGCCCCGGACTTCGACTACATGGGCCTGTTCAAACGGCTGGAGGGTTGTTGGAATGACAAAGGAAGCTTGTTCGTCGCTTTCGAGTACAGGGAGGGACAACCCTGTCTGTATTACGGAATTTATGACAGCGGCTTCGGCGTCAACGGCCAATTGACGGGCGGCAAAATCACGGGAGAAGACAAGGCCGAGTTGACCTTCCTGTGCCCCCAATTGGGAGAAGATGACGAAGGCGGCGACTATCATCCTGAGATGACCGTAACTGTATTGCTTGACTTGATCGGCCTGGACGACGGGAAGATCAATATAAAGATCGAAAGTAGTTACAGCGAATACGGAAATTTGGAGTGGCAAACTTACACCTATAGCGGCAAGACGGTGGATGAGGCGTATGCAAAATGGTCTGAGTTTGAGATAGGATAGATTCTTTATGAAAAAATTCCGCGAAAAGCTCTCCGGGCGCGTGTTCTTTGCCTTTGCGGTGTCTTCGATCGCGGCGCTGGCGCTGATCACCGGGTTTATTCTGGTGAAGGGCCTGCCGATTATCAGGACCGTGGGGCTGGTCGACTTTGTCTTCGGCATGACCTGGGCGCCCAGCCGGGGGGAATTCGGCATCTTCCCCATGATCGTCGGCTCCGTGGCGGTGACGCTGGGGGCGGGGCTGGTGGGCGTGCCGGTGGGCATCTGCTGCGCCATCTTCCTGTCGGAGTTCGCCCCCGCCGCGCTGAGCAACGTCTTCCGCCCGGCGATACAGCTGCTGGCGGGCATCCCCTCGGTGGTGTACGGCTTCTGGGGGCTGCTGTTCGTGGTGCCGCTCATCCGCGATTATCTGGGCGGGCCGGGCCTGAGCATCCTGGCGGGGTCGATTATATTGGGCATCATGATCCTGCCCACGGTTATCAGTATCACTGAAGTCTCATTGCTGTCGCTGCCCCGGCAATACAAAGAAGGGGCGCTCGCCCTGGGGATGACCCAGTGGCAGTCCATCAAGTCAGTGCAGCTGCCCGCCGCCAAGTCGGGGATCGTCGCGGCGGTAATCCTGGGGCTGGGGCGGGCCATAGGCGAGACGATGGCGGTCATCATGGTGCTGGGCAACGCGGTGGCCCTGCCGGCCTCCATCCTGGACCCCGTGCGCACGCTGACCACCAACATAGGCATAGAGATGGGCTATGCTGCGGGCGAGCACCAGCAGGCGCTGTTCGCCACGGGCATTGTGCTGTTCGTCATCATCATGCTGCTGAACTCCACGGCGCAATACATCACGAGGAGCAAGAACAAATGAAGAAAGCGCGCACGGGCGAAAAAGCCGCCAAGACGGTCATCTGGGCCGCTGCGCTCCTTGTGATAGGGGTGCTGCTGTTCATCATCGCGCATGTGCTGGTCAAGGGCCTGCCCATGCTCAGCTGGGAGTTCCTCACCGCGCCCACCCGGGACATGGGGCGTGCGGGCGGCATCGCGTCGGCCATTGTGGGCACGGTGCTCATCACCGTGGTGGCCGTGGTCATCGCCATCCCCTTCGGCATAGGCACGGCATTCTATCTTGCCGAGTACACCAAGGAGGGCGCCGTGACGCGCATTATTCGCTTCTCCGCCGAGTCCCTGGCGGGCATCCCTTCGATTGTGTACGGCCTGTTCGGCTTTATCTTTTTCGTGATCTACCTGGACATGGGCTGGTCCATCCTCTCGGGCGGGCTGACGCTCGCGTTCATGATCCTGCCCACGCTCATACGCACCGCGGAGGAGGCCATACGCACCGTGCCCCAGTCCTACCGTGAGGTGAGCTTCTCCCTAGGGGCCACCAAGTGGCAGACCATCCGCCGGGCGGTGTTCCCCTCGGCGCTGCGGGGCATCGCCAACGGGATTATCCTCAGCGTGGGGCGCTGCATCGCGGAGACCGCGGCGGTGATCCTCACTGCGGGCTCGGCCCTGCGCATGCCGTCGTCGCTGTTCGCCCCTACGCGGACCATGGCGGTGCATTTCTACATGCTGGCCACGGAGGGCATCTCCATGCCAAACGCCTACGGCACGGCCGCGCTGCTGATCCTGCTGATCTTCCTCATCAACGTGGTCGCCAACGCAATGGTCAATCGCTTCGTGGGCAAAAAAGAAAGCAGGTGAGAGTATGCAACCCAAAATGGTGATAAACCACCTGGACTTCTACTATACTAAAAAGCAGGCCCTGTTTGACCTGAGCCTGGAGATTCCCGCCAACGGGATACTGGCGATGATAGGGCCCGCCAACAGCGGCATCACCACCACGCTGCGCGCCCTCAACCGGCTGTACGAGCTCACGCCGGGGGCCAGGGCGCAGGGGGAGATTCTGCTGGACGGCAAAAGCATCCACGACGAGGACGTCAGCGTCACCGAGCTGCGCCGCAGGGTGGGCATGGTCTTCGACGTGCCCACGCCGCTGCCCATGTCCATCTATGAAAACGTGGCCTATGGCCCGCGCATGCGCGGCCAAAAAAGCCGGAAGGCCCTGGATGCGCTCGTGGAGCGCTCCCTGACGCAGGCCACGCTTTGGGACGAGGTGAAGGATCGCCAGGACGCGCCGGCCATGAGCCTTTCCGGCGGGCAGCAGCAGCGCCTGTGCATTGCGCGCATGCTGGCCCTGGAGCCGGAGGTGATCCTGCTGGATAGGCCCTGCTCCGGCCTGGATCCCATCTCCACGGCCAAGATAGAGGGCTCCCTGATACAGCTCAAGGAGCAATACACAATTGTGATTGCCCCGCACAATGTGCAGCAGGCCAGCCGCGTGTCCGACCGCGTGGCCTTCCTGCTTTCGGGGCGCCTCATTGAGGAGGGCCCGAACGACGAGGTCTTCGCCAACCCGCGGGACCAACGCACCAGCGACTACATTACCGGGAGGTTTGGATAATATGAGAGCAAAATTCGACGAGCAGCTGGCGCAGCTGAACGATTCCCTGATCGAGATGGGCGACATGGTGGAGCGGGCCATCGCCGAGGCCAACCGCGCGCTGATCGCGCGCGACGCGGACCTGGCGAAAAACGCCATCGCCATGGACGAGGACATCAACGACATGGAGAAGGAGATCGAGAGCCAGTGCCTGAAGATCATCATGCAGCAGCAGCCGGTGGCCGGCGACCTGCGCCTGGTGTCCTCGGTGCTGAAGATCACCACGGATCTCGAGCGCATCGGCGACCACGCGGCGGACATCTCCGCCATCACGCTGCGCCTGAGCGGCCAGCCGGTGGTGGAGATGCGCGACTACTTCCCCCAGCTGGCCGACGCCACCGCCAAGATGGTGGAGGATACCATTGAGGCCTTCGTGAAAAAGGACCTGGACCTGGCCCGCAGCGTCATCGCCTATGACGACACGGTGGACGCCCTGTTCAAAAAAACGAAAAAGGTCCTGGTGGAGCTCATCCGCCAGAACGCCGACCACAGCGACCAGGCCATCGACCTGGTGATGATCGCCAAGTACTTCGAGCGCATAGGCGACCACGCCGCCAACATCGCCGAGTGGGTGGTTTTTTCCCTGACGGGGATGCATAAAAACACGCAGGTGATGTGATTTTCGAACAAAAGAGAAAAATCCTTGGTACGTAAACCGAGGATTTTTTCTTGCATTGCGCCCGGCCCTGTGCTATAATAAACAAAAAATCAGGTTGGAGGGATGGAAATGCAGCGAATCTGTTCCCTGCTGCTGTGCGCCTGGGCGGCGGTCGCGGGATTTTTTTCCTGCCTGTTCGATGTGCCCGCGTCCTGGGTTATGTCCTTTTATTGGAGCGCGCCCGCGCCTGCGATAGAACCGGGGGCGTTCGCGCCCTTCCCTCCCCTGGGCGAGGCGGACTTCACCGTCCCTGACGACGGCAGCATAGAGCAAGTGCGCGACCTCGTCCGTGCTGCCCGCGCGGGCGGGGAGGAGAAGCACTTCACTGTGCTCATTGAGGACGGCGAGTACAACATAAGGCAGCTCGTGTTCGACGAACGCGACCATGATACGACCTGGCGCTCCCGGGACGGCGGGGTGCTCCTCAACGGGGGCATGCGGCTGGCCCCCGGCGATTTTACAGCCTGGAGCCAAAATAGCAGCATAAAAATGATCGACCTGAAGGCCCTGGGCCTGACCGCCGACGACTGGGGAAGGATGTTCTCCTTCGGCGCCTTCACCACGGCGTCGAAATATGACGATGGCGTGGGGCCGCTGCCCTGCGAGCTGTTCTTCAACGGAAAACGCTGCGTCACGGCGCGCTACCCCAACGGGGGCCAGTGGCTGAAGATCGGTACGGTGACCGACAACCGGGACAGCGCGGAGACCTACAGCAGCGGCACGCTGGTGAACCCCGGCTGGCCCACCCTGCGCAACCCCCGGGGGGCCACCTTCGCCATGGACAGGACCACAGCCGCGCGGGCGGCCGGGTGGGCCGACACGGGGGACATCTGGATTTTCGGCTTCTTCAAGTGGGACTGGGCGGACATGAGCACCCGGGTGAAGGCCTTTGACACTACGGCGGGGGCTCTCACCACGGAGTTTGCCAGCAACTACGGCTACACCGAGGGCGGCAAGTACTTTTTCTACAACGTGCTGGAGGAGCTCGACGAGCCCGGCGAGTGGTATCTGGACCGCGAGAACGGGCTGCTGTACCTGTGGCCTCCCGCCGGCGATTTCGCCAATGCCCGGATTGATTTATCGCTGAGCACGGAGACGCTTATTTCCGGTTCAAACCTGAACAATGTCAGCTTCATAGGCCTGACGCTGCAGGGCACCCGGGGCGACGGCATGGCCCTGGCCGGCGACAATCTCGCGGTGAGCCACTGCGTGGTACGCAACATCGCGGGCAGCGCCATCTCTGTTACGGGCTACAATAACACTGTATCGGACAACGAGATTTATCGTGTTGGAAAAGCGGGGATCACCATCAGCGGCGGCGACCGGGACGCCCTCACCCCCGGCAACAGCAAGGCCGTCAACAATCTGGTGCACGACTGGTCGGAGGTCGTGATGACCTATCAGGGCGGCGTGAATGTCTACGGCACGGGGAACCTGGCGGCCCACAACGAGTTTTACAACTCTCCGCACACGGCGATTTTCTTCGGCGGCAACAACCACGTGATCGAGTACAATCACATCTACGATGTGTGCCTGGATACCAGCGACGCGGGCGCGATCTACAACGGGCGCAGCTGGTTTTCCGCCTGGGGCACTGTGATACGGGGCAACGTGATCTATAACCTGGGCAGCGGCGGCCACACGCCCGACGGGATCTATTTGGACGACGGCCTTTCGGGCGTCACTGTCGAAAATAATTTGCTGGTCAACGTGCCGGGGCTGGCCCTGCATTTCAGCGGGCGGGACATCGGGGCCCACGGCAATGTGGTGGTCAACGCGGGCAGGCCGGTCAGCTATGACGACCGCACCCGCGTGAGCGCTCTCGGCCAGTCCTCCTGGTACCACCACGCGGTGGAGAACGGCCCCCAGTGGCAGGAGCTGTGGAGTTCCCCCTGGCAGACGGACACCTGGAAGGCGGCCTTCCCCAAGCTGGCGGCGTATACGAGCGATTTCAGCGACACGGACAACCCCCTCTTCGCCGCCAACCCCGCCGACAGCAGCGTGACGGGCAACGTGTTCGTGGGCAACAAGCCGAGCTACGCGGCCAGCGTGCAGCGCTTCAGCACGGTGGCGCCCAACGACCAATACGGCCTGTGGCGCGGGCGGAAGTACTGGGAGCTGGCGGGGTATGAGAATATTCCTGTGGATATGATTGGGAGGAAAGCGGCATGATCCACTTCAACAAAGACGAATTGCGCGACAAAATCTCCGCCTGCTGGATAGGCAAGAACATAGGCGGCACGCTGGGCACGCCCTATGAGGGCAAGACCGGGCTCAACGACATACAGGGCTTTGCCACCGCGCCCGGCAAGCCCCTGCCCAACGACGACCTGGACCTGCAGCTTATCTGGCTGAAGGCCATGCGCGAGGTGGGGCCCAAGGCCCTGAACGCCAAAATCCTGGGCGAGTACTGGGTGGACTACATCACGCCCTTCTGGAACGAGTACGGCAACGGCAAGGCCAACATGATGGCGGGCCTGCTGCCGCCCATGTCGGGCCAGTATAAAAATGACTGGAAGGACTCCAACGGGGCGTGGATACGCACGGAGATCTGGGCCTGCCTGTTCCCCGGGCTGGTGGAGGAGGCCATCAAATTCGCCTTCGAGGACGCCTGCGTGGACCACGGCTTTGGCGAGGGCAGCTACGCTGCAATTTTTATCGCGGCGATTGAGAGCGCCGCCTTCGTGATTCAGGACATACGAACGCTGATTAAGATCGGCCTGTCGAAGATTCCAGCTGATTGCCGGGTAGCCAGAAGTGTGAATATCGTTTTGGAGGCCTTCGACGCGGGCCTGGACTGGAAGGAGGCCCACAAGCGCGTCACGGACGACAGCCTGGCCGACCTGGGGTATTTCCAGGCCCCGGCGAACGTGGCCTATGTCGTCCTGGGGCTGCTCTACGGCGGCGGGGACTTTAAGAAGACCCTGATCCTGGCCGTCAACTGCGCGGACGACACGGACTGCACCGCCGCTACGGCGGGCTCCATTTTGGGCATCGTGTATGGCATGAAGGCCATTCCCGAGGACTGGCGGGCGCACATAGGCGACGACATCATCACCCTGTGCGTGGCCCGGGGGCAGACCTGGGTGCCGGGCACCTGCACGCAGCTTACCGACGAGGTGATGGAGACCCTGCCGCTAACGCTATTCAGGGGCAAGGCGGCATTGATCAATGGGGAAAGCGACTTCTCTGGAGTGCGCCCCGAGGACTACGAGGGCGCCGCCTTCTGCGAGCGGATGTTCAGCCGCTCGCCCTGGTCCTTCGAGATGGACCTGCACTACGCCACGGCTCTGATTGAGCTCGACGGCCCGCCGGAGATCGCGCCGGGGGGCTGCGTGGGCGTGAAGCTCACCCTGCGCGGCAAGGTGGGCATGCAGAAGCACATCGCCCTGCGGTGGGTGCTGCCGGAGGGCTGGCGGGCGGAGGGCAGCGCGAATATGCCGCTTCTGCACAGGCCCAGGAGCGGCAACCCCAGCGCCTCGGAGAGCTTTCAATTGCTTGCGAACGAGAATGTGGGCGCGAAGAACCGGATTATCCTGGAGCTCGTCTGCGAGGGGCGGCCGGGTGTGGGGCTGGTGCCTATTTTGCTGTTTGGGTGAAAAATTAATAAAAAGGAGCAAACCCATGAAACACTTAAGCAAGTGCCTTTCTATGATCCTGGCGACCCTGCTGTTGGCGGCTTGCCTTAGCGTCGGCGCGTCCGCGGCCGCCGGGGGTGTCACCGTCACAAATCCCTACGCCGGGGTGAATTGGGAGACCTACGGCGCCTACCGGGGCAACCTGCATACGCACTCCACGCTCTCCGACGGAGGCACGAATTTCTCCGAGATGGTGGAGCATCACTACGACCTGGGCTACGACTTTTTGGCCATGACGGATCACGGCACGGTGGACCGCAGCTGGACGCAGCTCAACAGCGCGTGGCTGCTCAAGACTGTCATGGATTTGGTCGAGAGCGGAGACCGCACGTCCACGCCCCTCACGCAGGCGCGCTGGGAGGAGATTTCCACGGGCGCGGACCGGGATGATCGGGGCATGCTGCGCGTGCCCTTCGGCATCGAGCACAACCCGACCTCCCTGAGCGACTCCCACGTGAATAGCTTTTTTGCCGACGTGGGCCACGGCCTGCTGGGCGGCACCTTCGACTACGAGACCCCCGTGCGCGAGGTCGACCGGGCGGGCGGCCTGTGTGTGCTCAACCATGTGGGGCGCTACACGAACCAGGACGGCGAGGTGCCCACAGACGCCTACGAGGGCCTGGTTAGCTCCTATCATATCTTCAAAATGCAGCGGCTGCTGGAGAAATACCCGGCGCTGCTGGGGCTGGACATCAATTCCAAGCGGGACGGCGAAACCCGCAACGACCGCAAGCTGTGGGATAAGCTGCTGATGAACCTGGCCCCGTCGGGCCGCCAGGTCTTCGCCCTGGCCACCAGCGACACCCACAGCCTGGATGGCTCGGACACCGGCTTCATCTGGGCGCTCATGCCCGTGAACAACGCGGAGAACCTCAAGGCCTGCCTGCGGAAGGGCGCGTTCTTCGCCGCCGCCCACGACATCAAAAACCCCGCCGAGCTGGCCCAGTGGGCAGGGGAGACCGGGCTGACCCTGGGCGAGGCCTGGAGCGCCAACAGGCAGGCCCTCAAGCCCATGATCACGAATATAACAGAGCAGGGCGGCGAGATCAGGCTTACAGTCGAAAACGACCTGGCCGTCCACTGGATCTCCGACGGCAAAGTCATCGCCACCGGGCCTTTCATCGACCTGAACGACTGCGAGGGCTTGGGCGCCTACGTGCGCGCCGAGGTGTTCGGCCTCGGCGGTGTGCTGTATACCCAGGCCTTCCTGCTGGAATACGAGGGTGTGCCGGGCGGCAAGTCCGTGCCCTGGTACTTCGTGGATCTCGGCGGCATTCTGGCGGTCTTCCGCAGGGTCGCGCTGTGGTTCATGTAGGCAAAAACACTTGCGAAGGAGCGATCGGCCATGAAAAAAGCACTCGCCATGATTGTCGCGCTGGGCCTGATTTGCGCCATGCTGCTGGCCTTCCCCGTGGGCGCGGCGGCGCAGGAGCCACTGCTGGCCTTCCCCCACGCGGACGGCTTCGGCAAGTACGCCGTGGGCGGACGCGGCGGGGCTGTCCTGGTGGTGGACACCCTGGAGGACACCGGCCCGGGGGAGCCGCTGAAGGAGGGCACCTTCCGCTGGGCCTGCCTGCAGGAGTACCCCCGCACGATCGTGTTCGAGGTGGCCGGGACCATCGAGCTGCTGCACCGCCTGTGGATCAACGGCGCGACGAGGAACAACATCACCATCGCGGGGCAGACCGCCCCCGGCGAGGGGATCTCCCTCAAGCGCTTCAGCCCCGTGTTCGATGGGGTAAGCGACATCATCGTGCGGGGCATACGGGTGCGGCTGGGCGATTTGGAGGAGGAGAACTGCCTGTGGATCACGAAGTGCAGGAATGTCATCATAGACCACTGCTCCTTCGCCTGGTCCATCAACAAGGGCATAACCGTGTCCGATTCGGACGACGTGACCATACAGTGGTGCTATATCACGGAGGGCCTGTTCGACTCCATCTGGTGGGGCGGCAGGCACAGCCGGGGGGCGCTGCTCTACGGACACAGCGGGCAGAAGCTCAGCTGCCACCACAACCTCTTCGCCCACAACGACGCCCGCAACCCCCGTGCCGGCGGCGCGAAGCCCCCCGGGGAGGACCCCATAGGCTACTTCTGCGACATCACCAACAACGTGATGTACGACTGGGGGCGCAGCTACGCCGTGAAGAACCTGGACGACGACTTCGTTTGCACAATGAACATACGGAACAACTACATGATCGCCGGGCCCAGCTCCAACGCCTCGAATATGCTCATCGACAGGAACGTCAACTCGCGCTACATCCTGGAGGGCAATTTCATGAACGGCAGGGAGCCCGCCGATCAGTACAAGTACATCACCTATGAGGAGTTTAAAAAGCCGGCGCAGGATTTTCTGGGCAGGCCATGGAAGCTCGACGCGCCATTTGATGCGAAAATGAATAAAATTCATGATGCCGAGAAAGCCTACGCCATGGTGATCGCCAACGGCGGCGCGTCCGTCGCCAGGGACGCCGTGGATAAGCGCATCATCAGGGATGTGCTGGGCGGCACCGGCCGCGTCATCGACAGCCAGGACGAGGTGGGCGGCTGGCCCGTGCTGGACACCGACCCCACCTGGATCAACGAGCGCATCGCCGAGTGGATCGCCGTGTACGAGTTCCACCCCTACGACCCCGTGGAGAGCAAAAAAACCGGACCGGATGGCTACACCTACCTGGAGCTCTTCTGCAACGGCCTGATGGAGGGCCTCTACGACGAGGACGTGCCCTTCCCGCAATTCAACAACACCTGGCAGTTCTTCCGCAACATAGGCTACCGGGCGTACCGCATCTGGATTGAAATCAGGAATTTCTTTGTGGATATCTACACAGCTGTGAAAGGGTGGTTTTAAATGGCTCAAATATTACTATGGCTGAAGACTGCTTTATGTTGGCTGCTCAGTGGATTGTCTCTGCTGCTGCCGCTGGGGCGGTGGCTGCCGCAGGGGGATGCCACGCAGGAGCTATTCAATCGCTATCGAATCGTGTATACCGCAACAGTGCCCGTGAAGGGCGAAATTACCTATACCGTGGGCAGCTGTGAAAGAACAGAGGCATTCTATTTGGAAGCCGCCGAAGCGCCGAATGAATTCAAGTGCTTCATCGACGGCTTCCTGGATGGCAGGCTAGCGCGGGGCAGCAAGATATCCTTGAGCTTCTCCGCCACCACGGACGAGCTCCAGGTGGAGAGCACCACGCTGGAGTGGGCTGTGTCGCCCAAGGATACCCATCCCCAGCTGGAGGACGCCTTCTGCAGGGCGGGTGTGGATCTGCGCTGGGGCGGAGCCCTGGATAGCTTCGTGTGGAAAGCGGCGCCCGCGGGCTACGGCAACCTGTTCAACCGCTGCGACGCCGGGCGGCTGGTGCAGCAGTCCTACTACGGCACCAGCGACCCGCCCTACGTGATGGGGAGCTTTATGGACACCCCCTGGCCCTACAACCCCGTGCAGGGCGGCGACGTGCAGGAGAACTGCTCGAAGCTGGTGGACTATGAGCTGCGCGAGGACAGCATCTACATCAAGTGCCTGCCCCTGGAGTGGGGCAAGGACAACGTGCCCTCGTTGTCCTACATGGAGAATACCTATACCCTGCGGGACGGTATCCTCACTGTGGACAACCGCTTCGTGGATTTCAGCGGCTACACCCACCCAAGCCGCCACCAGGAGATGCCCGCGTTCTACACGGTCAGCGCCCTGGGCACCTTCAGCTTCTACGACGGCGGCGCGCCCTGGACGAACGCCCCCCTCACCCAGCGCGGCGACCTGCCCTTCTGGGGCGGGAACCCGGACTGCTATTTCCCCCTGGCCCCCGGCAACACGGAGACCTGGTGCGCGTGGACGGCAGGCACTGCGCCGGGCGCCTTCGGCGTTGGGCTCTTCACCCCCGGCATAGAGATTCTGCTGGCGGGGCGCTATGGCACGAATGTGTCGAAGGACGCCAATGACGCGTCGACGAGCTACGTGGCCCCGCTGCGCACGCTGCGGCTGGAGTCCTTCGTGCCGCTGGAGTACAGCTACTACATCACCGCGGGCACGCTGGAGCACATACGCGGGGTCTGGACGGACATGCAGGCCGAGTAATATTTGAAGGAGGCAATCCCCATGAAGCACACAGCAAAAAGTTTGTTTGCCATTCTTGTGGCGGCCATGCTGCTGATCGGCATATTTGGCATAGCCGCAGCCGCAATTGAAGGAGGCTTCACCATGGGCCCGAACGACATCCTGGTGGACCCCGCCGGAGCAATCAAGACAATAGCGGAAGCGCAGGCTGCACTGCGCGCGCTGGGCGGCACGCAGCCCGTCACCGTGTGGATCAAGGGCGGAACCTACGCGCAGCCGATAAGCTTCACGGCGGCGGACCGGGGGAACGTGACCTGGCAGGCTGTGCCGGGGGAGGACGTGAACCTCTCCGGCGCGAAGGAGATCACCGGCTGGCAGGCGGGCACCGTCAACGGCGTGAATTGCTGGACGGTCCAGCTGGAGGCCGGCGACTATTTCACCTCGCTGTATCACCCTGACCCCGCGCGCATTCTCAGCCGCCCGCGCTACCCGGCGCAGGGATATCTTTTCGTGGGCGGCGAGGGGCAGGCGATGTTCCCGGACGGGCATCCCGGCTGGATGGGCTGGACGAAGGGGCACACATCCTTCTACGCAAAGGCGGATGATCTACCTTCGGCTTACACCTACGACAACGATGTGATTGTGCGAATCCTGCACTTCTGGAAGGACGAAATAGCCCGGCTGGTTTCGTACAACACGGGCACCCGCGAGCTCACGTGGGATCGCCCCGCCACCATGAAGGTGGAGCCGAACCATCGCTATTTCCTTGAGAACATTTTTGAGGAGCTAAAATCACCGGGTCAGTGGTATTTGGACCGGGCGGCCGCGAAGCTCTATTACATCCCCTTTGCGGGCGAAAGCATAGACGGCGCCGTGCTCTACGCGGGCGTGCATGAGCGCATCCTCACCGTCAACGGCGCGGAGAACATCGCCTTCCAGGGTATAACCATCCGGGACGCCGCGTGGAGCTTTCCGTTCGGCGGTTTTTTGGGTGTACCGGATATGGCCAGCCCCCAGGCGGCGTATGACGTGGCCCCCTGCGTGCTGGTGACGGGCAGCACGGGCGTGTATTTCAAGGACTGCAAATTCGAGAACATAGGCTCCACGGCGCTGAATCTGGGGGAGAACGTGCATGACTCCGGCGTAATCAACTGCGAGTTTACCTATATCGGCGGGAACGCGATCTTCATCCATGGGGATTTTAACGCCCCTAACAGCAATATCGCCATAAAA
>Ga0123353_10010519_pt1 | contig 12905 bp, 10 predicted proteins | sample TergutLab28metaG_3_FD_92763 | JGI IMG/M metagenome (GOLD analysis project Ga0123353, IMG submission 92763) | Labiotermes labralis P3 segment gut microbial communities from Petit-Saut dam, French Guiana - Lab288 P3 | ecosystem: Host-associated > Arthropoda: Insects > Digestive system > Gut ...
ATCGTGGGCGTCAAAAACGGCGTAATGTTCGACGTAGCGATCAATAAAGGCTTGATCGATCCCGCCACGGGTAAGACCAAACAACGCGTCACCGATCAAGCCCTGTATAAGGCCGCGGCTATAATTTCAAGATAAGGAAATAATAGATCTATGAAGCAATGGGAAATCGGCGGGCCGTTCAAAATCGGTATCGCGGAAAAAAAGGACGTCACCGTTCCGGAGGGTTACGTTAAGCTTAAGGTGCAGTTGGCCGGGCTGCACCGATATGAGTACGAACTTTACAGCGGCGAGTCGGGCGGCAGTTATCCTGTAGTCCCGGGCCGTTGCGGCGTAGGCATCGTCAGCGAAGCCGGCGAAAATGACTACGGACTGACTCGCGGTACGCGTGTGGTCATTGACCCGCAGCTTGCGCCCGGCAGCCTAATGGGCCGGTCGGAACCGGGAACGCTGTCCGATTTTGTCGTCATCCCCTGCCGCAACGCCTTCCCGGTCCCCGCGCAGGTTGACGACGCGGACCTCTTGTTTACCGAACAAATTTCTCTCGCAATCCTCACGCTCAACCAAATGGAATTCAAAAAAGGCGCGCATGTGCTCATCGTGGGCGCAAATGTTTTCGGGGTCATTGCCGCCAAACTCGTCATGCATTACCAGGGCGTTCCCATTCTGTTGGACACGAACGAGCAATGCCTCAAAAAAGCGACGGCCGCGGGCGTCTATTATACGATTAACACAGCCGAACAGAACCCTCTCCAAAAGCTAGAATCCATCACCGGAGGCAGTCCGTGCGGTTACGCGATCTTTGCCTCCCGCAGACTTTCGGCTCTCGATTCGGTCGATTATCTCGCCGTCGGCGCACGCGCCGCAATCGTGGGATGGGCGCACCTCTCCTCCGTCCTGTCGGCGGATGTTTCGCTGATTATGCGGCGCGAACTGCACCTTTACGGTGTGAACAACGGCGGAAGCCATTTCCCGTCCGCTATCAACGTACTCGCAAATCATGTCATGGCGCCGTCCGAATTGATCGAGGATTCTGTAAAATTTGCCGATTGTGCCTCCGTTTTTAATGATCCGGACGCCGGACTAAAGAACCGCGGTTTTATTAAGGTTACGTTTTAGTTTTAATACGAATTCATTTCTTAAGTTAGACAATCTTCGGCGTCTTTTGGTCTAATATTGCCACATCCCGAAATCAAACTTGCTACACTCGCACATATACCGCGAGGCCGTCCGGGAGCGCCATCATTTTTAAAATTCCGTCGCCGCAAATACGATCGGCGTCTTGCTTGGTAAAAACATACGGCGTGGCTTTTTCGCCGTCCGCGTCTGCGTATCGTATCGAATAGTATCCCTTGTCCGGACCCGAAACGCCCGCGACCGCCGCCTCGTTCCGCGCGCCCTCCGCGAGCGTCGCGGCGCAGAGAGCGAGATATTCCTTGTGCGCGCGCAGACGATAAAAGCCGAACGCAAAAACGCCCGCGGCGGAAATCCCCGTCCCAATTGTGAGCGGTAAAAAAATTCGCGCACTGCCGGTCTGAAAGCCGAATATCAGAGCCGCGGCCGCGAGCAGCAGCGCGAGCGCCCACACGCTCACATATGACAACTTCCAACGCCGGATCGAGGGCAGGTCACACGCGATCACATTGTCCATTACGTTATCCGTATTGATTCTCATTTCTTTTCTATCTTAATAAAAGCTTTGTCATGAAATCGTCTCATCTTAAGAAGAATGCTTTGCCTTAACAAAACATTATTCGGACGGAGTTCCAAAGGGAAACAGTTGAAAGTTTCCCCTTTGGCGCTTCTTTTAAATTACTTTTCTTAGATGCTAAGAAAAGTAACATTTATAGACCGCTCCTCCACTTGGGACGAAATGACAAAAGCCTCTCCGCCGGAAGTGATGGGCCGAGGGGGAGTATTCCCTAAAAATCAATCCATGATCCTGCAAAAAATGATCCGCCCCGCCGAGGTTTGCAGCGAGGTCGTGACGGTGACCTCCACGGTTTGGCCGATATAAGGGCCGCCGTTTTCGACGACGATCATGGTACCGTCCGGCGCATAGGACACACCCTGCCCCTGCTCCTTGCCGCCCTTGACGATCTTGAGCGGCATTTTTTCGCCGGGCAGCGCGATCGGCTTGATGGCATTGGACAGCTCGTTGATATTGAGCGCCTCGATATTCTTCGCCGCCGCGAGTTTGTTTAGGTTGTAATCGATGGTGATGATCTTGGCGCGTTTGGAGTCGGCAAGCGCGAGGATCTTGGTATCGGTCGGCGCTTCCTCTTTAACGCTGTAATCGATCGTCACCTCTATCCCGCGCTCTTTTTGCAGTTCGGCGGCGATATCCAGTCCCCGGCGCCCCCTGTTCTTCTTGAGCGGATCGTCATTATCGGCTATTTTAGAAAGCTCGGTCAATATAAAATCGGGGATAATCACGGTACCCGAAAGAAAGCCCGTACGCACAATGTCCAATACCCTGCCGTCGATCAATGCGGAGCTGTCCAAAATTTTGACGTCTGTTTCTGCTTTGATGGCGCTCGCTTTTTCAATATTGCTGGCGGGAATCCAAATATCCGACATCATCCGGGCGCCTATGCGCATGCCCACAAAACCGAGCATGACCAACACCACCGCGGTGATGATATACACGACCACCTCGCTTGAAATGATGGACGAAAGCACGTATTTGAGGGCGATGGATATGGCGATCCCGACCAGCAGGCCGACGATACCCATAAAAATCTCCTTGCCCGAATACGGTTTAAGCAGATCCTCGACAAAGCCGGAAATTTTGTTGAGCAGAATCAAAATCGCAGGCGCGGTTAAAAAAAAGACAGCGGCAAAAAATAAGGCGGTTACCGCTTGGCAAACGATCAAATATTCCTTGAGAAATTCCCAATCGGTCACATAATTGTTTACGAGCGCAACGACCCCGAAGCCGAGCAGCAGCCCTGCGGACACAAAAATGACCCGCGCGATCACAAGCGTCGACTTGCTGATCCGCCGCTCCTTCTTCCGTCCGTCCGTTTGTTCAATTTTTCCCATAACTGATAAAGTATAGTATAGATGAGCGAAAAAGTCAAGGCGATATATAAAACAAATCGTCTTTTGCTTGCTTTTGCGAAAAGCAAGTCGTTTGGGGAAGGGCGCGACGCGGCGGACGAAGGCCGCAAAAACAGTCCGGCGGACTGTTTTTAGCCAAAGGGGGGAGCAATCGATTTGCGACCCGGAAATCCAAAAGGGGAGAACAGTCGAAAGTTCTCCCTTTTGGCGCTTCTTTTATGTTACTTGTCTTAGCGTTAAGAAAAGTAACATTCTCTTTTTTGATTGTTTTTCAAAAAGCAACGCAAACAAGCCATGCGGCTTCTGAGCTACACCCACCACGCGGCGGCGGCGCTCTGTTCTATCACGATTCTTTGCAAAAAGCCGATCGCCTTTTCCAAGCCTTCCTGCGAAGACATCAGCAGATCCTCGTGTTCGACGGAGAGGACGTAATCGTAGCCGACAATTTTGAGCGCGCTGACCATGCGTTTCCAATCGATTTCGGGCAGGCCGTACCCCACGGTACGAAAAAGCCACGAACGCTCGGCGGCCTTGCCCATCGAACCGGTATCCAGCACGCCCTGGACGGCGCGGTTATGCGGATATATTTCGGTGTCTTTGGCGTGGAAATGCTGTATTGCCGCGCCCAGATACCGGATCGCCTCGGCCGGGTCTATCCCCTGCCAAATCAAGTGCGACGGATCGAAGTTGACGCAGATAGCCTCGCCCACCGCCGCGCGCAGCCGCATCAGCGTACCGGGATTGTAGACGCAAAAGCCCGGGTGCATCTCCAGGCAAATGTGCTTGACGCCGTTGTCCCGCGCGATCAGCGCCGCTTCCTGCCAATACGGGATCAAAACGTCCTCCCATTGGTATTTGAGCATCTCCGAGAATTCGGACGGCCACGAGCACGTCACCCAGTTGGGTTTATCGCCCTTTCCGTCGCCCGGGCAGCCCGAAAATGTAACCACCCGGTCCGTTCCCAGCTTGTTCGCAAGCTTACACGCGGCGATAAAATCGTCGCGACACGACTTGGTGAAGGCCGGGTCCGGGCTGACCGGGTTGCCGTGCACGGACAGCGCGGACACAGCCACGCCGTTGTCCTTCAGCACGGCCTTGATCTCGTCCAGCGCCTTTCCGCCGCCCGCCAACACCTTCGCGTCGGCGTGCTTGGTGCCCGGATATCCGCCGCAGCCAAGCTCGATCATGCTTACGTTTTGCGACGCCAGATATTTGACCGCGTCTGCGAAATTCATGTGGTACAAGACAGGATTGAATACGCCTACTTTCATATTTTTGACGGGAAGTTCCGAAAAAATCCGATTGGAATTTCGTCTTTCTTCCTCGCTTCCCTTCTCCTTTTTGTCAAATTTTTTTTTGGAAGGGGGCGCGGGGGAACCGTTTTTTCAAAAACGGTTCCCCCGCTGCTTCCTTAAATTTTAACCCGTTTCACGCGGCGGGCGGCGCGGAACGCCTCTTCCATCAAAACGATGACCCTCAAAACTTCGGCGTTGGCGATCAGCGGGTTCGCGCCCTTGCGGATCACGTCGTATAGGTGCTTATAGAACGGGAAACTTTCCTTTTCGATTTTGGGCAAAGGCCACGTCTCCTTGCTGTCGGGCGGCCGGTACGCCATCGTCTTGGTAAAGCCGTTGCCGGCGACCATGCCTTGAATCTCCTTGTCGCTGTAAACCGGCACAATCACAGAGCCGTTCAAACTCCAGTCGGCAACCGTGGCGGTACCCCCCTGCCCGAACACTGACCAGCGCGGCAGCGGCTGCAAGCAATTGGTCTGCACCTCGACGAGCGCATCCATACTGTCTGCAAATTTGATCAAAACCTTAAAGCCATCGTCGACCTCATAGCCCTCATTGTAAGACATTACGCATTGTACGCCGGTGATTTTGGTCTTATTGATCAGCAGAAGCTGATCGAGCATGTGCACGCCCCAGTCCAGCATCATGCCGCCGCCCTGCGTCCGAAGCTTGCGCCAGCCGCCCGGAATGCCGTTGCTGCCCATGACGCGCGATTCGATATTAAAAACCTTGCCCACCATGCCGGAACCGATGACTTCGCGCACGGTGAGGTAATCCGCGTCCCAACGCCGGTTTTGGTGCACGATCAGCTTTTTGCCGCTCTTGCGCTCGCAACCGACCATCGCCCGGAAATCCCGCGCGTTTACGGCCGCCGGCTTCTCACATACGACGTGCTTGCCCGCGCGCAAAAAATATTCGGTATAAAATCGGTGCGAATCGTTGGGCGTGGCGATCAAGACACATTCGACCGCCTCGTCCGCCGCCGCGGCTTTGTAATCCGGGTACACTTCATATCCATGCTCCGCCGCAATTTTGCAGCGTTCAGCGTCGATATCGTAGGCCGACGGTATGAACAATCCGCAGCCGCTTAGGCTTTGGGCGTGATACGCGCCCATACCGCCGTAACCGACGATCGCTATCTTAATTTTATCCATAAAATTCTGCACCTAATTGCACGAGCAATACTGATACGCTAAAACACATGCGGCTTGCCGGTTTTCGCCGAATTGTAAATCCCTTCCAAAATTTGCGTGACCACGGCCGCCTGCTCGGGCTCGACATACAGCTCACCCTTGCCCGAGACGGCGTTGATAAATGTCGCGGCCTCGAGCCCGGGTGCGTCCAAATTCTTGCCCGCGTAAAACGCGACGCCGCCCGCGTTGAAATCCGGCTTGGTCACATATTGCCTGCCGTGCATCACGCCGTTGAGGCGTAAGCCGTCCTTCATGTCCGCGCCCGCCTTGGTGCCGCACAGCGTAACGGTCGATTCTTGCGGATCTGCGATGTTGAGCGCCCAACTGGATTCCAGCGACACGGTCGCGCCGTTCTTCATCACCACAAAACCGAATGCCGAATCCTCCGCCGTAAATTTCTCTGGGTCCCAGTCGCCCCAAGCGTTGCCTGTTTCGGTCATTTTGTTCAATTTGTGATAGGTCGTGCCCACGGCGTACGCCGGCTCGTAATTGTTCATCATAAACAGCGCGAGGACGAGCGCGTGCGTGCCGATGTCGATCAGCGGCCCGCCGCCCTGCTTTTCCTCGTCGGTAAATACGCCCCACGTCGGCACCGCGCGGCGCCTAAGCGCGTACGCCTTGGCAAAATAAATCTCGCCCAAACCGCCCGCATTGCATTCCCGCTTGAGGAACAAGGTATCGGGGCGGTAACGCCCTTGATAACCGACCGTCAACAGCTTGCCGCTCTTGTTTTTCGCGTCCAGCATCTTCTTGGCCTCGGCGTAATTCATCGCCATCGGCTTCTCACACATCACGTGTTTACCGGCGAGCAGCGCGGCGACCGTGATCTCGCAGTGCGAGCAGTTGGGCGTACAAACATAGACCATGTCCAGATCTTCCCGGACGAGATCGCGGTAATCCTCAAACACCTTGCCCTTACCGCCTCCGAAATCCTTATTCGACTTTTCCGCGCGTTCCAAGATGATGTCGCAAAACGCCGTGAATTCCACGCCCCCCGCGGCCTTGACCGACGGCATATGCTTCCCGTTCGCGATACCGCCGCATCCCACAACGCCGGCCTTTAACAGTTTTTGTTTCATTTTTCTCTTCTCCGTTTAAAATATATAATTCATTTTATCATTTCGCCGTAAATATTGCAAAGAAAAAAAGAACACAAACCTCTTTTTAATTGAGTTTTAAAATTCTATATGGTATGATATGCATATATTGTATACTGCCCGTGGTATATTATTTTTTTCCGGGCAAGGTATGATAAAGGAAACGGTGAATAAATGTAATTTGTTTATTCGGCGTTTTCACGTATTTATTATATTTATTATCGGAGGTCACTATGAAACTCAGAAAAACGCTGAGCGTCTTTTTGTGCGTTTTGTTGTTTGCGGCCGCGGGTTGCGGCAGCGCCGCACCCAAACGCGAAAGCATCCCGCTCACGCTCAGATTTGCGGGCGAGAGCGAAGGCGCGCTAACCTATGAATACAGCGGAACAGCCCAGAGCGTTTCGGTCGAGATCGAGGACGAGGGCTACGACGCGGACACGATTTCTTATTCGCTTTCTTATTTTCAAAATAACCTAAAGCTGGCCGCGCAGCCGCTGGAAGCCGGCGCGTATTTGGTCAGCGCCGAAATTACATCGCTGGGCTTCGAGGGCTCCCATTCAATCCCGTTTGTCATATCCAAAAAGAATCTGTCACTGTCCGCCGACAACATCAACGTGAATTTCGGGACGGCATTCCCTACAGAGTGTTCGGCAGCCGAGGCGGACGGACAAGGCAAGCAGATTGACGTCGAGTTCTCGGCGGCTCTCGCCTCCGGTATTGCGCCCGCCGTTACGTTCGGCAATGTCAAACCCGCTTTGCCCGGTTATTACGTCATCCGGTACACGGTAAACGACGCCAACTACGGCGGTTCGTGTACGGCGCGCCTAACCATCAACCCCGCGCCCAACGCCTACAACGACGGCGTCGTTTTCGCGGGCAGAAGCGCAGTCTACGACGGCGCGCCCAAGCCCGTGACAATCGTCGATTCCGGCATGTATGAAGTCGTCGGGAACGCCGTATACGAGGGCATAGGAGATACGGAATACCAAAGCTCGGAAACAGCGCCCTCCGAGGTCGGCAAGTATAAGGTCACCTTCGGGCTGACGATAAACGCCATGACGACCCAGTTGGAAACATCCCTAACCATCTCCAAGCGCCCGACGATACAGTTTGCCGCCCAAAACGCTCTATACACCGACGAACCGCCCGCGCCCCTGTTCGCCTTTTTTGATTTGGACGCCGAAGGCGACGCGGCGATCATAACCGAGCTGACGGAGAGCATGGACACCCTCGGCGCTTATCCGTCGCAGCCCGGCCAAGGCGCGTGGATCACCTTTGAAATCAATCACCCGTATTATTCCGGGTTCGCCAAAGCGTATTATTTTATGCTGGACGAAGAAACCGATGTGAGGCTTACCAACCTCAACCAGGTTTACGGCTACCTGCCCGGCGACGGTTACGGCTTTATGGCCGTGGGCGCGCAAGGAGAATGCGATATTTATTCCGCGGAATACTTTGTCGGCGGCGCATGGACCGATGAAATGCCCGCGCTTCCCGGCGAATACGAAATCCGTATAAAACTGGCCGATGCGGCCGGCGAACCGCAGGACGGTTATTGGAGCAATCCCGCAAACGAAAAATTGGTCGTCGGCAAACAGGTCGTCACCCTCTTGACCGAGGACGATACCGTTCCGTGCGGCACGCAGTTTGCCCCCGCGGTCAAATACGCCGACGAGGAAACCGTTCCTTCGGACAAATATTCGGTGGCATGGGATACGGCGGACGGCAAAGCGCCCGCGGCGATGGGCGTATACGCTTTTACGGTAACGCTTGTCGACGAATTCTACCAAGGAACGGTCACGGGCTCGCTGACGCTGACCGCCCGCACCGGCCTCTTGTCGTACGCCGAAAACTATTCCAGAGAGTTTACGGGAAATCCAGTAAACATGCTTGCGGAATTGGATTTGCAGGATTACCACAACGATGTCGAAATACTTTATCAAGAGATTGTCGGTGGGGAGCCGATGCCTGCGGAAACGACGCCGCCCACCAACAGCGGCGTATATCAAGTGACATTCAACTGCATGACGGACGGCGTGCCCGAAACGCTTTCTACTACCCTTACGATCACGGCGTTACACGTCAACACCTCGCTTGCGGAATACGCCTATCAAAAGGGCGCGACCTATGCCGAGGGCATTCCATATACGCTCCCCTCTTATACGTTGCCCGCCGGAGAAACATTGGACATCAGCTTCGACGGCTTCACGCCCGGCGGCACCCCCTCCCTCCCCGGCGATTACGCGTATACGGTTACATCCAGCCGCAATCTCTCCGTCTCCCAATCCACCGGCACGCTCTGGATCATACTGGATAAAGCGTCGACGGCGGTCGAATACGGCAAATACCATTTTGACCATGTCGCCCCGCATTATAAATCTACGACGTCCAACGGCACGGCTACGTCCAAAGTTACGATCATCATTACCGTAGATAACACCCAATACATGAGGACCATGCGGCTCAAGGACGGCGCGGGCAATTTCCTGTTCGAGGTTTGCAACCGCCAAAAAGGCAGCAGCAGCGTGGCCAATCCGAATACGACGTTTGCCATCCGAATGTTTTCTCCGTATAATTCGGAAACGATTGGGTACCGCGATTCCACGATAGGAGGATCCGGTCTGTCCGTATCCGAACCGACCGGCGTCAATACCACAAACAGAACCTATTCGAACGGATTGGTCATATCCAACTGGGGAAACCACGCCAACGCGAACTGGGCGACAAAAACAAACCTGGATTGGTTTATCGGCGAAGTGGGCTTTAATCCCAAGCTCTTGAGCGCATATACGATGACCGCCGACACGATAGACAACTACAATACCGCCGCGATCACCAGAACGCCGGACGGTGGATATACAGTCTCTTATACTTTCAACAAACGGGCGGTCGTAGCGGAGGGCGGTTCGGTGCCGTCCGGCAACTCGGGCACGTTTGCCAAGAGCGGCTACGTAAAGCAGGTGGATAAATACAGCGACAAAACCTATAACGCGTTTATCAGCCTGTCAATCGCCTATACTTTCGACAAGTTCGGCAGAATCATCATGCTGGACGTAACCGACAATTACCAGGTCTCCACCATGAGCGCCAAGCCCTACCTTACCATTCAAGACAACATTGATTATTCTTGGGGCGCGGATGTAAACTTGACCAGAGACTACGCTACGATTTACAGTTGAGGAAGTTCTGGACCCTCTCTGATTGTTAAAAAAACAAGGCGCGGATATGCAAGGTATCCGCGCCTCTGTATTTGTGTCAATAAGCGATCGGCTAGACCTTCAACAGCCTCTCCGCGTTTAGGCCCAAAATACGCTCTTTTTCGGCGGCGGTGATGTTTAGGCTGTCGATCAGCCGCAGCTCGTCTGCGGTGTCGCTCCAGGGCATATCGCTGCCGAACAGTATTTTTTCCGCGCCGTGTTTGCGGACGATTTTTTCAAACAGCTGCTTGATGACCCGGCTGTATAGGTACGAGGTGTCCAGGTAAACGTCTTCCCCACACAGGCAGTCCAGCGTTTCGTCCCAGCACATGTAACCGCCCAAATGCGCGGCGACGACGGGCGTCCCCCCGAAGCGCGGCAAAATCCGCTTGAGCATGGCGGGCGTACAGACGTCCGGCGTATGGAAGCCGATGTCCTTGCCCATATGGAACAGCGTGATCAGCCCGAGCTCTCCCGCCGTCTCGTAAAACGGAAACAGCTTGGGGTCGTCTATCGAAAATCCCTGGTAATACGGGTGCAGTTTGACGCCGGGAAGGCTTGCGTCCTTGATTCTTCTTAATTCGTCAATGGCGTCCGGCGCGTATGGCACGACGGAACCGAACGCCGCGAGCCTTCCGCCGTTGATCGACGCGGCAAAACGGTTGACCGACGCCGCTTGCGAAGGCTTGGTCGCGATGGAGAGCACGACGCTCCTTTGCACACCGTTCTTATCCATGGACGCGAGCAGCCCTTCCGCCGTCCCGTCAAAATACGGCCGCAACCCCCCGCCCTCGTGCGCCAGGCTCATAAGCGCCCGCGGCGCAAGCGCCGCCGGAAAACAATGTGTGTGGAAATCGATGATCATATTATAAAAGCAATATCCAAGTAAAAATGCGGTTGACATCAAACAGCGTTTCTGTTATTATTAACACCGTTGCTTGGGAGCTTAGCTCAGCTGGGAGAGCACATGCCTTACAAGCATGGGGTCACTGGTTCGATCCCAGTAGCTCCCACCAAGAATTTAACGGAAAAAGGGCATCTTGCCCTTTTTTCAATTGCGAAAGCGGCCTGTTATTCCAACACCGCTTTGATGCGCCGGACGCCCGCGCTGGAGCTTTCTTCCTTGACGATTTTGAAGGTCCCGAGGCTGCCGGTATTGTCGGCGTGAGGGCCGCCGCAAATCTCCTTGGAGAACGCGCCCATCGCGTACACCTTGACGCGCTCGCCGTATCTTGTCTCGAACAGGCCTATTGCGCCCGCGTCTTTAGCTTCTTCCACCGTCATTTCGGACACCGTGACCGGCATGGCGGCGACAATCGCTTCGTTGACCAGCTTTTCGGCTTCGCGTATCTCGCCCTCCTCCATCTTGCGGGGGAACGAGAAGTCGAAACGGAGGCGTTCGGCGGTGATATTGCTGCCTTTCTGCGCGACTTCAAGTCCCAAAACATTGCGCAGCGCGGCCTGCAACAAATGGGTCGCCGTGTGCAGCTTGGCCGTCTCCTCGCCCGTATCCGCGAGTCCGCCCTTGAACCGCTGCTCCGCGCCGGACTGCGACAGCTGCCGGTGCGCGGCGAACGCGGCCTCGAAGCCTTCCGCGTCTACCCGAAGCCCTTTTTCGGCGGCCAATTCGACCGTCATTTCCAGCGGGAACCCGAAAGTGTCGTAAAGACGGAACGCCGAGCGGCCGTCTATTTCGTTTGCGGAAAGACCGCTTGTCAGTTTCTCAAATTCCTTGAGGCCCGCGGCGAGCGTGCGCCCGAATTTCTCCTCCTCCCCGTCAATTTCGGAAAGGATGCGCGCGCGATTTTGGACCAGCTCGCCATAAGCGGTTTTGTATTTTTCGATTACGGTATCAGCCAGCTTGGACAGCGACGCGGGCGGCAGTCCGACCGACCTGCCGTAACGGAGCGCGCGGCGCAACAGCCGCCGGACAACATAACCCTGGTCGACATTGGAAGGCGAAACGCCCCGCGCGTCGCCGATGATGAACACCGCGGTGCGGATGTGGTCGGCGATGATCCGAAAAGCCTTGGTGTATTCCGCGTCCGCGTATTGTTTGCCCGACAATTCCTCGATTTTGGCGATCACCGACGCGAACAAATCGGTCTCGTAGACGGATTGCTTCCCATTGAGGATGCAGAGCGTACGCTCCAGTCCCATGCCGGTGTCCACGTTCTTTTGAGCGAGCTGCGAGAACGTCCCGTCCGCCGCCTTAAAATACTGCATAAAGACATCGTTCCAAATCTCAATGTATTTGCCGCAGTCGCAGGCGGGCGAGCAGGACTGCGAGCAGGCGGGCTTGCCGGTGTCGATGAACATTTCGGTGTCCGGGCCGCACGGACCGGTCTGTCCGGCGGGGCCCCACCAGTTGTTCTTCTTGGGCAGATAGAAAATACGGTCTTTTCGGATCCCGCAAGCCGCCCACAGGACGGCGGATTCGTCGTCGCGGGGCGCGTCCTTGTCGCCTTCGAACACCGAAAACGCGAGATTTTCGGCGGGAATCCCCAGCGCGCCGGTTAAGAACTCGTAGCTCCACCCGATCATCTCGCCCTTAAAATAATCGCCCAGCGACCAGTTGCCCAACATTTCAAAGAAGGTGCAGTGCGTCGCGTCGCCCACCTCGTCGATGTCGCCCGTGCGCACGCATTTCTGCACGTTGGCGAGCCGTTTGCCCTGCGGGTGCTTCTGTCCGAGCAGATAGGGCACGAGCGGGTGCATTCCGGCGGTGGTAAACAGCACCGTCGGGTCGTTTTCCGGGATCAGCGACGCCGAGGAAATGACCGCGTGACCGCGCTTGGAAAAGAAATCTGTCCAAAGTTGTCTTAACTGTTCCGAGTCGATCTTTTTCATCATGCCGGTATTATACACCGGCATGTCCGCTTTGTCAATTTTCTAGATACAAAGGAGTACTACAAAAAAAGCAAGCCACCCGGACTTGCTTTCTTGTTTTTTAGAAAACGATGAATCAATACAATGTACTTTTTGTGGGAATGTTATTGGACACGGAGTGCCGTTCACACAAGGGGACGGCAGACTGCGCAAAAACTCCGACACGCTCGATGC
>Ga0123353_10010520_pt1 | contig 12905 bp, 7 predicted proteins | sample TergutLab28metaG_3_FD_92763 | JGI IMG/M metagenome (GOLD analysis project Ga0123353, IMG submission 92763) | Labiotermes labralis P3 segment gut microbial communities from Petit-Saut dam, French Guiana - Lab288 P3 | ecosystem: Host-associated > Arthropoda: Insects > Digestive system > Gut ...
AACTTTGGATATAGGTGTTTTGGGTTATATCGGTATAGTTTGACCTAAGGAACACTCTCCCGAAGTTAGGTCCTTTCCTCCTGGGACACCCTGTATATGACACTCTTTGAGCAAAATTGTAATAACCTGAAGATGGCCGCTATTGGCCGAAACATGTAGTTATTTTTTGCTATTAAATACCATCCCAAATCCATACTACCATAGTTGTGGTTTCATGACTGATTTTTACCTCACTATTAGTTCTTACTGTATAGATGTCCAAGACTCTCCAGCTATATAAAAGCTTCGGTTCTCGGTTTGTTGGAACCGAATGATAACCGGCGGTATGAACATGTTTTTATGCAGGATGAATTACGTAAAATGACGTGCTGCTTTATAAGACAGAACAAAACGTAACATGCTGTTTGCTTTTGTCTTTGAGCTACATGCACGTAGCTATGTGAGGTTTGAGGTTTTAGGGCGGAGAGTATCATTACAAAGACCATTTGAAATTGAATATCATGTGGTATGGTAGAGAGGTTTATCAGCTTCGTTACCCATCCACTAGACTGCAAGGTTTAATAACCCACAAGAATATACGTAAAGAAAAACTCTTCTTCAGAGAGACCTCAAAATCAACCTATTAAGAAATACTCCATCTTCCACCGCGTTTTTAATACATTCGTAATACAGTGGATCCTGACTTATTTAAATCTTTATTCGTAACAAATGTACAGAATATGGCAAAAGCTTGTGACGATAATTCAGAACGCCGTTTTAATTAAATCGGTTTGCACGTACAGTACACAAAAATTTACAGATTGTCAGCAGTAAGGTGTCATATAATATTCAGTTTTTAATTCTCAAAAATTACATTTCTTAAGTGTTCCTCCTAGAATGCAGTAGGTTTCTGTAACTGTGATCACAAATTAACCATTACTACACAAAGACACACAACTTGCCCCATACGCTGCAGTACAGTTCAGTTCTAAATATCATCACGTTCAGGGACGAAATAGCACTTCAATTTCGCAGTTAGAGCCACTGGTACACGTTTGGTGTTAAGTTACTGTTACAAGCTGATCACAATTAAGGACTTGCTGAACCCCAGGAATACCATTTAGGAGACGGAATTTAAAAAAAATTAAAAGCCTACATGAAATGGAATTTCACTACAAATATTCTCTCATTTTTTCTTTAATATACGACCTAATTCATCAAAACAGTTATCTGAATATTGTCACTTTCTGTTGCCGCAAGCTGAGCAAAAATTCATTTTGCACCTCACAGTAAACACTCATGGTCTCCCTTACAAAGATCAATTGACAGTAATGACTGTTGTGAGACTGTTTGTTTTAAATCAGGTGAAGAATATAGGACCACTATTCTATAAAAAAAACTGAACTTAATTTAAATCCTGCTGTCTTGGTTACTTTGGATATTATACAGAAAAAACACGGTGAGAATTACAGTAACAATCTTTGTAAATAAACCAAATTGACGCACAAATTTTTCATGTATGTTCATTTCTATTCTGTACATGATCCTGGCAACCATGTGCCCATCATCAGGAGAATTAACTGTATCTATGTGATACCTGGTATATGTCGCTCTGTATGGACGACGTGAAGTTTCATCCCAACCTGCATACCAGACGGTCGTCCACACAGAATGATTTATACCAGGTATCACATTGATACAGTTAATTCTCCAGATGATGGGCACATGGTTGACCGAAACATGTAGAGAATATAAATAAACAAACATGAAAAATCTGTGGGTCAAGTTGGTTATTTACAAAGATTATACTATGTTGCGCGGTCAACAAAGCATAAAATACAGCAACAAATTACAGGCGTTTGAAAAATGTCTTTTACCGGTGAAGAAACACGAAAGAATAGGCTGGCAGGGTAATGAAAATTGTATTTACTTTTTTTTTCAGTTTGTTAGGGGTTGTGTAAGAAACGGCACATGTGGTAGTGTGCGTAGGTTATTTGCATGTAGGTAAAATTCGCGGATCGACAACTCTCTTTGTGGGTATTGTAACAAAGCAAGCGGCATTAGGCCGCCTCTCTGTATGCAGGGTAGTATATATTCCTGTCCGTGAAATCTATTCTTTAAAATTCTCGGTGTTAGATGACGCACTGTGTCTGTAGGCAAAAGGCTTCGGTGGATTGTATTCCATTGCTTTCTGTGATGGTACAGTAGTGAGCTGGAAGGCTGTACGTAGGCGTTTCCATTTGAAGAGGATTTACGCAGTTGTGCAACGTATCGCAGTAATATATCCCACCGTACCTTAGAATGGAAATGTACCTTGAACAGTACTTCAGAAACCTAGATCTCTTAACAAACAAAATAAATATTCTGTAGGATAGAAAACACGTGGAACTGAACATGAAGAAGAAATTAATATAATCTATGTTCGTAAAGTGTACAAAGTAAACGTAAATTTCTCTAATTGCTCTACTCGAAGGCTTACGTGACAATGGGAGGATAAAGCCAGTCATACCTCCACACTTTGCGAAGATAAGGTACTAGCTTCACTCCCAGGCTGCTTTACCCCAAGGAAAGAGCAAACATTGCCTGTTGAGGTAAGGGCTGGGTACAACCCATTACAGATTCTTTGGAATTAAAAAAATCTTTTCCCTACTGGGAACAGAACTGGCATACCTCAGGGTTCAAATACAGCTCTCCCATTAGTGAAAGGAATAGAAGTGTGGCGAAAATCGTCTAAAAGTGCAGTGAAGTGAGGTTAGGTGAAGTATAGTGATGTGAGGTGAAATGGAGCCGAAGGAAATTTAAATTGGATTAAGCCAAATGAGAGGGTAGTGAAGTGTAGTGAAGTGTAGATGGTTAAATTTTAAACGGGAAGAGGTGAAGTGGAGTGAAGGTCTTAGTAACAGGATGTCGATCATTATTAGAAAATATTTAGATCATATGAGTGGGCCGGGTAGCTCAGTCGGTATAGCGACTGAGCTACAGGCTGGACGGTCTAGGATCGAATCCCGGTGGGGACGAGATTTTCCGCCCATCCAGACCTGCCCTGGGGCCCACCCAGCCTCCTGTAAAATGGGTACCGGGTCTTTCCCGGGGGTAAAGTGCGGCCGGGGCGTGCTGCTGATCACTCACCCCCTTCTAGTGCCGCAGTCATGGAGACCTTTACCTACCCTCTGGGCCAAACCGGGCCTGTAACGGGATCACTTTACCTTTTACCGTTAGATCATATGAGGTTTGCTGTTTCTGTTATCACATTTTCCGCATTCTTTTGGTTCAATTTTGTATTATTGTATTTATGGTTGTATGTTTTATATGCTTCTGTTTGATTTTGTAAATTATGTATTTTCTTTGTTACGTTATGTATTCTTATTATTATGTATGTTCTGTTCTGTTCTGTTCTGTGTATTGTTTGTGTGTAAATGTGTACTGTACTACCGCCACCAGGTGTCAACACAATTGTAGTCAACAAATATATCATATCGTATCATATCATAACAGACCACATGTAGCTCTTAGGCGACACATTGCTTGAGACGAAGTGTTATGGTGCCCGCAGAGAAATCTCACATAAAAAAACCCTACTTTAATCCTTTCCCTGGTAAAGCCGTGCAATTACGCCGAATGATTTGCACCCCATTTAGCACACTGCCAAACAAATCTTACAGTTATGGTTAGTGGCAGTTCGTTACCAAGGTTACAACGAATTTGTCCTCGGGTTCAAGTGTGTGTTGATAATCCAATATGATCTCGTTGTGGACACGCAAACTTGCAGGCACCTACAGTGACTTCTTTCTAACTTATTCATTTTTGGAACTAGAGTAGAAGTACTTCAATTTATCAATCAACGAATGTACATATAATTTCACATAAAACACTTTTAAAACACTTTAAAATACTCCGACATGTTTCGATCTTGTCAGATCATCATCAGGGAGCTTAGTTCCTTGCTAAAGTTACATTATAGTATTCACAATTCAATTGTTATTTGCAAACGAGGTGTTGTGGCAGCATATCATGTTGTGTAGGAATGAGTTGTGGAGCAGTGGCTAGGTGTGCGTCTTATGATGAGTAATGGGAAACTCTCATTACTCAGCATAAGACGCACACCTGCTCCACAACACATTCCTACACAACATGATATGCTGCCACAACACCTCGTTTGCAAATACCAATTGAATTGTGAATACTGTAATATAACTTTAGCACGGAACTAAGCTCCCTGATGATGATCTGACAGGATCAAAACATGTCGGAGTGTTTTAAAAGTGTTTCATGTCAAATTATATGTGCATTCGTTGGTTGATAAATTGAAGTGATTCTACAAAAATTTACGGTGCTACAATAAGATTTATGGAGTAGAAGTCTTTGTCAAAATATCACATTGAATTGTAATATATAAAACACACCCGCCAGGGCGTTATTTAGCCTTAAGTGCTTTAGAGTTTTCAGACTGCGGGCCCACCTCTTCAATGGCAGCTATTGCAGTAAGCTAATCTCGAAGTTCCGACTAGCCCTGACTCTTATCACTTATATACGTTGTTAGGCAGATGTTTTTGGTGTGTCTATTGGTCTTCGTGTACGAAGCAAATGATGTTATATTTTGAGAATTTTTGACAGGATAAAAGTGGCTTGTGAGTGCATCGATAGAAAAATATATTTTAAAGAAAACTGGAACATAAATAGTTTGTTCTTCAAAGTTAATGAGATGTGCCTGAGTTGAATAGGCAAAGCTATTTTAGGGGTGCGAGAAATGTAATGCTGAAAACGTTTTACGATCTGAATTAGTACTAAGTACTTAAATACCCCAGTAACCGCGAAGTAAATAGAAAGAGTGTTGAGCTTTTGAAAGGCAATTTACGGTATCGTCAGGCTACATATTCTGAGATTATATGATTTTTGGACTTCTTAGAGTTTTGATATTTTGAAATTAAAATACCAAAAGTAAGATTAATAAGAACTGAAATAAACATTAAACAAAACATTACGTTTCAGGTAGAGGCTAATTCCCTGGCTGAAATAGCAAGGTCTGCTCAGGTCGGCGCTACAGGTACAGTCACTCTCAAACCCTGAGCCATATTTTTATTTTTGTCACTTTATTAATTTTAAAAAAGTCAGTAGAAATTTCCAAGAAGGGAATAGTCTTTTATGTGATAGGCCATCTCCCAAATCTAACAGACATGCTAAACTTTATAGACCTAATAACAAACCCGAAGCCATCAATTTTGCATCTTGTAGATGATATAAGTCTTGTCCAAGAAGAAGAAGCCTTTTGAAGGAGATTATAATATTAAAGAAGGTTAAGTTGTTGCAAGCGCATCTTTATTTATTTTAAAATAGAATTTTGCAGTGCAATTAATGAAGCCCGTTTACCTTGATATCCTGTCAATCGAAGACAGGAATGTATTTCCAGTGACACTGAAAAATAATGAAGCCAGGGAATGAAATTTGGGGATTTTATAGCCTTCAATGGGATGAGTTTCCGCAAGGCTGGTATGTTTCTCAGTTATTTTTTTTTTATCGAATGGCCTCCATCATTGGCAATATTAAGGATTAGCTGATGAAAACAATACAGGTACACGAGAAGGTTAAGGTGGATACACATTTCTAGGCTTTTATATAAGCCTTCTGGATATAAAAGCTACTAATAATGTAAAGGCTGGCTTAATGGAGCATTACATATATATATATATATATATACAACTAATTTCCCAACTTTTTCCTAGTTACCAGTGTGTTAATTACCAGCAAGCTCTACAAAAGGGAAAATAATTTGATATTCAAAAAGTCATTATTCGTGTGCAAAATTCTTAAACTCTCTCCGTTTTGGTTCACCTCACAATAAGTCCTTCAGTTAAGTATTAGATCAGAGTTGCACAAATTCTCCAAAAATATAAGGTTAAGGTAAATCAGTCCCGTTACAGGTCTGGAGTGTTCCAGAGGGTTCCAGGAAGTTAAGGTTCCCAGATTTCATGACAACGGCACAGGATGGTGATAAGAATGTCAGCCTTATGCACTGGCCGCCTTTACCCCCAGGAAATACTCCTAGTACTCATTTCTGTTAGAGGCTGAGTCGACCCCAGAGCCATAGTGCGATCGAAAGGATTTTATGTCAATGAAAAATTTCAATGACACCAGCTGGGATGGAACCAGTGACTTTCCGATTTGCAGCACAGCACCTTAACCACTGTGCTAACGCGGTTTCCCAAAACTATTAGAGACACATAAAATTTTAGATGCCACTAGGGTGAAATAAATTTAAATTTCCTCCGAGTGCAGAAAGATTTTAGGTGTTTCCGTATAAAATTTATTGTCCACGGCTATCTGGCCCCTCTGGAATTGTACAGCCCTGTATTAGATGCAGATCGTGCTCCTTATAGAAGCTTGATGCTGCATACTGAAATCCGTTGGATGTATAGAGAAAAATTTTTTTCCGATTCAGATATCATCTTCCAGCAATTACGAAGTTTCTGTAAGATATAGATCATTTACTTACCCCACAAGTAAAAGTTCCTCCGTGGTTGCAGGATCCTGCTTTCCTGGAGGAACTTACAGCTAAACTAAGTGCTTTTAATGCTGGGATCCAAAGCGAAAACCAGCCCAGCATTAAGAGAGATTTTGGAATAAACATCTGATGAAAGGTGTGCTAATAAACATCTGATGAAAGGTGTGCTAATAAACATCTGATGAAAGGTGTGCTAATAAACATCTGATGAAAGGTGTGCTAATCCACTCTCAGAGTGTTCCGATTCCAGTGGTGATACGTTTTACGTGTCTATCCAAATTCTGTTTCTAGTGGCTTTCGGTTTGAAGGGTGGGTTTGCGGCCGTTCGCTTGCTGGGATTTCGGGTTCGAACACCGCCGGGGGCATGCGTGTCTGTCTGTTGTGAGTGTTGTGATTTGTCAAATAGACGTCTCTGCGTCAGGCTGATCACTCGTCCAGAGGAGTCCTACCGAGTTTGGTGTGTCTGAGTGTGATCGTGAAGCCTCGATAATGAGGAAGCCTTGGTTTCTTAAAGAATTACGATTGTAATTATATGTCGTTCTTAAACGAACGGGTCCGAATGGACGAATCACTGAGTTGAGAATGTGATCCGGGTCTGTGCTCCACGGACCCGTCATTTATTTGAATATAGACGGTTGTTTACCGGTCTTCATTCTCCATTCTCTCTTCGGGTTTCTTCAAGTAGATGCATCTCATGACCTTCCTTCACCAGATTCCATTTTCTTCTATTCTCTCTCTTCTGATCTATTAGTGCACATCAGCTGCTCCTACTAGTGTTAATCATAAGCCAAATAAAACTCATCTCTTTATAAAAACTTGCTGCTGTAATTTCCAAAGGTTCTCTAACTTTAATTTTGTCGTGTCTGAGGGGAAACAGCTTGCTTTTTATTGGATCACAGTGGAAGCACATAAAGCACTAGGAAACCCCAATACAGCGGAAAGAGCTATTTCAATATAAATGAGAACCTGTGAGTATTGCACACACGAAGCTAAATAGAAGTTATTGCGAGGTAACGGGAAGGAACTGAAAGAGCAGCCATGTCTGATGGTAATGCAAAATGGTTTCGGCTCCACTGAGAAGAGGTTTGGGCTTTATCCCCTACAAAATTACCTACGTTTCCTTCTAAAATTATGCTTCGTTCGAATTAGGGAATATGTGGGCATTTTACGGAAAATGCCAATGAATTTTGTCGGTTGAAGTACGTCTGTGCATACATATATGCGTACCTATATATTCATATATGTAGGTATACATGAATATATGTGGGCCGGGATAGCGTAGTCGAAATAGCGACTGGTTACGGGTTCGATGGCCCAAGATTCTAATACCGGTGAGGGCGAGAATTTCCGCGCCCGCCCAGACCGTCCATGGGGCCCACCCAGTCTCCTGTACAGTGGATACCGGGGTCTTTCCAGGGGTGGATCGGCCTGGGCGTGACGTTGACCACCCACCCCATATAGCGCAGTGGTAAAAGTAAAGTATATTTATACTTCTACTTCCCCTCTGAGCCTCCGTGACCTGTTCTAAGTTGAAATTTACCTTTTATGCATGAATATATAATTATGGACACACGCATGCTCGCATTCTCGCATACACAAGCGTGTTGTGTGTCTTCAAACTGTATGTTGGTCCAGAAACTGAAATATTCTCAAAAATTGACGTCACACTTGAAGATTTTAATTCTTCCTCACACCACAGTGAAGTTCTCAGATCTTACATACAGTGTTCTACTTCTCTCGTCATTAAGATCCAACTAAATACACTCATTAAGTAATATATACCTTATCATTTTATACTATATCATCTCCAACATATTTTGGCTAAGGCCGAACCATAATCAGGAGACAAAATACAAGGGAAATTATTATCGAAGTACAGTATATAATCACATTGAAGAACACTGTACAAGCACTTTTCTAGCAGTCTCCAGTGTTATTGTCCACTTTCTTGTAGTTTGTATCCCTGAAGATGGTTTGATCTTAGCCTAAATATTTTGGAATTAATGCAGTACACAATAAAAATGTAATATATAGCACTAATACAAGAATTTAATTCGATTTTAATACAGTAAAATAATAAACCGACAATGTAAAGGTAAAGCTCACCCTGGAACAGGCCATGAAGACCCAGAGGGGGAGTAGAGGTAGAGCTCTACTGTTACTTTAACCTCGGCGCTAGTTGGGGTGGGTAGTCAACGCCACGCCCCGGCCACTTTACCCCCGGCAAAGACCCGGTACCCATTGTGTAGGAGGCTGGGTGGACCTCAGGTCCGGTCTGGACAGGTGCGAAAAATCTCACCTCCACCGGGATTTGATCCCCGCACCGTCCAACCCGTAGCAAGTCGCTATACCGACTGCCCTATCCCGGCCCTCAATAAACGGATAATGCAAAATATAAAAATTTTCATGTTTTGCACCAGAATTCATTAATTAGTGTTAATTTTTACATTTTTGGTTTATCTGCCTTCAAAGTCGCTCTTTCGTACCACATAGCGGCAAATGATAGTTCTAAAATGAGCCATCTCCGTTTTGTATATATAAACAATAGGTGTGAGATCAGTCAATAACACAACAATATCTAAAAAAGATGTTTAATAAAGGATGAAGTAAACTACATGGCCGAAACATGTAGTTTACTTCATCCTTTATTAAACATCTTTTTTAGATATTGTTGTGTTATTGACTGATCCCACACCTATTGGCAAATGATAGGATTGTACATGAACGGTGAATTGGAGAGGTTATGAAAGGAAGCTGCTGAGACATGACTCGAGTTACTGCAAATGCACCTGCTAGAGGAACTGAAGAAGACGGCAAAAACCGTTAGTAATACTAGTCGGTATACAGGCTGGAATTAGAACCGTGCATCTCCCGAGTAGATAGTAGAGATTTGCAGACTGAGCCAAGTAGATCGGTGTACACGTAACGTACTGAAGAATAAGAGCCAACTAGATGCCACTTATTATTTTATTGTACTTCTTATAGGCTCAACATGTTTCGGGCACTACTATGTCCATCATCAGAAGCTCCCGACTATAATGTTGATTACCACATTGGTCGTTTCGTTCTTGGTTTGCTGTAGGTTGGAAGTTAGGTGCGGCTAAGCTGGAGTAGTGTCCGGGCTGTAGCCTGGAGCCCGGACACCACTCCAGGCTACGGTAATCAACATTATATTCGCGTGCTTCTGATGGTGGACATAGTAGTGCCCGAAACATGTTGAGCCAATAAGAAGTACAATAAAATAACAAGTGGCATCTAGTTGGTTCTTATTCTTCAGTTATCACAATTATGCACGGTCCATCACACACCAAATACGTAGCGTACAGTTTGTCTAGTGTCTTGGTGTGAGGTTGATTTGGTAAGGGGATGAGTTGGACAGATATTTGTAGTCGTGAGAGAGCTGAGAAAAATGATAACAAAATTGTTTATTGCAAATACAAATCCAAGAGTTCATGGCGGAAACTTGTGGACGTAATGGAGGGTAATATTTGTAAATGGAAGGATGGGAGGATACTATTTGGAATGCTTTTTATAGGACTTTAGTGTGAGGTTATAAACGTCACTCATTAATAATAATAATAATAATAATAAAATAATTAAGCAGCCTAGCTAGGATTACATATCGTATATAACAAAGACACTTCTTCCTGGTTTATTCTGCTGGACGCATGTACAATGAATATATGTAAAATATACTATACAAAAAATAATAGACACATCGATATATGGACCTTAAATTGCAATGGAACTTCGTCACAAAGCGGTTAGTCTCTAGATATCACGTGATTTACCGACATGGCCGTCGATAAAGCTATATCGGAAAGGGCAATGCATACCGGAGTGCGTCACAGATGTTCTTTTTTTACTTCGACATTCTGAACGGTTTGTTTGAAATGCTTTGATGATGACGCTAGTACTGTCAATTGCTACGTTAATACGAAGTTTAACGTTAATAATATGACATATTGATAGTAATATTTTACATTAAATGTTACTAGCATCAATCAGTCTTTCAAAATATTATTTACACATCTTTCTCTCAGAAAGTTCACAATCTTTTAAGTTCGTTAAGAGATTTAATTTTAAAAGTCACTGCTTCTACTTGTTTAGTAATTTAGTACGTATTTAATCGGTATTTTGTCCTATGAAGACCCCAGTATAGGATTCCGCTGTGAATTGGAATATAATTTCCAGATTTTCGGAGATATTTGGTGTCTCCTTCATGTTGTTATTTTAAAAGAAGCAGCCGTATTAAAAATGGGAAAAATCCTTCTTATGAAGCACTTGATACGTTGCTGTATGACAACAGCTTATTTCGAAAATGTGCAACTGTGACCATTTCGTTGTTCCACTGGTTGTACGTGTAGTTTACACAAGGCAATATAAAAACGCTTGCAGAATTACCTTAATGTCTAGAGAGAGCTGCAATCTCTGACATATGATATATGGTTAGTCATTCAATTTCATCGTGTTCATTATCAGGCCTTATTCCATCTTCCCATTTCGTTCAAGGTTAATACCAACTGTCAGATGATTTGTGTTTCTCCTGTTATAATGGCCAGGTATTCCTTGAAGAGTTGACTGTGTCATTTGGTATTCAGCTACAAAAGCTAACACGGGCTGCCCTTACCAGGAAATAATTATCTGAGTAGATTGACACGGTTTGTGTAAACATCGTGTGATTTTTTGAAATTAAACTCAACACAGAATGACAGAACTACAATTTCAAAAGGCATGGGAATTTGGGACGTGGGGGGGTGTTAAGAATTCGTGGTGTTGGTACTTAATGGGACTTGAAGTCACGGATGAGAGCAAAGGTGTAGTATATATGTTGAAGTATACGTTGACAACACCAAAAATACTCTAATGTGCGTCATCCCCGTTGTGTTTTGTACAACAGTAAGCAGTTAGGTATGTTAACACTTACAGTCGAACACAACTATATTTGTTTTTAAATATAGAGGAGTTTACAACAACGACATGTTTCGACCGTATATGTGGGCCATCATCAGGTTGTGGTTAGACTTAGAGCTTAGGCTATACTATCATGCGTGTAGTGGACTTGGGGCGTAATGCGGCCGGTTCGAGATCTCATTATGTCGCGGGGTACCATGGTCCCGGGTGTATCTGGTTGGATATTTTTTTTTTCATAGGGATTATTTCTTATGCTACGGGGGTATAATATAATATATAAGTACAATTACTTAGGCTATATTATATTATACCCTCCTAACATAAAAAAATAATCCCTATGAAAAAAAAAACGATATCCAACCAGATACACCCGGGACCATGGTACCCCGCGACATAATGAGAACTCGAACCGGCTGCATTACGCCCTAATACCACTACACGCATGCTAGTATAGCCTAAGTTGTAAGTCCAACCACAACCTGATGATGGCCCACATATAGGGCTGAAACATGTCGTTGTTGTAAACTCCTCTATATTTAAAAACAAATATAGTTGTGTTCGACTGTAAGTTTTAACATACCTAACTCCTACTACCAAAAATACACATTATTTTTCTTTCATATATGTATTTTAAATCATACTTGGATTCTTGTTTCACATAACGCAAAGCACCTTCTTTCAAAATAGCGCCAAAGATTCACGTCCAGTAATCTTTTATAAAATCCTTGTGTTTCTCGGTTTACTTCCACGCCATCTGGATGTCAGTGTCTAGTAGACGGTATGACGAAGAATTCTACTGCGTATAGCGAACTGTGTCCACCACAGTTTAATGAATTGCGCAGATACTGCACAAAGTGATATATCTCGCAACATATTGTCACCAGTCACTTCCATGACGATAGATACTACGGAATGTATTAAATTGTCAGAAGTGTTAAAGTGATTCAGATTTTAAACTTACATTCCGCGCAGAATTACCGCATTACCGGCTGCTAAAGGTCGTCATAGTGCCTGCGACAGATAACTTGATCCTTCTAGCGTGGTGGTGAAGATACAAGCTGCTCAGGGGGAAAACGCAGCTCCAAACGTTTTCTATAGTTTTCAAAAAACATTGTCATGTAACTTGCAGGACTCTGTAGATTCTTTGAAGCAGTTCAATTTTTAAAAAATGGAAATTTAATAAAGAACAAATTTTAACCTTAACAGAAAAAATTCCATTGCGACAGACAATGTATTTCTGATCCCAACATAGTAGATGTTTTTGGAATAGGTACAGGGTGGCGCGCAGCCGACTGACACATTTCAAATGGCCATAGATAATATATAAAAACAGGAAAAAATAAGCGAAACCGTCTATAAATACGTCCAAGTATGCTATTTATTACCCACAGATTATAAGCTTATTTTCTGAACATCAGGCTGATGGCCTCCGTTTATATCAATGCATTGTTACAAGCGTGTCTGGAAGTTGCCGTACACGCGCCTCCGTACGTCCTCATCAACAGCCGCAACT
>Ga0123353_10010522_pt1 | contig 12903 bp, 1 predicted proteins | sample TergutLab28metaG_3_FD_92763 | JGI IMG/M metagenome (GOLD analysis project Ga0123353, IMG submission 92763) | Labiotermes labralis P3 segment gut microbial communities from Petit-Saut dam, French Guiana - Lab288 P3 | ecosystem: Host-associated > Arthropoda: Insects > Digestive system > Gut ...
TAAAAATCCAACCAGATGCAACAGTATGCAGATATTTATTTACTGCAAAGTCACTCTACATATTTCGGGTGTCACAGCACCCATCATCAGGAGTACTAAAAACTGTAACCGCAACCTCCGGTACAGGTCATAATACTGGTACAGCTACTTCCCTGATCAGCCACGTTGGAGGGAAGTAGCTGTACCAGCATTATGACCTGTACCGGAGGTTGCGGTTACAGTTTTTAGTACTCCTGATAATGGGTGCTGTGACACCCGAAACATGTAGAGTGACTGCAGTAAATAAATATCTGCATACTGTTGCATCCGGTTGGATTTTCATTAACACTGAATTACGATGCACGGAACCATGAGTTTAAAATTCAAGACATGAGTTTTATGTTGTATGAATAGGTAAGAAACCACTGCACTGCTGATCGGCAACAGCGACTTTCGAATGAGAGAAATTGGGAAGGAATGTTACGGAGTAGGGTACATTTAATTTGAATTCACTCGAAGGTGTTTGTTGTGCCGTGTTTGAATATATATTTTTTTTATGAATTCAATATATGTGTACGTAACATTCAGGAGATACGGTATGAGACGAAGCAAGGCAGGCAAGCAATTGTGGATTATCTCCTGATATTATTTACTGCCAGCCTTCAATTAGGACTAGTTTCAATTTCTATGGAAGAGATTTGTTGCTAAGAGGGCTGCGGGCGGATGACCCGTGTATTCTTCACCCTTATCTGTAAGTTACATCAATGGATCTCCGCCCACAACGGCTTCACATACAAACACCTTGCATGCCGACCTGCTGAGCTGCTTTACACATTCAAGTTCGAGATGCTACCTGCTTGTGTACGTGGTAGGGTAAAGCGTTGAAATAACATATCGATTTGTGCAAGTTAACCGGCTTATACAGGCCAGCAAAATTTAATACAAACTGGTCGTTTTATACCTGAAAACTGACAACATTCATGTGTTAACAATTTATAACATTCTGTAACTTCAGAAATTAGAGGAAAACAACGTTTTAAAGAGCAAATAGTGGAGGACTAGGAGAGAAAAGAGACGGAGAAGATGAGAAAAAGAAGCAGAAGGAGGAGGAGAGGGAGCAGAAGGATGAGAAGGAGGAAAAGGTGTGGACACAAAATGAAGAGCAGCAAAGGCAGGGGGAGAGAGAGAGAGAGAGAGAGAGAGAGAGAGTTGAAGGGGAAGAAGTGGAAGGGTAGAAAGGAGATACAAATGCAAAGAAATAATGCAAGAATGACAGCAGGCGGAAAAAAATGTGGAAATCGAGAGAGAAAGTTTAGGGAATAAAAGAAATTCGGAAAGAGAAATGAAGAAGAAGTAGAAAGAGAGGAATTCCAGTAAGAGCGGAAAGGTAAAATGAAATATCTTCAGATATATCTTTTATACTTACAAGTTTGCGACTTGGTCTCTCGCTGTATAGACTGGGCAGAGAATGGGGGCTTGTGCCAACGTTGTGTGGCCGTAACAGAACGTAAAATGAAGACGGAGGAAAGTAGGCCTACGTTTTAATTTCGTAATTTCAACTCGTCCCCACATACTTTAGGGTCTTCAAAACAAGGAATGTGACACTGAAAGGAATACCATACTCATGATGGATACGAGAAAGAGACACCAACTTTCGTTCCGAAACGTCGGAAGGTAGAAGAACTATAAAATTAATTTTATGGAAAGCTAGTCTTAAGTTAGTCCCAGTGTCGGTCTGATGCGAACTCAACCATGAACGTTAGTTTTCCGCAAATGCGGGGGATTTTTTTGACCACCGAAACGTCTGTTACCTGCTCACGAATACAAATGATTTGCGGTGTTCGTAGTAACATTCGATCCTTTATTAAAGTTGGGCTAGATAAAGAAAATTTATGAAGTACTAAAAATATTTTCGGAGCTCTCTTGAACACCAATCGTACTCTCCAAAACGCCTGGTAAATCTTTGCAGAATTTACAGTGTGGCGGATTACTAGTCATTTTGGAGCAAATTAAGCCTATATATATATCGCTCATTTGCGACAAGAGTGTCTCAACTCAAAATTTGGCATTTTTATGTTATTGGTAAAGGAAGAAACGTTTGCAGGTGCACTTTTAACAAGTATAGTGTCATAACGCAGTGTGCAAAACTCGCCGCTGGAGAGCAGTTGTGTCGTCGTTGCACTCATAAAAAATTAGAGCACTTCAAAACCATTAAAAGTCTCTCCTGAAAAATCACACATTTTGAGTTGTGACACTGTTGTCGCAAATGAGCTATATGTTCTGTAGGGGCCTTTCCTTCCCACTCATTTTACTTTGATCATGGTCTGTTTGTACTGTACTAAATACACAGTTCTTATCTTCCTCGTATTACCCTATGGTTCTTTGCTTTGCTTTATGTTTCTTACGAGACATATGCATCCAATATTAATTTGTTCCGTCTCTTCCTATCATTAATCGCCGAAATGTTTGCATGTTTGTTATTTGTGTGTTCGTTATGGCCCATTCATATTTGAGCCGTTCGGAAATGTCAAAGCAATTGAATGTAAAATGAACCTTGTCGGTGGAAACTAATGAAATCACGCACACACAGTCCAGCTTTTCATGCTGGTCTATTCTTCAGTCACAATGAAACACGGCAGTATGGCTTCAAAGTTTTAGTCAGCCGTGTGTAGTTTTGAAATTTGTATCTTACATTTGTCATCATTTAGCAGTAAGTATAAATACACACTTGCTTCTCAGTGGGTATTTAATTTACTAACGGCGTTGTATCAGCTTCAAAATTTATGCATTTCTTTCATGTTTAGTGACAGATCACATTAGGAACACGTCAGAGTACTCTTTGTTCTCCTTATTTTCTGAATACTACATAGATTAAATGTGGGCTCGGTAGCTCAATCGGTATAGCGACTGAGCTACAGGCTGTACGGTCCGCGATCGAATCCCGTTGGGGACGAGATTTTCCACCCATCCAGACTGGCCCTGGGAACTACTCAGCCTCCTGTAAAATGGGTACCGGGTCTTTCCCGGAGATAAAGTGCGGCCGGGGCGTGCTGCTGACCACTCACCCCCTTCTAGTGCCGCGGTCATGGAAGAGTGTAGCAATATCTCTACCCACCCTCTGGGCCACACCGGGCCTGTAACGGGATCACTTTACCTTTACATAGATTAAATGTGGTCCCGGTAGCTCAGTCGGTATAGCGACTGACTACGGGCTGGACGGTCCGCGATCGAATCCCGGTGGGGACGAAATTTTCCGCCCATCCAGACCGGCCCTGTGGCCCACCCAGCCTCCTGTATAATGGGTACCGGGTCTTTCCCGGGGGTAAAGTGCGGCCGGGGCGTGCTGCTGATCACTCACTCCCTTCTAATGCCGCAGTCATGGAAGAGTAGAGCTATACCTCTACCCACCCTCTGGGCCACACCGAGCCTGTAACGGGATCACTTTACCTTTACCTTTACATAGATTAAACGTAACTTAATAAAATGTTTAGGTTACTTAGTTGAAACGCTATCTTTAATTTATTTTCGTATCCCAGTGTAATCTATTGTGGGTGAAAATGCTTAATTTGGATCAGATGTTCGTTTGAAAAACACGTATCTGGTTTACAAAACAAAATAGTCGTGCTTAAATGTCAGAGTTAAATTTTATCGCCAAAACAGCTTCATAAATTTTTGGACAGAAACCAGTCTTCCCGTTACTATCACCCTCTTTATTATCAAGCAACGGTCGTAGTTTCTTTCAAAAGTCTGAAAGGGCAAGAAGCCCGACAGATCTTGAGCAGATTTAGTCGTTTGAAAGCTCCAGATAATATCCTTTCATATTCGGTTTACTGTTTCTCTATTTTACAAAATTGCTCCCTTCATTTAGCCATGGCTATATTTTCTTCATGCTCAGAGAAAGCCTATCCAAATGCCACTCCATTTACCATAAATTCCATCCGGATTCCCTTATGACAATTTTTTTTAACAACAGGTACTAATGAAAAACTGGGACAGGCTTCTTCTCAGACATCTGTTTCCCTCTTTTCAACATTATTCTACCAATACCCTATAATTATACCATATCATATCGTATCATATCATATCATACCGTCATATCATATATCATAAATCATATCATATCGTATCGTATCATATCATTTCGTATCATATCGTATCATATCATATCATTTCGTATCATATCGCATCGTATTATATCGTATCATAACGTATCGTATCATATCATATCGTATTATTATATTATATTATAGTATATTATATTTTATTATATTATATTATATTATATTATATTATATTATATTATATTATATTATATTATATTATATTATATAACATTAGCAATACACGGCGTCGTTAAATGAGACGCACTGTTCGACCACATTATTTAATGTGAAGCCCATACAAATATAAGTAAAGTTTAGACCATATTAAGAGAGGCAATTTCTTTTATTTGCATCTTTGGCAGCCTCATCTTGGCCAGCTCTTACATTAATTCACGGCCAAGGATTTTCACCTACAATGTTGGGTCACCGTTGAACATTGTAAAGAGATTATATGGGTACGGAATGTGGAGGGATTCTCCTAAGATGGAGGAGGCGCGGTACAGCCTACAAAAACCTCTCACTTTGAGAATTAATGAGCCTGAGGAGTGATTGATGCGATCCGTGAGATGAAGCAGAAGTACGCACAGAAACTTGGTAGGGGTGACCACCTTTCTGTGATATTCTGATGTCCGACCGGCAGTATTTTTTCAAACCGGAGCTGTTGATGTCTCTTTTGCCAATTATTTCTTATATTCTTGCTCCGTCCTTCAGCTTGTCTTTCCTTCTTTCTTCCACCTAATTTTTTTTTCGTTCTTCTATATATTTCCTTTGCTTCTTCTGCTTTATGTCATCTTCTGCCATTAAAGGGAAAAATTTATCATAGATAACCGTGTTTCGGATTTCTCTCATCTCTTTTCTAAGAAGTGTAGTTCAGAATTACCTTTGAGTAGACCTGACAATAATTATTTTGTTGTGTAACGTTTATTGCATGCTCAATTTATGATTTTTTGTCTCTATTTTGGAAAATTCGAAATAGTCTGTAATTATTTCACCGATTCACGATCACAAAACAAAAGCTCTTCCAGTGACATGGGGATTGCTTATTCCTCGCCCAGCTTCCATACCAAAATGTTCAGTACGTGCAATTTAATGCACAAGAATCATAGAGGGTAATTATTATCCTTTATGATCCTTGTGCAGAAAATTCTTTTGCGGTCAAAGAGGAAAATATGTGAATTCTAAAAGGTAACCTTTAAATTTCCCGTCTTATTCAGCCTACTCTATAAAAATGGAATTTGGAAATTTTAATTGTTATATATGTATATATATATATATATGTTATAAACACAAATGTATGTGTTTAATTAACAGTACGGTTATCATGTCCCAAAAGATTGAGCCGTAGATTGCTTTGTTGCTGTACAAATTTGATTGTGTTGTACAACATTATTATTTCATATCAACTGATGAAAAGCAATTCAACGCGATGTTTTTGAGTGCTCGTTGCTGCACATTTATAATTCCGTACATGACGAATATTACCTCTAAATTTCGTTCCCTTTTTTCCTCTTTTGGGAATCTGTTTTTACAGTATGCACAAATAAATATTGCAGGCCCGACCTGACTGGAAATGTGCCGATTCTACAAGCAAGTTTTCTTTTCCTATTGAGAGAGAGAGATTTAAATATGATCTGTGTTCAGAAAACAGAAGAACTAGCGACTCTTCCTATCTTGTTGTTTTTTTTTTAATTTTAAGGTAAATACACGATTTTTACTGCCAGACTGTTAATGATTGCTATGTCTTATAAACAAATCAAACAATTATTCAGTCTCTATCATTCAGCCTGCTATTCGGCCAGTCAGGCATAAAATCAATCAACAGATTCGTCGTTCCAACTACTCCATCAGTCCTAAGTGAGGTCAATAAAGAGACTTAGGGCTCTTTTCCACGTTATTGTCCGGCCAGAAACCAGGTTAAGCTTTAAAAATGTTTTAGTCCGTCACTCAGAATTTCCAGCACATCATTTTCAGAATATTTTGTCTTGTTCATATCTTATACAATTATCACTAGCACGATCATTATTATCACTGTATCAAATAAATACAGACAAATGCACACATATGTTACTAAGTCACCACTTTATTAACACTATATTACTCCAGCATGATTCAAACTTTAAAGGACCATCTTCAGGTCGTAAACTTGATACATTCTAAAAACACGGTCAACAAAATAAGTTATATTAGTGTTACATTGTGATAATAGTGCGCGGATGTGAACAAGATAAAATTTGCTCACGCTAGACGGACGAAAGTTGTATATCGATATACGAGCATCTAAGCGGAGATACACAGAAGGATTGTAGCAGTCTGGTTTAACAAAATGTGTAGAAAATTCGGTTTGTTGACCTCGCTGTTAGAATATATCAAATACGCTACCTGAAGATGTTCCTGTAAAGGTTGAATCATATTGGAGTTATATATATAGTGTTAATAAAATGGCGACTTAGTGATGTATATGTTTGAATTTATCGGTATTTGTTTGATATATTTGCAGACTAATTGATATACATAGACTTAATATGAATGACTACCAGAGCAAATGTACCTCCACCACCCCCCTCACGCGTATTGTTTTATTGGTAGTAAAGAGCAACAACATAATTTTGAATGTTACAATTATTAACTTTGGCCTGTGTCACCTAACCAATCATCGAACTATTGACTGTACAATAATGCCTCTCCAAATTTCCATTGATGATGAACAAACTTCATTTGCCTGTCAGGTCCCTATGGTACTCCTGCTTATTTAGTGTACATTGTTGCTATGCACATGAACTGTGCGATGAGGGCGTTTGACCATTGCTACTGTGTGTTATGAAATAACCATATGACGAGGGAGCAACGTGAAGTGTATTCTAGATGGTCGCAGTCGTGTTGCGACTCCCTGGCGTAATTCTAGGTCTATTGTTCCTGCGATCTTCAGCAATCGCCTTCCGTCGCTCCCTCGGCTGCTGTGTCCCTAATTGTATTTAGCATCGTATGGACAGTTTTTAGAATCTCTAATGGGGAGGAAAAAAAGTTGTTTGAAATTTAAGTATAGGAAAATGCTTCGAGAGAAGCATGAAGCAGCAGTGGAAATGCTGCCATCTAATTACGTGTTGTTTTGCATCCAGACTGTTCATTAAAACTAATAAGAAAATCACAATAAAGTGACTGGCGTAATTTGTACCTGCTGTTCACCGAACATTATTAGAGTGGTCCGGTAAAGGAGAATGAGAGGTGGGCTACGAATGCAGCACGAATTGGAGAGATGAGAAATGTATACATATCCTTCGTTTGGGAAGAAAACTCTTAGTAGAAAAGCATAAGGATATCCATATACAGGTTGGAAGATAAAGAGTCGCACGGAAAATAAATTTACTTGGCATGTAATTTCGTGACTGAAAACGCCCGTTGATACTAATTACAGCAGCCGAATTCATCTCCGAGTGATTATCTTGTTTCCCACGCTGAAAGAAAATCTTGACCACAACATATTTTGAAGAGAACCTCGGTATTTATACAGTCTTATTGCAAAATGGCTGACATCAAAACACACAGACTTCTGTCAACGGGGAATAAAAAAACCTCGTCCTACGATAAGATAATTGCATCAGTTGTGGCGAGAATTAAAATAATGGGACAGCAATATTATTCATTTAAACTATTCTCATTAGGGTTAAAATAAGCAACCCAAAGAATGTAGACTTATTCTTACCGACGCTCGTACGCTTATGTATCTTAGGGAAACATGATTTGAGGATGTAGCATGGATTCCTGTGGTTCAGGATCCAGGAGCAGAAGTGAAATCTTGTGAAAGACCTAATTAAAGTTGTGGATTCTTGTAAGGTAGGAGAATTCGTTGACTGCATGACAGTCAGTTACCAAAGAACGACTACTGTTCCATGGTCTCCGTCCTGTAACTGGATACGGTCAGCAGGTTCGTCCGCTACTAGTGGCAATGGCTTTCTTCTCCCCACGAAGTTAAGAATGGCTAAGGCCCACAAAGCCTGCACTGTAACAGGCTTAATGCGTATTTCCTTGGAGTAAAACGTGCTTCCTGTGTGCTCAACACCCGACTGCCTGGTGCTGAAATATTCCGATGCTTGAAGTGCACCTTCATGTTGCCCATATGATAATATGGCTTATTGTTTCAGTACAAAATGTGTGTCACCATTGTATTTAAGTTACTTGTGCTCAAATATTTGTTTGTTCTGAAGACATTGATGCATGCCCGCACGCTCACACACACACACACACACACACACACACACACACACATACACATACATATATAAATTAGGTGCTGTGGCAGCAGACATGCTGCCATAGCACCTAATTTATATGTCGACGTAATTTTACCGAGTGTTTTAACATAAATCTAACTTTATTTAGTTAAAGATAAAGCTCCGTGGCGATGGTCATTAAAGACCGAAACATTTAGGAGCGATATTATTGTGTATTATAATGTAAATTAAAAACTTTTAACCAATTATTAAATTGTGCATTTGTTGGTGAATGAAAGACGTAGATTTCAAAATGCACGGTTCAACGATAAAAAAAATGCAAAGAATAACTTGACTACTTGATCAACTGTTGGCTTCTGGAGAAGGATTCGGTGCCGTGGACTTCGTGTGTGCTGGAATTCACGGTACCGGTAAGTTTGTCAACATTGTTGACGCTTTAAGCCGTTATACTCTGTTCATAGGTGAAGGACCTTCAGGCATTATGGATTATCATACTCTTCTGTACCCGTCCCAATTCTCTGTATTTCTGTGATATTACGTTACTCTATTTTAGAGCTTCGTTCCTGCCTGGACAATGTATAATGTGATTTGTGTTTGAAATTATATACAGTCAGATCCAACATGAGCCTTCAAAGCCACTAACGAAGTCTCGGTACTTGGTCGATCATTACAAATAAACATACATAACAATTCAGGTCACAACATTAGAGAGGCCTGATATCATCACATTTCAATGAAATGTTGCTAAAGCAAAATAGGCTACATTGCTGACAATGGTGGCACCTGCACTGGATAACGCAGTACAAACACGGCTTGGAGGCCAGTTAATGTTACTGAGAATTTTTGTGGCTTGTCTCAGTGCATTCAAGCGTATACCGTGATTACACCCCTTTATGAGAGGGTTGCATTTGTCCACATTATTTCCAGTTCTTTATTCACTAACACGACGGCCACTGGTTGCTACAAAGTCTCATCCATTATAAATCTTATTGTATCACCGTGCATTTTCGTAGAATCACTTCAATTTATCAACCAACGAATGCACATATAATTTCACATAAAACATTTTTAAAACATTTTAAAACACTCCGACATGTTTCGATCTTGTCAGATCATCATCAGGGAGCTTAGTTCCTTGCTAAAGTTATATTATAGTATTCACAATTCAATTGGTATTTGATGATGATCTGACAAGATCGAAACATGTCGGAGTGTTTTAAAGTGTTTTAAAAGTGTTTTATGTGAAATTATATGTGCATTCGTTGGTTGATCAAATGAAGTGATTCTCATCCATTAGTTGTAGTAACCACAATAAAAAATAAATAAAAGTGTGACCTTCCATAAAGCCCATATCGGACACATGCTTGTAGACGCACAGCCACAGCAATCTAAAAATGTAACCTTGAAAATTTATTAGTTATTTCTACGACTAATGGAATTTCTGCCTGTATCGAATCAGTAATTTCGCTGATCGAATCCCGGTGGGAGCGAGATTTTTCGCACCCGTCAAGACCGACCATGGGACCCACCCAGCCTCCTATACAATGGTACATGTTCTCTTTCCCGGGGGTAGAGCGGCCGAGGCGTGGCTTTGACCAACCACTCCCACCTAGTGTCGAGGTTAAAGGCAGGATAGAGCTATATGTGTGCACACCCTTCAGAGCTTCGTGGACTTTGTAGGGTGACCTTTACCTTTACATTTATGGAATCAGTAATTTATTTCCGTTTTTACAAGGGCCTGTCGTTAGCACCACTAATGAACCATTTGAATCCATTTCGAAGCTTTACAGATTAATTTTAGAAGGTCGATTTTAATATTATGTCGGACATACTTGTATGTCCGACATAGTGTTATATGTCGTTCCGGACTTCTGAACAAAAATTTGGGTACTTCCTCACTTCCCCTCTATAGATCCACTACACGTCTCGCCTGACCTTCCCTCTTTGCATGCCTCCCGCTGCTAATAATTGGTGGAAAGTAAAACCCATGAAATTCTCCATTACATTATATTAGCCATCCTCTTCAAATCCAAGTATCTACTTGTCCCAGTCTTACCTACCTACCTACCTACCTACCTACCTACCTCTCTCTCTCTCTGTCCCTTTATCTGTCTGTCTGTCTGTCCGTCTGTTCGTCCGTACGTTTGTCAGTTTATGTCTGTATATCGTCCATCAATTCGTCCATCCACTCACCTACCAGTAAGAACCTACAATAAAATGATAGCCCTATTTAAAAATACGTACGCTATACACATTTCACCATCACTCTGTTTTACAGCGATACTTACTGACCGGATATTGCTTCACAAACGTTGAAATTAATTGCAGTTCGTCATAAAAGAACTGCAACATGCAGCTGCCTGCTGTGTCAACACTTGCTGTGTGCAGTTTTACATTTCGGTAAACAGTTAAAACACAGTATGGCGAATTGTCAGTTATTATTTCACCGTACCGTGGGAATAAATTACATTGCTTTTTGTTTTACTTGTATTTGCTGAGAATTGGCCTGTTAAATTTTTCTGTATTACAAATATGCAAATTGTCTCTAAAAAAAATTTGCAGTACCATGTGGGCGTTATTGATGGGAGTCCGTGCTGAATAAAATTTGCTACGGACGCCTTGTATTTTGACAATATTATGCTCCTTCTTGTACTCACAGTCCCAGCAATTTGAAACAACCAATTATTCATCTACCTAATTAAGTGAAACGGAGTTCTTCGGGAGGAGGGCAGAGTGGCTCCGATGGTGAAGGAATTTCCCAGCACTTTTATGTGACTCGATCTACATTGCCATGTTCATAAGAGTCCACCACTCAGCAAAATAAGAAAAAAAAATAGTCCAGGCCATTATTGAACATCTTTGAGGAGAAACTTTTGACGCTCTCAGTCATTGGCTTCTACGCAGGACGAAATTTTAAAGACGTTAAGAATGTAACGTTCTAAGGGATGAACCGGACAGAGTGGTGTTGCTCTAAATCATAAGTGCACAAATCCCGGACACCAGATCGCCAGGACGGCTAAATTTTGTATTGTGTGGCTGAGTATTTCTACATATCACACTTCTGCCTCCGAGGATTTTGAAGTGGATCTGAGATTTTTGGAAAAGTTGTGGTTGTTTTGTCGAACTGACGCTGTATATTCTGGTACATAAACATTAATATTTTGGAGGAACTTGGTGTCTTACTGAAGATGAAAGAAGTACGTACGATGAAGAGAGATAAACCAACAAGTTGCAACTAATCCGATATTTATTATCAAACTTCTATGAGTCGAACAGCAAACTTCACAAAGTGCACACAGCTTACGACCCAGCTCCACACAACCACAGTCAGCACAACCAGTGCAGAACACCATATTCAGTAATACACGGTCTTGTTCTTCTGATGATGGGCATAATGATGCCCGAAACACGTTCAGATAAAAGTTTGTTAATAAACATCGGATTAGTTTCATCTTGGTTTAACTCTCTTCACCCTACGTTCCATGATGCACGGTCACAAGAACTTAAAATATGAAGGAATTAGATTGTTCCGAAACGCCGGTATATATCTTTTGTAATACTGCGTCACCTGCAAGACGTTAAGATCTTCATTTTACCCACTTCGAGAGTATCAGATCTCAGAATTTATATATGTTGGTGGCTTAGACACAAATGTAGCTGCAAATGGTAAAATGACCAGCGAAGAGTGAAGTGGAAAGTAGGTGGAAGAAATTGATGGTACCCTAATTGGAGACACTGTTCTGGCATTTGTCTAAGGGGAATGGGACACACTCGGAAAATTTGTCAGGAAGCCGGTTTCCGGTCTGAGATTTGTATTTCAGACGTCAAGATTAAGAAGTATTAAAGTCATTTTTTTAGAATGTTTGGAAGATGTTATGTTCGAAACGCTGTTGCGAAAGTATCCATTCATTCTGAGTTGTTCTGTAATCTTTCCCAGTATCTCCAGATATTTATGATAGTGCAGTAAAATACCAGGTCCTTAGCTGCTAACTGTTTGTGGTCATCCACCAAAAATTTGTGCCCGTGGAACATCCTGAAATTCCGTCCGCCAGTCTTGTGACAATCCTGTTGCTATTCATTTTTGATAAAACGTTACATTACAAAATCAAATAAGTAGTTTATTTAAAAAGTATTGCAACTTACAACAAATTAACCAACAAATTAACCAACAAACCGTTTCAAGAAAATAAATAAATTTACTCGGACAGGATTCGAACCATTGTTGTGGAATTATGGGGTTAACCATCTAAATTTAGTAAACTGTCAACAAGTTAGTTAAAGTAACTTTGCAACCACCCAACAAGCTGACTGACCACAGCAACTTACCGAACTGACCACCAAATTAACCTTTTGACGCCTAATGTCAACTATAGTGGTCGTACCGCACCGCTGACCTCTAAAGTTGCATTTTATATATTTATTCAACAAATATAGGTACTGAAATATTTTAAATATGGTATATGCTCTCGGTTTTTTTCTCTTCAAAATGCAGTTTGTTTCATAATTCTAACGTATTTGGTTCCTGTATTATTCACATTTTATATACAGGGTGTGCTAAAATTAAAAAAATAATTCCGGCGTCAAAAGGTTAA
>Ga0123353_10010524_pt1 | contig 12902 bp, 10 predicted proteins | sample TergutLab28metaG_3_FD_92763 | JGI IMG/M metagenome (GOLD analysis project Ga0123353, IMG submission 92763) | Labiotermes labralis P3 segment gut microbial communities from Petit-Saut dam, French Guiana - Lab288 P3 | ecosystem: Host-associated > Arthropoda: Insects > Digestive system > Gut ...
CCTGGGCCATTGTCACGTAATCTGGGAACCTTAAATTCCTGGAACCCTCTGGGCACCTCGGGCCTGTAATTGGACTGATTTTACTACTGCAGCTAGCAAACACATTGTGAAGGTATCAGATTTAAAGTTTTCACGGCGCGGATTGGCCATAGTGTAGTCTTCTGGGCTCTGACACCCTATATGAATATATTTTACGTCTGTATTTCGAAGAAATAAGCTGCCTCCATCTTCAGGTTTAGAGGACTTTGGTCCAGTTCCCATTTCTTCGGAATCTGCCATATTCCCTCTCCTGAGCCTGATATATTCCTCACAACCAGTCTGTTACACGAACTACATTCTCATTCCAGTCACTTCAGTTAATTGCCAACCTACATAATTATAAGCTGTGAAAACCTAGACGACTGCATTCTGAAGAGACTGAGGGTGATTGGGAAAAGGAGAAAAGGAAAAACTGAAACAAGGACCTCTCAGTACATAGTCTTAATCAAATATAAACAGGATTATAGGAAATGCACAGATGATTTTAGAAGAAAAACGTCGAGACAGGAGACCACTTGGGAGACCTAGACGTAAATGGAAGAATTTATGTGATATTTATCTCCTATCCTTTTCAATATTATTAAAATAGTTATCAGATAAATAGGTTACGAAGACGTGGTCTATATTCATTTGACTCCAGATGGGAACCAATGATAGCAATAACAAGCCATTCGGTTCCACAAAATGCGGGGAATAAGGTTAACTGAGCGACCAATACTTTCTCAGTGAGCTCTCTCCTCACGGCAGTGCATGACGAACTTGCGTTCGGCAAAGTGGCAATGGGACACGGTTCACAAAGAAAAGGCTCCTTCATATTTCACTGTGGATTATCATTCTACTAATGCTCTATACTCATTTTCTTTCATTTACCATCGACATAAGTGTTTCTGAATATTGACAATGTAGGTAAATAAACCACAAATATGTAATGACTCTCCACAGGGTCACTAAAACAAAGCAGGGTCAGCGGAACCAGTATGAGGGCGCTTTCACACGCGTAACGCGGTATATAGAAGGTAGGGTTCCAGTGGTTAGCATGTATTGATGGGTACCGAGCTTGGTTTTCAACCTTAAGTCCATCTATTTTGGCAATGTTCTCCTAGTTTTCCTCAGGTTCTCCCAGAAATATTGGAATAAAACGTTTAAAGCGACCACGATTACTACGTTTTACATTGTCACAAAATATTTCTCTGTGAAAAATTTTGAGGAATTGCTGAGGATCCAGATCTTCAGGGATGTGATTCTCGATCGTTGTATAAGTGAATCCCGACGTTTCGAAAGAATGTAATACCTTCATGTTCCAGGGTTTGACTGTTTAGCCTTTGAAGCTGGTGGCATTACAAACTTTCGATAGGTCGTGAACTGTTTAATCAACTGCACAGAGTAACAGCCTAGAATGCTTTACCCTTCAAATATCATCCCACTCGATGCCATATATCCTATAACATTCAAAGTCGTTATGTGATCAGGAGGGTGCTAGCTGCCTAAATGTGATAAAAACTTCCTTTATTCTTCTTGTTCATGTCATAATGAATTCTTAATAGAAATGTGTATCGTTTTACGTCTTTTCACAGAAATTAGAATATTTTTAGAACTGAGAAAACTAGCGGCAGCACAATACACATTTCAGAAAATGCACGAAAATCTCTGAAAATGTCGAAACGGGACTGATCAAATATTCCACCCAGCCTAACTAGTGTCTGTCACTGAATTAAAAATTTACTAACACAAATATGCATTCCACAAGTTTTAAACGTATGGTAGCGAACCATATTCGACAATAAATTTGTTATTTTGTTGCTGAGTTTCCCTTGTGCTACCTGTATTAATAAACAGTACTGCTACACAGTAATGACGGTGAATAAGTACTATTCATTAATCAATGAGTTGTTGATCTGGTACGGCAAGGCGCATGGGGGGGGGGGAGGGGGGGAAGAATCCAAAACATTAGAAACAATACCAATTCAACAAATATTTGACCAACAGAACTCTATTACTCATTGTCACCTAAATCAAAACTCATTCCTACCAACACACAATCCACAAAATTTAAACCCATGATACTAATAACATTTGACAATGGTTGTTGGCATGTCAAGGCAGGAACTCGCTTAACTAACTATTTATCCACACGCCAGCTTTATCCATGTTATTTTGTACGTAATCCGCAGCGTGATAACTCATATGCCAACAAAAAACCAAGAACAGCACCCACTATGGAAAATGTTTGGAGGAATTTCTAACACCGAAGAAGAAGAAGAAGAAGAAGAAGAAGAAGAAGAAGAAGAACCCGATCTGACCCACAGGCATGACACCAGACAGATCAGCCCCATTCACTGTAACCCACAAAAGCTATTAACAACAGGAAACACTCAAGCTCGTTAAAACTATAACAACTGTAAACAGAAGGACTTGTAAGTAGCTGCAAATGCAGTAGACCGAACTGGAAATGCCACAAAATGGATATCCATGTTCCATTCATGTCGTCCTACGAATGATATAATTGGATCAGAAACAGCGGTAAATTCTGCTTAGGATAATTTGGTATTTGGTGTTAAGGCGCATACTACTCCGTAATCCTGTGACACTTAAAAAACACGGCTCTTAATCAAGCGATAATAAATACGGAGTACCATAAAAATATAGAAAAAACAAAAACCTTCAGAGAAGAGGCTTAAATATTTCAATCCGCGTAAGGTTCCTGAAGTGTTTACTACGGATTCGACGATGGGTAGGTAACGTGTTCAGACATAATTTACACACATTAAATGAGGTGCGTGTGTGTACTCACCTGTGCCAAACACGATGGGGCCTGTCCAGAAGAGAATAATCAGCGCGAAATGAAGCCCCATGCTGATAAAAGCAAAACGCAACTTGGATGACGTTGACACGGGAAACAAATTTTTTAAACGTCACAAATTGAAAACAGTCACAACTTGTATTTCGAAAGTAATACTGTGTTTTATTTTGTTTTGTAAAATTCAGCACGTCACAAACTATTGTACTCAGTAGAGTTCACACTAAAATGGTTCTTCTTGGATTACAGTTGATTCACTTTGCTTTTCAAAAATAATAACCAGACCAATTAAACATCAAGTAATTTTCAAAAATAATAACCAGACCAATTAAACATCAAATAATTTTCATTCAATCATAGTGTTTCTACCTTAAATCAAAATTTTAAATTATTCTTTCTATAAACCGAAAATGTAAATAATTTCACACACAGACAAAGAAATTGTTGAATACTTATATTTTGCGCTTCGTAAGCAAGAAAAATCAATCATTAATTGCTCTGCATTGTATCAGTGGTACAGTTATTTAGAGAACCACAGCATTTGATTGAAAATTACTTGTTGAGAGAGAAGATAAACTATTACAATGGATAAGGGTCGGAACTTTCAAACCGCTTATAATCTAGCTACGTATTGGCCGCCTACTGCCTGACACGTGCACACAGCCGCACTACCGCGACGCAACTGATCAAAGCATACGTAGCTCGGTCTTTCGCGGGCTAAACTACATAACCAAACTGCTGGTTGCCGCGCGTGCGCAGTGAGATGTCCGTAAGCTTGTTGTATAGGGCAAGTGCGCAAAATTGAATGGGGAAGCAGCGGGAGAAAACTGAGATGCGAAGGCAGTAACACAAGTAAAGATTTGTGATTTGGGAAGAATAAAAATTGGAAGACTCGGAGAAGAAGGTGCTGAGGACAGAAGATGGAGGAGAGAGACAAAGTCTTGTAACGTAGAGAGAATAACTGGAGAACGGAAGTAACTTAGTAAAAAGGGAAACAAAAGTTGAAATTCCTTGCCTGATGTTGATTGATTTTTAGACTATTTAACGGCGTTATATTAACTGCAAGACTTTACAGCGTCCATTTAGATAGGAAAATAAGCACGAATTCTTTCAATGCCAAGTTTCATTTTAAAAAAAAGTTTTATGATTTATCTGCACGCAGATTCCATGGTAACGTAGACATTTCATTACAAGTAAAGAACACAGACAACTCACGCAAGATGCATGAAAGGGTCACCCAGAACGCAAGAGAGATGCGAAATACGTAAAATAAATGCCCAGAACACTTGAAGGCAACAAATTACTTCGAATAATCAAAAAATAATCGAGATGCTTGTACTTAAGTTGGTATTAAAGGAAAAGGTGGCGAAGTTATTGACTAAATACATCTGGCTCCATAAGCGGCGGTAAAATTGGTTGATTTCTGACAGCAGCTGGAGCTAGGCAGAAGTACAGTTTTGAAAATTACAGATTTCACCGGAAATAAATTACCAATATCGGTGATATTTCACAGAAGACTGCAATGTTATCGACAACGCCGTGTAAACATGAAATAACACTTCTTACACATCTATGGGGGGGGGCACGCGGTGGCGCAGTTGGTTGAGGCGCTTCACTACAAGCCGGAAGGTCGCGGGTTCGATTCCCGATGGTGTCATTGGAATTTTTCATTTACATAGTCCTTCCAGCCGCACTGTGGCACTGGGATCGACTATCCTCTAATAGAAATGAGTACCAGGAACATTTCCTGGGAGGTAAAGGCGTCCGGTGCTTAGGGCTGACAACCTTACCACCTTCATGTGCTGATTGTCTTGAAATCTGGGAGCCTCAACCTCCTGGAAACCTCAGAACCTGTCCAGGCCTGTAATGGGATATGTTTACCTTTACGTGTCTATGGGTGAATACCCCATATCTGCATACATCTGGGGCAAGCTGAAGGTTGGAGGCAAACAGCTCGTCCGAAACGCCAGTAAGAAATTACCAATAAAAATGCCATTATTGTCGTAGAAAACAAAAACACTGAAAACATCAAAGTTGTATTTTACTGGCACTGTGAAGCAGCAAGACGACCTTTCTACCGTTCCTAGCATCTAAAAAGTTAATGCTGAATACGCGACTCTTACAGAGGGACGTTCGTGCCTGTTTGCAGTTACTAACCTGACATTCACCAGCACAGCAATAAAAAAAAAGGCACAGGGTAACCGAAAGTTCGCACAATTGAAAACCGACCCCTCACCAATACTTGTCTAGAATATGGCCTTTCCAAGAGATTAGTTATAAAAGTCATAGGAACAGAACCATAAGAGAAACATCGTTATCAATGAGGGGGCAGTGGTATTAGACGGTGCCTGCGGAAAATACTGAAAGCGTGAGCAAGCCTGACCAGCACGGGGACTTTCCTCTACAGAGTTTGAAGTAAAATAATAGGTCTAGACGAATACTGCCGAAGTTGCTACAATATTTGAATTTGTGTTTATTTGAATGAAGGTAGACCAACTTGATGGCACTTGCTTTATCACGTCAATTTACTGCTCAACATGTTTCAGATGTTAATACATCCATCTGAAACATATTGAGCAGTAAATTGACATAATAAAACAAGTGTCATCAAGTTGGTCTAACTTTATTCAAATATCAAGACGATGCACGGTCCAATACGCATAAGATATGAGTTTGTGTTTCGTAAGGATGTAAATCATAAACAATATCAGCTCATAAAGACAGGTCGTGAAATTGCTGGGTTGGGGTGGGGTAGGGGGAGGGGTAAGCTGTTGTCCGCATATACTTTTATACTGATTTGTGTAGGATGATAAACCATTTCCTAAATCATAGGTTTTATGTTTCTATGCGCGTAGATTTCTTTTTCCTGTTTGACATTTGGAAACTTGAGGGTTGTTTGACAGTGCATATTCCTCATGAAATAACTTGAAATTCCAACTTGATGCACCTAGGTAATTTTAGTGATGTGTTCTTAGCTCGACATGTTTCGGGTACATACGACCATCATCAGGAGCATTAGATGCTGAGTTGCAGCATATGGTTTTCTGCACAGAGTTTTTGGATGAGTGATGGTCTTGAGAGCCGCTGCGTAGATCGTGTGTATGATGTGGATGGCACCATCCGCACCGTACACATGACCTACGCAGCGGCTCTCAAGACCACCACCCATCCAAAAATTAGGTGGTGGGCGTATGTACCCGAAATATGTCGAGCTAAGAATTAATCACTAAAATTACCCAGTTGCATTATTTCATAGGTTTAATGGAATGTTAAATATAAACAAAACAAGACAGAAACCCCCACATTTTCATAGGGTTTATGGAATGTTCAATATAAACAAAACAGAAACCCCCACATCTTCATAGGTTTTATGGGATGTTAAATATAAACAAAAAAACAGAAACCCCCACACTTTAATAGGTTTTATGGAATGTTCAATATAAACAAAACAGAAAACCCACCCATCTTCATAGGTTTTGGGGAATGCTAAATATAAACAAAACAGAAACCCCCACATTTTCATAGGTTTTATGGAATGTTAAATATAAACAAAACAGAAACCCCTACATCTTCATAAAAATCAATACATCTAGGACTCAAAGGCCATAAAAAGGAACAGAAGAAGAATAGTCTCACAATAAAACAAAAACTATGTTACATCAAAAACACAACAATATTATATAATTATTGGTATTTTGTTATATCAACTTGTTTCGGTCCTTATTTAAACAATCTTCAGGCCAACGTTCTTAAGTAAGAAGTACAATCACTGCGTACTATGTACCATGGGATCCCATATTTATTACAAGGAGCACGCAAAACTAATTAAGAATATAAAAGTTTATATAGAATTATGTTAAATTAAAATAGAAGAATAACCCTAGCTGGGTGTGAAATTTGTACTCATCCACAGCAAACCTTTTCTCGTATAATCATACAGACATACATAAGGAACTATTCACCGCCAAACTCAGGAGACGACGTCATTTCCGAAACGTCTATAAAAGGGAAATTAATTGTTGTCTTATTTTAAAAAGAGGCACACGGTGGCGCAGTTGGTTGAGGCACTATGCTACAAGCTGGAAGATTCCCGATGTCACTGGAATTTTTTATTGACACAATCCTTCCGGCCGCACTATGACCCTGGGGTCGACTCGGCCTCTAAGATAGATGAATACCAGGAATATCTCTTGGGGGTTAAAGGCGGCTGGTGCGTAAGGCTGACAACTTTACCGCCTTCATGTGCCGAGTGTCATGAAATCTGGGAACCACAACACCAGGAACTCTCAAGACCTGTCTAGGCCTGTACAGGGACTGGTGTACCATCACCTTACTTTAAAACAGAATCAGAACCCAGATTACGTTTTGGGGCGCCAGTAGCAAGACGATGTGTGAATGATGAATTGGACAGGTTTTGGAATCAAGCAGCGGTGGTATTTTCGCTATATTTGCCTGAAGGGATAGGGGGAATAAATACAGTACCGTACAATATTTGCGAATGATAAATCGAAAGAGTTTTCGAGGAGGACTCTGTTAGGGTTCTATTTTAACACGTACAAGTGTCTGTTGCGGTTGTTAATTATCTTAAAAGAGATACAGTTCTCGCCGCTATGCTAACCTTCTCAGGAAGAATAAGAACAAGAATAAGACACATTTGACTATGCTACAGGAATTTCCCCCGTCCCTCCCGCTTCCCCATCTTCCGCCCATTACTCTCACAATCCATCTTACCAACTAAGAAGTTTTCTTGCAATCCGGCTAAGTTTGTGGATAGAAAACGGGAATCTAATTAAAAGTGGTGGAGAAATAACTTTTCAATCTCTAATGGATGCGTAAATTTCAACTTCTCTCTATGTTTATACACACAACTCTACCCTCAGCTTCATAGGACTTGCTCAATACATATAGTTGAATATTCCAATGTACTAGTGAAAAGCACTTACATCCATGTGCTATCAAAGTGCAATTTGGGCAAAGTAGCGGCCTACGTGTGAAATTAAGAGCCAAATTAGAACACAGAGCTTCGGTATCATCGATAAGTAAGGGGTGTAACTCGCACGTAAGGCAGAATACTAACGTAGCTGTATGCTGACTACTAACCTCATCAAAATATCTCTACTATTTCATGAAATCCGGAGGTGCATTCCTGCACCCAGAAGAGCTTTCAAATGACCATTTTTCGGATCCAGTTCATACCATTCCACCGTCCTACTGTATGATCCCATTTAATATTATTCTCGCATTTACTCTTGTTCATTGAATATGGGGACCCTTTTAGCCGGAGGTAGAGTGACCGGCGCGTGAAGCTGACCGTCCACCCACCACCATAAAATAAGGAGTATAGAATGAGAGAATTTGCGCCTGCACTGAATTAGAACGTAAGTTAATGCCTGCCTCTTGGTACGAAATGAAAGTGCCCCATAGCTGACCTAATGCATTACCTTGCTTATTATCCCCAAGGGAATTTTGGAAGCCAAAAAGGAAAAAACTTCATTATTTTCAACGCCCTTCTAGAATGATGTTTATAGTGCGTAAAATGTCTTTTTAACCAATTAGACATTGTTACGCTGGCTAGAGAAATCCCACAAATTACGTATCGCACCCCTCAATTTTATCATCCCCCAACACTGGCCCAGATAGTAACAAGAGGGGTGAATTCTGGATAAAGAAGATAGTTGGCAATAGAAACATGGAGGGTTGTGAGAATAATATATGCCCCGTGAGACTTGAGTAAGTCCGCTCGACACCTTAATAGAATGGAAGTAGCGTTTGGGGTTAAGAACCTCCCACCTTCCTCCCCCTCGCTGAACCAGCGTCATATTATAACTATACTTCCACACCTCCACCACCCATTGTATTCCCAGCTGCAGGATTACGTTGTAAAAAGATAATTCTCTTGAAAATGGGAGCCGGAATGGCGTAGTCGGTATAGTGACTAAGATTACGGCTGGAGAGTCTGGGGTTCCTCTCCCGGCACAGACGACTTTCTCTCTTCTCCAAAGGCGCTAGATTGCCTCTGAGAACAACCCAGACCCGTTTTCAATGGGTACCAGTTTTAATGCGGTCCAATGCCCGCAACTGACCACACACCTCCATCTCCTTCCAATGTAAAGAACGATGAGGCCTAAATCTCTCCTCCACTTGTAGACATGTCTTCGTGGTGTTAACAAGGAATACTCAACTTCTAACTTTAAATTAACTGTAATGCCCCAGGTGCGTAACTAAGTTCTGGCGGCGGATGAACCTCAACCAAGTTTTTCCTTACAGACGTAACCGCACGGCGCATTCTTATGACATCCGTTGCGAATTCTGAATTTTCAGAAAGCAGTTTGTGCCTCCCTCACGACACAAATTGCTTTCAGCTAATTGCACACCAGTGATTCATAAAATACTGTTGTCACCTGGTATACCATTGTTGACTACACTAAGTGAAAAGGGTGAATGTGTGTCACAAATGACTGAAATGAGAAATGCTTGCAACATTTTTGTAGGTAACTTCCATTTATAACAACAACTTTGGAGATATAGGTAGGGATTAGTGTTAAATGAAGGTAAGGTGGGTGAAGCAACTTTCGGAGTTGTCGACTGAGCTCCGGAGAGGATTTAGAAGGGGCTGAAGAAAACACACGCACGGATATTGTGAAATTTGCGGTGCTGAAGGCACTGACTACCGAGGACACTGTCTTCCGAGATGTGACTCAGTCTACTGTGGTGTAAATTGATAAAAATGCACTGACGCTGGAAACAGCATGTCTTTCCGTAACGCTGGTGAAACTCTGCCAAACTGCGCCCCGAGTTACATCCCAATAGATGGTATCATCTGTACAGGGGAATTTCAGGTTGGGGCTAATAAAAGCCGAAATGTCTTGACCTGTTAAGTAGATAATATTTTTACACGTTTCTGCATAGTCGCCCAAAGCGCCTAATAGCTTAGTCATGTTCGTTCGTCCGCCCGTCCATCCGTCTGTCTGTCTGTCTGTCTGTCTGTCCGTCCGTCCGTCTGTCTGTCTGTCCACATATATTAACCCGGCTCCAACTGGACAGATTTTTGTAAAATTTTATATTACAAACGTTTTGGCGTAGTCACCATAAGCGCTTATTAGCTTCGTCATGAACTTCCGTCCGTCTGCGTGTCTGTCCACATCAACTAGGCTCCAACTGCACAGATATTTGTGAAATTCAATATTGGAAACTCTCATTATACTCTGTCAACAAAATTAAAATTGTGGTGAAAATCGGAAAAAAATATGTACTTTGCACGCAAACACAAATATATTAATACCGTTGACAGCGACATGTAATGCTCAAAAGTACCGAAGGAATACAATGTTGTTTTTCCGTAGCAACAATGTTTACGCGAAAGCATCACAATATTGCCTTTTATGTACATTTCTCATCTTATTTATTTAGGTCCTGAGATTCAGTTGCTGCATTACAAAATGTCCGAGGCTTTACAACCTAGTTTGGGTAGCCCTGTGATATGGCATTATTGCACAATTAGGAGGTTGGGGTGAAGTAAGAGAACAGGCGCTGTGCTCCGACCTGCGGGGGGCCGCTGTATGACACCAAAGCAGCTTTCATACCACTCAAATGAACGGGGAGGGGGGGAGTCAGTAGACTTCACAACACAGTCCCTCTTTAATACTGATTATTTTAATTTATCTTATTTCTTTTAACCAATGTTTTTATGGCACGGTCTGTTTTCAGTGCTTTTTATTACTGTAGCCTTTACACTTCTGCCTACTCGGCTGCTTACTGGAGAGCTCTTCTAACTGAATATGAATTATAACTCCGCATTTGCTTCGTGGTGTATTTATGTGCTTTGTGTAACTCTCATAAGAAACGATTACGTCTCTGTACATCACCAACTGAGTGGTCTTTATAAAGACCACAGGCTATATTCTCTGTGAGGCATGAACTGAACTTATGTTTATTATGCAGTTTATTTGCTTGGAGCAACTCCATTTTTCCCTGTCAGTGTTTTCCTACGAATGCTCCGCGCTCATGCACAACTTCATGTTATTCTTAAGAGAAGGACAAGCGGGCAAAGCCTGGCTACCTTGAAACAAAGCAGTGCTCTTCTGGATATCGAGAACTCTGGAAATAAAATTAATTTCAATTTATTTCTAAGCATTCAAAAAGACCGAGAGAATTATAAATGTCATTTTCTTTCTTTTTTTTCGGGGCTTAGGGTCTTTCTTCTTTATTATTTTCCATTTTTCCTTGCTTTTCTTCAAAACTTCTTTCCTTTATAACTTTTCCACTTCGTCCCACATTTCTCTCCTCCATTACATCCAATCTTCTTTCCTTTATTTCTTTATCTTTCTTTCATTTATTTGCTTCTTTAGTGTAGCCCTGTCTTAAATTCTGTAATGATACACAGCAAGCAACTTCATGCCAGCGGGAAGGCCCAGTAAAAAATATGTTCTTAGCCAAGACTTCAAACAAGACAACGCTTCCTTGTAGCTATACAACAGGACATGAAGACATACCGGAGCGTAATGAGAGTTCCGTAAGCTTTTTAACCTTGGTCCAAGTCGGTAGTTACCTGATTTCACATTTTATTATGGAGAAAAACACCCACCGCCTATGTAAATGTGCCTCCGCAAACTGAGAATTGATGAGTCTCTCTACTGGTATACGACGCCTCGTACATCATTAGATAAGTAGCAACATTTAGGTTTCACGTGATGATTCCAGTGAAGAGACAGCTTTTCCCCCCGACAAGTCGATTTGAGACTTAGAGCATAATTTAGGTTCATAACTGCACCGTACGGAAAGCCACTTGTTATTTTAATGGTCCGTGTTCATGGAGATAAAAAATAACTGTAGACAGTAACACGCCTCTGTCCTCATACAGATGGCGCAAGGCGAACTGAACCACAATTGAAGATTCAAGTCTTCTGGGAAGTCACGTTGTGTCGACGGGTAAATAATATCAAAAGCTTGAATCTTCAGCATCGCCGTTTTGAAATCCTGAAATCCCGCACCCAACCACTGTTAAAAAATCCAGAAAAAATGGCGTCGCGAACACAGAAGTAGATTGGGAAGCTTACAAAGCAAATGTGACATAAAGTTACCCCTGCGACCAAACACCGCTCTATGAAGGCGAATAAATAGCATAATAATAAACACGGAAGCTCTATACACAGAGTCAGATGCGATGCAGATGGTATAATTTGCCTAATATATCGTCAAGGTATGAACACAGCTCTCGCCAGCACTCTTCCTTACACAAACAAACCTCGGTACACCTTATGTCCACATGAAACAGCGGATCCAAACAAATTGGCCTAGCCCCAAGGGGTACTGTGTCGTTATAAAATAAGAGTCTCTTCTACATTCGAATTAAAACGAATTAGAGGGCCTGACGAAAAAGAATACGGCCTTCGTATAATGCACTGAACATTTCGTCCGTTCTGTTGACACACTCCGTAAGATATCTGCGCATTACACTGGTCTTCTCTCGCACCCTGTGAATGGAATCTTAACTAGCACAAGATTCACTGACAATGATAATTTCTCAATAAATCTTCTAGTGTTTCCTTGGTTTCTAGCAATATTACTTCACAGTTTGATAGGGAATTAAAGCTGAGGCAATCTTTTCAGTGTTTCTAAGAATACTGACATATAAGGGGCACAGCTACAGACTCTTCGCCTCAGAACTAAATATAGCAACTGGAGAGATCCAAACTGAGGTCACTTTATTTCCGGTAAAAGAACCCCCGATACCCACTGCATGGGATAAACTGTGTGTGTTTCCGAGGTATATAGATCCGCGTTCGTACAATCATTCATCACATTTCAAGTTCCCTGTGAAAAGAACAAAAAACATTAAATAAAGTGAAATGTCACCTTGATGCAACTAGGTAATTTTATTGATGTATTCTTAGCTCGACATGTTTCGGGTACATACGTCCATTATCAGGAGCATTAGATGTTGAGTTGCAGCATATGGTTTTCTGCACCGAGTTTGTCGATGGATGGTGGTCTTGAGAGCAGCTGCGTAGGTCGTGTGTATGGTGAAGATGGTTCCGTGCACGGAACCATCCGCACCGTACACACG
>Ga0123353_10010525_pt1 | contig 12902 bp, 9 predicted proteins | sample TergutLab28metaG_3_FD_92763 | JGI IMG/M metagenome (GOLD analysis project Ga0123353, IMG submission 92763) | Labiotermes labralis P3 segment gut microbial communities from Petit-Saut dam, French Guiana - Lab288 P3 | ecosystem: Host-associated > Arthropoda: Insects > Digestive system > Gut ...
ATTCATTTATGCCTAAAACAAAAGACCCAAAAGATTTTGTTAAAAATATTGACTTCACAAATTATGAAGAAGATATTTATGTGGGATACAGAGATTTCGACACTCATAACAAGGCAGTATCTTTTCCTTTTGGATTTGGACTTTCATATACGACTTTTGATTATTCAAACGTAAAAGTTACAGAAAATAACGGAGTTTATTCTGTTTCAGTGGATATTAAAAATACAGGTAAATATGCCGGAAAAGAAGTTGTGCAACTTTACGTTTCTGCTCCGGTAAATAATCTGCTTCCAAAACCGGCTAAGGAATTGAAAGCATTTGTAAAAACCCGTGAACTGAAACCAAATGAATCCCAAACAGTTACAATGACTATAAAAAAGGAAGATTTGGCATCTTTTGATGAAAAAGCAAACGCTTGGGTTGTTGATACAGGTGATTATAAATTTAAGATTGGCGCCTCTTCAGTAGATATTAAATCACAGGCGGAGGTCAAAATTGTACAAAAATGAGTTTATAAATAAGAATTATAGATTGTAGAGACGTGATTTATCACGTCTTTTTTTTACATTATTGTAAAAGTAAAAGAGTGAATAGAAAATAAGTGAATAAGATTTTATGAAAATTATATTACCTTTGCATTTTTTTAATTCAATATTTTCACCATTATGAAAAATCATTTTTTATTTTTTTATATGCAATATTTTGGTTTATGCAATAATAAAATAAAAAAACCGTTATAAAACAAATTAAAAAGTTAATTATTATGCAATTTAAAAAATATAGTTCTATTGAAAATACTTTCGATAATGATTTTATGGAACAAATCATTATCGAAGAATGTGATAAACAAGAGTTTGTTGTTCAGGAAAAAATTCATGGAGCAAATGTATGTCTGACAACAGATGGTCAAACTGTTAAATTTGGTAAACGTACAGGATTTGTAGAAGAAGATGAAAAATTTTACGACTATGAAGAGTTGCTGGAAAAATATACCACAAAAGCAATATCTTTATTTTCAGTTGTTAAAGAGAAAATTGCAGACGTAAAATCTCTAACAGTATTTGGCGAAATGTTTGGCGGAAAATATCCTCATCCCGATGTAATGAACAGTAACAAAACCATGCTAATTCAAAAAGGGGTTTATTATTGTCCGTATCATGAGTTTTATGCTTTCGATTTGTATGTTTTTATGGGAGATACAGGGCGTTTTCTGACAGTTGACGAGGCTAATAGTTTTTTTGAACAGGGAGAATTTTTTTATGCTAAAACGCTGTTCAGAGGCTCATTTTCAGATTGTTTAAAACAACCAAATGACGCTCCAAGTAAAATTTCCGGATGGCTTGGGTTACCTTCAATAGAAGATAATATTTGCGAAGGTATTGTGATTCGTCCTGTTACGCCAACATACATGAATAGCGGCGCTCGAGTGTTGCTAAAAAGTAAAAATGCCCGTTTTGCGGAGAAAAAAGCAATCAAAAAGCGTGCTCCAAAACTGTTTGTCGAACCATCATACAGCGAAGAATTAAATAACTTGCTTCTTTTTGCAGAACAGTACATTACAGAAAACAGGCTAAACAATGTAGTTAGTAAAATAGGGCATGTTTCAGTTCCAAAAGATACAGGAAAATTAATCGGGCTGTTTAGTAAAGATATTTTAGATGATTTTCTTAAAGAACATTCAAACAATTACAACTTGTTAGAAAAAAGTGAACAGAAAATCTTGAATAAACATATTAATTCATTGGCAACAAGTTTGATAAAGAAGGTGTTTTTTCAATTATAGTTAATAATTATTTATTCTTAAGCAACCTTTTTATTGATTTTACGTAATGAAAACCTGTGTATAGTGGTAGTATTGAAAATAAAAAAGGTTGTATAACAACAACATAACGAATGAAAAAGAGTATATATACATTATTTATTGTATTTTTTTGCGGTACATTTATTGCAAATGCACAATCTTTCCGTTTTAAAAATTATGATACAAACATAGGACTTCCACAAAACTTTGTATATTGTGTAGAGCAAGGGCTTGATGGATATTTATGGATAGGGACGGGTGAAGGATTAGTAAGATATGACGGACATAAATTCCAAACATTTTTAGTAGCTGATTCTTTGGCAGAAGACAATATTATGTCTCTTTTTGTCGCCTCAAACGGAGTGGTATGGATAGGACACAATACCGGAAATTTAAGTTATTATCATAACAATAAATTTTCCCCTGTCTTCATCACTGACGCAAACAGTACAATCAGGCATATTTGTCAGGACAAAGCTGAAAATATTTGGGCAGTTGATCAAAATAGCGGATTTATACGAATTGACAAAAATCTTAATGTTACTACTTTCTTCGATCAGGAAAAATTGGGATATAATAAACGTTATTATTCTATATACCCAATATCACAAAACCAAATTTTATTAGGTACTGACGATGGATTGATGAAAATAGATATTGGCAACAATAATGAAATAATTTCAGCCATTGAAATAGATGAAATTCCTTATTCTTTAATCACAACCATTGTACCTAAAAAAGGAGTAAACGGAGAATATTGGATTGGTACTGAAGATGATGGTTTTTTCAGATATATTGTAGAAAGTTCGAAGGCAACGCAAATAATTGATAACAGACTGTGTCTTGCTTTTAATATAGAAAGAGAAAATATTCAAGATATAGTTGAAGAAAATGATGGTCATTTATTATTAGCAACCTGGGGTCGCGGCGTTATTAAACTCTTTTTTGACCCTATTAAACAGGATTTCTATGATACTTTCACTTTTTCTACAATAAACGGACTTGCCGAAAATTATATCAAGAAAATTCTTTGCGACAGGGAAGGAAACTATTGGTTTGCAACTTATGGAGGAGGATTATCTGTATTAATTGATGAAAGTATGGTTTTTTATAATCTGGATAATATTGGAAAAGATAGAAAAGCATATTCAGTTTACAAATCTGAAAAATCCTTTTATATAGGTTTAGATGACGGATTTCTTAAAGCCGACCCGTTTTGCTATACCGATTTTGAGTTTTATAATAAAGAAATGGGAATTCCGGAAGACGAAATCAGAGGTTTTTATCAATCGGAAGATGGCATATTATGGGTTGCGACAAGTAATAATGGTTTATATTATCAAAAAAGCGGAGAAAGGAATTTCAAACAATATCATTATTCAAATAAAATATCCGAAAATAAAATACGTGATATAAAAGGCTATAAAAACACAATTTATTTAGCCACTGTAGGAGGTTATTTCGAGATAAATTTTGATACAAATCAAATTACTCATCTTACCACTGAAAAAAACTTACCTCATAATAATATTAATTTCGTTTACAGAGATAGCAAAGGTAATATATGGCTTGGACCCAAAAACAGCGGTATTTGCAGAATAAAAAATGATTCAATAGAAGTGCATAAAATTTCACAAATTCCTATCGATGTTTATGGTATTGCCGAAGATATAGACGGTAACTTTTGGCTTGCAACGCACGGTAAAGGCATTTTGCATTATACAGCTGATTCGTTGGGAGTGATTACAGTTGCCGAAGGATTGGCAAAAAATTTCTGCTACGACATCGTGCGGGATGAAACTAATCAATTGTGGGTATTGCACTTCCCCGGTTTAAGTTGTATTAATCTTGATGATTATAAAATTAGAACCTTCGGATATGAAGAGAATTTTGGCGCAGATTTTTATCAAGTATTTGTTGATAAAGAATTATCATTGTGGTTTGCTTCAAGTCAAGGTGTTATTAACTATTTCCCTAAAAAAGACATTGAAAATCTTGTGCCTCCTAAGTTGAATTTTACAAAAATAAGAATTTCCGGTAAAGAATATGATTTAAATACCGAAGTTATTAAATTGAAATATCCATCTTGGAAAGAAAAATATAATATTCGATTTGATTTTATTGGAATAAGTTTTAAAAATCCTAAAGGAGTTACATATCAATATCAACTTGAAAAAGAGGGAAATACCCCTAAAGAATGGGTAGATTTACCAACTACATGGTGGGAACAAAAATATCTTCCTGACGGAAACTGGATTTTACGTATCCGTTCATTTAATTCAGACGGCATATATAATTCTGATCCTTTGACTATCAGGATACAAATTGCGCCTCCAATTTGGAAAAAAGGGTGGTTCTATCTTGTTTTAATTTCAGTCTTAGTTTATTTAGTTTATCTGATTATTTATTACAGAGAAAGAAAGTTAAAAGCACAAAAAGAACTATTACAAAGAGAGGTTGATAATCAAACTGTTATATTAAGACAACAAAAAGCGGAAATCGAACGGAAAAACCGTGATATTACAGATAGCATCAACTATGCAAAAAGAATCCAAACCTCAATTCTTCCTTCAAACTCAATATTGGAATCAAGATTTAAGGAATCATTTATATTCTTTGCTCCAAGAGATATTGTAAGTGGCGACTTTTACTGGTTTTATGAAATAAGCGGGAAATTTTTATGCTGTTGTGCCGACTGTACAGGGCACGGAGTTCCGGGAGCGTTTATGTCTATGATTGGATCAACTCTACTGAATGATATTGTTAAACGTCAAGATGTTAACACTCCTTCTGATATTTTAAACAGACTTGATTTTGAAATTAAAATACTTTTACAAAGAAATACTCTTGACTATTCACAAGATGGAATGGATATATCAATAGTTGAAATTGATTTAGATACAAATAAAATAAGAATTGCTTCAGCCAAAAGACCTATATATATGTTTCTGAATAATGAACTGACTATATATAAGGGAACAAGAAGAAGTATCGCTGATTCTATTCCGGAAGACGAAGCTCCTGAATTTGTAAATATTGAATATGACGGCGCTATAAACGATACTATTTACCTTTTTTCAGACGGTTTTGGAGACCAATTCGGAGGTGAATACGGCAAAAAATTCATGACACCATCAATTAAGATCATGTTGGAAGAAATTCAGTCAAAAACCATGGCAGAACAATATAATATTATAAAAAGCACTTTTAAAAACTGGAAAAGCGATTATGAACAGGTGGACGATGTTATTTTTATAGGAATTAAGCTTTAATATAATTGTTTTATTTAAATTTATGGAAAAAAAACTTGCTCAGGTTATTCAAATTGATGAAGAAAAATGTACAAATTGTCACAAATGCGTGTCAGTTTGTCCCGCCAAATATTGTAACAATGGCGGAGGAGAAATATTATTTATAAACAGCGATATGTGTATCGGATGTGGTTCTTGCATTACTGCATGTACCCACGGAGCCAGATTATACATAGACGATTTTGATGATTTTATTAATGGTTTACAAGCAAACCAAAGAATAGTCGCAGTTGTAGCCCCTGCTATTGCAGCATCTTTTCCTGATCAATATCTTAAAATTAACGCTTTGTTAAAAGATATGGGAGTAGAGGCTGTTTTTGACGTCAGTTTTGGCGCCGAATTAACAATAAAATCTTATTTGGAATATTTAAAAGAAAAAAAACCAAAATTAATTATTGCGCAACCTTGTGCTGCAATTGTTACCTATATCGAAACGTACAGACCGGAATTAATTAAATATCTTGCTGCTGCCGATAGTCCAATGATGCACACAATGAAAATGGTAAGAAGGTATTATCCTCAATATCGAAGTCATAAAATAGTAGTAATTTCACCTTGTTTCGCAAAAAAGCGTGAATTTGACGAAGTTGGAATAGGTGATTATAATGCTACTATAATATCTCTGAAAAGATATATTACTGAAAATAAAATAAGACTATCTGATTATCAGGATGAAGACTATGATAATCCTGCAGCCGAAAGAGCAGTCCTTTTCTCTACTCCGGGCGGATTATTGAGAACATTGGAAAGAGAAGTTCCGACTGCTGCAAATATAACCCGTAAAATTGAAGGAAATCCCCATATTTACCATTATTTTGACAGTTTATACGATCAAATAAAAAAGAACAGAACACCTGTATTAATTGATTGTCTGAATTGTCATGCAGGTTGCAATGGCGGACCGGGAACCGAAAATTATGACGAACCAATAGATAAAATTGAGTATTTTGTAGAAAAAAGAAATAAGGATGCACAAGCAAAATATAAATCGGTAAAAAAAATCAATCAATACGTTAACAAACACTGGGAAAAGAATTTATATGACAGAAGTTATGTTGACAGATCTTCGAACAACAATATTATTATCCCTTCTAATGAAGAATTACAAAGAGTATATATTGAAATGAAGAAAATTAAAAAAGAAGATTATTTCAATTGCGCTTATTGCGGATATAATACTTGTGAAAAAATGGCGATTGCGATTTATAACGGTTTAAATAGAAAAGATAATTGTTACCATTATAAAGTAACAGTAATTGCAGACTTAGGATTAAACATTTCAGAAACAGCGTCAGAACTTAACAAACACGGAAATGCTATAATAGATATTGTAACTGATACTAATAAACACTCATCTATTTTAAGCAATGAGTTTGAAACTCTGCAGGAATCAGTAAATTCTAAAAATAAACTGATAGAAGAATTTGATTCTATCGTTTTAACAATTAAAAATATTGCATTTCAAACTAACCTGCTATCGCTAAACGCATCAATTCAAGCAGCAAGAGCAGGTGAACACGGACGCGGTTTTTCCGTAGTAGCCAATGCTGTCAGGTCGTTAGCAGAAAATTCAGATCGAGAAGTAAACAAAATCAAACCAATTATGGAAGATATTGAAAAATTCTTCAAACAGGTTAATATTCAGATAAATAACGCTTCCTCTCAATTCTCTTCATCAAGAAAAAACAACACAGACGTTGAAAATGAATTGCAATTAATAAAAGGAATGATAGATGAATTAAATACTAAAGCCGAATCATTTTTGCTATATACTGAAAGATAAATAGATAACATATATTAACTTTAAACAAATAAGAAAAATGTCAAAAATTAAAATTGGAATTAACGGTTTCGGACGTATCGGACGCTTAGTGTTCCGAGCCGCCCAAAGTTTCGACAATATTGAAATAGTCGGTATTAACGACCTTATCAGTGTCGATTATATGGCTTATATGCTGAAATATGATACAATTCATGGTCAATTCAAAGGGACCATTGATGTTAAAGATGGCAAATTAGTCGTTAACGGAAAAGCAATCCGTGTTACCGCCGAAAAAAATCCTGCAGATTTGAAATGGAATGAAGTAGGCGCTGAATATATAGTTGAATCAACCGGATTGTTTTTAGACAAGGAAAAATGCAAAGGGCATCTTGATGCCGGCGCTAAGAAAGTAATCATGTCTGCGCCGTCTAAAGATGATACGCCTATGTTTGTCGTTGGCGTCAATCAGAATAAATATACAAAAGATATGGATTATGTATCTAATGCTTCTTGTACAACTAACTGCTTGGCCCCTATTGCTAAAGTGCTGAACGACAAATTCAAAATCGTCGAAGGATTAATGACAACCGTTCATGCAACAACTGCTACTCAAAAAACTGTTGACGGTCCTTCAATGAAAGACTGGCGAGGTGGAAGAGCAGCAGCAGGAAATATTATCCCGTCTTCTACAGGAGCAGCAAAAGCTGTTGGTAAAGTAATACCCGAATTAAACGGAAAATTAACCGGTATGGCTTTTCGCGTTCCTACTTTAGATGTTTCAGTTGTTGACCTGACTTGCCGTATAGAAAAACCTGCGTCTTACGAAGAAATTAAAAAAGCGATGAAAGCCGCTTCTGAAGGTGATTTGAAAGGTATTCTCGCATACACGGAAGATGACGTTGTATCTTCTGATTTTATTGGGGATTTTCATACTTCAATTTTCGATGCTAAAGCAGGTATTTCATTGAACGATAATTTCGTAAAAGTTATTAGCTGGTATGATAATGAAATGGGATACTCCGCAAAAGTAGTAGAATTAATCAGACACATGTTTTCAGTAGATCATAAATAAATTATTTTTCATAAATTCTTCTTTTTTAGGGAGAATCACTTTGTGGTTTTCCCTTTTTTATATTTTATTCTTTGTGTCAATCATAATAGTTACCGGACCGCTATTCACAAGTTCAATTTGCATCATTGCTCCAAAAACTCCTTTGGCAACCCTTTTTCCAAGCGCCATTTCAACCTGTCCGATAAAAAAATTATATAGCGGAATTGCTATTTCGGGAGGCGCTGCATCTATATAAGACGGTCTGTTGCCTTTTTTAGTCCTGGCATGTAAGGTAAATTGGCTGACAACCATTGCGTTACCTTCGATATCTAAAAGAGATCGGTTCATAACGTCATTTTCATCGCTAAAAACGCGAAGATTTGCTATTTTATTCGATAACCAAACAGCATCTTCTTCTTTGTCGGCATTTTCTATGCCAAGTAAAATCAGAAGACCCTCGTCAATTTGGTCATTATGACCTTCATTAGTTGTTACTTTTGCGTATTTAACGCGTTGAATCAGCGCTTTCATAATTAATAATTGCTTTTGCTTTTACTTCTCCAATTACATCACTTAAATCTTCAAATGAGGCGTTTTTAATCCCTGATATAGACTTAAATTTGAGTATTAAAGTTTCAATTGATTTCTCTCCTATTCCCTCTATATTTAAAAGTTTTGATTTTATAAAGACTTTACTACGTTTGTTTCGATGAAATTCAATACCAAAACGGTGCGCCTCGTTTCTAATGTGTTGTATTACTTTAAGTGACTCTGATTTTTTGTCTAAATACAAAGGTGTTGCGTCATCAGGGAAAAATATTTCTTCCAATCTTTTAGCAATACCGATAATTGTAATTTTATCTGATAAATCAAGTTTTTTCAAAGAGTTCACCGCAGCGCTTAACTGTCCTTTACCGCCGTCAATTACAATCAGTTGAGGCAATGTCGAGCCTTCTTCAAGTAAGCGACTGTAACGACGATAAACAATTTCCTCCATTGTGGCAAAATCGTTTGACCCTTCAACTGTTTTTACATTAAAATGACGGTAATCACGGGATGAAGGTTTCCCGTTTTTAAAAACCACGCAGGCAGCAACAGGATGTGCTCCTTGAATATTGGAGTTGTCAAAACATTCAATATGGACAGGAAGTTTTTCCATGCGTAAATCTGCTTTAATTGTTTCAAGTATTCTGACCGAACGGGGCGCTTTTGTTATATTTGCCTGTTGTTTGAGTTTTTCGAGACGAAAATATTTTACGTTTCGGTCTGATAATTCTAATAGTTTCTTTTTATCTCCTTTATTTGGAACGGTAAACTTAACGCCTCTTAAAGTAATTTCCGGCTTAAATGGGACAATTATCTCTTTTGCATTACTTTGAAACCGGTCCCGCATTTCTACTATAGCAAAACTAAGGAGTTCTTGTTCAGTTTCGTTCAGTTTTTTTACAATTTCAACTGTATGTACCTGTATTATTGAGCCATTTGATACTTTCAAGAAGTTTATATAAGCGCTTTTTTTATCATTGAAAATAGACATTACATCCACATTATTAATTTCCTGATTGACAACGGTGGATTTGCTTTGAAAATTTTCAAGCGCTCTCAAACGTTTTTTTATATTGTCAGCTTCCTCAAAATTAAACGTTTCTGCATGTTTATTCATCTTTTCCTTTAAGTAACGAATTACCCAACCGATATTCCCTTTTAAAATATTTTGAATTTCATCTATCGTGTTTTTGTAATCTTCTTCTGTTTGTAAATTTTCACAAGGGGCTTTGCAATTGCCAATATGATACTCTAAGCAACGTTTATATTTCTTTTTTTTAATGTTTTCTTGGGTTAGAGGAAAATAACAGGTTCTCACCTGATAAAGTTGATTAAACAGTTCTAACAGTGTATTTATCATCAAACCTGATGCGTAAGGTCCATAATAAATGCTTCCATCTTTAATAAATTGACGGGTTTTTTGCACTCTTGGAAAAGGTTCGTTACGTATTGCTATCCAAGGGTATGATTTATCATCCTTTAGCATAAAATTGTAACGTGGTTGATATTTTTTTATCAGACTGTTTTCTAAAAGGAAGGCATCTTCCTCATTATCAACTATAATATGGTGAATTTCATGGATTTTTCTAACTAACACATTGACTTTTTCATAGTCGTGTTCACGGTTGAAATACGATCCTACTCTTTTTTTTAGATTTTTTGCTTTACCGATATAGATAATTTTTCCGGTTTCATCCAAGTATTGGTAAATACCGGGGGTTTCCGGGAGTAGGGAGGCTTGTTCTTTCAAATTCATTTTTTTATAGTTTTATCTTCCAATATATAATCTTTTCTGTTAAATCTTGTAATTCTTCGGCTATTGTTTTTGAAAAGCGTTACCATAAATCCGCCATCTTCTTCTATCAATTCAGGTTCAGGTAGCCATGTTTCTTTACAGGTATTAATGATACTGATTGTACCTCTTCCCCAAGCTTCAATCAATCCTCTGTATTCTATGTTTTGTTGTTCGGGCATAATCAAATATTTTTAAAATAACCAACTTCATCAATATTATTTTTCTTTATTATGATTGTTTAGCAATCGCTCAAAAATCTCCACAAACTGCTCTGCCTGATACCTTCTTGAAAATTTTTTTATATATTCTTTATCTGTTTTTTGATGTGTAAATCCGTAATTATTCCATTCTACATATTTCTCCATAATAAAATCACTTGCTTCTTCTACGATAGAGGCGGCAACTCCGGCATTAGCAGAATTAATAATGCTTTCAAGACAATCTTCATCATTTTTTACACACAAAATCGGTTTTTGAACCGCCAAATATTCATAAGTCTTAGTTCCCATAATTCCTTTAGGCGCTTTTTCGCCTAAAGAACAGTTTGCAAGCAACAGTAATATTGAACTAATATTCAGAATATCTGGAACTTTATCATTTGGAACTCCATCAAAGATATCAATAAAATTTGTTACTTGGTATTTATCAGCCATTTTTGTGGTAATATCTTTCGAAGATTGGTTGAGTAAATAAAATTGCACTCTTACCTTTTCAGGCGTAATCATTTTATTTTCTGATAAATAAACTATTGATTTAAAAAGTAAAGAAGGGTCTTTTACTGCTTCGCTTTCAATTCTTCCTGTATATGTTATTATGAACGTCTTGTTTTTCAATTGTTTAAAGAAAAATAACTCGTCATCAAATCCATTAAAAATTAAAGATGTATTTTTATTGTATTTCAATAGTTTATTTGTATGCCATTCTGAGACGGTTGTTACAGCATTTGCTTTACGCAGTATTTTGTTTCTCTGTACTTTATACTTTTTCTGAACAATAAAATCTACCATATTACTTAAAAATGAAGCCTTTAAAAAAAATTTACTTGTATATTCACGATTTGGAAACTGTTCGTAAATATCCCTACAATCAACTATATAAGGGATATTGTATTTTTTACCAAGCCATTTAGCTGTCAAAGCTGGAAACGCTCTCCATGAAACGCTTGATAAAATAATGGAAATATCGTGTTGTTTGATTATTTTTTCTGATGTTCTTTTTATGACTATATTTTTGTAATTAACAAATAATTCCGCGAAAAATATAAACAAATACTTTAACTTATTAATTTCTCCGTTATTCTTCCAAAAAAAGTTTATATATTCGATATCTTCTGACCTGGAAAGATTATCGAAAATTTTTTGAGGTGAATATTCCGAAACAATTATTGGTTTCCATCCTAATTCAGGTAAATATTTACATAAATATCCCATTCTGGGATTAAATGCGGGCGGAAATGCGTCGCATATAATTAAAATATTTTTCATTTTTCCCCTGTCCATTCTTCAATACTTTTTCTTGAAACTCCGAAACCTGTGTCCCAAATCATCCCTTTTTGATTGCAATAACGGCAAAAAGGCGGAGGTTGGCATAAAAAAGTCATTATTTCATCAAAACTTTCTGCCTTATAAATGTCTAAGTAATCATTTTCAGTAACTTCAAGATTTTGATTGAATGTTTGATTGAAATATTTTACGTATGGGATTGTGGTACATGTATATATCTTTCCATTATCAAGTGCAATACATCGGTTAGCAGCGCTGCAACGCAAAAAACTGTCCTTGATATTTTGCTTGCCAGAAATATCCAACGGCATGCACTGCATTGATTTCATGACGTCTTTTGTACTTCCGTAAAAATTGAACTTCACATTTTTACTAATAGCAAAATGATGAATAGCCTCATAATTTATGTTAATCGGATATTTTGTAACAACAATTTCGATGTCGTTTTGCCTGCAGTTTTCCCAAAAATTGTCATTTTGTTGTGAAAGTAAAACTCCGTTTGAAACAAGTTTTATGGGTGTTTGAGGGAAATATTTTCTTGCAAGGACCAAAAAATCAACAATGTTTTGATGTAACAATGGCTCACCGCCCAATAATTGAATTTCCCCCACCCTATTTTCGCATAGTTTTGAAATTCTCTGAAGATCGCTTTCAACAACCTTAATATCAGCAAAAACATTAGGCGCAAGCGGAGAAAAATTATCACAACCTCGACAATTCAGGTTACAATGGTCAGCGAGATGAATATGCAAAATCGGAATCATATCCTTTTTGCGCAAATTCTCTTTTGTCATTGTTTTCCATAAGGGTTTAAATTTACGCCGTAACAATACAAACCTGTATGGAATAAATCGTTTTATACTCATTTATGATACAATAATATGTTATTTTTTAATGAAATACGTTACTCTCAACTTAATACATTTATATATCTAAAACTTTTACAAAGATATTTTTTTTAGAAGATAGCGTAAAATTTATTACTTATTTTTTTCAAAATATTGCATTTTTATTTTTATATTTAAAAAAAAGAAAATACTTTTGCATTTTTATTTTTAAACATATAAAAAATGGCTTACGTAATTAATGATGAGTGTATCGCATGCGGTTCATGCATTGATGAATGCCCTGTAG
>Ga0123353_10010526_pt1 | contig 12902 bp, 13 predicted proteins | sample TergutLab28metaG_3_FD_92763 | JGI IMG/M metagenome (GOLD analysis project Ga0123353, IMG submission 92763) | Labiotermes labralis P3 segment gut microbial communities from Petit-Saut dam, French Guiana - Lab288 P3 | ecosystem: Host-associated > Arthropoda: Insects > Digestive system > Gut ...
CCCGTACTTGCCGATGCCGTCGTTTTCTCCAAATGCCCGCGAAGGCTTCCAAATTGGCTTCCGAGCTTCATGGAGATATCCGGAAAATTTACCTTTATTATCTCGAGCGCGAGGGTCAGCATGTTTACGAACTCGCAGCAGAACACCTCGTTTAAGAGGTCTTCCGTCAGCAGCTCTTCTGCGCCTCCTCCCCCAAGGGCGACAGCCACGTTGCCGTGCTGCACAAGGAGCAGCTTGAGCACCTTCTCCAGCTTGTCGCCCGAAACGGACGACAGCCCGCTGGCCAAGGCCGGGGCAAGCGCCGCGATGTCGAGGTCCAATGCGCTCTCGCCGCTGCTTTTCGCCATTTCGGACACTGCGGGCAAGGCTGACGAGAGGAGCGGGGCGAAAAAGGAAAACACCTCGCCGCTCATATAGGCGCATCTTAACGCCGGTAACGGCCTGATGTAGAACCTGTTCCCGCCCAACTCCTTCAGTTTGGCGTCGAACTGCTTCAACTAGCTCGCCTCCCCCTTCAGCGTCGCCTCCCCGGTCTCTATCTTGATTTCGCGGTCGCCGACGTCCTTGTTGAAAGCGCGGTTCGGGGGCGACACCACCCAAGCGTCGACGGCGCTGAAGAGCATCCCGCCCTTGAGGTCCTTGACCAGGACGGGGAACATGCCGTCGCCCGTGGCCTTGTCGAGGTCGTACCTGGACTGGCACCACGCGACCGAAGGCGAGTTTTGCAACAGCGTGACCGTGACCGTATAGCTGCCGTCCGGGTCCAGGGAGCGCACCTTCTCCCCGTCGCAGCCGGTTTTCGACGTGACGCCGTCGCCGTTGGGCTCGACGCTTACGAACGTGCCGTCAGAGAAGCCGGTTACGGCGTGGTTGCCGAGCGAAACGAGGATTTTCTTGGGGTCGTAAGTTTTTAGCATTGTGATCCCTCCTACTTAATGCTTCAGCGCGCCGCGGAGCTTGACGACGTGTATCGCCCCCGCGAGCCGCGCGCTGAAACTGCATCCCTCAAGTATCCTGGACTGTCGCTGCGTTGCGGTCAGTTCCGCGGCGTTCGGGACGGAGACGGTGAAGCCCTCGACGAGCTTGCCGTCCGCGTCGTGCTCGTCGCCTGCGACCAAGCCCCGGAGCTGGGCCGTCTTGAGCGCTGCTATCATCTCGTTTTCGACCAAGGCTATTTTTCCGTTCAGGTACGGTATTTTTGGGAGCTCGAGCTGGAGGCTGAACAGGCGGAGCTGCATTTCGTTCCTCAGCCAGTCGCGGCCCCTGATGACGTCGATCCACTCGCCCGCGCGCACCTGTCCGTTGACGCTGACGTTGCGCCCCGCGTACTGCGCGAAGAAGTTGCTGTGCCCCTCCATAAGCTTCTTTTTCAGCGCCCCGCTAAAGAAGGACGGGTGGACTGCCGCAAGTTGCTTCAAGTGCCACGACTCCGAGCCTACCGGGAACGAAAGGCACCTGGCCGTCACTGCCACATGAAGGTATGGGTTCTCCTCCGGCACGTCGTCCGGGGGGTCATTGTCGCGGATAAGCCCGCACCACCCATGCGAGCGGAAATAAGTGGCGCTCACAGGGTCCTCGGCGCCGAGAAAGGTGTAGGCAAACATCTTCGCCTGCGCTTCCGTCCACTGCGCGATCTGTTCGAGATCTTCCTCTCCTATTCCTGCCGGGCACACCACGTACCAACCGTCCGTGTCGAGCGCCCGGTTCAGCGTGTCGACCGGCGATTCGAGCATTTCGTCCTCGCCCTCGCGCATGGCCGCGACGAACAGCTTCGCCGGCCTGGGGTTTTGGGAGAACGCCACCCTCGCGGCGATCCCGACCGGGTCCGCGTTCTCGCCTACTGCAACGTAACCGGCGTCCGCCACTTCCTTCAAGTCGGAGTAGACGCCGACGTCCGGGAGCGGTTTTGGCGGGGCGACGACCGGCGGCAGCCCGACAATAAGTATGTTGTCGAAACTGGAACTGTCGGTGGCCGGCATGGATATGTCGATGTCGACACTGACTATATCATCGAGGTTGTTTCCCATTCTTGGTTCCTCCTTCGTAGTATTCCTCTATCTTGCCGGTCTTGCCAAACCAGCCGGTAAACTGTCTCGCAAGGGCGCCGGAGCGCCCGCCGGACGGCGTAACCTCGACTTCCGGGTAAATGAAATCGCCGCCCCCGTCCTGTGGCAGCGGCGGTAGCAGTTGTCCTTGTGAGTCCGTCGCCCTGCCTCCGTCGCTATTAAGGGCATACCCCTCTTCATCGAACATCGGCCCGTCGTTGCTATGGAATGGTAGCCCGCCCTCGTGCATGATCCCCGCGTACCCGGCCGCCGTCTGCGTGAACCCTATAGTAAGCTCCGCCATAGCCCGGTACTCCCACGATGCGGCGTCTACGAGGCCGGTGAGGTCAGTGACGTCCCCGCACTGGATCGCAATGTCTTTGCGCTCGCACCAATCACCGATGAGCCCCGACCCCAAAAAGCCAAGGAAGTCGACCATATCGTCGACAGCGGTGTTCTCGTTCGGCCCGATAGAGCCCTCTGCAATTCGCCTCTCCGAGCCCATAGTATACAGGTCGACCTGTAGCGTGGTCGTGGACGGATAGGCATCTATAGGCACGCCGTTACTCGTATGGGCTATGGGATGAGCGCGCCGGCTTACACTGCCCATATTGAGCGTAACAAGCGGCGCTGGCGGCCTCACCTTCTTAGCCCTGCCCCACGCGACATTCGCGCCGGAGAAATAGGTTTGAACTAACCATAGCAGGGCGGTTTTCAGTTCGCGCTGCGTCATGCTCCGCCCACCTCCTCGGGCTCAAGTTCCGGAGTGTCGCGCTGGTCCGGGGGCGGCAGCATCACGAACTCCGATTGGAAGTGGCTGAGCAGAGTGTGGTCCCATTCCAGCGATGACACGCATTCGTACCAGCGCCTCTTGTAGAATAGCCAATCGCCCGGCGTCCCGCGCTGCTCGTCCGCAGCGGTAAGGCGTTCTGGGCCGAATGACTTGACCCTTTTTGCGGCGCGGTCGCCTTCCGGTAGCGCCTGCAGATCGTCAGAGGACAACGGCTGCACATTGAGCCGGACCGAAATTTCGGAAGACGGCGCCGACGCATATCCGTCCGCGACCGTTTGCTCGCCGAAGCGGCGCAGGGTGTACCGCTTTTTGAAGAGTCCAATGTACACGGTCTCAATCGCCACCTTTCGGTTTGATTACGTGCTTCACCGACTGCCTCATGGTGCCAGAGTCGATAAGCGGTTGGTCGGACTTTTTCTTGGCAATGGTGGAAGGTGCGTTCGGCACGAACTCGCCGTTCCTGATCTCGTTCTGGACCAGCCCGACTTGCATGGCGCCAATCGCGTTAAGGGCGCTCTCCGCAGTCGCCTCTCCTCTTGCTATCGCCTGCAACTGCGCTTTGCACATGGCCGATATCCTGACCCTGTTCTTGTCTGTGCTCTGGCGCAAAAACGGGCGCGACGGGACCTTGGCAGTGCCAAGTTCGTTCCACGCCGCAATGTCCACGATGTCCGCGCTGCCCTCGCTCGACGCATAGCCGCGCTGGAACCCCACCCGCACCTGCATCTTCTTCAGCTCGTTGATTTGCCTGTAGAACTGCTTGCCCTGCTGGGTGATCCTGTCATGGCCTGCCAACGTTCTCACCCGCCGAAGTGATCGGCATTATCCACATCCTGAGCATGGTCAAGTACTGGGTGCCGTAGTGCGTCAAGGCGAGCTCGGCGTTCAGTTCCCCGAGCCTCGCGGAGTCGCCGCCGAAGCTAATCGAGGTCTGGCCCTCGGAGAAGCTGCTGACGCGCGCAAGGCTGCCCGCTCCTATCTTGCCTATCTCGGAGAGCGGGTCTTCCCCGTCCTCTGCTCCGACCCCGGCCATCTTCATCCTGTGCGCGGTGAGCAGGGCAAGCGCCTGGGCCCACATTTTTTTGAACCGGCGCTTGCTCACCAAAGGCTCTGTCAGCATGAGCCATAAGCAAACTTCGTCGTCGCCGACGCCGTCGAACTCCTTGGCAACTGTCCGCAATGCCTCAAGCGGCCCGATCTCCCGCATAGGGCGGCACCCCCTATCCAGCAGCTTTCAGCCTGTCAATGATTTTCTTCCTGAGCGCGTCGTTGGTCTCCACTTCGGAACACTGGATGCCAAGCTCGCCGCACTTTTCAAGCAGCTCCGCCTTGTTGGCCTTGTTGACGGCGGCAATCTCTGCGGTGAGAGCATTGCTGTTTGCTGGTGCAGCCGGTTCAGGCTGCGCCTGGGCTGCAGCCTGGTTGTCCGGCACGAGCCAGCCCTTGGCGATGTAGAATTTGACTACCGGGTGGCTAGGGCCGTACCCGGGCGGCAGCGGGGCGGACTCGTCCGGGAGGATAGCGTCTTTACCGAATCCTATGGGCTTCGTAGTGGCGTTCTTGTAATTCATAGCTTATACGCCCCCTAAACGCCGAGTATGACGAGTGCCGACAGCGGGTAGTAGATGAGCGCGCCAGCTATCCTCGCCTCGCAGGGGATGATGAACTCCAGGCCGTCCGGCTGTATCGGGTGCTGGTAGAACGGCATCGGGATCTCGATAGAGAACTTGTTGGGATCCTTTTTGTACATGAAGCCGACGCCCTGGCCCTTATACGGCGTTATGCCGCTATCTTCGTTCAGTTCCGGGACCTCTATGATGTTCTTGAGGCGCGGGGAGTTCTTGAGCACCCACTCCAAAATTGTGCTGACCGCGCCCGTCCCTTCGTTGATGACCATTGGCGTGTCCGCAAGATACAGGTAGGCGTCAGTCGGAAGTGCGAGCGTGTCGGGCCTTTCGACGCTCTTCGTCAATGTAGCGATGAACCGCACCGCGGCATTGATGTTGTTCAGGCATTCCATCGGGGTCTTGTCGACGAGCTTAGTGCTGGTCCCACCTTCATTGAGCGGGAGCGTGAACACCGGGATGTTGTTGCTGGGGGACAGGACGCCAATGAGGTTGTTTTCCTCGTCGCCAGCCCAAGCGATGCAGTTGATGGCATAATCGATGGCGTACCTCGCGGAGTCGCCCTTCCTGACGTCAAGCTGCTTGCCCGCCATGCGGCTGGCCCTCATCTCCTGTACGGAGTAGCCGTAACTTGTGCCGAGCGACTTAATGTGCGCCGTAGAAGGGATGCCCTTTGCGTCGGCCCTGGGCAGGTCGGTTGCGTAGTTCTGGATAATCATTGCCATTCCGGTCCTGTCATAGCTGTAATGCGTGACAGTATCCGCACCGACGTCGACCTCGCTCGTTACCGGGAATATCTGCAGCGCGGACATCTCGGGGTACAATATGTCATAGGTCTGCGCCTTGATGTAGTCCAGTTCTCCCGCAAAGAACACGCTGGCGTCCTCCGCGCTGTCAAAGCGCATGTCAGGGTTCGCCGCGAAGGTCGCCGGTATCTGCGACGCCATCAGCACGTAGTAGTCGGCCTTGTCGTAGGTTACCGACTGATTTTCCTTGTTGTTTCTAGCCATCGATTTCTTCCTCCTTTTTCCCCTGTTTCTGGTTGAAGATTTCGACCGGGGCTATGTCGCCGGACCCTATGCCCCCGATGAACCTCCCCTGGATTTCAATGGCGCCCTCCGCCTCGTTCGTGAAGAAACCGGCGAACTCGCCGTTAACTATGAGGAACAGGTCATCGCCATAGGCCGGTTCCGTGCCGGGGGCGATCCTCGCCCACGCTTTCCCGTAGTTCAGGACGCCGACCGTCTGCCTGTGCTCGATGTCGATCAGCCCGGCCCTGTCCATCTCGTCAATATGGCCCGTCATCAGGACGCCCTCGAAGTCAGCGGGCTCGGAGTCTTCCGTCGGGACCAGGACGTCCTTGCCGGGGGAATCGCCCTTGACCACGCCCATGCCGTACTTCATATTTTTGCTGTCAGCCTCCCCGTTGGCGCGGCTGACGATATCTTTGTTGGCAATGTCCAGCAGTGCGCCGGCTATGCCTATCGGGGATTGGAAACTATATGAAAGCTGCATTATTCTGTGCCTCCCTTCAGTCTGCTGTTCATCCGCTCCCGGGCTGCCTCAGCCCGTGGCTTTGCCGGAGCCTGCTCTGCGGAGTCGCGCCGCGATGTCATCTGCCTGCGCTGCCGTTCAGTGCTGCGCGTGGAATTGAGCGTATCCACAGCCATGTCGAAAGCTGCGTTGACGTAGGTCTCGCCCTTGCCGTCCAGCCGCATCTTCGGGACGACGGCTGCGATGATCGCGCGCTTCATCTGCATCGGCGTCATGTCTTCGAGCCCGTCGAGGCGCAGCTTGTCGCCTATGCGCAGTAGCTTGGTGCGCTCCCTGACAGCCTGGTCGACCGCTTTCGCAATGCCCTTGCCGTCCATGTTGTGCAGCGCTTCAGCCACTTCCTCGACGAAAGTGAGCGATTCGGGCTGCTCTTCTGTGTTTTCGTCGGCCTGGGATCCGTTGAAGTCCCGCTCCGCCAGCACTTCCTCAATGGCCGTGACAAGCTCCTCTATGTCCTCGTCCTGTTGCAGGATATGGGCCAGCGCGGCTTCGAGCGTGTCCGGGACCCCGCTTTCGTCGCGCCTGTCGCGCCTGTCCTTCACAAGCCCAATCCTCTCTTCAATGCTCTTCCCTTCCGGGGGCTCGGCACTGTTCCCGGGTTCTTCGAGCGTGTCCTCGTCGGCGTTTTCGTCGCCTTCGCCCTCGATATCTTCCGCGTCGGCGCCTTTGGTATTTATTGGGTCCTCGTCTTCAAATTCGTCCTGCTTCTCGGCCTCCGCCTCGTCTATCCTGCGCTGCCGTATCGCGCCGAGCCTGGCCTTGAGCTCGCTGGCGCTCAGTGGCTTTCCTTTGGGTCTGTTTGCCATTCTCTTAATCCCTCCTTCAAGAAGATTAGTGTCCCCTGTTTCTCCGTCTATGTTCAGACGAGCCTGTTCGCCCGCCCTCGCGTCGCCGACCAGCGCGAGGTGGTTTATGACAATGTTCGTCTGTATAGCGTCGTAAGGCTGCCCTTCCCATTGGCCCGGCTCCTCGATCAGGTCTAGGTCGTAGCCGAGCGAGAGTTCCCTGAATTTCCTGCGCTTCACTTCGTCAATGCTGTGGATCACGATTTTTACCCGGACGTCCTCGCCGTCCCGGTAGCCTCTTGAAAGCATCGTGCCGACATAAACGTCGTCGACGTTGCGCTTGGTGACCCGCCCTGCCCTGTGGGTTATGATGATGGGCTTCCCCTCGTAGGTCGCAAGGCTCTCCGGGGCAAAAACGTGTTCAGGGAGCCGAAGCTCCCTGCGTATCGTCCCGTCTTCGTTCGTGTACTCGAATATTCCCACGCTGGTGACAATGGGTGCATCGACTAGATAGCCTTCATCTGTGAAGTATCTGGAGTCCAGCTTTACGGAATCAAGCCTGTATACTCTCTGCAATTCCAAGAAATATCACTCCAATCTAAAAGGCAGGCTGTTGTAAGCCTGCCCTCAGTTCTTTATTCTTTTTGGCAAATTATCACAATCTGCTTTTTGCCACTTTGCCCGCTTCAGAATGTGGTATGTACTCCGTTTTTATGTAATTCTCTATTTCCTTGGCGCATGTGAACCCATATTGTGAACACCATCGGTGAATAGCCTTCCCTCGCTATGAATTTAGTGCGCGTATGGGTCATCCGCGCTCACTGCGGAGTATTGATATCTGCTCTGCCCCCGTTTTCAGACGTACAAGTATTCACTATCTCATTGGCAGCTTCGTCTGCACTGATTTTTGCCTTTGGCCAGTGGATCAAGCCTTTCTGTCGGTCCCCATATGTTTGGTACCATTCGCCGTTCTCCTTTTCGAACTTGTGGTACACGCCGGTGTGCCAACTATTGAACCCGGTCACATCGACTTCGCTGCCGTCTGGTAAGCTTTCAGAATATGCGACCGTCCGGGTCCCTGCATTCGACGATGATCCGCTTATCGCCATTGTTGTCACCGAACCCATCGGTCCTCGTGCCATATTTAGGGTCTGGCGCGCACCCGTCGGATGAATCCGTGTCGGCAACCGGGGCCTCGCCGCCGAACTCCTCCGTCAGCGCCACTATAAGCTTCTGCAAATGAGCAAGCCCGTCAATGCGGTTCTCCGCGTAGATGGTCCGCAGCGTTTCGTTGCCTGAATCCAGGGCTGCGTCCGAATACCGGCTTATTGCTCGGGTCTCGTTGCATATTTGTGTGCAGATTTCTTGTATAACCGTTCCAGCCAAAAATATTTCCCCCTTTTTCTAAACCGTTTCTTGAAACCTATAGGCGCATTATGCGTTCCCTATTATGTCCCCTACAATCGAAATTACGTTGCCAGGATGTGTTTTTCGCGACCGGTGGGTAGTTTCCATAGGCGCTGCAAGAAAAATCAGGTAGCGGCGCCCTATTGCGTCCCTTCCCACGGCAACGAAAGCCCTTCTATGTTGAACACCGGCAGTGCAACGCATCTGCAAATCGGCGCCTGCCCGGGGTGGGCTTTCCCGACGTACACGCGGCCCTTCGATTTCGTGTTGTACCAGTTATCCGGCGGTTCCGCCCACTTGAAATGCTTGCCGTCAAAATCAACGTGGCAGTCCCTTACCCTGGAGTCGCCCGACGAGCTCCATACGTACTCCGTGACGCCAGCATCCGTCTGCTGCGCCTGCGCGAGCTCGGCGTTTAATTTCGCCGTCTGGTCGCGGGCTATGAACTGCGCTTTGTTGCGGTTCAGTCCGTATGCCTGCTGTATCTCCCGGCCTATGTCGGTGCTCGTCCTGCCGGCCATATAGCCGTCCAGGACGATCTTTTGCATCTGGCCCAGGGCGTCCTTCGGGATAGTCTTTATGAGGTTCACGTTCCTCTGCGACCACAGCTTGATCGCTCCGCGGTAGAACTCCCCGGAATAATAGTCCCGCGCGATGTCGAGGCCGAGCGTATTCTTTACGGCACGTCTCCACTCCCTGATTGAAAGGCGGCTATTCATGTTCGCGACCCGGTCCAGCTTCTTATGTAGCCCAAAAACCTCAGCCCTGAGCTCGAACGCCGCCCAAATCTCCGAGAACTTCCGGGTAATCAGCGACAGAACGTCCTCCTCGTCCTCGTGCAGCGAACCTTGTTCCAGCAATTGAGCTCCGACCGCCGAAATACTGACTCCGGTCGAGCCGTCCGCCCTTGCGGACTCGCGCGCGGCAGAAATCACTTTCCTGATTTCCGGCAAGTACTCGGCCAGCACAAGATTGAACTGTGTCATGAAAGCATTGGCCACGCGGAGGTATTCGCGCTCGATGCCGCTCGGGTACTGCGGCTTGACTTTAGACCGCAAAGTTTTACGGCCGTGGAACTTGGGCGTCGCCGCAGCCCTGACGGCCATTGTCGTTTTGTGGTTATTCATGGCAAGCCTCGTCTCGGACAAAGTTGATTCACGGCAGGCGTTATCTCACCGAAACTATAAGTTGCGCTGATACTGGCGGCGTGCTATAATTGCCAGTATCATTGATAAGGGGATTGGGGTTATGGCTATGGGTCAAGAAGTGAGGATAAACACACAGCACGTTCAGAAGGGCTGCATAGGGTGCTGCCTTTGCGAAGGGGGCGGCAAGAAGGTAGCGCGCACTGCCGTACTCTGGACCATTGGCATCTGTACCGTCGGTATTGGGCTGATTATTTTGCCATTTTTCAAGAAATGCGTCTACTGCGGCCACAACATGTTTATGAATAAGCATGTTCTTGGCGGAGAATAGGCGACTTTACTAAGCGCGTTTAGCCGCTCGGAATCATCCGGGCGGCACGTTCTTTTTGGGCATAAAAAAAGCGCCATGTGCTTCACGACGTTTGTCTCTTGTGGTTTTACTAGCTAGACGGTTTTTCCGGTCGCCTCTTCCTATGCGACTCCTACGGGCTCAAATACGTCAGGCGAGTAAAGATAGTCCTCACCTGAATCGTCGACAACACGTAGCCATCCTCTTTCGACAGATAGGACGTCGTACTCCTGCCCACTTGTCAGAACTAGCGGCGATGTTGCGCCAATATACTTAACTTTCATCCAACCATACCTTAACCTTGAATTTTACTTTGCCGGACGCAGGGCTTTGGAACCAGTGCACTTCCGCTTTCCTGTGTTCGCCGTTCACATCTACCACTGCTGTTGCTTTTGCTTTTTGCCATGAATTCGGGTCGCCTCCATATTCGGAGGAAAGACCTTCTGCCGTGCTATCGCGAAGCTTGGTTTTTGTTCCTTGTCCTGCAAATACTTCTGAGTTCTGAAATTTCGTCCCTTCCGCAAACTCGTGTATTGTCCCGTCCGGGGCCACTACTTCGTAGTTTTTTGCCTTTGCCCCGACGCCTTTCCCTATTTCCTCGTCCGGGATTCTTAGTGTTTCTTCGTTGGGCCCCGGCTCGTTTTCGCTGTCGATGTCAGGCCCCAGGCCGCTGGTTTCCCCGGTTTCCTTATTGAAAGCATAGACCTTTTCGTTGTCTGCCGTTGCAAAACTTACTTTGTCTTTGGGTATTGTGTTGTCTGTGTTTATTCTAGCATTTTGACAGCCTTTTGTCAAGGAAAAGTCCTGTTTCCCCAGCAGTTTCAGGGACTCGCGGAACGGCGGGAACATCATGTCGGTATACGCCGGAGCGAAGATCGCGCTCGTCAATTCGATCCACTCCGGGTCGTACATTTCACCGTCCACGCACCTAACCTCGCCCTCGAACGCTTCGCACAAATATACAAACGGCTTGCCATACTGCTCGTCCAGCCCCTCCATCTGGCCAAGCGGCTTTAGGCTCAAGGGCGTAATTCCGAACTCTTGATACAACTCGCGTACTGCGGCAGCCGCCGGTGTCTCACCGGCATTCATGTGGCCGCCGGCTCCGCATAGTTGGCCGTTGTCGGCTCGTTTCCCTGCCAGCACCTTGCCATCAACGACAACCAGGACGCCAACGCTGCCGTTGTCGTTGCCGTCTCCTTCGTCTCCTTCGTCTTCACGTTCGCCGCCGTTGCTCCGCCTGTCTCCCCTGACAAGTATCCCGGACGGGTCTTCTACGGGCTCTCCGGAGTCGCGCCTGACGAACGTTTCCAGTTCGCCGGTGCCGTTGAAGCTGCCGATCGTGTCTATGGGCCTTATTGTTGCGGTCTGGACTGGCTCGTTCCCGGTGATGTTTCGCGTGCCGGTGCCGCCCTGGACCGCGAACCCCTGCGCGATTTTCTTGTCGAACGAGTATGACATTATCTGGTCGCCCTCGACGTACCTTTCCGCTTCGGCGCCGCCGGGCTTGCCCCGGTACACCTCGATGTCCTTGTACAGGTAGTCTTTGTATGCTATGTCTTCGCCAATGTGCTCCCTGTAGTTGTGCCACGACAGGTTGAGCGCAGCGTTGCGGACCTCGTCGTTGTGGAGCGCGATGTCCTCCAGCCTGGTCTTGTACGGGCTGTTGTACTCCCTGTACCATCCGTCGTACACGTTCCGGGGCACGTTGTCAAAGATTATTTCGTGGGCTTCGGACTCGCTAATCTCGCGCGCACCGAAGTCCTTGTCGTATTGGATGTCACGCAGGGCTGTCCGCATGGCGTCCGTGTCTACCCTCCCGCGGTCGTAGGCGCCGTACGCCGCGCTTATGGCCTCTTTGCTCAGTTTCGAGTAGGACTTATTCTCTTTTTCTCCGAGGAACTTTTCTACCGCCTCGCCTTTTGTCTCGTTGCCGCCGATAGGCACGTGCACGCTGTTGGGTAGGGTTATCCAGTTTACGTCGTCCTCTGCGTCGGCCCTGCCGCGTTCTGAAGCATCATGCCCGGAACCTTCCGCTTGTAGCTGCTTATATGCATCCCTAAGCTTCTGAATGGTCAGAATCCTGTCGCCATCGTCAGCCATTGAACTGGGGTCGATGTTTTCTCCCTCGCCGCCCCACAATTCCTCTTCGTCCATGTCGTCAAGCAGTTCCTCGACCGAGAACTCGTCCTCGCTAGCGAGCCCCTTTCGGACCTCAGTCGGATCGATTGCGCCCATGTCAACGTATATCTGAGCAGTCTGAGCCTTGGTGTGCCGCGTCTGAGCTTTTTTCTGTTCGACGTCTGCCTGCTCCGCGTCGCTCATGCTCCACAGGGGGTTGAACTCGACGCTGATCTCCGGCATCTCCTCTATCTCGCCGTTTGCGACGCCCGCCCGCGACACGATGTCCAGCAATTTATTCAAGTTGCCCTTCAGCATGAGCTTCTGTATCCTGCCGACGAAGTTGTAAAAGTTCTCCATGTCGCTGTCGCCGGTCGAGTTAAGCCCAGCCGGGGATCGGCCAAAGAGTATCGTCTGAGGTATGTTAGTGACAGCCGAGAGCATATTGCACGAAGAGTCGACGACCTCTTTCACGCCGGACATGGTAGCCGTCTTGAAATCGAAGCTCTCGCCCTCGCTGTCGATAGCGATGCTATTGAGCGCATGGCGAGCCATGTCGATTAACTGGAGCCTCTTGATTACCTCGTCCTCTCCAGCTTCGGTAGCGAGGAGCCTAGCGAGCCCCTGCATCGAGTATATGGCTTGGACAGACCGCTCCAGCAGCTTCACGCTGAGGCTGTGCGTGGTGACGGTCTCGCGGAGCTGGCGGCGTATCCTTGCGTACTCCGGCATCCCCCAAAAGCGGTATAGCGGGTTAGCAGTGCTTTCCGGGAGCGTGCCGTTGCGGAAAATAAGGCAACGGCTTTCGTGTACCCAGAAACTACCGTAGATGCTGTTAACCTGGTAGTACTCCGGGACTCCCAGCTTTGCCGTCGACCCGCCATGTAATTCCATAGGGCGCTGGCTGTACATGCTTGCGTAGTCGGGGGTAACGACTGCCCTTTCGAAAACGTGGATATCCTCGATCCCTTCTATACGGCGCCTATTCAGCGGTTCGTCGATATCGCCGCCGTCATCGACCAGCATCACGCCGATAGCCCCGCCGTACAGCCTAGCCGACTTTATGGCCCAGCTTGCC
>Ga0123353_10010528_pt1 | contig 12901 bp, 10 predicted proteins | sample TergutLab28metaG_3_FD_92763 | JGI IMG/M metagenome (GOLD analysis project Ga0123353, IMG submission 92763) | Labiotermes labralis P3 segment gut microbial communities from Petit-Saut dam, French Guiana - Lab288 P3 | ecosystem: Host-associated > Arthropoda: Insects > Digestive system > Gut ...
CCTGTAAGGGCGGAGCATCATAGCCCAGGGCAAGGCGTACTCGCCGCCGCCCTGGGTAACTGTGCCAAATACCATCAGCCGCCCTGTAAGGGCAAGGCAATGCCTCGGTGTTTCCTTGCCCTTACAGGGCGGTTCCTTTGTGGACAAACTTCTGGTGATAAGCAATAACAATGGAGAAATGATGTACTAGCCCAAGTTCGACAAATATTTTCTCAAACCTCTTATTTTCTAGAGTCCGTTGTCCGAAATCTTGACTACATTTGTTTCAAAACTATTTTTTGAACCGTCGATGCACCCTTGTTTTGTAGCGCGGTCTGATGAACTTGCGGACATATTAGCAAAAAAAGTGGCTCTTGTCAAAAAAACTTTTCTTGACTACATCGCGTTTCAAAAATCTCGGATGGCAAAAAAGTGCTTTTCGGCAGTGGCGTCCACGGACGACCACAAGGGTACGCCCCTACCGCATGCGACTTCTTTCTCCTTACTCCTTTGTTCTTGCTTGTCATTTCGCTCTTGGATGAGCCTTGTTGTAGATTTTGACCAGATTTTCCATGTTCAAATGGGTGTAAATCTGTGTCGTGATGAGGCTTTTATGTCCCAAAAGTTCCTGCACACTCCGAATATCCGCGCCGCTATTCAAGAGATGTGTAGCAAAACTGTGCCGTAAAGTGTGCGGGGTGGTTCGGGCATCAAGTCGTGTCTGCTTCAAATATTTGATCAACATTCGTGCGGTACTTCTTGTTGTCATGCGTCCGCCGAACTTGTTCAAAAAGAGCGGGGTCTCTGCGGGTGGCGTACTTAACGGTATCTTTGCCGCCTTGGAACGTTTGGAGATTGCCCGCGAGCGACCAAGGATGTCCATTTCACCTGCCAGCAATTTTTTTCGAGGGACAAACCAAGTGCGAATGGCTTTCACGGCGTAAGAACCGATCAGGGCAAAACGTTCTTTGCGTCCCTTGCCGCGAACGCGAACCAGACCCTCGTTCAGGCTGAGGTCGCCGAGATTCATTCCGACGAGTTCGCTGACACGAACGCCTGCGGAGTACATCGTTTCCAACATCGCCCGATCCCGAACGCCGAACGGATCGTCGAGCGGCGGAGCGGCGAGCAGTTTGCCCATTTCATCGGTCGAAAGAACGTGGGGAAGCCGTTTTCCTCCTTTGGGATTGCGGAGTGCTTTCGCCGGATTTTCTACCACCCAACGCTGACGTTGGGCGAAGCGATAAAAACTTCGGAGCGATGCCAGGCGGCGGGCAATGGTTGCAGAGGCGTAGCCCGCCTCGCTCATTGCCGCAAGATAACCGCTCAACTGAACCGTTGTGACTTCGGAAGGGGCGGGTATCCGACCATCGTAGAGATCGAACAAATATTCGGTCAGGGCTTCGAGGTCTTCCTTGTAACTTTTGAGTGTCAGATCGGAGGCGTTTTTTTCCCCCTTGAGGTATTGCAAAAAACGTGCTGCTTCTTTCAACATAGCGTAGAAGGTTAAAAATGACGACTCTGACGCCATTGTACCACAACCGGTATGGTTCGAGCAATCCTGTCTACTCTACTGCGAATGGGATCAAATTGACCATTTTTCGCCGGACGAAAACGGCAGACCGCAGCAGACGCAAGCGGTGCGGTAGGGGCAAAAGATTGTTTGTCCCTACGACCGTCTGCAATCTGCCGTCTCCACGCGGCTACAAAAATGCACCGATTCCTTCCCGTTTTACGTACATCCCCGAAAACATCCCTGAAAAATTTTCGGAAATTTTTGCCCAACAGCCGATTTGTCCCTTGACATTTCTTGTCCGCTGGGCTACAATGGCGATAGTTTATGGCGAGATTTGTTACTCGCCGTGTTTTCATCTCTCTATTGTCGAAAAGACAGAAAGGACTCTAACCATGAGTACAATTTTCAGACGGCACGAACGTCGTGCCTTCACCCTCGTTGAACTGTTGGTGGTCATCGCCATTATCGGTATGCTCATCGCCTTGCTGCTACCCGCAGTTCAAGCGGCTCGTGAAGCCGCCAGAAGAATGCAGTGCTCCAACCAACTCAAACAGTTGGCACTCGCTGTCCACAACTACGCCGGTCTGACACAGCAAACCTATCTGCCTGCGGATGGGTATATGGCTTGGAACACTGGAACGCAGGTTTTCACAAACCCGAGTATCTTCGTCCACCTGGCACCCTTCATTGAGCAGTCTGCGATCTACAGTCAGTTCAATATTGGACAGGGCAAGACCAGCAATGAGCACAGAACGGGGAACTTTAGTGATGACCCGGCTATAGCTACTGTCGCAGGTATGCAAAATTGTGACGATACTCCCACTGTTGCACCGACCACCGCGTCGGCTAACTCCAGAAACGGCTCTTGGGGCATTGCGTTTACGTCCGGTGTCAATGCTGACAGGCAAGCTGCCATGACGGCGATTCGAGACTCTCGGGTCAACATTCTCAAGTGCCCCTCCTCTGGTGCAGGCAAAAATGCTGGCTATGCTAACTACGCTGCTGTGGCGGGGGCAACACGATGCACGAATGTCTCGGCTGCTGGTACGCTGACGAACTGGCCCGCACCCACTTGGTTGGGAAACACCACAGCCTCAGAAATCTGGTCGGGGACTGCGCTTACTGTTACAGGGGCAAATTTCAGTGGTACCACGATTGGCAAAGGTGCATTGGGAGCCTACGTTCCCATGTCTGGGAACGACTGGTCGGGCAGACACACGATGGCTTGGGCGCAAAAAGGCACGTCCAACCAAATGGTCTTCGGCGAGATCGCTTGGGAAGGGGACACGTTGACGGCTCTTGCCACGGCTACGCCTACGAGAATGTTGTCTAACCGCTGGTATCATGGGGCTGTCGTGGAAATGACTAGTGCATCAGGCTATAACTATGTGCGTTCGTTCTATGCCAAGGCTGTTACACCGTGGGACAGAGCAAACAACAGGAATCACAACACTGCTGCTACTTCGGCTGTTCGAGACCTTACGGGAACAGATCAAGTTATCAATGCTGGCAAGGCTCTCAAAGCAACGAAACCTGCTCCCGGCAATGGTGATCGTTTCAGACTGTTCAGCAACGCTGGCAGTTGGGGGAGCAATCACTCCGGTTCGATGTTGGCAGCCTTTGGTGATGGTCGCGTGCAGACACTGACAGAAACGGTGTCGACACCCGTACTTTGCAACTTTGCGTCGACAGAAGCCACGACCATCGGGGGGACACTGTAGATTGTGCGCACGAGTGGCGAGCGTAAGCTTGCTGGTGCCTAAACAGCAAATGGCAGACGCATCGGACTTCGCGATCTCACGATTGCGAGTCTGGTGTGCCTGCCGTTTTTTTCATTGCGGGAAGGGGGGCAGGCGATCAGTGCTAACGCATCAATGCTTTTTCCTTTCTTTTTTGCCTTTTGGATCTATTTTAGCCCGACAACGAGAGACCCGAAGCGGGCGAGGCGGCTGAACGAGGGCGCATGCGAAAAATGACCCGGTTCGGGTCTATTTGTGAGCATCATGGTTCGTCGACTGACTATCGCATATAGATCGGTAACGCTCCGTTTTCCAGTTGCAAAATCGTCAGGTTGATGGATGTCGTATAAACCTGTCCGATGTATCCCTGATTCCACGAGCCGTCGCTGTGTGCTTCGGAAATCAATCGCCTGAAAAGTTTATTGCGATACTCTTCCCATTCTTTGCCGCCCTGCCGATATTTGACCTGCGCATAATAATAGTGGGCGTAATGCCAATGTCCGTCGTTTGCGGTCATACTCCCCAACGTCCGATCACTGTATTTCAACAGATTCGGCACAAACTCATCGTCATATTCACCGGCGTTAAATAAGCATGCAATCGCCGCCGCACTGATCGGCGGACGACCGCCGCCGCCGTGAATGTTGTATTGAACCCCCCCCAGTCCCTTTTGAAGCGAACAACGATGAATGTATTCGATTGCCTTGTCGATGATCTCCTTCGGAACGTGAATGCCTGCATTGCGGCAGCCTCGCAGTGCTTGTACTTGCGTGATTGTCGTCGAACCTTCGTCGAAGTCGTTGCCATCTTTGGCACTGACGTATCCCCAGCCGCCTGCCTTCGTTTGGGATTGACCGCAGAACCGCACCGCCCGGGTCAACACATCAATCAGTTCTTCCCGCCGCGCCACGTCCTCCTCTTCGCCGAGCACCTGCGACAGAAAAAGAAGCCCGAAACCGTGTCCGTAGGTGTATCGGTCATCGTTATCGTCCCCGATCAAACCATTCTTTCTCGACTTTGCGATCAGAAAATCGACGGCATTCCGAATGTTCGAGGCGTACTTGCCTTGGATGGTGGTCGATCCTTCGGCGAGCAAGGCGACTCCCGCCATTCCGGTCATTGCCGAAGGATACATGCCGTTCGCATCCCAACCTCCGCGCCGTGACTGTTTTTTTGCCAGCCATTCAAGCCCTTGCGAGACCACACGACTCCGGTCCTCTTCGGCAAACTGACCAAAAAGCATTGCCGGACAATACATGACCGCACACACAATTATTGTGTAAAAACAACATCGTCTCATTGACATTTTTTTGGTCTAAGGCTCTCGCTCAAAAGTAAAATACCCTCTGGGGAAAAAGTAGTCAGTAGTCAGGAGTCAGGAGACGCAAGCAGTGCTACTGTATCCTCGACAAATAGTGCGGTAGCACTCTTCTGACTACTCTGTTCTACTGCCCGGAACGAGAGGAAGCAGGGTATAAAACTTTCCAGCGAAAGCCTAATCCGCCGTCGTTCTTCCCGTTGCCACATCGAACTCGGCAACACTCGGAATGAGCATTGCTGCCGTCGTAAAACCGAACGCTCCGCATAGCACCGCAAAGACCAACATGTACTTGCCGAGGAGCATTGACGTAATCATATAAAACACGGCAATCGGCAAACTGAACGATGCGGTGGTGATTGCCGATGAGGGATTTCTCGCTCCGAGCGTCACATAAAGTCCGATCCCGCCGCCGACCATGAACGCAGCAAAGGGGACCAACTGCGTTTCAAACGAACCGCTAAACGCCACCATAATCCAGATACACGCCGCTATGCCCACGAATAGAAAGAAGACCAAACCGAGACTCGTTGCCGTTGCTGCCCGCGTGTTGTCGTACTGCATGCCAATATAAATACCGACCATCGCCACGAACGCATAAAGCACTATCAGACCAACCAGCAGATAAAAGCACTCGGTACCACTTAACGCACTGTGCCAATACAAATATCCGCACAGTGCCAGCGGAAAGAGCACGATCCATTTCATGTTGTAAAAGACACCGCCCAGTTTTCCGAACACGTATTCTTTCGGCGTGATGTCGCTTGCCAAAATCAAGTCAAACGTACCACCATCCTTTTCCGAAGTCTGCGAGGTGATCGCCTGAGCATTGACCAATATCAGCGACAGCAGAAACAGTGGAATGAGTGGACCGGCGAGTTGCGATACTTTGATGACATCGCTCTCCGTCACAACAGTGTGCAGCGTCCAAGCACACATCGCAAAGAACGCCAGAAAGCCGAACTGAATGATCCAAATCCGCCGCCCGTAAGCCTGCGTCACGATCTCCCGCCAGATGATCGGGTTATTCCAGGCATGACGGATTTTTTTAGCAGACGGCAGAGAGCCAGCGACTGTGTCGCCGTTTGGGGAAACCTTGAAGAAGGGAATACTCAACGGATATTTCCAAGCGATTCCCCTACTTGTCTCTATCGCACCAATGATCGCAAATACATAATGTGCCAAAAAGACCGCGATCAGTGCGAATGTAATCAGCAGCAGAGGAAACTCAAATGCAGCCATAAAATTGCTCACATCGAAAAATACTATCACACATAAAAGCGAAGCCCACCCGCCCATCAAAACCATGGAACAAGTAAATACCCAGTTCAAAATGATCCTCCCATGCAGATCGATATGCTGATTTTTGTTTCTCTGACTAGCCCAAAGAAATGTTATTACAAGTAGTGTTACCGGCAGAAAAGGAATGAAGGGTAGGACTACCATGAGAGTCAGTGCCAAAAAGAAATTGTGGAAAATACTGTAATCGACGTACTTAAGCAAAAACACTGATGGCGGAAAAGGAATAAAAGCCAGCAACAGCAACAAATGCATCAACGCGCAATAGGTACGTTGATGCATTCCCCACGCTTTCACTTCCGGCACTTCCGGCGGCACTGTCGTCGGCTCTCTTTCTGCTGCCATCTGCCGTCTGCCGTCTGCCGTCTCCTCGACATTCCACGCCACCTGATCGAACGCCAACGCCTCTTCCAACGTTTGCTCGGTCTGTTTTTTGTGCCAAGTGTCCACCTCTGCCGTTGTCGTTCGGGCTTCGCGGGAGGGGTTCCAGACTCGCACAAACGCAATCGCTATCGCATTGATGCCGATGACGAGCAAACCGCAACCGATCATGAACGATTGGATGGGACCGAACAATCCGGTCGAAAGATCGAGAGCGGGGCGCGAAGCAGCAACGATGGCACTCCACGGCGAAAAGACCGCCGCCCAGTGACGCAAAGCAGGAATCGATTCCCACAACCCGATCCAGAGTACCATGATTAAAATTGTGGTGGCGATTGCCTGAAACGTTTTGTCCCGCCACAGAGCCACGCAACTGCCGAGACTGCCGCACGCCAGCATGCAGAAAAAAGTGACGACCAGCACTCGCACAATTTGATAGTACGACACGCCGCCGAGCATGGCGACTGCCATAAAAACGGGAATAGAGACGGCAAGCATTGTGATAATGTTCAGCAAACTGGCGAGGAGTTTTCCGAGGACCAGTTCGCGGTTGGTCATGCGTGTCATTAGGAGGAGCAGAAGTGTTCCGCGTTCCTTTTCTTGCCCGACGGCACTGGCAGCAAGGGTGGCGGCGAAGAAGATCGCAAGCACCAGTTGTACGGGCGCGAGGAACTGAAAGAGCATCGTCCCGAACCGGGCAAAGTCGCCTGGATCGGTAATCAGTTGCGTCCCGCTAATCACGAGCCACGCGGTAACAACGAGCAACAGAAGCAACCCAACATAGACGCTACGAAGAATGTACGTCCACTCCCGACGAGGGGCGATCGTCACTTCACGAGTAAAAACGGGACCGATGAACATATACTGAAGCCGGTTGAAAATTCCGCAAGCCGATTGTTTTAGCCCGACAACGAGCGACCCGACGCGGGCGAGGCGGCTGAGCGGGGGCGTAGCCGAAAAATGACCCGCCCCCAGTCTAGCAACAGTGTACCACAAAGCCACCCCGATTTCAAGTTTCGGGATTTTCGGATTTTCCCGGCAGTGGAACGGCAACGTCGTTATTTGTCATTCCCGCCCCCGATCCGGTCGAGGGCAGGCTGTGGCGGGAATCCAAGCGATTGGGGGATATTCCGTTCTGTCTGCCCTTCATCATTGGACACTGCCACCTGTGTGGGAATGACGGTGTTTTACGGACTTCGCAGATCACCTGATGCGGGTCTACCCTGTCTTGCAATTTTACTCTTTCCGATTTACAATGGGGGGAGGATGTATCCCATGAAAAGTTCGGTGGGAGGAGTTTTAACAAACAGGAATAACGATGACTTTATTTGCATGCGGCTTGTGTGGAGGGGGTATTTGTGCGTTAATCATCTCGGGTACTGCGGGATTGTGGGGATGTATGACTTTGCGGTGGCTTTGGAGTAAAACACAAAAAAGCGATGTCAACGATGACGTTCAGTGATTGATTGATAGACCCGGAGCGGGTCATTTTTCGGTTATGCCCGTACCGCCGTGCAGTCATTCTACCGCGTCGGGTTCGTAAAGCGACTTCGTATGCCGCCATTGGATGCGCCCTCGCAATCTGACGATTGCGGCTCTGATCGTTTAAACAGAACAAGCAGTGCAAACAAAAAAGCGGGGGGCTTTCGCCCCCCGACACTCACCCGCGTCCTTGCAGTCGCTTACAATATCTCCTCAATCGAGCGAAAAATTTTACGCAAAGCACCGGGTGGCTTACGCCGCCCCGCTCATTTCACACAACGCTCACCATCGCCATGCGCCGCCGAAGTAACCGATGTGAGCATAGTCTCTGCCAGCGCGTTCGGGAGCCACTTCGCCGCGATAGCCGCCAAAGATCGTGAAGTTACGACCCACCGCATACGAACTGCCGACGTTATACGTCACCACCGAACGCCCCAACTTGCTGCCGACAAGCGTGCTGCGAAGCAATCCCGAATCGGCATCCGAAACGCCCGACCATAAATCGGCTCCTCGCAAGTCATACGAGTAGAACAGCCCCCCTTCGATCGCCCACGATCCCAACTCATACCGCAAGTCCGTTCCAAAGCGGAAGAAAAATTGCGAGAGGTCCATCGCGTCGTACCGAAGAGCACCGGCATTGCCCGGATTTTCCAGCCCGCCATGCAACTGTGTCAGATACCAATCCAAGGCAATGGCGGGTCTCGTACTCCAATTGTCAACATAGTAGCGTTTGCCCAATTCGAGATTCACTTCGGCAGTGTTTCCCTTGAACAATGACTGGTGAGTCCCATTGGTCGTGCCATTGGTGATGCGGAGCGAATCAAAATCCTGCCAGCCGTAGTTAAACAGGGCACGAAGGTCAGCACCTTGTTGGAACACATGGACACCGTACAAGCCGACATAATAATCGTTCGCCTTGATGCGGTCGTTGATGTTGTTGCCGTTCGAGTTTTCGTAACCAAAAAACGTACCGAATTGGTTGTGTCCGGTTCGGAAAATATCTGTTCCGATTTGAACGCCGTGCGTCGTGAACTTCCAATCGTAGCGATTGAAAGAACTTTGGTAGTGCGTCTCGCGTCCGATGTAATTCACCCACGCCCCACGCGACTTCACTTTTTTGCAACCGGTCACTTGTGTGCAGCCGAAGGTACAATCACACGGAGATTGACCATAGTATCCGTATCGGGGTTCGCTCACGGTCGCCCCGGAAATCAAGTGATCCCGCGTCGCATGCCAGGCGGTAAACTTATGATGAATCGTCGCGGCTGCCAAATAGTTGTCATTGGCATTGGCAACCGTTCGGACACCGAGTGCCGCCAGTTGTCCCGTACCATCGAGTCCCCATTGGGTTAACGACGCAAGATTAAAAATTTGCGTGTCGGCATTGCCACCATTAAATGTCACGATGGGACTAATCACCGTCCCTGTCGGAGCATCTCCATAAACTTGAAGTTTGCTGTCTGTATCCTGGAACGCAAGAGTACCGAACATTGTCTTGCTACCGTCAATACGAAGGAGCGCACTGTTGTCTAATTGGACATCTTTCGCCCAAAGTTCGCCGGAGGAGACCATCTGCCCCGTCGATCCTAACACCACCGTGGAGACCATCCCCCCATCGACCAATAAAGTATCATCCACCCATACATCACCGAGCAGATTTGCCGTGGCACCACCGGATACCGTCATGTTCGCCGTATCGACAACATCAAACACATTCATTTCAGTATCGATGCCAGATACAGTAAAATCAGGTGTCCAAACATAACCGTAGAAATTTGCCTTGGCACCACTCTCCACATTCAGGTTATTGTATGCCAACGTATCGCCAAACAGATTTGCGCTCGTGCCGATGCCGGATACGGTCAAGTCGAGCGCGTCAATGGTGCTGCCCGTTTCCGACCAAAGTGTCGCTCGATCCTTGATAATCATGTCTGCTACATAGACGTAGGCTCCGTCAAAGGCATTCGCTGTCGTGTTCGCATCGGAGACGACAAAATGATCCGTTTCAACATCATTGTAGAAATTTGCCGCGGCTCCGCCGGACACGGTGATGCTATCCTGCGTTCCGACATATTCGTTGAAGGTTGCCGTGGCACCACCGTTCACAAGGAGCGTTTGGGCGGTCACTGATCCCATTGAAACAAAAGTGCCGCTGCCAGTGGTTGTCGTCATGGTCATGTTTTTACCGACATCGGCACTCACCTCTCCGCCGAACGTCAGCGTCTTGCTGTTCAGGTCAACGGACAGATCGCCCGTCGTTTGAATATCCGCCGTTGTGCCTTTGATGGTCGCTGTATTGTCAAGGCGAAGATTGACATCACCACCGACCTGACCATTACCAATCCCGTAGGCAACACCATCGGCATGCCTCGCGTTTGCCGTGATGTTGCCTTTAAGGTTGAGAAACGCATCTCCTTGGTCAATGAAAATGCCGTATGCACCGTCGTTAGGATAGACCAGGCGACCAAATGTATCGACATCATTTCTTGCAGCATCCGTTGTTTCTGCAATGATTGACCCGACGGAGGCATAATTTCCGGCGGCACCTAAATGAGCATCACCGCCATCCTTGGTGACGGTCAGACCGTGAGCGAGGTGTTTCGCTTTGACGTCGATATTTCCGACCGACAATGTCCCACGAACGCTCTCGCGGAACTCGACACCTGCCGCATCGGGTCCGCCGAGAGTATGAGCCGTCACATTGCCCAACGTCACGCTACTGCTCGCCGTCGTGAGTCCGCCTGCCGAAAAACCGTAGGCACCGTCTGTGCCAGATGTTGAAACGTCAATCGTGCCGAAGGTGACGTTTCCGGTGATGTCCTGCCTGCCGCCGGTCAATTTACGGAAGAGTACCCCGATGGCTTCACCGGCATTGTTAGGAGCAGCGATGACGGTCACGTTTGCCCCTGTACCACCCGCATTGATCGTCCCGCCAAAAGCGGTGTCATTCAGGGAGAGGAATCCCAAGAGGGAATGGTTGCCGTTCGGCTCCACTTTCCCGCCAAGGGTAAAACTGGAGAGGTTGAATGTCCCGCCGGTTGCCTCGGTATAAACCAAGGCGATATTGGCACCCGTTGTGGTGACTGGTACCGTCCCACCAGCAGTACCATCGGCAATGCGGAAATCATTGGTCGTGTTCGTGGTGAGCGTCGTCCCATCCAACATGTCGTAGGCATACACTGGTCTGCTGGAGACGTTATTGAACGCCCGAGTGGTGTTCTGAAGCGGTGGCACCTGTGCCACTGCCGCGATCGGCAGAGCGAGGAATAGTGTTCCCACGAGGGAACAGAGTAAAGATTTTTTCATGATTGTTTCCTTTCTTAGGGGGGTGAGTGTTTTTCCTAAGGAGTCAGGAACGAGAAGACAATGTCTGAATCAATATCTTCAAGATTTGAGGATGAACAGGATTTAATATCCTGAAAATCCCATCATCCTGTCAATCCTGATTCAGACCATCTTCCGCCCAGAAAGGGAGCGCGAGCGCACAAGACGAGATTGACAGAGAAAGAAACCGGGGGGGATTCTTATCGATCAACTTGCACCATTTCTGGAGTCCCGACAATCCATAGGGGGTGGAAAACCATCCATTTGATTTTCCGATATTTTTCCGTCGAAGGGGGAATATCGGCAAGAAAATGACCACCTTCAAAGGAATCCAGAAAATAACCGGTTGTAACGATTGCGGGAAAGGAACCACGTCCGGCTGCCATTAACGTTCCCAGCTGCCATTGCACACGCCGTTTCACCATTAACGTTTGAGCGGGGCGGGCGGGCGTTGACTTGCTCGCAAAATATGGGAGAATAGCCCCTCCTACTCTCCAACGCCTCTCTGTTCTCGTCATGATGATGAAACAAGCAATAGAAAAGGCAGATGTTCTGATCGAAGCGATGAAATGGATCAGGCAACATCGCGGCACCATGACGGTCATCAAGATCGGCGGCAGTCTGATGGAAGACGAAGCCGCCATGATGCATCTCCTGCTCGATACCGTCTTTATGGAATCGGTCGGAATGCAGCCGGTCATCGTGCATGGCGGCGGAAAAGCGATCAACGAAGCCATGCAGAATGCCGGAATCGAACCACGATTTGTCCAAGGGCGACGATACACCGATTCGGCATCACTCGAAATCGTGCAGCGAGTCCTCGGGAAAGAAATCAGCGACGCGGTCGTTCAGAAAATCGACTTGTATGAAGGATGGGCGGAACCGCTGAGCGTTTGTTTCAATTCCAACGTTCTCTACGGGAAAAAATTGGAACTGGAAGACGAACATGGCAACCCCGTGGACATGGGTTGGGTGGGAACTATTACTCGGGTGGATACGGCTCCGATTCGCAGATTGTGCGAGCGAAACATCATCCCGGTCATTCCTTCCGTGGCACTCATGGACGACGGTTCTGGGCAGGCACTCAACGTCAATGCCGACACCGCCGCGACTGCCGTTGCCAAGGAATTGCAAGCCGAAAAATTGGTCTATGTCAGCGATGTCAATGGACTCCGCACCGACCCAAACGATCCCGATTCGATGATCGATTCGATCACCGCCGAACAAGCCAGACAGTTATTGGTATCTGGTTCCATCAATGGAGGAATGATCCCAAAGATTCAAGCTTGCTTGGACACATTGGAACGGGGAGTCAAAAAGATTCACATTATCAACGGGCACCTCCGGCACGCACTCCTGCTGGAAATTTTCACCAGTATGGGAATCGGTACGGAAATTACCAGCCCATAGACCTTTACGAGAGGAGTAAGGAGACAGGAGTAAGGAGTCAGAATGGTGCTACTGCACCGCTCTGGTTTGTTTTCTCATCACCGCTTGCGTCTCCTTTCGCCTTTCTCCTTTTCCCCCGGAATGTGAAAGGGGAAAAACAGCGTATTCTTTTCGGGCGAAAGCCCAAAAGCAGTAGACCTGCAAAGTCCGTAAAACACCGTCATTCCCGCGCAGGCGGGTGTGTCCAATAATGAAGGGCAGACGGAACGGGAAATGCACCCAATCGTCTGGATTCCCGCCTGCGCGGGAATGACGGAAAGGACGGAAAACGGAACTTGTCGACGGTCTGGGTTAAGGCTTTCGCCAGAAATTAACATGCCATTTTCAGCCTTATCGCATTCCGTGGAGCAGAATACAGGAGTCAGGAGTCAGAATGGTGCTACCGCACCATTTGACTCTGACAGTTCCTTACCG
>Ga0123353_10010530_pt1 | contig 12900 bp, 7 predicted proteins | sample TergutLab28metaG_3_FD_92763 | JGI IMG/M metagenome (GOLD analysis project Ga0123353, IMG submission 92763) | Labiotermes labralis P3 segment gut microbial communities from Petit-Saut dam, French Guiana - Lab288 P3 | ecosystem: Host-associated > Arthropoda: Insects > Digestive system > Gut ...
AGATGGAAAGAGGAAGTAGAAAGAGATCTTCAAGTGCTGGGAGTGAGAAGATGGAGAGAGTTGGTGGCAGATGGAAAAAAATGGAAGGACATTGTTCGACAGGTTAAAGCCCACAGTGGACTGTAGCGCCAATGGAAGAAGAAGAAGAGATACAAAGGCACGGCAGGGATTTGAATTCCCTGTCGTATAGTTCGAGTGGTTCTTGAATTGTTCGTCTTCAGAGGACATTGTCATGGTGACGAAACCAATAAATGCATATAAATGTTCAATAAGAGTATCTTTTATTTTATTATAAGCATAATAAGCCTGCTACATGTTTCGTACACTCTTGTAGCCATCAACAGGTAGGTGCATTTCAAAGGATATGGTACAAAAATGTTTGAACCAATGCACAAATGTAGATGGCCTGCTGCGTATAAAAAATACTGTTAAACGTTTGTGTGTATTTGTTGGTTTCATCGCAATATCGTGTTACCTTAAAGCTTGGTCATGGATTGTTCAAATTTGAGGGCGTAGTCACTTTGAATGTTAGGCAGCAGTTTCTGATACAGTCCCTCCTCAGACTATGCAATAGTTACGTCGCGGAAGACGTGTGAAAATCGAATTTTGCGCAAGTCGAAACTGAGTATACGTGTGATCGACTCGGTATATAGCCTGTATTCAAGGGAGTTCAGTTGAAATACAAACACCAGCACGTAGCATGACTGCCTGTCCGTCTGTGTTGTCGCCCAACAGTATTCTTCCTTTACCTTTTTATCGCCTTTTCATTCCCGCAAGGAAAAATTCGACGTGCATTACAAAAATTCAGTATTTAGTTCTTAGGTTTTTAAAATTCCTTAGTTCGGTGTGTGTGTGTGTGTGTGTGTCTGTGTGTGTGAGTGTGTCTGTGTGTGTGTGTGTGTGATGTGTCTGTGTGTCTTTGTGTGTGTGTCTGTGAGTGTGTGTGTATCTGCGTATCTGTGTGTGTTTGTGTGTGTGTGTCTGTGTGTGATGTGTCTGTGTGTTTTTCTGTGTGTGTCTGTTTGTGTGTGTATCTGTGTGTGTGTGTGGTGTCTGTGTGTTTTTCTGTGTGTCTGTGTGTGTGTGTGTGTGTGTGTGTGTGTCCTACGAATCAGAAAGTTGGAACGTGTGGAAGCCTTAAGTTTACGGCTATCTGCAATGTGACATCGTATTGCTGAGAAGTAGCTATCGCCGTTTTGGAACAACCTATGCGACAGAGTACACGACATCACATTCAAATTTTCGTTGTCATGATAACCTCGTATCGCCCATATAGAGGTATAACTTTACATAGCAGAACAGCACACCACACACTTCTGGACACTTGTTTTAAAGTTATGCTTGTTTTTGTTTTACTATTTTAACCAACAAATACACACATTTGTCATTTAATTTACAATAATATTTTTAAAAATTGAACTCGTTCATGTTTCTGTCCTTATTGGTCCATCATGAGGGTATACATTAATATTTGTTGTATAAAACAGTTAGTTAAATGACAATTGTACGCATTTGTTGGTTACAACAGTAAAAAATTGAACTGTAATGCAGGGAATGGAAATTATAAAATTATGCATGTAGTTTATATATATATATATATATATATATATATCAGTCCAGTTATTACAAGAAGTAAAGCTACGCAAAATACGTTATAAAATTTCTGTCGCTCTTCCTTATATAAACCAATCTGTTGTGTTTTCCCCACATCCAAATAATTCTAGCATTCCTGTAAAGTATGGAGCAGATTACATATACCTACCGAATGAAACTGGTAATTAGGCATGCTAATTATCCTACTGTCAGCGTTTGATACTGTGCGATACGTAAGCAGCTGTGTAGACCTGCACGCACTGTTGATGCTACAAGCGATGGATGTGATTCTTGTGTTTTGTGCCAGATGGACCGAGAAATGGGATGAGTTGGGGAAGAGAAAGAAAGTTCTCTTAATGAAACATGTTCGGGAGTGCAAGAAGCTATTTATTCTCGAGCGCAGAGTAGCTTGCTTCTGGTTCTGGCAAGTCTAACCCATTCCCTGATACCAAATCCCTAATTGCTAACTTTTCAAACCAAATGCAACCTGTAAAGACGGAATGGCGGTGGGTATTCTCTGTTTGTTTATTTATTTTTTGTCATTTGTTTGTTTACTGATTGAACTCAAAGGCATTCAAAAGTACAGCTGAAGACCTGAGTGTGTTGAGCATAGTTCCTTAGTTTCTGCGTGTAATATTTCATAAAGATAAAGTTCGCCCTAGAACAGTCAACGGAAGTCCAGAGAGAGACTAAAGGTATAGCTGTACTCTTTCTTTAACCTCAGCACTAGATGGGAAGGCTGGTGTCACTGCGATTTTTCATTGACATAAAATCCTTCCGATCCCACTATGGCCCTGGGGTCGACTCGCCCTTTAACAGAAATGAGTACCAGGAGCATTTCCTGGGGGTAAAGGCGGCCGGTGCATAAGGCTGACAACCTACCACCATCCTGTGCCGTTGTCATGAAATATGGGAACCTTAACTTCCTGTAACCCTCTGGGCCACTCCAGGCCTGTAACGGGTCTGCTTTACCTTTACCTTTTACTATATGGGTTAGGTTGTCAAAGCCACGCCCCGGCCGCTTTACCCCCGGGAAAGAGACCCGGCTCCCATTGTACACGTATAGGAGGCTGGGCGGGCCCCAGGGCCGATCTGGACGGGGGCGGAAAATCTTGTCCCCACCGGCTTTCGATCCCCGGACCTTTCGGCCCGTAACGAGTCACTATGCCGACTGCGCTATCCAGGCCCCATGTAATATTTTGAAATCAGTATCTATGTCTTACTTATGTCTTACTTTTTTTACACCTTATGTCGTATTGTCTTATTTTATGTCTTGTGCTTATTTATGTCTTACGTCTTATTTTATGTCTTCTGCGTTTTGACACAATGTAGTTTCGTAGATAGACGCCGTCGTTTCGGAAAATTGTTACTTCGTTTTCAGAGCGAAGTAATTGGGGTATCATTGTTCTCCGAAACGTCGGTGTACGCTTACAGCACTACGAGCTGTCAAACGCCAAAATAGTACAGCTCCAACAACACCCGCCATAAAAGCCTGAAAACTTACAATTCTTCATTCGGTTCTATTATCAAGTCACTGCAAAATCCCCTGAGGGCGAGTCACCTGACTGCCGCGTGTTGCATGTTGCATGAGTTGTGACAGCCTCTTCGTCGACCCTGCGTAAGGAAAAGGAAGAACAGATTTGGAGACCAGTACATGTACGGTGTACTTCTGATTATGCGGGATATTGTAGGGGGGAGGGTGCACGGATAATTGAGAAACGGGGATATCCAAGACATATGCTTTATTGAGCCATGAACAAAAAATTAAAACTGTTAATTATTTATTATGTGCACAATACATGGCTTACGTTTATTGTTGACGTAAACAGTCCGTGATTTTTTTTCTATAGTAAAACCAAATAGATACACTGCTGCCTGCTTGCTAGCGGGTACCCGCTAGCAAGCTGAGAGCAATGTCTGTTTGACAAATTCCTGTTTCTGTATGTACAGTTTTGAACTCCTGATGATGGACGAAAAGACCATCGGAAACATGTACAGTGTCATTCCAAAATAAAATAAATTTGATAAATTGGTGCATCTAGTTGGTTTTACTATAGAAATACTATTACGATGCACGGCCCTATGAACGTCAACTCCCGTGATTTTTCTTTGCATTGAGGATTTTGTTCGAGCAGTCGGCTGTAACTCACGCCATTTCCCACCTTCGTCATTGTTCATTAACAACTTCTGATCGTGCACGGATAATGGCGAATACACTGTCTTTCCAAATGCTGTCTTTGCGGTTTGTGTATCTCCATTCCCACCTTTGTCACCGCGTTATGGCGCGTCCTCTTTTTCCAGCTACAGGACGCAGCCTCCAGTGCTTGCGAACAGCCGATAATGGAGGGCATCCACCTTCAGTGTTGGTAGGTAGGTAACTACATCTTACCTTAAGAAAACATGAAATAATACGAAAGGTATGGATTGAATAAGAATTGCGGGCCTCCCAAGAGACTAGTTCTGCGTCCTCTCACCGGGGAGGCTCGGTCTCATTCCTAGCCCAGTCCATGTGGGGTGGCCAAAATGGCACTGGAACAGGCTTTTCTCCGAATACTTCGGTTTATCGCTGCCAGTATCATCCCTCCAATTCCCCATATTCATTAAATAATTTGTCGCCTACATTAGTTAATCCCAGCAATTGACAGCGTCGTTAAATAACACATTCAAATCACGAATGTGTGCATAATTCAGTGGAAACCCCGTACAGCGAAAGACCAACTAATGTGGAACTGAAGTGGGGAGTAATATTAGAATTTATTGTAGAAGTAAAATGTCAGACTGTGTGCTGTAGTTCGGCAGTTTCAGGTTATGGTACAGCGCCCGGCTGTTGTAAAAATAGTAGTTAATTTTCAGTTTACATTCAGACGGGAATATGGGGGGAATATTGAACTACCATTAAATTCTGAAAAATTATTCTGCATCGCAGAGTTGTTAGTGCCCCCCTTGTTCATTTAATGCTAAATCAGCTGTGTGAGTAACTGACTGACTGACTGACTGAATAACTAACTAACTAACTAACTCCATGAAGTACAGTCATTCTTCAGAAGCTAACAGGTCCTCATCTAATCAAGAAATACCCCGCATTGTATGGAACCCGATGGTTCATTACCACATTCACAAGCGCTCTGCACCTGTTCCTAACCTTAGCCAGATCAATTCAGTCCATGCCCCTTTCCACTTCTTGGAGATCCACTATAATATCATCCCATCTACACCTAGGTCTTCAACGTGGCTCCTTTCCCTCAGGTTTTCCCACCAAAACTCTGGCACCTCTCCTCTTACCAACACGGCATGAATGTAGTTACAAGTAAGGGGTGCAGTGACATTTTGAGGAATTTGTGCTTGTACATTCCATTGTGCCGTGGCATTACGTCAGTGATAGTAACGTCTGTTTACACAAGGAATGTTGTTATAAGCTGCTAATCTAGTAAATAATTGTTTTGGTAGTAGATAAAATCGGTTGTATGCTTGGGCCATTTTCTAGCACCGAAGAAATGTTGAGGGTTTGTCCGACAACGCTCGTGTGTGAGCGAATTCGTACAGTACCTGGCTACGGCGTAAATAATAGCGGGCATGTTTCCAGAAGTACTTGTTTACTTGCGAAAAAAATTTTCTTCGGCATATAAATGTGTCGTACGAAATCGAAAAAATCGGACACTCCATACGATATTTTCTGGTTAATATCCGAGGCTTTCTGACTCGAACCAACGACTCTATTGATTGTGCTCTCGTTTCAGTCACATAAGATTGTTGCATGATGACTATTCACGTCTATTCCTTCTTTATGTATTTTTTTTGGTCCGCCCAGCCACTTAAGAGCACCTCGTAAAGTTCCGCGCTGTGCAGTTGTGAGTTCGCGAGGCATGGCGGGGAGAAGGTGGCTCTCCATTACAGTTGTGACTATTCCAGATGACATATTAGAGTGTGCTGGCGCCGCTTGCACTGGAAGCATCGATAACATTTAAATCCTTCCTTCCAGCCACCCCCTTTAAAAATTGCATTTTAATTACGGATTTAATGCGACCCCTTCATCTTTCCCTTCTTTCTTTTCACACTTTTCCCCCTTCCTCACGTATGTGTGTATCTTCACTCCCTTCTCACATCTTCTTATGCCGTTCGAATTTGAATGCAAATGGGTGAAGGAAGCCATTCCATTTCAGCTCTATTAAATTCATGCACCATTTTTCTTTTGAGGGGGTACTGCAGCAGGTTATGGTGTGAGATTCTGGAGGGGAGAGGAGGCGAATACAATCTTTATAGCTCCAAGCCACTTCATTCGTACAGAAACTGCCTTTGACAAGGAAAGAAAAGAAAAGAAAAGTGAAAGCCTACTGCAGCAAGAGGAACCCGGTCTTACTCTGGCGGAACTGTAATTTTGCCAATCAGCTGTCGCACTTTGTTCCGTAGTGTTTAAAGTAGTATATACGAACTAATTAACTCTAAGGAACAGCGTCCTTCTTCAGAAGCTGATAGTTCCTCACCTAGTCAAGAAATTCTCCATGTTCTGTGGAACCCAAAGGTTCATTATCATGTTTTGGAGAGTCTGTCCATGTCCTGAGTCAGATGAACCATTGTACAGTACTGTATTATGGCAAGCAAATGAAGCAGGGTGGTTTGTGCTAGTACAGTTATCTTCAGACTACATGACGTCTATGGAACCCTTGTGACTACATCTTAATTTCCGCGGAACCCTTGTGAAGTTAAATTGTACTTTTTGGGTGCAAAAATGAAATAAAATTTTTTTCAACCGAAACTTATGAGGAAAGAAGTGACGTATTTAGCGTGTTTGTGAAGAACAAAATTTTATTATTGGTAACTTACACTTAAACAACGAAGCGCCGATTATGCACAAAGATGGGAAGAGAAATAAATAAATTAATTTTAAAATTATCAAAATGATTTTCACCAATTAAATTATGCAGGCACTGTGCTTGCGGATCAGCTGAAGATAGTCTGTGGAAATCAAGGGTTCCACGGAACGCAGATTGAAAATTCGTGCAATACAGACTTGTTATCTGTTAACCTGAAGGTTGGGGGTGTAGGCGTAGATGCAGGTATAATATTGAAAAAGAATCAACAAGAATTAGAATTGAAGATAATGGTTTGGTTCATGTTGTTCTTGACGGACGTCACTTGGCGGGCTCTTGTGAAAATGGCGCTGAACCTTCTGGTTTGACAAAGGCGGGAAATTTCTTTTCCAAGTGGGAAAGTATTCGTTTCTTAAGATGGACTCTGCCTCATGGAGTTGTTATGTTTTGCGAAGCAAAACTGTATCGTGTTTTTCACACCATTGCTGTGGTTATTCTCGTTGTTCGGTTGGTTACTTGAGGAATTTCATTATTTTTTGGGAAAATTCGAATTTAAATTGGGGGGGAATCCTAGCTTAAGAAATGGCGGGCTGGGCCGCCTGCCATTGCAAAATGCAATTACATTTTTCTTTAGGAGAAACATCCCCTTGTGACGAAGATCCTCGGAGTTAGGGGTTGATGGTGGCTTCTCATACTTAAGCCGAAACATGTTGCATTAAAGTTATGTAATAATATAACATAAAACGCAGTTGTGACTGACGGCCTTCACCCCTTTTCTGTGGTTAAATTTGTCATTTAAGCGAAGCTCTGCAGCACTTGTGATTCATTGTATGATGAGTGTGGGATGTGGCCAATGGCTCTACTGAAATGCTTAGCAATATTTGTGTAGAAATGACAACAATTTATTAGTCGTGCTTTCGGTTGGAGTTAAATTATAAAGCCCTCTGCTTTCCAAATTATTGCCGTGAATTCTAACAGTCTGGCACACATCAATTTTCTAGGAACCCTCTCACGTTCAAATTTCAAAAGCAGCTGCTAGCCAACTGAATTTCAGTTGGCTAGCAGCTGGGGAAACCAACATCAAACATTGTAACATAACGAAATAGCTAATGTAGAGTGTGAGTACTCGTCTAACACAACTACATTTATTGGTAGAATATAAAGTGTTTTCTACATAAGGTACAACTACATGTTTCGGCGCTTGATAATGGCCATCTTCAGGTTGTACAACCTGAAGATGGCCATTACGTAGAAAATACTTTATATTCTACCAATAAATATAGTTGTGTTAGACGAGTACTCACACTCTACATTAGTTATTTCATAGAACACAACGGGGATGACGAACCTCATGATTGTAAAATAACGAGTCAATTTGAGTTCGACATTGGACCTGGTACTGCGGAAAGTGCTTTTCGAGTTTAACTCGACAATGTCTCGATAAGCGTTGAACATTAAACATATTCATAGGTGACATCATCCCAATGTGTATTTATCAAACAGGTGTTTATTTTACTGTCCAGACAACACAACTATATCGATATGCCACATGTTTCGGCTGTCCATTTCAGCCTTCATCGGGTAGGGTACTGGTTCACTACACACTTTTTCTTATTTTATTATATTACGTTTCTTATTTTTACTTCGAGTCACTTCATCATACCTGTAAAATCTAGCATCAAATCCCTATTTTAAGTTTCATACCGTTCATTATTCGTTTTTCGGAATAATAATGATTTAAAAATTTTACAATAACTTTATAGCGACTATCTTTATCGTTGCACCGTGCATTTCGTAGAGTCGTTTAGTTAGCACACCAACTAATGCACATACATAACATTTTTACATTAAAACCGTTGAAATCGGTCCAACATGTTTCTATCCTAAGATCATCTTCAGGGAGCTACACTGTTCCTTGCTAAAGTCATATTTTTAAAAACACTCACTGATTAATTAACACCACATTTTTAAAAACACTCAATGATTAATTAATCAGTGATTGTTTTAAAAAATGTGACTTTAGCAAGGAACAGTTTATCTCCCTGAAGATGATCTTAGGATCGAAACATGTTGGAGCGATTTTAAATGTTTTAATGTAAAAATTTTATGTATGTGCATTAGTTGGTGTGCTAATTAAATGTTTATAGTGATTGTTTGTAAGGAGAGGCCTCTCCCCTGTTACTCTTTTTGAGAACCAGTATCCTACCCGATGATGGCTGAAATGTGCAGCCGAAACCTACAGCAGTATTGACGATACCAATGTATAAGATCTATATAGTTGTGTTGCCTGGAGAGTAAAATAAACACTTATTAAAAGGTAAATCGAATCAACTTTTCATGTTCCGTCACGTCGACCCGCCAAGTGACCTTTCTGCTGATGATAATGGGCAGCAGCAGACAGGCAGTGAGAAGCATTCAACGGCTGATCACTTGATGTTGCTGGCGTAGATGTAGAATCTAATACGCACTGCTGCTGTATCGTATACATGTGTGCTTGCAAAGAAGAGCCAGGCGAAGTAAGTCTGATTTATATCACAGTAAGTTAAACAGAGCACAGCCCATTGTGCTGTCGGCGAGGTCAACCCATACAGTACAAACACTAAGTTGGACCCATCCGCTTTCATGCTAGGGTCTGGGGGAGATTATTTCAGAATACGTCAATCGATTCTTTACTTTCACATCCCACGCGTCTCCCGCAAGACCTAAGAAGCCAATAAAAGGTTAAGAAAGCTGCAATGTCTTCCAGAATAACGCTTAGCAAATAACTGTCACTGTTACAAGCTAAATTTCAGTACAAAAAAAAGCCTTATATTTAAAATAAAGGAGGTGTGAATTTATTAATCCTGCCAGAAGTTCCAGTTTCTTAACTTCACAGTATATATACCCAAAATGCCGTGTGTTAAATGTGCATATACCCAACGGTTGATATGTGTATATGCTAATAACATTCGTTCATTCTGTCTCTATAGATGTAGTCTGTGCTGTATCTAGCGACATTCAATACACCTACAGCAGAAGAATAGCTGATTAGACTGCAGTTTCTTCAGTAGCCGATGAACTGCTAGCTTCTCAAGGGGTTCCTTGCCCTTTGGATTCAGGGTATAAATATGTAGTTAATAACGGGGATTACTTAGGCCTTGGCTTGGTCGCTAGACGTGTTACCTGCGCACTGCAATAACACATCTTGTCCACCTTGTGCTTACCTGCGTTCCTAAGTGAGATTCGTAGCGAATAGCAACCAGAACTGTCCGTTACAGGCGACAGCTCACTTATCATAACGCCTGCCCATAGGTGTCTCCTCCGTCCTTCTCACCGTATTGATTGAATTTTATAGTCCGTTTCCCCGCACAAAAAGTAGGCAGCTTTTCCAAGAAATGTATTTATTTACATTTTATTTACGTCTGTGTGTTGGTATGTATGTTTGCTGAGTATAGTGCTAAATGACTGACCTCCAGGCTTCTTGATTCAGATGTTGTTGACAAACTGCGTTGGAGGAAGTTTTGCATGAATGGCATTGCCATGAAGCCCACTACTAGACTGCTCATTTTACCAGCCTTCTAACTGTCAACAGTGCGCGCCAATAGAAGAAAACACATTCCATATTATGACAATACACGAATTTGAAATTATGAAACGATACCAAGTTGTGAGATATTCTTGTCTCTTGCAGTCGTGCACCCCGATGGAGTGATTTGAAGGAATGATTGCCCGAGTGTTCGTGGGCTGCTTGACGATCTTTGTAATATCCGTAGTTTATTTCCCTTCAAATTATATGGATATTTGGCCGTAGGAAGGAGAAAGTATCAATACGATGGATAAAACTGCATAATGAATAACTTCATGGTTTGAGCTCTTTGCCAAATATGATCGCCAAATGCAGTAGGATGAGATCAGCAAAGCATACAGTTTGTATTGGTTGATAAAAAAAATACACATACAAAGAGGTCTTTGGTTTGGAAACCTACAGGAAGGAGACCACTTTAGAAGACCTATGGAGGATACTATTAAAGCGTATCTTAAGTAACAGGATGAGAGGGCGTAGACTGGATTAATCTGGCTCGGCATAGGGAAAAATAGCGGGCTTCTGTGAATTCGGTAATGGTCGTTTGGTCTCCATAAGCTGTGAAAAATTTTGGGGTAGCTGAAGAACTAAACTTCTCAAGAAGGAATCTGCTACGTGAAGTTAAAAGGGATGGCTTGAATGATAATCTGGGAACTGTTAACAGAAGGTTGTCACGGCGTTTTAAAGGCAAACCTCCCATTTTACGTAGGGCCTGAAGACAATTACGAGAACCTTCAATCAGGAGCGTGTATGTAGGCCTGAGGCCTCCTGAATGCAGACTGTGATGCTGGTTTGGAGACGACTCAGGAGGGAGATGTGCAAAATGCGAATGTTGGCAGGTGCGGCTTTGTGTTAATGACGGACATAGAGATTTGTCTCTGATATTCTTGTTTCGTCACCGACACCCCTCTTCCGGTTATAATAAATTTAACTTCTTGGTCGCTTAGAGCAAGATGGGCAGGCAGGAGATACAAGTGCGACTTGATATATAATTAGAGCCATAGGATATCCTCTGACCCAAAAGTACACGTGAGGTTTGTATGTAAATTATTTAATGCCAGGAAAATGAAGGTTATGATGAAGCCGTAAGCCTTTTCGGGGTCTAGGTTGAGAGATTCTTTGCCAGAAGTTCGAATCTTTTGTGATATTACAGTCCTTCCCCGCAATATCGTAAATTAAGCCGCGACCTTTTCCTGCCACGAGCTTATTAATTCATATTCATCTTATCATTTGACTGTGGAAGGCGTGAGTTTGGTTAAAGTGAGGAGACAGAAATACCTAACACCAATATTTGCTGCTGCTTGCCTTTATTTCGAGAATAATCTGAATATTCGGTTATATTAAGGCGGGTTTTCTTGAGATCAGTTTTATTCCTCTCTGTCCAGTTTGAATGGCATTGTGTCTGTGCGCGTTCGTGCTTGCGTGCTTGATATTAAAACGTCTCTTTGTTCGTTTGTTTCGTTTCGTAGCCAGTTTTAGCGCTATGAACGAGGTATATCACACTGAAACTGTTTCTTTTCTGTATCATATTTGGTGTGGAATCCTCATAATAATCATCACGTAGTCTGTCTTACGACAGGTTCATAGCCTCTTCCAAGGGGATTTCTCCAGAGCGTGCTATCTGGTACTTAACTCTTTCAAGTTTGAGTATCTTCTCTTTTCCATATGGCCATCGAGTAGCTGCTAACGTCTTCTTCCTTATCGTCTCGTCCAGTAAAGAATCGTGTCCCACGGTTTCTCGACACTGGAAGCAACTTACAGCGCCCCGAAATTTTTATACAAGGTTTTTTTTTGTTGCCTACCAGCAATAATTTCAAAGTACAATTTCATTACGTTTACGTGCCATGTTGATCGCAGTGTATGGCACAACGAGCACGCTCTTTGGTTGGGGTTAATACATCTTTCAACAATCTAGGAGCCACCTCTAAATTGTAGGCGCAGGAAGGGAGAAATGAAGCATGCTGAGGTCCCACAATTCTGCAGTGATCCTTGAACCTTACTGTTTTCTGGCGCTTTCTGCTCCGTGCATGAGAACGGATACACATTGTTGTGTGTAAGAAAAAAACTGCAGTAATTATTCTCAAAGTGTTATTCGCCATTCTACAAAATTTAATCGCCCGGGCGAACTGACCCCCAACTTGTGCGCCCCCTTTTTTTGAGGGGGGGGGGGCTTTTAGAACATTACAATAAAATACATACATTTATTTCTTTGGGAAGGATGAGTGTTGATCGACGTCATTCGTATAACGAACAAGATTACATTCAATGGAACTGTCAGTTGACTCACATCGTTTGAGAGTTTATGACGAAGAAATATGTACTAGTTACGTCACCTGGACATTATCTTGCAGCGCAGTAACAAAAAAATGTAGCAAGTATGTTGATTAGAAATCTGACCCCTTGAGAGACGTTTGTGCACGGGAAACTGTTCTACTTTCCGTGTCAGTTGCTCCGAGATACAGTTAAGTATTTTTAAAATGTTCGTGAATAATCGGGTTGTGTGATGTAATGTGGACGGACTTTGCTAAGAATAGGTTATAATGGTGGACTTCTGTAAACACAGCAGTAAACCCTCGTGTTCCGTAAGCCTAGTGTATTTCTTGACCAGCTATATATATATATGCCAATGCTCTTGCACCACGGTTTAAAGTTGCTGCTGAAGCAACAAAGCCTAACTTTGTATCCCCAGCCGAGCCTTGTCCTGATTGTCGCGTTGCCTTCAGGATTTTCTACCTTTGGATTTAGTGTTACAAGCCCATGTGCCAAGTAATGCAGTGGCATCCTCTTTCGCTTCATCTTCCCATCTTTTTTTTTTTTTGGGGGGGGGGGTTCCCTTTAACCCAGGTCTTTTTTTTTTGTTTTTGCCCGGGCCATCCCCATTTCGCGTTCCCTTTTTTTTTTCCAAACCATGCGTTTTTAAAACAATTTTTTTTTTGG
>Ga0123353_10010533_pt1 | contig 12898 bp, 7 predicted proteins | sample TergutLab28metaG_3_FD_92763 | JGI IMG/M metagenome (GOLD analysis project Ga0123353, IMG submission 92763) | Labiotermes labralis P3 segment gut microbial communities from Petit-Saut dam, French Guiana - Lab288 P3 | ecosystem: Host-associated > Arthropoda: Insects > Digestive system > Gut ...
ATACATACAATCGGCGGATTTTTCAATAGGTAATCTTGAAACTACTTTGGTGCGCAGCGGATACGCAGGGTGGCCTTTGTTTCGTTCACCTCAGGCATTGGCGGAAGCGTTGGTAAATGCGGGTTTCGATATGGTCACAACGGGAAATAATCACAGCTTTGACGCGGGTGTTTCGGGCGTGCGCTCTACCACTGAAATTTTAGATGAAGTTGGGCTGGCATATACGGGTACATATCTTACGCCGGAATGCCGCGAGGAAATTTTCATGGTTGAAGTAAACGGTTTCACTTTTGCAATTTTAAATATGACAATGCACACAAATGCTATTGATTTTGGAGAAAATAATTTCATGGTGAAAATTATTTACCATGACCTAGTGGAACAAGCGACAATCGACTACGAAATGATTCGTGAAAGTATGGCGCGTGCGCGTGCGTTAGAGCCTGATTTTATTATTGTTTTACCGCATATCGGCATTGAATATTATGGAACAATGAACCGCCAAGGTGCGGGGCATCGTAATGACACATTCGACAGAAACGACGGCCGCTGGATAAACTGGACGCGAACGTTGCATTTATTTATCGACGAAGGCGCGGACATTGTAATGAATCATCACCCGCACACGCTTCTTCCCGCAGAATTTGTATATGTAACAAATGAAGACGGAACAACGCGCCGCGCTTTTATGGCGTATTCCATGGCAAATTTTGTTTCAGCACAGCGCACTCAGCCAAGAGAAACAAGTGCGATTTTTTATGTAGATGTTGAGCGCGATGAAAACGGAATCGCATTTATTTCCGCCGCCTCATACGTTCCCGTTTGGGTGCGCCAGCACGATCCGACACGCGCCCCTCTGCAAGATTTCACCGTGCTGCCCGTTACCGAAACTCTTCGCCGCGCACAAGCAGGCGAAACCCCCGACCTGCGCCTGCAAGACATAGAAAGAATGCAACAAGTTCATAATGACGTAACACACATGTTTTCCGGCGAGCCAATCCCGCTTGGAGAAATGGATTACGAATATCCAATCACCCGCGAACGCACCCGCGACCAATTTCCGGGGCTTCCTCTTTGGGGGACACTGCCTTGGCGATGAAAAAGGAGGATTTGTAAATGAAACGAAATTTAATTTTTGTTTTGCTGTTTGCTTTGATTTTTACTTTTGTGGCGTGTGTCAGAAGTAATGAAAATGCAGATGAAGTACTTCCCAACAATGCCGAACTTTCAGCGGAAGCAGAACCGGAAAACGTTGAAGAAACTGAAGCAGAATTTGAAATTGAAGCCGAACCAATCTCTTTAATCGAACCCGAAATAATCGAACTTGACCCAAATGCAATTTCCTATGAAACGGGCTATTATGGTTTTACCGCACGCGGTGCGGGTGAAGTGACACGAACAAATGAAGTTTCGCGTGCAGGGGATTATTCTTTGTTGCGAACAGGACGCACCGCGTCTTGGAACGGAATTTCCCTCAACGTTACAGATATTGCCGAACCTTTCGGCGAATATGAATTTTCGTTGTGGGTAATGCCTACCAATGAATCGGGCGCGACAACTTTTCAATTATCAGTGGAATTTAATCTTGACGGAAGCCAAACGTTTCGGCATTTCAACGGCCCGCTTGCGAATGTAACGGCTCGCCCCGGCGAGTGGACTCAAATGCGGGGCTTCTTTCCGTTTTTTGACTTTGATACAGTGTCGGTTTATATTGAAACCGACGGCGCGGGAGCTACAGCCGATTTCTTCATAGACGATGTGATTTTCAGAAGTGTTGCGGTTGAATATGTATTGGAAGACCATTTACCGCGATTGTTTGAAGTTTACGAAGATTATTTTCTTCTGGGAACGGCGGTTATTCCTCGGGACATGCGCGATACACGTTTGGAATTTATCCGGCATCATTTTAATACAATCACCGCAGGAGACGACATGAAACCCGGCGCGCTTCAACCCCGACGCGGCGTATTTAATTGGGACACTGCGGACGCAATCGCTCAAGAAACCTTGGATATGGGCATGAATTTAATAGGACACGCTTTGGTATGGCACAGCCAATCCCCCGCGTGGATGAATCCCCCGGGCATAAGCCGTGAAGACGCCATCGCAAACTTAGAAAACCACGTTACCGAAGTCGTAACCCGATACAGAGGTCAAGTTCTGGTTTGGGACGTTGTAAACGAAGCTTTCCCAAGCTCAATACCTGGCGGGCAAATGCCGAACGTATGGCGCAATGTTCTTCGCGAAACACCGTGGCTCGAAGCAATCGGCCCCGAATTTATCGAAATAGCTTTCCGCGCGGCACACGCTGCCGACCCCGACGCAATTCTAATTTACAACGACTACAACTTAGATAACCCAAGAAAACGTGAAGCCGTTTTCCATATGATTCAAGAACTCCTTGAAAACGGCGTTCCGATTCACGGTATAGGAATGCAAGCGCATTATAATTTGCGAACAAATCCGCAAGATGTTGAAAATTCAATTTTACGCTTTGCGGAACTTGGCATTCATGTAAGCATTACAGAACTGGACATAACCGCGCAAGGCGCACTTGGATATGATGTAATGCCCGAAAGATATGAACTTGAACAAGCAATTTTATATGCGCGGCTTTTTAATATTTTCAGAGAACACAGCGATGTAATTCACCGCGTTACTCTGTGGGGTTTGGACGATGCCACAAGCTGGCGCAGTGACCGCTTCCCGCTGGCTTTCAACCGCGACCTTACAGCAAAATTAGCATTCTTCGCAATAATAGACCCTGAAGGATTTTTAGAAGAGCACGCACCGAATTAACAAAAAATAAAGCGAGCCGAGGGCGTGGAAACACGCCCTTTTTCCGCACAAAAAGTCGGGTTGATTAATATTACATAAGCTAACATATTTCCAAGAGAGGAGGAGAACCATGGACTGGATACAAGGAATACAAAACGCCATTCATCATATCGAGGACAATATCACAGAGGAACTGGATTATGACGAAATTGCTAAGCAAGCGTATATTTCCTGTTTCCATTTCCAGCGAGCGTTTAGTATTCTATGTGGTTTTACGCTTGGCGAGTATATCCGCAACCGCAGGCTTACTTTGGCGGGAATGGAGCTGTCGTCGGGCGCGAAAGTTATTGATGTCGCCGTAAAATACGGCTACGATTCTCCCGATAGTTTTGCGAAAGCGTTCAATCGCTTTCATAAAATTCCACCTTCGCTTGCAAAAAAAGAAGGCGCGAATTTGAAATCTGTTTCACCTTTGAAAATAATATTTAAACTAGAAGGCGGTAATATTATGGATTATAAAATTGAAGCAAAAGAAGCGTTTACGGTTATCGGAAAAGTAAGGGAATTTAACGGCGATACTTCGTATACGGAAATCCCCAAATTTTGGGGGGAACATTTTGAAAGCGGTGACGCAAAATATATCTGCGGTATGTTTGGAATTGGTTACGACCAAGATTGTAACAGTAAAATATTCAATTATATGATAGCTGATTGCATTGCGGGTAAGGGAGAACTTCCCGACACTTTTACTAAAAAAGAAATCCCAGCAAAAACATGGGCGATATTTCCGATAACGGGAGAAATGCCGAAAGCTTTACAGGATGTAAACACAAGAATCTGGAGCGAATGGGTTCCCAATTGCCGGGAATATGATTTAGACGGAAACATAGCAATTGAAATGTACACCGGCGGCGATTACTGTGAAATTTGGATTCCCGTGAAAAAGAAATAAATTTTGAAGAGTATGGGCGACTATTTTTTTAGATCGCCCCTTTTACATAGTGCCTTATATATAGCCGGAAGGTAAATCCCTACATTAGGGCGGTCAAGAACAAATGTTTTCTCATTGCCTTTTTGGTCAATGGCTTTTAAATTGACGTATTCGCGTTGTAAAGGGAAAGGGCCTTTTGCAATGCATTTTTTTGTGCCATAAAAAACTAATATGTAAAATTGAGTTGTTTAATGGGATTTAATGTTGCAATTTGATATTGAATGGAATATACTGCATATTACGCGTGACATTTCTTGGGCAAAAATGTCAACAAGTGCCGATTCTCTTGATGACATCACTTAAAATTCAATTTAGAAATGGCTTCTGCCGCTGATAATTTAAGGCTATAAAAGCTTATGTCAAAAAAACATCTGATTATGATGCATAGTTAACAATGGGAGGCTGTGTTATGGGTTCAATAATCCTTGAGGTAAAAGGTGCGTTCGCTAATTTTAAATTGGAACACGATGAAATTAAAAGTTATGAGTTTGCCTATTCTGTTTCCGATTCCAAATATGCCAAAGGTTCTAAAGATAAACGAGAGCTTGTTATAAAAGGCTCTATCCCAAGAACCTTAGCCCGAAATGAAACTGCAATGAAAGAAATAAGGGAATGGGCAAAAGAAAAATATAAAGACCCATCTTATTATAGTTATGTGAAAGTAACTGCTATGTACAGAGATGATGTTGTAAGGACGATAACTTTCCCCAATGCTTTCATAAAGAGTTATGAGGAAGAAATTAATCCCCATTCGGGGGATGGAATATATACATTAACACTTCTACAAAAGATAGATAAGCGCATAGATATAATAGTAGACCCGTTTAATGTGGTGCATCCTACGCTATCTGAGCTTACGGCTAAGCGTCGGGATAATGCGGTTGCAACGGCAGCATCGCCCCCATTAGAAGATGACGTGCCGATGAATCCACCGCTTCCGGCAGAAGATGAAGAGCCGAGGAATTCACCGTATTGGGTGGAAAGGAATTCATTGGTTCATAGCCGGATAAGAATTGTTGGCACGGGTGCCCGTATGACCTCAGGAAATATTAGTATACCTGCTAATATACCACAGGGCAGTGAGTTTGATGTTATCGGAGCCGAACGTAATGCAAATGGCATTAGCCGATATAACATTGGAGGTAATCGATGGATTAATAATTCTAACGATGTAAGAGAAATTGGTAACACCAGAGTGAAAGGGACAAGAATGATAGTTGTACCCCGGAACACCGATGGACTTGTAAGTGTAGAGGGTTATTGGGATCCGGCCAGACTAAGAGGCCAAGAGGACACACTTCAAGTTTTAAATACAAGTCAATATGAAAGAGCCGGCAGAAATCGTGATTTTGACGCATTAGCCGGTACAAGGTCAACAGGTTCTACGGGAAGAGGGCTAATAGGTGGGGCTGCAGTGATTTTAGAGGGGCGAGAGGCGCCCCATGAAGGGCGTTCTATGGTCGAGGTAACAAAATGGGGGGATGCAGCGTCAATGCAACCGCGTTATTGGGTTGATGAAAGATTTTTAGCTAATGAGGTAAGAGTTGTTTCGACGACATATGTTGGTTTTAGAGCAGGTCCGACTACCGGAACATCGGGAAACGCCAGTCGTATAAGGACCATACCTAATGGAACCATATTGCCTGTTCGATTAGTTAGAGAGAATGAAGGGGTTATTTGGTACTATGTTGAGTATTCCGATTGCTCATTTACTCATGAATGTACGGGGTGGGTTGCCGAAAGATCCGGAAATGCGGTGTTGGTAGAGCCTGTTCAAAATAGAGATGAAAGAAGGATTGTAAAAGTAACACATGATCGTGTTTTGGAAATTAGAGATGAACCCGGCGGAAATGTTATACGACCACAAATTAGTCAATTGGAAAGTGCCATAAGTAATCGAAACGGAAGATCCGGTTTAAAGCATAATTCCCAAATTCGTGTCATTAGCGAAGATGCGGTTGAAGAAAATGGCGTGAGATGGGTTAGATTAAATCTTAACGTTCGGGCAACAGGTGGAAGTGATTTATTGATGAATACGAGAGGATTTGTTGTCAGAAGGGTTAATAATGGCCTCCAACTTACTTTTCCAAGAGCGGTAACAGGTAATATCGTAAACTTGAGGCCGGTTGAAAATTGGGCAATGTTTGGTAGTGGGCGATACTATCCACAGGAAGTTGGAAGAGGGATTGAAAGGCGATTAAATGTTGCCGTAGGGCCGAGAATCGTTGATTACACTTATTCAAATTGTGGCAGATTGCAAAAGGCGGAATTTCTCGTTTTTGCCAAACGATTGGATGTTGTCTTAAAACTTAAAGAAACCGGAGAAGAGCGGATCATCAGGTGTATTGTGCATGATATTAAAGCACACTCATATAATCAGTATCCGCATAACACAGGCACTACAGCTAACTTTGATGTTGAAAATGGAGTAGTTCAAACAGGAATCGCATACCCAAATCGTAGCGGAGGAGGGGCCGTTAATACCGTGCCGGATCATAGTGATTCCTCTATAATAGAATTTTGCGGTCGTGAATTTGATTCTGATGCCCGAAGAGAATTTCAAGCCGCAACAACCAGGGCATTAAATGAATTATATGAATTAGTCAGGATTATCGTTTTAGACTGATGAGGTAAAAGGAAAGAGTGGTGGCATGAATGCAAAACAACTTTTTTATATAACACATGTATTATTGTCGCTATTAATATGTGCCATCGCAATATTTGCTTGCGCATCAAATATAAGAGAGTCTCCAATATCTTTCAAAAATAATGTAACTGAGGCGGATGATTTCCCTTTAGCAAAAACTGAAGAATCTTGTATGATGTCGGCTGTTCACAATAATGCATGGAGAGTAATTAATTGTGTTACTTACTTTAGTGATTTGCCTTTGCTGGATATGCCTTTAGTAAATGATGAAATTTTTCAAATCTTAAAATCATCTTATGACCAAATAGAATTTATTGGTGTGTTTGAAAGGGGAAATACGGAATTATATGATTTATTTCTATGCAAATTCTATCAATTGCTTGTTAATGAAAGAAGCTTCCATCATAGAGATGAAGACTTTTATTTAAATGATTTTTATCGAAGATTCTATTCTTCGCTTGATATAAATAGCGAATGTTTCACAAATGCATTGGAGGAACATATATATTATTTTTTCGACGTAGATGGGGATGGCACGCCGGAATTAATTATGAGTAGAGGGTATCCGGCAACTCTTGATATATTTAAATACATTCCCGGTACAGATACTATTATAGTCTATTTATTTTCAGAAGGTGGGGGGGTACGGTTAAACGGAACACGAAGCGTCATTCAATGGCACGTAAGCCAGAATAGCTTCTCCTATGATGGTTATAATGAAGAATGGCTGTTATTGGGGCCTTGGGAAACAATTGAAACAAGAACAGGTACATTTGAGCATGTTTACATTCATCCAATAGACCAGCCGGAGGATTGGCCCGGTTGGGCGACTATAACAGATGAGGATATGTGGACAAGTATTTATATAGTAACATTGCCAAGTCATTATAATGCCGACAGTCAAATAGAAATAACAGAGCAAATGATGAATGCTTCCGTATTGAATACCGGCGAAGATATTTTATATTTCAGAGTTTCTGAGGAACAGTTTTACGAAATAAATAATGCATTCATGGAAGCATGGGATACAATATATGAAAGAAGAAACGGGGTTAGATTTACCTTCAATGAATTATTTGGGCATTTCTTCGAATAGATGTCAAAGGGACATTAAAGGTGCGGGGCGTTACTTTTCCGGTTTTGATAAAAAAGTCTAAATTTCACGGAACGGAAGTTGGTTCGGATAAAGCAATTAAATTTCTTTTATCTTACCAACCCTATAAGCATCAAGCAGCAGCATTAAATCATTGATTTGCTCACGTATATGTTCGCCTACGTCGGTATCGGTGATTTTTTTTCTGCCCGGGGCGCGTTCTATATAAAAAGTATCGCTTAAAATATCTGCTTCGTTTTCTACGGCATTTTTTACTGAAACAAATGGGGTGTGCGACGCAAGCAATAAACCGCGGGAATTATAAATTAAGGTATATCCCGCAATACCTGTTACATCTTGGTATGCCTTGGTGAAGCCGCCGTCTATTACTATGAGGCGGCCGTTTGCTTTTATAGGGCTTTCTCCCATTATTGTTTTTACGGGTGTGTGGCCGTTAATAATGCGGGCATTGCTTTGAGTCAAGCCGAATTCTTTTAGAATCATTGCACAAATTTCTGCGTTATTTCGCATTTGGTAATATGAAGCTCTTTCCTCGTTGATAATTTCAAGTGAATCTGTAAAATACCGTTCAAAGGTTGTCATATTGTGCTTGCCATATAAAGGAGAATCTGCACCACACCATAAATACCACATGGTATCAAGCCCTCTTTGGCGTTCATCGCTGCCTTTTGAAGCAAAAAAACCACGTCTTGCTTCGGTTTCCAATTTATCCAGCAAGGCTTTTCCCTTTAAATTTTCACCAAATAAATTTACACTTTTTAATTCTCCGTTTTCATCCAAGGGAATTCCGCCATGGAATAGTAAATTGGAATTAAAAATTTTATACATAGAGCCATGGTTAAAAAGAACCCTTATATGTTGTGCCAGTCTTACATTGTGCAAAAAGGAAAATCGAATTTTTTCAATAATTTCTTTTTCCTCCGGAGTTAAAAGAAGAGGGTTTTCAGGGTCAATTGTTGGGAAATGATTGTCCGCAAGCAGATAGTATTTGCCGGATATTTGGACTTTCTTATTTTCAAAATCAATTTTGTTTAAAAGAATCCTGTCTTCCATGCCATACTCGGGATGACGGGCAATTATTTCAGCTTCTGCTTTAAATTGCATTATAGTAATTGCTTTGTGCATTTTTGCTATCAGGTCACGTTCTTTTTCGGTCTTTCCTTCGCTTTTATCAGGAAGAAAGCGAGTACAGTCATCATTTCCATAATACTCCATAGCAAAAGTGGCAAGCGGTACAAGGTTTATTCCATAGTCTTCTTCTATTGTTGTCAAATTTCCATATTTTGCAGAAATGCGTATAACATTACAAATAAGAGCGTCACTGCCCGAAGCCGCACCCATCCATGAAATATCATGGTTTCCCCACTGAACATCCAGCGAATGATACTCTTGCAAAATATCCATAACTTTTGCAGCCCCACTGCCGCGGTCATAAATATCGCCCAAAATATGCAAATGATTAATTGATAAGCGATGAATCACATTTGCAATATGAATAATAAAATCATCGGCACATTTTAATTGAATTATTTTATTAATTATTTCATGGTAGTAGCCCTGCTTATGGTGGATGGACGAGTCTTCGAAAATAAGTTCTTCCAACATATGCGGAGCCTGCGGCGGCAAAGCCTGCCTAACGGCGGCGCGGGTATATTTACTTGTAGTGCGTTTACATATTTGAAGAATACGAAACAATTGGATTTTATACCACTCATTTGTAATCGCCCCGGATTTTCGAACAAACGCAAGTTTTTCCGCAGGATAATAAACTAAAGTAGCAAGATTACGCTTTTCACTTTGCATCAAGGTATTGCCGAACAATTCATCAATATAGTCTTTAATAACCCCCGAAGCGTTTCGAAGAACATGACCAAAACTTTCATCTTCGCCATGAATATCTGAAACAAAATGCTCTGTACCCTTAGGAAGATTCAGCATTGCCGAAAGGTTGATTATTTCTGTTGTTACTTCATTTACATTGCGATAACGTGAAGCCAGTAACTTTAAGAATTTTATAGTATTCGCTTCCATAAGATTTTTCATATCTCACCACCCCTATCTGCATATGTAATTTCAAAAATTATATAAAATTTTCGCCCCCTATTCAAGCAATATAAATGTCACGGGGACGGTTCTGTTGACATTATTCACTTAAGCCCCTATACTTCATATATTTGAGCCTGGGGTAAAGAAGGAGCAAAGCAAACAGTATGATTAACATAGCTATCTGCGACGATGAACGCGCTGAAATTATATACCTTGCCACGCTTGTTCACAAATGGGCGGCGACGCGGGGTGTAGGCGTGTGTTTATCTGATTATGCGAGTGCGGAGAATTTTTTGTTTGTTTACAATGATGACAAGCCGGCAGATATTCTATTACTCGACATTCAAATGGGTGGCATGGACGGCGTTTCCCTTGCGAGAACAATCCGAGCGGTAAATAGGGAGATTCAAATAATTTTTATAACCGGTTATATGGAGTATATAGCCGACGGATATGATGTAGAGGCACTTCATTATTTAATCAAGCCGGTGAACGATGAAAAGCTGAATGTTGTATTGGACCGGGCTATGGAAAAGTTGGCGCGTAATGAGCGTGCTTTATTTATAAGCCATGCCGGTGAAAACGCTCGGATACCACTTTATGAAATACGTTATCTTGAGGTATTTCATAACTATGTTACGATACATACAGACACAAAATATACAATAAAGAAAACTCTCGGTGAGCTTGAAAAAGAGCTTGATGATAATTTTTTCCGCACGGGCCGGTCATATATTGTCAATCTGCGATATGTCCGAAAAACAACAAAAACAGAAGTGTTTTTATCGAACAACGCGGTGATCCCTCTGTCACGCGGACTATACACATCATTAAACCGCGCTATGATAGAACGTTTATAGGAGAAAAATTATGTTCATACTGTCAAAGATGATAGACAAGCGTATCGCCGCGTATCAGAATGACTTGATAAATACGCACTATGCCGAAGTTCAAAACATGTACAATCAGGTTAGGGGTTGGCGGCATGACTACCGAAACCACATACAAGTTATGAAAAGCTATGCTGCGTCCGGCGATATGGAAGCCGTAATTGATTATTTAGACACACTGGACACCGATTTACAAACGGTTGACACCATAATAAAAACGGGAAACAAAATGGCAGATGCGATATTGAACAGTAAAATTTCCCTTGCCCGCTCAAAGGACATAACGGTGATAGCCGACGCCAATGTCGCCGTCGAGTTGAAAACATCCCAGCTTGATTTATGTATAATAATCGGCAATCTTCTTGATAACGCCATCGAAGCCTGTCTTGCGTTGCCGGAGGACAGGCGCGTGATAAGGATTTTCTTTGAAATGAAAAACACACAGCTTTATATGTCGTTTACCAATGCCACCGCACTAAGTAAGCAGCTAAAAATAGGTGGGCGGTTCATGACTACAAAGGGTAACGGACACGGCTTTGGATTGGTGAGGATTGATAATATAATTGAACGTTACAACGGTTATATAAGTCGTAACAGCGAAGACGGCGCGTACACAACCGAAATTTTATTGCCACAGTAAATTTTGCAATTCGCCCCCAAAAAACAGCAACTCGCCCCCCGAATTTTTTCGGGGGATTTTTTGTGGTAGCATATTTATTGTCTTTATATATGGACAGGGGATGAGAGAGTGAAAGAAAAAGCAAAGTATAATTTATTTCAAAACAGCTCGTGGATGATTGGGCTGGCGTGGCGGCATCAGAAGAGCGTGCTGGGCTTAAGCGTTGTGGCTGCCGCACTTGGTATACTTACAAGCTTACTCGGTCTTTTCGTCGCGCCTACGGTACTTGGCGCAGTGCAGGAAGGCGTGAGCGCGACGGGGCTGTTTTCGATGATTGCGTTTTTTACCGTCGGGTTAATGGTTTTGCACGCGTTTGCGAACTATGTGAATACGAACACGTTTTTCGGGCGGTTTGCTGTTCTTTTGAAAATCAACGCCGCCATTCAACGAAAGGCTATGACTACTACTTACCCAAACACGGAGAATCAGACTTTCCAAAAAAAGCAGCACGCATCGTTATTAACAATCGCATTCCGTGCCAACGCCGTTCAATCAATATGGGACACACTTACCGATTTATTGAAAAATATAGGCGGATTTGTAATTTATTTACTGCTATTGGCATCGCTTAACCCGTACATCGTGCTGCTTGTGATGGTGACGGCCATGTTGAGCTTTATCGTAAGCAATTATTTAAATATCTGGAACCACAGCCGCCGCGATATAGAAGACGGTTATACTCATCGTTTGAAATATATTCGCGATACCGCCAAAAACCACACATTGGCGAAGGACATCCGCATGTTCGGCATTAAGGAATGGCTGGATGATATATATAACAGTACGATTAAACTCTATCATGCATTTATTGTTCACCGTGAAAAGGTTTTTATTTGGTCGGGCTTAGCCGATTTAATACTTACATTCGCCCGGAACGGTGTTGCGTACTTTGTGCTTATTGGGCTGGTGCTTAACGGCGAGATTTCCGTGGCGCAATTTTTACTGTACTTTACGGCAGTCGGCGGGTTTACGGCATGGGTCGGCGGAATTTTATCGGGTTTTTCCAGATTGCATATACAAAGCCTTGAATTGTCCGTTGTCCGTGAGTATTTGGATTTTTCCGAGCTTTTTAAATTTGAAGATAAGGGCAAACCGCTTGCACCGGATGTTAAAAAAGCTTACTCCATTGAGTTGAAAAATGTTTCATTTCGATATTCCGGCGCGGAGAAAGATACTTTGAAAAACATAAATTTGAAAATTGCCGCGGGTGAAAAACTTGCGGTGGTCGGGTTAAACGGCGCAGGCAAGACAACATTGGTTAAATTAATCTGCGGTTTATTCGACCCGACCGAGGGAGAGGTTTTACTTAACGGTGAAAATATCAAAATTTATAACCGCCATGATATTTACCGGCACTTCTCGGCAGTGTTTCAGCATTTTTCCATATTGGAGGCAACCGTTGCTGAAAATATTGCGCAGACTTTTGACGGTATTGATATGAAAAAAGTCTTGGAGTGTGCCGAACGGGCGGGAATTATTGAAAAAATTAACAGCCTTCCAAATAAATTTGATACACATGTCGGGCGGTACATTCATCCGGATGGAATGCAGTTTTCCGGAGGGGAGACACAACGGCTAATGCTGGCGCGCGCACTTTACAAAGACGCTCCGATTATCATACTTGACGAGCCGACTGCCGCTCTCGACCCCATTGCGGAGAGCGATATGTACGAAAAATATGACGAATTGACCGCAGGACGGACGGCAATTTACATTTCCCACAGGCTTGCCTCCACGCGTTTTTGTGACAGGA
>Ga0123353_10010534_pt1 | contig 12898 bp, 13 predicted proteins | sample TergutLab28metaG_3_FD_92763 | JGI IMG/M metagenome (GOLD analysis project Ga0123353, IMG submission 92763) | Labiotermes labralis P3 segment gut microbial communities from Petit-Saut dam, French Guiana - Lab288 P3 | ecosystem: Host-associated > Arthropoda: Insects > Digestive system > Gut ...
AACAGAAAAAAAGGCCAGGCCAACAAAGAGGTGTGTAGTGTGTTACAAAAACAATAGAAGGAAGGAGACAGTGTTTTGGTGCCCCGAATGTGAAGCAGCCCTATGTGTTGAACAATGTTTCAAGGCATTTCACACCAAGTTAAATTTTTAAGGTAAGATTTGATTGGATATTCGGAAAGCGTAGACATTCCTAAATATTTTGTTTCAAGTTTCATCGAAATCCAACCATTATTAACAAAACTACATTATTTTGAATAGACTCCTTCACAATTTAGCTCAAAATTTAAATGCCCCATAGAAAAACCTTCCCACATCACAGTATGAACTGGGGTTTAAATGCCCTCACTCTGAAGGGTTAAGGATGTCCCCCTCCATGCCATGAAGACACACGGGAGAATGAAGGCATTCTTAATGTTGAATGAATGAGTGGCCAGCCTCACACCCCAGCTGCTGTACCCTCAATGAAAGACAGCAATGACCGAATAGGAGGCTGGGTGGGAACCAGAGCCAATCTGAATTCTTTGGAGAAGAGATAAATCTCCTGAACCTGTGGAAATTGAATGATTCATTGTGTATCCAGAGAAAGGGTTAAACAAATGGATAGAAGGCTAGAAATTAAGAGGGATAAATCTGAATGAGTGTACCATAGTAGTTCTAAAATGCTACAATGATTTGAAATTTGATAGTCCGGTAGTACAATTTTCAGCAATAATAATAATAATAATAATAATAATAATAATAATAATAATGGACAGAAGGATCAAAAACAGCATTCTTAAAACATTTTTCCAATGTCAACGCAATTTCAAATTCTGAGGATATTTCTGAAACTGTTATACCACTTAGCAAACACCTGAGGCATGGTCAGAGGGGTGGCGGTTGTAACTATCACATACAACATAAAAACAGATTAACTCTAATTTATAAATAAATATACAAATATAAATAAATATAAACATAATATTATGTTTAAATAAAGGATCAGTCACTATCTAGAGACTCATCTGTCCCCTGTTGCTTGTAATAAAATGCTGGTGCCATTCTACAGCAATGAGGTGACGGAAATGATATGCTGCAGAGCAATGACACACAGCAAGATGACATGGTGTGCGACATGGGCTGCTGCCTGATGGCATGAGCAATGCCAGTCTCTTCACCTTGTTGGCTGGCAGTCCTCATTCAGCCAGGGCCTGCTGATAGACCTTGTGTAGTAGAGACACCACGGCACACATTATACCTGTGGACCACTTGTATTCACCATCTGTGGATCACAGAAAGGGTCTGCTGTGCCACCTAAGATTTGCACAATGCAGTGTCCCAGTCAAGAATCTCAGTGCATCAGGATTATATGGCTCCAATGTTTACTGGTACTGGCTTACTACTCTGCAGAAATCAACAGTGTCTGATGACAGTGTGGTGTGTGCCCTGGCTGCCCTACGCACATGGGGGTTTTTCTGGGGCTGCCTGCTTTGTGTTTCAGCCATGCAACCCTTCATTTAATCTCCTGGTATGCTTGGACAGAGTCCAAAACCTTGTGCTTACACCTTACTGCATCTGAAGGCACTCCAGCATCCACATCTCTTTCACATGGTCACAATTTCATGGTCAAAGATCCATACCACAGACAGAAAAACATGAAAAAGTGACAAATCCACTTTTCAGATACTGAAACTGAAAACAGTCTTATGTACATTACATACTACACTCTTTGGTGCCAACTGTCATATAAGTACATCTGCTCTTATGCAGTCCTGATTTAAGTTCCATCTTCTGAAGATCATTACAAGCACTGAATTCCAGCTCCAAAGGGTTAAACATCTTACAGAAATATGTGTGCCTCGTAGGACTGCCACAAAACTGTGACTTTACAAGGCCTGATCATTTAATTTTGGGACTGATTTTTTTTCCCAGGAAACTAGCTACGTAGCCAAGTGGCAACAGAGTGGGACACATGTCAACTCTGTGCAAGTGTATGTGCAAAACCGGAGGTTGGTATCTCCCCGCATTCGCTCTGTGGAAGCTTTTCAGTGAACGTCTACCTGCAGTGTTGTGTGCATCGATTTCTGTTTCCGTTTGGGGAAAATTGGTGCTGAAACATACGAAATGCTGCAAGCAGCTTTTGGAGAGTCCTGCCTAAGTCGATCGAAGACACTTGAGCGGTATTCCCATTTCAATAGAGGACGCCGATCCTTTGAAGATGACCCCCAACCCAGGCAGGCCGTCCAACTCCCACACCGAGGAGAACATGGCACGTGTGCGAGAAATCATTCGCGCTGACCGAGGTCTGACTATCAGAGAGGTTGCAGAAGAAGTTAGAATAGCATTCGGTATGTGCCAGAAAATTCTAACTTAAGATCTGCAAATGAGATGTGTGACAGCAAAATTTGTGCCCTGCCTCCTGACAGCAGAGCAGAAGGATGACTGCATGTCAATTTGCACTGACTTCCATGAGCTAGCCCAAAACGATCCCAACTTCAAGTCCTCGGTAATCACTGGTGACGAATGCTGGGTTTATGGGTATGACCCGGAAACAAAGCAAATGTCATCCCAATGGAATATGGCATCATCTCCTCGACTGAAGAAAGCGGGGCGGGTGAAGTCCAATGTCAAGACCATGTTGATTGCGTTCTTCGACACTGACAGGCTGGTTCATCATGAGTACGTCCCTAGAGGACAGACGGTAAATAAAGAATTCTACAGAACAGTCCTGCAATGCCTCCGCGACACTGTGCGCAGACATCGCTCTGGGAAGTGGCGCTCCGGCAACTGGATCCTGCACCAAGACAATGACCCTGCCCACAGGGCTGTCACCACAAATGGATTTCTGGTGAAACACAACATTCTGTTGTTCCCATACCCTTCCTACTCCCCTGACCTTGCTCCGTGCAACTTCTTCTTGTTCCCACAACTGAAGAAAACAATGAAAGGGCGCCGATTTGATTATGTTGAAGATATTCAAGCCAACGTGATGAGACAAATGAGGGCTATTACAAAAAGTGACTACCAGAGGTGCTCTTGTCAGTGGCAGGAACGCTGGAATAAACGCATACAAGCACAAGGACACTACTTCAAAGGAGACAAGACCAACTAGCCATTAAGTCTACTCATTCACTCACAAAAAAATCAGTCCCCAAATTAAATGATCAGCCCATGTATGTGCCTGCTAGGAACTTTCCAGTTTCAGCATCCACAAATTTGCATGTGTAGACAATATGTACATAGCTTACGTTCACAAAATTACAATAAAAGAACCACTCATACAAACCAACCAACCTGTGTCAATGTGTGCTCGAATGGCATTTCTCTGTGTCTCCTTCACATTGTAACGTAAGAATACCAACATAGTTCTTGCAGCTGCCATGCGACAAGGGACAGGGCGCTATCAAAAACAACAAAAACCCTTGTAAAAATTGATAGGAAAACAGAACTGTTAAAATAATTTACCCACGTCTGATACCATGACATGACTAAAACTGACATGGCATGGATCCATCTGCAAAACTGCAAGGGCTGATTTCCTCCCATTCTGTAGTCCAAAGAAATAAGCAACATGTATATGGTGTGACCAAACAATTTCTCAACTAAACATGAGGTGACACTACTGCTGCTAGGTGTGGATATAGCACAGTCTGCCAGGTCACTTCCTGCTTCAGTAAGGTTGTATCACGTGCTACTGCAGAGTAATATCTTGTTAAGTACAAGTGTGTTTCATTCCACTTACAGTTTTCACATACCTAGAAAATTGCAGGCTTGACAGAGCAGCATGTTTGTATCAAATTTTGCTTGAAAAAGGGAGAAAAGCAAAGAAAACTATCAAGATGCTGTACACTGTTGAGCGTGGTTTCCTCCAAGTATGGAAGTGCTGTGGCCCTTGCTGAAGATGATGAACACTTGGGATGTTCATCAAAGAGCAAAACAAATGAAAACTAGGACTGAGTGGTGGAACTTGTCCTCAAAAACTAAAGTGTCACTATCTGTATAGGTCCTAACACATTGGGAATTCCTTTGGGTCAGTTCAGAGTAATTTATAAGACAATCAGAACATGCGATGAATTGCGACAAAATTCATGACCCAACTGCTCTGTAATAAGCTTCATCTGTACTTGAAATCCTGGCTAAAAACAAAATGTATGTCACTCCAGGCCCTTCCTACTCACCATAGTTACCGCTGTGTGATTTATTTTTTTTCCAACATTCAAGATGGTGTACAAGAAAGGAGGTGCAAGCAAATCACAGGATGCATTGGCCGAGTTTTAAAAACCGCACCTCATTAAATTCTTTGAATGATAAGGTGATCGATGAACTCACCATATGAAGTCCCAAAGAGACTATTTTGCAGGGGACAGTACTGATTACAAGGTAAAAGCTGTCATGGAGAAATTAATTCTTCCCAGAACGGTGTGATCACACCACATGTATTCTACTGAGTTAGCAATAACTACACTAGAATTCCTTTAACATTTAGCAACCATGTACCTTACATATAGGATGTGCGAACCACTATCCCCTAACAACAGCATTTTACATATTTCGCCAATAAGTATACTCACTGAATTTTTTGAGTCAAGCTGCAAAATCTCTGTCTTTTCCTCCACAAAATGCTGCATATTTCATAGTGTTAACTTTTTGGTTCATAAAACATTCACATTTTACTTAAAGGATGCACTAAAATTAAGATTTACAAATTTGTTGCACAAGGTTAATAGGGTACCCACAGACCAAAAGGGTGCCAGATTAGCAAATATTTTGGATCATCAAACAGCATCTATACTGACTGAAGTCTGTAGAGGTAATGTTTTATTACTGTGTCTACATTCAGTCCACGCAACTGAACAAAAGAGTATTCCATTTTGGGCATCTTCATCAGCTGCTGGTTCAGAGGCATCAGGGTCCTCTTCTGGGTTTTTATTGACTCTCTTTAGTGTCTACCAGTGACGATGAAGGTCCAAGAAGTGGATGGAGTACAAGACAAGGGGTCAGAAGATATAATAATCAATGTAGATAGAGAAAATCTTGGAGGTTTACTGGACATTAACAATGCTAATGCTTTCAGACTTTGGCATTATCTCCTCAACTGCAAACGTATCATAACTTCCAAAATATTCACGTCCAGATTAATGGAATTCTACTGTACAATGTTTTGTGGAAATCTGGGATATCAACCAAACAATTAGATGCTGTCTGTATTTTCCTACACTTTATAAAAAAATATAACACCTGAATAGCCAAGCAATTCACTAAATTGAACAGAGAAGAACATTCTGAGACTACGATCAAGAAATTGTCTGCACGAACCCAAAGGTTGTGGCCTTTGATCTTCTGGGACATTACAGTTTATTTCCATTATGGACCAGACACACAGATAAATGACTCACTGCTAATCCAGGGGGATCAGAAAATGATGTCAGATTCTAACTGTGCTGCCATCTATTTCCACAAACAAACAGCATGGTATGTGTGTAATCAACATAAAGAAGTGCAGTGGAATGAAGTGTTTAGTGACTGTAACCATTTTACATTAATTTCAAGAGTGTGAAGTATCTTGGATGTGCAAAACTGATTCACCTCTTGTGTTATTTAAAACTGTGTGTACAGTTGTAATCCTGCAGAGCCATTAATTACTCAACACATGGCAAGCTGGGCTCCTATATCAAAAACTGGCATAAAATGTAAGCTGCTCTAAATTCAAGAAAAGCTGCACACGAAAATGAAGCTGGTTGCTACTTAAAATGTTCCTCCCAAAGATCACTCAAGCACACTGTATTTCAGTGTCCACTTGGAGTACACACCCAGTACTCGGTCCGTAAAAGGACAGCCACGAAAAGATGAGAAACACCAAAAAGAGTTATGTAGAATCAGTATGTATACATAAGCTCCAGCAACACAGGGCTGTTAATCTGTAAGGTGTAACTGTAAAAATATGTCTTCAAAGACATATCAAAATCAATGAAGAAGGTCCACTTGAGACATGGTTTGATGTGGAAATGGATCAGTTCACACAATAAAACCAACAAATGTATCAATGTTAAAATTACACTCTTTACACACAATTTGTCATAACTCTGACATGTTTAAATCTGTCTTGATCATCCTAGGGCAGTTACTGAACATCATTACAGCACATACAAAAACACAGATGTATCACTAAATACATTAAAATGTCCGCAGATACTATGTTTTTATATATGCTTTAATGGCATTCAGTAACTCCCTGAGGATGACCAAGACAGATCAAAACATGTGGGATTTATGACAAATTGTGTGTAATAAGTGTAATTTTAATGTTCGTGCAGTTCTTGGTTTTATTGTGTGAATTGTTTGTTAGTGCAGAGATATTGATAATATTAAGACTGACAACAGACCATTTAGTGCAGAATTTATGTGGAAGAATACCTACTGAGTGAATGCCAATTTCATGACAGAATTACAGAATAATTACATCACCCCTGTAAGATATTAAACACACTTAATAAGCCCAATTTATTGAAGTTTCCCATAAACACTTAAAATGTTTCACTGCATATGCACATTGCTACGATTTTATTTCTTTTCAACCCAAAAATTTCAACAGCTGAAAGAATATTTTAAGGCTATAAATTAAAACCTTATGGTTTTTAAGTATGAAAAGAAAATACATATCTGTATATGCACAGATTAAATATCACATGGACACATGACAGATATGTGAACACTGCCTAACACACACCCATCTCATACTTCAATTCACTAACAATACTTACAGCAGTATATATGCGGTCAAAAATAATTGGTATGAAATGGCTATAGATGAAATCCGATGGCATGCAGTGAGGCAAACACTCCAACTGACCAAGTGTCATTGCATGAAGTCTCCAGTTAGTAGTCATGCTGATTTCTGCCTCACATTTGAGTAATGCTTGTCCAATGTCCATTGCTCCAGCGTCCTATAAAGGTAAAATGGTTTCATTATGTACAAACAAAACTCTTAGGACTCAGGAAACACACAGTTTGCTCTTTATGGAAAAACTGTCCTGCTAGATGCACATCAACTGCACGTTTGGTTTATAAAGACATTAATACAATTTGTGAAAAAGTTGCATCCACTACACTTTATATTAGCCAAGATACTTTTCTCCTTATTAACATAATGCTGAGATGGTTCCCAATACTCCAAGTTGCTACTGCATGCTTCTCTTGTAGCCCTCCTGACTTAAATTTCTTAGATCCTTACTTCATATTTGTGTTATCTTCATTTCATATTTATGAACATGCATAATAACCACTGCCACCAGGTGACAGGCCATTTGCAGTCAAATATATTATTATTATCATTATTATTATAATAAAAGAAGTAAGTCCATAATTCTAAGTATGACAATTGGACAATACAAGAACAGAATCTGTCAAGTCAAGCCCCAGCACCAAGCATCACAGGTATGTTCTCAAGTCACTACTCATCATGCTGATATAACATGCTCACCATAAAGTCTGGTGAGAAGGTGCCTACTTTGGCAAGCAGAACCAGTATTTTGCCCAAGTGGGGTACCAGTGCCTGTAACACTTCCTCTGCATCGTCCCTCAGAAGTCTAATGAGCTCAGGTTTTAGAACAGAACTGGTTGACCCCAACATGTGTGCAATCTACAAATAACACATATTCATTATATTCTGATTCTGTTGAAGAGTCTTATGAGGAGAAAATGAAAAAGAAGAAAGCATGAAAAAGAGAAAACAAGGGAAAGAAAAAAGAAAAATGTGGAAAGAAGAAAAATATGGAAAAATAGAAAAAATAAGTGATGAAAAAATAAACAGAAAAGAAAAAAGGGGGGGAAAAAAAAAGGAAAAGGAAAGGACGAAGATGGCGACAAAGACAAGAACAACAAACCATGGTCTCAGGAGGATCTGTAAAGTTTAGGAAGAATTATTAGAACTAAAATGACAAAAGCCTGCACGCAGGATAAAATTGTAGTTCTGAAAGGTTTCTGTTAATAAAAAGTGAGGGTGGGGAAGGAATTACTGACATTCACAACCTTCACAGTAACCAAGTTAAATCACTTTCACAACAAGAAAATTCCCACCTGCACAAATTACATGTGATGCAAACATCACTTACTCACCTCTTAACATACACAATCGTCTTCCACAACAAAATGAGAACATCAAAATGATACACGAAAGAATAACAATGTGCACAGCAGAACTCTGCGTGAATGCCTAAGGACCTTGAAGAGTCAAATGTTAATTACACAGCATCAAACGCTTGGCTGAAAGTTGGCAAACTCTTTCCAGGAACTACTGGATTTTTTAACAGACATACAGGATCAGGTTTTAAGCACCAAAAATTATAAGCAGCACATTCTGAAGGACCGGAATTATTACTAACAACAGCTGCAGAAAATGCCAAGAGAAATCAGAAACCATTCAACATATAACTGGTGCATGTTGTGCATAAACTCATGGTTATTACACCCACTGCCACAGTTGGGTAACTGATATTGTCCATCAAATGTCTACTATCAAAAGGATAATCAACACTGTATTATAAACATGAATTACAATCTGTATTATGGAATTCATGTTATAAACTATACTACAACAGTCCACAATAACTGATCAAACTTCCAACAACAACAGACCAGATACAGATACACCTGACACAACAAAGCAGCATATTTAATAGATGCAGCAATCCCCAACAGGGAAAACCTATACAGCATCATCACCAAGAAGCAACAGGAATATACAGACCTAAAAGAAGAGCTAACAAAATATGGAAAACGAATGCGGCCTGTACAGTACCACTAGTAACATCCAGAGTGGGCATTATGCCAAGTATATTACATGGCAGTTTGTTACGGCACAATCTTCACCCTGGTCTATATATTCTTATGCAGAGAGCAGTAATATTTAATATGTGCCATATAATTTGAAAGTTTTCAGCAGAATTATGAATAAGAAGTGACTCGTCAGTGACCAGTCCTCTTTGAAAACCAGCCAAATCATTGTGAACTGATGACGATGATGATGATGACAACAGCAACAGCAGCAGTAAACATTTCTTGTTACAAATAGGTCTGCAGTCAACAAAAAACGCAGCTATGCATTCAATTTTCAGAGACATTACCACACAACATTCCGTATTACAAAGAAGCATTAGGAGTGACTGTCAGTACAGAGGATGACAGAACATGAAGTTCTTTCTGGGACCAGCAAGTTGAGAGATGAAGATACTGCTGGTGAAGGCCAGACATCAGAAATGTCATCCTGGTGAAAATTCAAAGTCCACATCAGTGGAGTTACTGCAGAGACAGAGCACAAGCTACACAGAAGCTGTTGAGATTTGTGGTTCAAGGGACTTGAGTTGCAGCCTAACTGCTGCTGGCTCAAGTTAACATACTGTGCACTAAACAGGCTTCCAGACTGACCACAAGATGACACTACTGCTGCCAGCACCAACTTTGACTGCTAGGTGTATACAGAATGGTCTGCCAAGTCAAATACTACTTGGAATAAGGCTGTATCTTGTGAGACTGATGAGCACAGTCTGGTTAAATACAAGCGTATGTTGTTACATTTGCAATTTCAGCATACCTGGAAAGCACAGTCTTGAAAGAATATGGCTGCATCAAATTGTGCTTTGAACTGTGCAGAAGACTATGCAAACTTCTGAAACGATGTTAGTGGATTTAATTTGATTTAAGGCATGGAATGCTAATGAATTTTTGTATAATTTCACATACAGAATGTCTTGGATTCTTACTTACTTACTCCATGGTGCAGAGTCCTTCTTGAGAAGCTAACTGGTTTGCTGCTAGTCAAGAAATTCCCCGCATTTTATGGAACCTGAAGGTTCATTACCGCACTCACAAGCGTCAGCCACCTGTCCCTATCCTGGGCCAACCCAATCCAGTCCACATCCCACCTCCTGGAGATCCATCCTAATATTATCCACCCATCTACACCTAGGTCTCCCCAGTGGTCTCTTTCCCTCTGGTTTCCCCACCAAGACCCTATACACCCCCCTCTCCTCCCCCATACGTGCCACATGCCCTGCCCATCTCATTCTTCTCGATTTTATCACCCGCACAATACTGGGTGAGGATGTCTTGGATTCTACAAAGTATTTTTCTTTATTTAGGTGGGAGACTGGGTGTTGGTGAGTTGAGTACAGACTTTTTGTTGTGGTGTCCGATATTTTGTTCACTTAAAAAAAAATCGACTTATTTCTTTGTTTCTGCATCTAGTTACAATTATTTATTTATAATTATGTACATATTTCTGTTGTACCTTGATTAACAGAAGTTACACCTCTGGCCAAGCAGCTATAAGTACATCATTACTGCAATACAAACAAAAAGTAACTACAAAAAAAGCCTATCATGGGATAAGTGGCTGGACAGTAGTAAAATATCACACATATGTGGGCTTTTGATTCCATGACAGTACTGTCAGGACTACCATTACCTCATATAAGCCACAGGCAACTGTCTGCCGAATCATGAAGTACGGATCACATGCGAGATTCTGGAATGTTGAGTAGAGATGCTGGATGAAATTATCCACTTTTCCAGCTGTGCTGCAGAATGTGGTCATGGCTGGTAAGTTGTACGCACAATTGTGTCTGCAGGCGATATGGTTGTCAGTGTTAGCTGGTACCACATCTGGCATCTACAGGGTTAGAAAACATACTAATTCGTTTTGACGTTTTGCTGACCGTGCATCTCAGTATATTTATCTCAGTAATTAACCAACTTGATGCACAAAATTTGTTTCAAAATAAGTTTTATTTCATGCCTCTAAATGTTTCAAGCACATGTGCTCGAAACATGTAGAGGCATGAAATAAACTTATTGTAAAACAAAAATTTTGTGCATCAAGTTGGTTAATTACTGAGATAAATATACTAATTTGTGTTCAGATTGTAAATATAACTGTCTTTATCAAAGCATTACAGACAGACTGAAGGCCCATTCCATTTTAACAAATTACAACAACCACTTGCAATGAACACCCCACATTTTCCTGCAGTTTCTCAGTATGCAACATCTCGCATTTATCACTTCATTTCCATCACGTTCAAATTTTCTCACAGGCACCAATTTTTCATTTCCTTCTCTCACAGAACAAGATCACATTGTGAGATGCTTCTTGTGCCCTAAAAACATTAACAAGTAGCTGCACAATTAAATTAAAATTAGTTAATGTCAACATGGTGTATATTTTAATTCAATGACAAATGGTTACCCCGATGGATGCACAATCTGCTCTGGAATACATACATAACCATCCACATGAAACAGGGCATATTTTCCAAGATGGCAATTCATACTCTTTAACTGGGATAAAACATCGATGATGACAATGATGATGATGATGATAGTGATGATAATGACACAACAATAATAATATGCAAACTTTGAATTTGGAATTATTCTCTCCATCTCTTACATTGTCCTCCTCCATTACCTTCTGGGATACACTAATACAATGTCACATCGAACAGACTCTCAAAATAATGGTACCAATTCATTCTGTCAGCAACTGCTTTATTACAACATCAAACAACTTTCAATTCTTCTGTGATTGTTTGGTTTCTAATAGTGCTGCAGGGCCTCATTGCAGCTACTTCCTGTTCTTTTAACTCAAGTCCAGGTGTCGGTTACATATACAGACTTTACTCTTGGTACTTCTCCTGCCATTAAGCAGAGCATGATATTAACTGTGCCAGATGCAGTGAGACAGTGCTCACACACAATATGAAGCAGCACAAACATTAATGACATTATCTCCATAACATATACATACCCAGTGGCACAAAGAGTTTCAACAACTGAATGCAATCTGCAGATGTTGTGACCCTGCAAGTACTTTATGTGTAATAAATGTCAGCATTTAGGCTTGAGATTACAGCATTTGGACATCATTTTAATGAATGGTCTATATGGTCGGACATACACTACATTCCTGTTAGGAAGGTCCTCCATATCATAATAAAGTAATTCACATCCAATAATAAACATTAACTAAAACTGTTCACACAGAGCAGAACAACAATTTAAGATTCATCTGTAGGACAATCTTTTTTATACCTGGAATGGCAGTTGTGTCAAAATCAAACAGAAAATTACTGCTGTGGATACAGGAACTTTATATTCACTTCACTTGTAAGCCTCAGATGTTTTCCTTCAATCATTTTTATACATACAGTTTCATATATATTTTACGGGACATGACAGCAACTACCTGAAGGGCAAACTAAAATTACAGTTTCACTGCACAAGATATTCTGTGAGTCAGTTCTTGTCACCAGATCTTACAAGACAAAAACATCAGAGAATGTGATGAGACCTTCTTGGTTGTGTTGGCTATAATAACCAGTCATAAGGTAGCCTCCATACATGATTCATTATCATACTAACTCTGTTGAGTTAGAAACATGTGTAAGTGTAAATGGCTCCTGCCACAGGCTTTCTGGCCAGTCACATGCATACAACTCTTGAGAATCAAGAAAGCACTGCTACAATATTTCACAACTGCTTGTAATATCACTTCACACCTACCGTGCAAAATCACTGCATTATTTATACAATTCAAGCTCAAAAACTGTAAATAAAACCCTAAACTGTGGTTCAAAAATGGTGTAGGAACCTATTTCCATTTCATGAATGTGGCAAAACCCTGAAATTGAGAAACCTTAAACTGTGGGAAGTCATAACTAAACTAAACTCCGTGGCCTTAGTCCGCACGCGAACTATACCGACAGAGCGGCCGCCGCCGGTCGACGAAGTTAGTGCCAACTTTTTGCGGATAGAGGGGTGTCACGTGGTCAGTGCAACGGGTCCCCACAGCCGTTAATCTCTGTTTTCTAGACCTGGAGCCGCTACTTTTTTCATTCAAGTAGCTCCTCAATTGACCTCACGA
>Ga0123353_10010535_pt1 | contig 12898 bp, 10 predicted proteins | sample TergutLab28metaG_3_FD_92763 | JGI IMG/M metagenome (GOLD analysis project Ga0123353, IMG submission 92763) | Labiotermes labralis P3 segment gut microbial communities from Petit-Saut dam, French Guiana - Lab288 P3 | ecosystem: Host-associated > Arthropoda: Insects > Digestive system > Gut ...
AAATGCCGGTTCCATTGAAGGGGCCTGCCGTCTTCATTTATTATGCGGTGTATATTAACCGAAGCAGAGAACGGGTTATCGCGGTTCGGCCACGGGATTTCGCCCGCTCGCCATTGCCTTTCGTTGACGGCGTCGCGGACGGTGTCCCGGCGCAGGGCTTCCGTCAGGGATTCGATTTGCGCGCGGCTGTATACCACGACGGGATGTTGTTCTTGCCCCGCCGGACCGCGGAGGAATATCTCGATTCGCGAGGTAAAAGTGGTGTCAAGCAGCGCCGGATAATATGAAAGGATAACCGCTTCCTCGCGCAGAAGCGCTTCGGCGCCCGAACGCAGCATAAATTCCCGAGGTAGATTATACATACGGGAAATTATTTTACCGTCGTTTAAGCGGTACGTGACGGTAAAGCGTTCGATGGACATCGTGTGCCACCTCGATGTGCTATTCCACATGCCAATGGTATTTAACGGTCGGAGCATACGTCGTTCCTCCACGATTTGCCCGTGGATTGCCAGCGTGCGTCCGATAACCGCACGGTCGGTAACGAAAGTAAAATCCCGTCCTTCATTGCTATAACTACGGATGGGGTTGCCGATATACACGCCCGCTACGTTATTCATGTCGGGCACATGGGTAGTGTACCCGTACATCACACCGCTTGTAATGACGTGTACCATTACATACATACCCAAGGCAATCCCGCCGAACAACGGGAGCTTTTTTACCTTATACCAAATATGCAGGCTCTTTTCCGCAATCATTTGGGCGATGATATAAGCCAGCGCGAAGCCCAGGACGAAGCCGAAATAATACCCCACCCGCGAGCCGTTAAACATCGCCATAAAGAATACGCCGCCGATACCCATACCCGCCAGCGAAAGGATGAATACCATGATGTTCTTAAGGGGCGTGAATACCACCGTTTCTCCCGTGCGTTCGGCCTTGCGGCGCATACAGCAGAAATAACCCACCGCGAGCATTCCCGCCGTTAATAATATATAACTCAAATAAAAAGGCCACATGCCGTAGGGCGCGTAGTTGGCCAACCGCCAAAAATTATCTATCAACATCCCCATCGTTACGGGGTGCATGTAAAGCATGACCCCGTCCGCAATGAACATGCCTCTGAAAGCAAACCCGAATACATAGAACTCCGCGATGACCCATCCCAAGCCCAATACGGCAACGGGCAGAAACGAAACGACAAGCGCAATCATCCCCGCGATTACGCGGCTGCCCACTACCGATACCGCCATGATACCCAGCGCGAAATAAAAAGCGGAGGTTAGCACCACCCGCAGGAAAAAGCCTCCCACCGCGAGGGGCGTGTTGATGATTTGCCCGATGACAACCTCACGGTTCATGATCAATTCCGCCGCGGGTTGCAAGTCCCACCCCATATTCGAATGCGCAAAAGTCAACCGTACGGGGATTAACAAAATCAAGCCGAGTACCAGCAGCGGTATGATGAACATTAAAGCACCCGCAACAATGTTGGTGATGAACAACTGCCGCCTGCTGATTGGCAGGGACGCGAACGCCGTGTTCGCCGAATGGCTGTAGTGGTGCGGGAACAACGACGCCGCCGCGCTCAGCGGTGCCAGCACGCTCGCGACGATGATAACGGGATGCTGCATCGTTAATATGTTTATCATAATACGAGCGGGGCTGTTCCATGTACTCGGGCTCGCCGTGAACAAGATAAGCACAACAAACAGTAAATACGCCAGCAGCGTAACCGCGGGTATCACCCAAAAGCGTTTTAACTGTTCGATCAATAAGGGAATATTAATACACGGATTCCTTCGGAACCCATCATCAATGAAGGTTTTCATAAACAAACACCTCCTCCAAGGTTAACGGCAAATGGTCATATAACAACGGGTTCATGGCTTTGATTTTAGCTTCCACTTCTCCGTGCGTGCCGCGGACGACGAGCAGCTCCACCCCGCCGCGTTTTTCGCGGTGCAGGATGTCAAGACCGTCGAACCTGTGGTTCGGTTGACCGCAAGCCTCTCCGGTATCCCCTTCCGTGTCTTGTGCGAAGGCGACTTGCACTTTATGCACATCGGCCTTTAAATCGTCCAAATCCCGCTCGATGCCCATCCGTCCGGCCTTGATGATACCCACCGAATCGCAAATACCGTCCATTTCCTTCAGGTTGTGCGAGGAAATCAACACCGTTAATCCGCGTTGCGCCACATCCTCGATGATAAGGTCGAACACGACCTTACGCACGATGGGGTCGAGGCCGTCGATGGGTTCGTCCAACAAAAGCACGTCGGGCATCGCACTCATGGCGAAGACAAAAGCCGCTTGCTTTTGCATTCCCTTCGAAAATTTCCCCAAGCGGCGTTTTTCGTCCAAGCCCATCAAGCCGCGCATTTTTTCATAGCGTTCATCGTTCCATTTGCCCCGTTCTCCGTACACGCGGCGCAGGAAGCCGTGCTGCATTCCCATTGTATAAAAAGGAAAAAAATACAATTCATCCGGGATATATCCCACACGAGCCTTTAACGCGGCGTTGTCGTATACGGGCGTATCATCGATGCGTACCTCACCCGCATCCTGGCGGTACACGCCCGCGAGGTGCTTGATCGCGGTCGTTTTGCCCGCGCCGTTGACACCCACCATACCGTAGATCGACCCTTGCCTTACGTGCAGGTCGAGCCCGTCCAGCGCGGTAAAACCGTCGAAGGCTTTGGTCAAGTTTTCTATCCTTATCATTTATTCCACCCCACCCGTATAAAATCGATGATGCGTTCCTTTGGGATACCTCGGTCTATCAAATCCTGCGCGATATCCTTTAAGCGTAAAAAAAACGCCTCGATTTCATGAGACGTATCCGGCACGGCGATAAAATTCCCCTGCCCCAATACCGTATAAAAATACCCCTGCGCCTCAAGCTCACGGTACGCTTTTTGCACCGTGTTGGGGTTGATCGTCAATGTCTGCGCCATGTCGCGTACGGAAGGGACTTTATCGTCGGGGCGCAGCACCCCCTTGTTGATCAACCGCTTAAAATTATCCACTACTTGGGCGTAGATGGGCGTACGGCTTTTTATATCAATCAGAAACACACGGATCCCCCTTTCGGAAGCGTTATGTGTATTATATGTATTAGTACGCTGTTGTCAAGTGCCGCAAGGTTTAAGTATAAAGACGAACCCTTCTCCCTGTCCTGCATAATATGTATTACATATCACCTGTACGATCCCATTAAAAAAGGAGCTGCCAATCATGAATTGCAACTGCACAAACGGATGCCACCTTTGCAGGCCCGATCCCGTTATGCGCCAAGTGTTTGATTGCCCCGGCACACAACGCGTAGTCCGGCACGAACACCTCGTCCGCCACCGCCACGACACGATAAACGAATTTGATGTCACCCACGAACACACCTTCAACACCCGTGACGTGGTACGCGAACGTGAAGTGGTAAGACACAACGAACACGTACCGCACCGACCCAACTATTGCGGCGAAATCTGCGAAGAACCGCGCTGCGAAAGGCGCGACCCCTGTTGGTCCTGCTACCCCATGCAAAACCGCCCCAGATTTTGGCAGGGCAGAAGGTGGTAGAAACCAAACGGTAAGCAAAAAAAGAACCGCTTCCCAAATAAAAGCGGTTCTTTTACGTTGCCGTATTTTTTATCCTACGCCAGCGCAAGCATGAGGATCAAATTCCCCTGCCCCCATATCGTGCTTTCGGCGATCATGAAGTCGTACGAATCATCCGTAAACACGGCGGCGGAGGTATTAAACGGTTCGAAGGGGTCGGGGCCTTCCTGCTTGGAGAAGTAATGCTTAAACGAATCGTGGGTCTTTCTGTTCCCCGGGCCTTCCGACATTGCGCCCACGGCGACCTTGCCCAATACATTGGTAACGTAATTGTATACGTTGCGGATGGTATTGGGCATTTCGTCGGTTGCGACCATACCGATGCCCCAGTTATTGCGCCCGAAGGTATAATCCAACACGCCGAGGAAAGGCACGGATTCGGCGGCCTCGCCGTATAAACGCCGCGCGATTTCATGGTTGTTGGCCATACCCATCCACACGGGCAGGCTACCCCACGAATACCGTCCGCCGGGCAGGTCCCATACGTTATCCCATTTATACTCCGCGGTTTCCTTCAGGAAGCGTTCCTTTGCGGCGGTGTCCCCCGATTGCGCAAGGCGGTAGTTGGCGTCGCCGTTCATCGCGCTCCAGCTTACGCTGCCCGCCGGTGACGGGGCGTACTCCGCACCGTGCTCCAAATACACCGCTTCCTTCGTCAAACGATACAGCTCGGCGGCGGCAAGGGCCATGTTATCTTCGTCGGTACGGTCGTAGTAGAAGTCGTTGGTCGCGTTACGCTCGAAAGCGGAAGCCAACGTGTCGTCCATACGCGCGCGGGCGTAAATCGCGACGGCTTTCCGTCCGTATAACGCCGCGGCTTCTTCGTCGAAATCCTTTAAAACCGCCGCGCCCAAAGCCAAAGCCGCCGCCGTCGCTCCCATATGCACGCGTGAAAGCGCGCAAAACGCGGGACGCTTGCCGTTAAGCGTGTCGTTTTCGGCCAAACGCCAGCCTTCGTTGTGGTCTTTGCCGTCGCCTGTTTGGATGACGAAGGTATTTTCGTCGGGGAAGGTTTTGGACAGGTAATCAAGGGAATGCTTGGCTTCATCCAATATATTCGGTAATTCGGAACCGGTGCACGCCTTTGTAAACATCCCCGGGTTCTCTTTATATGCGCGTAAAAGGTGCCACGCCAGCGACGCTATGGTTAGCGTAAATTTGATGTAATCACCCGCATCATAATGCCCGCCACGCATGTCGATCGTCCTGTGGGGGGTTGCTTCCTTCCATTTCCCCTCCGTCCAATCGCCGTCCACGATATATACGATGGCTTCGGCGTCGCCGGGATGTCCTTCGTTGGTTAACGGCGTGGGGCAACCGCTGCGTACGGTACGCAAGTGGTATAGGGCTTGTTCGGCGATTTTCGCGTACGGATCATCGTTGCTTATGATTTGTTGCGGATCCGCGCCGGGGAGCTCCAGCGTATATACGCCCGCCTCACGCAAAGCGGAAAAATCAAGCGTATAATAAAACGCTTGCTTCACATGCACGTCATCCCCGTGCCTGCCCTCCGCAAGCGTTCCGTTTAATACGATAGTTTCCCCTTGCTTGACGCACCACGCTTCGCCTGCGATGTTAGCGTCCGATAACACGATCGCCGATTTCGTGCGGTCGGGTTTATAGCCCGCGTTATTTACGCGCAGCCAAACGGAATTCCCCATGGATAATCCTCCCTTAATTCAAATACCTTGCCGCGGCCGCGTTGTGTTCGGCCAAAGTAGTGGAAAAATGATGTTCGCCCGTCGCGGGGTCGCGCAGCACGAAGAACAGGAAATTGCCCGGATCGGGGAACATAGCCGCGCGGATGGACGCCCACCCCGGGTTTCCGATGGGCCCGATGGGCAACCCCGGATTGATGTAGGTATTCCACGGGGATTCGGTACGCGTTTCCTCGTAGGTCAGGCGGTCGCGCGGGCCGATCGTATAGTTTACGGTCGAGCACATCTCGAGGTTCATACCAACGCGCAAACGGTTATGGATCACCTGCGAAACGGTGGGGCGTTCTGCCGCCACCCGCGTTTCGCGCTCGATAATCGACGCCATGATCACCACCTCGTCCACGGTCATGCCGAGTTCATCCGCTCTGGTGTGGTAATAGTCGGTAAAAAGCATCTCAAAACGCCTGAGCATCCGATGGATGATATGCTCGGGCGACGGGGTCATGGAGATTTCGTAGGTATCGGGGAAGAGATACCCCTCCAATCGATTGGGACGGTCGTGGGGTACGCCCATCAGGAATCCGTAATTAAATTGCCCGTGTTGGGCGGCATGGATAAACTCCTCAGCCGGGAAGAACCCCTGCCTTTCGAAATAGGCGGCCATATCGGCGATCGTCCAGCCTTCGGGGATGGTGATGCGTTGGGATTGGGTTTCCGCCGGGGGGAGCGCGCGTAAGGTATTGTTAAGCTGTGAGCTGGACATGTTTCGGTTAAGGGTGAATGTACCGGGGCGGAAGTCTTGTCCGCGGTTCATAAGCATACGCTCCAGGCGGAACATCCATTGGTTGGGGATGAGTCCCTCCTCTTCCAGCTTGCGCGCCACCTCCGCCAAGGGGGTGTAGTCTTCCAATATGAATTCGACCTCGTAGTCCTCACCCGTAGCCACCATGTACTCGGACATCTCCTCTCCGAAGGCCAAACCCCGTATGGCGAACACGTATACCGCATACCCCACCAAAGCCATCAACGCCAAGTTAAAGGACATTCCCAGAATATACAAGAGCATATCAAGCAGCGTTTTTTGCTTCATCCCTTATTCCTCCGTATTTGAGGCATCCCACGCTTCGTACAGCGCAGCGAGTTTTTCTTCCAATTTTGTTTTTTCGTTGTATACCTTTTCGGAAGCGGCGGCGTCCCGTGCGATCGCATCATCGGATAACCTCGCTTCGCAAGCGGAAATGGCTTCCTCGGTTTTTTCTATATCCTCTTCCAACCGATTGATGCGCGTTTGTTTCCTGCGCTCGGCAGATTGACGTTCCTTTTGGTTTTTCCATTGGTTTAGCGGGGCAGAATCGGGTAGCCCGAAATCATCTGCCGCTGATGCTTGTGCTTGTGCTTGCAAGTGTTTTTGTTTTCCCGCCAAGTAGTCATCATAATTACCTGTATAATTTTTTAAGCCGTCCGCCGTAAGCTCCAATACGCGGGTAGCCGTATGGTTGATGAAGTAGCGGTCGTGTGAAATATACAGGAGTGTCCCCGCGTAGCCGCGTAACGATTCTTCCAATATTTCCTTCGAATATATGTCCAAGTGGTTGGTCGGTTCGTCCAGTACGAGGAAGTTGGCCCCCGCCAACATAATCTTCGCCAGCGCCACCCGCCCGCGTTCGCCGCCCGACAACGCCGCGATGGGTTTAAACACATCGTCCCCAATGAACATAAAAGCCGCCAATACGCCGCGTATTTCTGTGTTGTTCAGCTTGGGATAGGTGTCGGACAATTCTTGGAACAACGTCTTTGATTCGTCCAATTGCCGGCGGGCTTGGTCGTAGTAGCCGAGCTTAACGTTAACGCCTTCGCGGCACCGGCCGGAATCCGGCGCGAGCTCCCCCACCAATATTTTTAATAACGTCGTCTTACCGATGCCGTTGGGTCCGATGACGGCGGTTTTATCCCCTTTTTTTAGCTCGAAGGAAATATCCTTAAATAATATCTTTCCGTCGAAGCCCATGGTCAAATTTTCAACGTTTAATACATCGTTGCCGGACTTAATGGAAGGTGTAAGGCGCAAGCGCATGGTGTCGGGCAGGGTTGTCGGCTTTTCTACGCGTTCGATTTTGGCGAGCATTTTTTCACGGCTTTTGGCGCGGATAATCGCCGCTTCCGTGCTGAAGCCGCGTATCGTCCTGATGACTTCCTCGTGGTGTTTGATGACCTTCTGCTGTTCGCGGTAATGTTTTTCGGCGATTTCACGGTTTACGGATTTTTGCTTAACGAAGGCCGAATAGTTCCCATTATATACATACGCGGTTTTGTTTTCAATTTCAATGGTTTTGGTCACGATACGGTCCATAAAATATCGGTCATGGGAGATAAGCAGGACCGCACCGGGGAAGGCACGCAGGTACTCCTCCAGCCACGCCACGCTTTCGATATCCAAGTGGTTGGTGGGTTCGTCCAGTAAAAGCAAATCTGCGCGCTCCAGCAAAAGACGGCCCAACATCGCACGGGTCTTTTCCCCGCCCGATAATTGGACGAAAGGCTGCGCCCAACGTTCGTCGGGGAAACCCAACCCGCGCAAAACCCCGCGTACGCGGCTGGCGGATTCGAAGCCGCCTTCCGAAGCAAACCGTTGGGTCAATTTGTCATAAGTTTTGATGATACCGTCGAGGGCTTCCCCTTCTGCGTCAGCCATACGCCCTTCCAAGGCACGCAATTCGGCTTCCATTTTATGCAACGGGGCAAATACCGCGTCCAATACTTCATATAACGTATGGCGGGCGTGCGGCGTTTCGATTTCCGCCTGCGTTTCCGACTCCGCCAATAATGACGATTCACGGGAGGATTCGGGCCCCTGCGGCAAATAACCCAAACGCGTGCCGCCGGAACGTATGATCGTACCTTCATCGGAATGCCATTGTCCCGTAATCAATCGGAAAACGGATGTTTTCCCCGCGCCGTTGACGCCTACGAGCGCGACCTTTTCTTTTTCCTCGATAATAAATGAAACGCCGCGCAGGATTTCCGCCACGCCGATATTTTTATATACATCTTTCATTTGCAACAGCAAGGCAACCACTCCTTAAAACGATTGTATGAAAAAAACACCCGCGATGCAAATTACAGGCATTTGACCTCCAAACCCTTATTGCGTATAATTTTTTTGCGAGGAGGCATAGCATGGGCATACATAAAATACGTTGGAATCCCGCCGTGGGGCTTGCCGCCTTGCTTGTTCTGTATATTTTGGCGGGGGTTCTGCTGAGTTTTATTTATTCGGCTTGGATGGAAGCCATCGGCAATTTTGCGGCGCGTATTATCGCGCCTGTTTTATTTGGCGCTTTGTTGGCAGGTGCGGTGTTCGGCATCAAACGGTTCTTTAAGGTTACGTGGAATGCTTTGGCGTTGCTTGCGGTAATCGCGGGCAGCGCGGCTGTCTATTTCCTTATGTGGGGGGAATTCCCCTTACGCGCCGAAACGGAGATCGCCGCATTGGCATCGCTTGACGAACGGGGATTCCCCGATTTGGTCATGCGTTTCATCGGCGAACGCGAGCTTTCGGTGATCGCGATGCGTATGATCGGCGCGGTTGAAGCGGCGGTTATCGCCATCCCGCCTGTTTTTATGGGTTTCCGTCGGGCGGGTGTATTCCTGCCCCGTTACAACCGCTGGGCCGACCTGCGTTTGATGGACTACGGTTTTATCCCCTTCAGCGATCGCGAATTGGATAAGTTGGCGATGGGTAACGTGGAAGAGGTTTTTTTACGCAAGCATATCGATTTAACCGGGCTTAAGAGCATTCATGCCGTCGCGCTGTGTTATGCGGATAATCGATTGACCGAATATTTGGCTGTCTTTAAAGCGGATTGGAACAAACGCGGCCGCATGGAGAAGGGTTCCCTACTCCTTTTGGCTGTACTGACCGTTGAGCAAATAGAGGACCTTCAGGCTTTGCTGTATGAAATACATCGGGAAGCAGAAGAATAACGAGAAAGGGTGTTAAACAATGAAAATAGGTACGGTTATTGAGATTAAACAAAGCGAATACCGCGTGGGGTTGACCCCGGGCAGTGTGTTCGATTACGTAAAGCATGGCCACCAAGTGTACGTGCAAAGCGGATCGGGCGAAGGTTCGGGATTTTCCGATGCCGAGTATAAGCAGGCGGGCGCGGTGATCATGCAAACTGCCCAAGAGGTTTGGGGAAATTGCGACATGATCGTAAAGGTAAAAGAACCCCTCACACCCGAATATCCCCTAATGCGCGAAGGTCAGATTATCTATACCTACCTGCATCTGGCCGCCGACAAGGAATTGACGGAAGAACTGTTGAAGCGCAAAGTCAAAGCCGTCGCTTACGAAACCATCCGCGACGCGGCAGGTGGATTGCCCCTCCTGCGCCCCATGTCGGAGATCGCGGGTAAGCTGAGCGTACAAGTCGGCGCACGTTGTTTGGAAAAACCCATGGGCGGACGCGGTGTTTTGCTCGGCGGTGCGGTGGGCGTACGCAACGGCGAAGTCGCCATCATCGGCGCGGGTGTCGTAGGTACGGCCGCATTAAAAATGGCGGTCGGCTTAGGCGCGAACGTTACGGTGCTGGACACCAACATTGAACGGCTCACCTACCTCGACGACGTCTTTGCCAACGGTATTCAAACCTTGTATTCGACCGCAAGCACCATCGAGACCGCGATACACCAAGCGGATTTGGTCATCGGAGCGGTCCTTATCCCCGGCGGCGCGGCGCCCAAGCTCATCAAACGCGAACACTTAAAAAGTATGCGCGAAGGCGCGGTCATCGTGGACGTTGCCGTGGACCAAGGCGGTTGTTGCGAAACTACGCGCCGTACCTACCACGACGACCCGACCTACGTTATCGATGGAATCGTGCATTACGGCGTAGCCAATATGCCGGGCGCGGTCAGCCGCACCTCAACTTTTGCGCTCACCAACGCAACGCTTGGCCCCGGTCTTAAAATCGCTGCCATGGGGCTGGAAAAAGCCGTACGCGCGGATGCCAACCTTATGCCCGGGATCAACTGCTACGGCGGTTACCTGACCTGTAAGGAAGTCGCATCGGCGTTTGATATGCCGTTTACGCCGCCGGAGGAGATTTGTTGATGCGTTACCTTGAAGACGTAAAGGAAAACGAACATGTAGTCGAGCATTATTTATGCCGCCAAAAACAAACGCTTAAGACACGGGGGGGTAAAACGTACCTTTCACTTCGCCTTTCGGATAAAACCGGGCAAATGGACGCCAAGGTTTGGGAGATGAACAACGATATCCAAAGTTTTGAAGAAGGCGACATGGTTAAGATCGACGCCCAAGTCGCCACGTATCAAAACGAATTGCAACTTAAGATAATCAAATTGCGTAAAAGCCGCGACGGCGAATATATCCCGCTCAACTACGTACCCACGACGGAGAAGGATATCGACATGCTGTACGGCGAAGTATTGGATTTTATCAAATCTGTGCAGCACCCCAAGCTGCGGGCGTTGTTGGAAGGCATTTTGATAAACGACGAAACGCAAGCGGAAGCGTTTAGGGTACGTTCCGCCGCCAAGCAAATGCATCACAGCTATATGGGCGGATTGATTGAGCACACCCTCAACGTGGCGCAAATCTGCGATTTTATGAGCACACGGTATAAACACGTTAACCGTGACTTACTCATCACAAGCGCGCTTTTGCACGATATCGGCAAGATCTACGAGCTTTCCCCCATGCCCATGAACGATTATACCGATGACGGGCAAATGCTGGGGCATATCACCATCGGCGTCGAGATGATATCGGAGGAAGTACGTAATATCGCTGATTTTCCGCATGATTTGGCGAGCTTGTTGAAGCATTCCATTTTGGCGCACCACGGCGAATATGATTTTGGTTCGCCCAAGCTCCCTTCCACGATAGAAGCGTTTCTCCTTCACTGCGCCGACAATATGGACGCCAAGCTCAAATCATTTGAGGAAATCCTGGATAAGGATTCGACCGCGGGTTCATGGACGGGTTACCAAAAGGTTTTTAACCGTTATATAAGGCGGTCCGATTTTTCGTGAAGGCGTTGAAAAAGAATACCGTCGTCGTATTGGATATCGAAAACGTCAACGCAAAAGGGTTCGGTATCGGGCGGGTCAATGACTTTGTTTTATTGGTGGAAGGCGCGCTCCCCGGCGAAAAAATTGAGGCGCGTGTATTAAAGGTCAAAACCCGTTACGGTTATGCGAAGATACAACGGATAATCAAATCTTCCGATCATCGGATAACCCCTTCCTGTAAGGTTTCCGTTTCGTGCGGGGGCTGCCAGTTCCAACATTGTGATTACACGGAACAGTTAAAAATAAAGAAGCGGATCGTAATTGACGCGTTGACGCGCGTCGGTGGGATGGAAAACCCGCCTGTTACGGATGTTATCGGGATGGGGTCGGGGGAGCGGGTGGGATTCGCTCCCTTAAAAGCGAAGTCGGTCGCCGAATCCCACCCGCTCCCCCTCGGTCCGGCTCGATACCGCAATAAAGCGGTTTTCCCTGTCGTACCCGCGAGTAATGCCGACGGCTTCGCTATCGGTATGTACGCTTCGCGGTCGCACCGCATCGTGGAGGTTGGGGATTGCTTGATACAGCATTCCGCCCATGTGGGGGTGCTTGCCGTTGTGAAGGAATATATGCGGCGTAATCAAGTTACGCCGTATGACGAAACGGCGCACAAGGGGACGATGCGGCAGATTATGATACGTACGTCACTTGCTGCCGGCGAGGTTATGGTTGTATTGGTCATCAACGGCGAAAGGCTGCCTAAAGAAAAGGAACTTGCGGAAACGCTTACGAATGAAACGGGGGCGACCACGGTATTGATTAATCCGCATACCGCCCGCAGCAACGCCGTGCTGGGTGAACGGTTTCGGGTGTTGTCGGGCAACGGGTATATTGAGGAAAAAATCGGCGAGGTGCGCTACCGTATATCCGCTCCGTCGTTCTTCCAGGTTAACCCGGTGCAAGTAAAAGTGTTATATGATACGGCGTTGGATCAACTTCGGCACAAATCGGGCCTAAGTTCGGAAGGGTTACATACGGCATTAACGATATTGGATGCGCACGCGGGCGCGGGGGGTATCGCGCTGTACGTTGCTTCGTCCCGGTTTGAAGTGAAGCCGGATATAATCGGCGTGGATATTTCGGAAGCGGCTATCGCCGACGCGAATAAAAATGCCGAGCTCAACGGCATCGATAACGTACGGTTCATCGCCGGCGCGGCGGAAAAGATCATACCGGACATGCTGTCGCGGGACGGCTTCCGCGTTGACGCGGTCATCCTCGACCCACCCCGAAGGGGTTGCGAACCGCAACTGCTCGACGCCATCATACATGCAAAGATACCGCAAATTATCTATATCTCCTGCGACCCGGCTACGTTGGCGCGTGACATTAAACATCTGTGCGCGGGCGGATACACGCTAAACACCGTCACCCCCGTGGATATGTTCCCCATCACGGGGCATGTGGAGGCAATAGCGTTGCTATGTCGGACAGATACCTAGAAATCCTTGAATTTAAGCACTTTTGCAAGCATATATCATTCGGCGGAGAAGGTGAAAAATCACGTAATAAAACGATAAAAA